>JACDJB010002232.1_pt1 | contig 14388 bp, 13 predicted proteins | sample 7454121 | NCBI WGS metagenome assembly JACDJB01 (sample SAMN14253290, study PRJNA609438) | sludge metagenome | isolation source: sludge after 25d culture with pyrite | collected 2018-12-20 | reverse complement strand
TCACCCCAACCCTCTCCCCGCAAGCGGGGCGAGGGAGCGCATCGCAAACTGACGCTGACATTCATCTCCCCATAAACTGCATCACCACCTCGCGGCTGTGCGGCCGCGCGCGGTGCTCGATCAGATAGATCGCCTGCCAGGTGCCAAGGGCGAGCGCGCCGCCGATCACCGGGATTTGCAAATTCACCGAGGTCAGCATGGTCTTGATATGCGCGGGCATGTCGTCCGGCCCTTCAACGGTATGACGCCAGCCGCCATCAGCGGGCGCGAGACGCCGCAGAGAGGTGAGCAAATCCGCCAGCACGTCGGGATCGGCATTTTCCTGAACGGTCAGCGATGCCGAGGTGTGGCGGATAAACAGATTGACGCTGCCGTTTTTGCCGCCCGCCTCACGCAGGAAGCGCGCGACCTCGCGCGTGATGTCGGTAAAGCCCTCGCCTTTTGTCGGTACGGTGAGGACCGATGTGGCGATAAGTTCAACGTCCGTGACGGTGACAGGGGTCTGCTTCATATCCTTCCCAACCGGATCTGATCGCCCTGTCAGGCGGGCAGGCGCTCTGTCAGGTAGGCCCGATAGGCGCGCTTCATGCCGTCTTCGAGGGACGTCGTCGCTCGCCAGCCGGCCTTCGCCAGCTTGCCGACATCCAGCAGCTTGCGCGGGGTGCCGTCCGGCTTCGAGGTATCGAACACGATCTCGCCGGTGTAGCCCACGGTGTCCGCGACCACGCGGGCAAAATCCGCGATGGAAATATCCTCGCCGGTCCCGACATTGATCAGGCTGCCTTCGGAATAGTTCTTCATCAGGTGCACTGACGCATCGGCCATGTCATCGACATAGAGAAATTCGCGGCGTGGCGTGCCGGTTCCCCACACCACCACTTCGCGCGCGCTGCTCTCCTTCGCCTCATGGAAACGGCGGATCAGCGCCGCGACCACATGGCTGTATTCGGGATGATAGTTGTCGCCGGGGCCGTAAAGATTGGTCGGCATGATGCTGATGAAGTCGCTGCCATACTGGTCGCGATAGGCTTCCGCCATCTTGACGCCCGCGATCTTTGCGATCGCGTAAGGCTCGTTGGTCGGCTCCAGCGTATCGGTGAGCAGCGAATCCTCGCGCAGCGGCTGTGGCGCGAGCTTCGGATAGATGCAGGACGAGCCGAGAAACAGCAGCTTCTCCACCCCATGCACATGCGCGGCATGGATCACGTTGGTCGCGATCAGCAGATTCTCGTAGATGAACTCGGCGCGCAGCGTGTTGTTGGCCACGATGCCGCCGACCTTGGCGGCCGCGTGAAACACAACCTGCGGGCGATTGGCGGCGAACCAGCGGTTGACGGCAGCCTGATCGAGCAGATCGAGTTCGCTTCTCGGCGCGGTAAGAATGTCAACATTCTCCCGCGCGAGCCGGCGCGCGATGGCGCTGCCCACCATGCCGCGATGGCCCGCGACGAACACGCGCTTGCCTTTCAGTTCAAACGGTAGCGAAGCCATTTGCGATCACATGCGCCCGATCAGGAAAGATTTGCCGCAGCGGGCGGTCCATTCGCACCCGCCAGACCGGCCGTTCGCACCCCGTGCGACAAGCCGACATAGGCCGGTATGGCATGCCACGCAAGCAAAAGCGAACCAGCGGCAGATTTTCGCCCTGTGATTAAGCATTCCCGTCAAGGTTTCAACAGCGGGCTTGCAGCCAGCGAAACGTTGGACCACAATCGGGCTCATGAAACGGCCCGTCCGGTACAGGATCAATCCTGACCATTGATGACAACAACAGGCCGATCACAAAAACGATCTAAGGGAGATCATTATGCGTAAACTGATGATGGCTGCGGCGTTCGCGCTTCCCCTGCTGGGCGGAGCGGCGATGGCGCAGGATACCGTGAAAATCGGTTACATCGACCCGTTGTCCGGCGGCGGCGCCAGCATCGGCGAAGTCGGCCTCAAGACCTTTCAGTTCCTGGCCGACGAACTGAACGCCAAGGGCGGCATTCTCGGCAAGAAGGTCGAGATCGTTCCTTACGACAACAAGACCAATCCGCAGGAATCACTGATCCAGGCGCAGAAGGCGATCGACGCCGGCGTGCGTTATCTCACGCAGGGCAACGGATCGTCGGTCGCGATCGCGCTGGCCGAGTTCGTCAACAAGTACAACGAGCGCAATCCGGGCAAGGAAGTTCTGTTCTTCAACTACGCCGCGGTCGATCCGATTCTGACCAACGACAAGTGCACTTTCTCGCACTTCCGCTGGGACGCGAACTCCGACATCAAGATGGCCGCCCTCACCAACTACATGAAGGCGACGCCGGCGATCAAAAAGGTCTATCTGATCAATCAGGATTATTCCTTCGGCGAATCCGTGCGCACCGCGGCGCGCGCGATGCTCAAGGAGAAGCGTCCCGACATCCAGATCGTCGGCGACGAGCTGCACCCGCTGCTGAAGATCACGGACTTCGCGCCCTATATCGCGAAGATCAAGGCGTCGGGCGCCGACAGCGTCATCACCGGCAACTGGGGCCAGGACATCGCCCTGCTGCTGAAGGCGTCCGCCGATGCCGGCCTCAAGGTCAACTGGTACACCTACTATGCAGGCGGCACCGGTGGCCCGACGGCGATCAAGCAGGCCGGCCTGAACCATCAGGTCTTCCAGATCGCCGAAGGCGTGGCGAACATCAAGCATGAGTCGTCGGAGAAGTTTGAAAAGGCCTTGCGCGCCAAGTACGACTTCAGCCTGTTCTACCCCCGCGCCGTGAACCAGATGCGGATGTTCGCCGCGGCTGCGGAAAAGGCCAAGTCGCTTGACCCCGTCAAGGTTGCCGCCGCGCTCGAAGGCATGGAGTTTGAAGTCTTCAACGGCGGAAAGGGCTTCATGCGCAAGGACGACCACCAGTTCTTCCAGCCGATGTACATCGCTTCGCTCGGCGAACGTAAGCCGGACGAACAGTTCGACGAAGAAAAGACCGGCTGGGGCTGGCACGTTGTCGCCAAGATCGCTCCGGACCAGACCGTCCTGCCCACCACCTGCAAGATGACCCGTCCATAAGAGGTCACTGCGGACTTTAGTTATCTGTCAATCGTGTCCACCCCGGCGCGGCCCGGGGTGGATGGGACCTTCACGTATCCGGGGGGAGTGCTGGGGTCGTGCTTGAGCTTATCGTCATATCCACGTTGAACGGTATCCTGTTCGGGATGCTGTTGTTCCTGATGGCCAGCGGCCTGACGGTCATCTTCAGCATGCTCGGCGTGCTGAACTTCGCCCATGCCAGCTTCTACATGCTGGGCGCCTTCTTCGGTTATCAGATCGCCCACTGGTTCGGGTTCTGGCCCGCGCTGGTCATCGCGCCGATCCTCGCCGGCCTCATCGGCGCGGCAGTCGAACGCTACGGGTTGCGGCGCGTTCACAAGAACGGCCACGTCGCCGAACTGCTGTTCACCTTCGGCCTCGCATTCGCCATCGAGGAAGTCGTCCAGATCATCTGGGGCAAAAGCCCGCTGGACTTCCGGGTCCCGGCCTCGCTCGACTTTCCCGCGTTTACGATCTTCTCGACCAACTATCCGGCCTACAAGATGTTCATGCTGGCCGTATCCATCGTGATCTTCGTCGGTCTTCTGGTGGTGCTCAAGCGAACCCGCATCGGCCTGATCGTGCAGGCCGCGCTGACCCATCCGCACATGGTGGGCCATCTCGGCCATAATGTCGGGCGCATCTTCATGATGGTGTTCGGCGTCGGCACCGCGCTGGCGGCCGTCGCCGGCGTCATCGCCGGCCCTGCCCTCGTCACCCAGTCCAACATGGCGGCGCTGCTCGGCCCGATCCTGTTCGTCGTGGTGGTCGTCGGCGGTCTCGGCTCGCTGCCGGGCGCCTTCATCGCGTCGCTGCTGATCGGACTGCTGCAGACCTTCGCGGTTTCGATGAATGGATCGCTCTCTGAAATCTTCGGACCTCTCAGCCCGGCCTGGGCGGCGACATGGGTGTCCGACATCTGGAACGTCACGATCGCGCAGATTGCGCCGATCATGCCTTACGTTCTGCTGGTGCTAATCCTGATCTTCCGGCCGATGGGCCTCTTGGGGACGCGCGAAACATGAGTGATACAGTCTTGCGCGCCGCGCCCCCTCCGCCGTCCGCCAGCGACAAGGCCAAATTCTATGGTCTCTGGATTGCCGCGGCCGTCCTGCTGATCGCCCTGCCGAAAATCTTTTCGTCAGGCGGATCGCTCACGACCTTCTGCCTGATCGGCATCTCGATCATCTTCGCGCTGTCCTACAATATCCTGCTCGGCCAGACCGGCATGCTGTCGTTCGGCCACGCGGTCTATTACGGCCTCGGCGGATTTCTCGCGATCCATGCCATCAACATCATCGGCGACAACAAGTGGCCGATCCCGCTGCCGCTGGTCCCTCTGATCGGCGGCTTCACCGGCCTCGTCTTCGCCGTTCTGCTGGGATGGGTGTCGACACAACGCAGCGGCACGGCCTTTGCGATGATCTCGCTCGGCGTCGCCGAGCTTGTCGCCTCCTCCGCGCTGATCTTGCGCACTTTCTTCGGCGGCGAAGGCGGCGTCTCGGCCAACCGCACCAAGCTGTTCCGGCTGTTCGACTGGAGTTTCGGCCCGCAAATCCAGATCTATTATCTGGTCGCGGTATGGACGCTGGCCTGCATGATCGCGATGTATGCCCTGACCCGGACGCCCTGGGGCCGCATGTGCAACGCGGTCCGCGACAATCCGGAGCGCGTGCAGTTCGTCGGCTACGATCCGCATGTGGTGCGCTACATCGCATTCTGCTTCGCCGGCTTCTTCGCCGGAATCGCGGGCGCGCTGGCGGCGATCAACTTCGAGATCGCCAACTCGGCCTATCTCGGCGCCGTCCAGTCCGGCACGGTGCTGTTCTCGACCTACATCGGCGGCGCCGGCTTCTTCATCGGTCCGGTCGTCGGCGCGATCTTCGTCACCTTCATGTCGCTGGGTCTCAGCGATCTCACCAGCGTGTGGCAGCTCTATTTCGGCCTGTTCTTCATTCTGGTGGTGGCCTTCGCGCCCGGCGGCATCACCGGCCTGCTGATGATGCACCGGCCGCTGATCCGCGGGGGCACGCTGGGCAAGGTGATCCCCTCGTATCTGGTGGCGACCGTCCCCACGCTGACGCTCCTGATCGGACTGATGCTGGCGATCGAGTCCATCGTCCACCACACCATGCATCCGACCGAAGACCCGAACATCAAGGCGTTCGGTATTCCATTCAATGCATCGAGCCCGATCACATGGGCGATGTCGCTGATCCTGATTGTCGGCGGCTTCTTCGTCGCACGCATGACATGGAAGCGGGTCGCGGCGGCCTGGGATGAAGCACTGACTGTCGCGCGTGCGAAGGAGATGGCCGTATGACAAAGCCAAACGCCATCGAAATCCGCGACGTGCAGAAGAGCTTCGGCATCACCAAGGTGATCCGCGATCTCAACCTGCAGGTCGCGCAGGGCGAACGTCACGCCCTGATCGGCCCGAACGGCGCCGGAAAGTCCACCACCTTCAACCTGATCAGCGGCTACATGGCGCCGACCAGCGGCGAGGTCCTGATGCGCGGCGAGCGCATCGACGGCCTCCCCCCCTACAAGATCAACCGGCGCGGCCTGTCGCGCAGTTTCCAGGTCACCAACGTGTTCGCCAACATGACCGTGTGGGAGAACCTGCGCTGCGCCGTGCTGTGGGCGACCGGGCACAAATACGCGTTCTGGAAAAGCGTCGAAAACCTGCCGGAAGTGCGCGAGCGCACCGCGCAGATTCTCGAGGACATCAGCCTCACGTCGCGCCGCGACATTCCCGCGGGCCTTCTGACCTATGCCGAACAGCGCGCGCTGGAAATCGGCATCACCACGGCGGGCGGCGCGGATGTCATTCTGCTGGACGAGCCGACCGCGGGCATGAGCCACGCGGAAACCGAGCGCGCCGTGGAACTGATCCGGCGCCTCACCGTCGGCAAGACGCTGCTGATCGTCGAGCATGACATGAGCGTGGTGTTCGGCCTTGCCGACCGCATCTCGGTGCTGGTCTACGGCCATGTCATCGCCTCCGGCACGCCGGAGGAAATTCGCAGCAGTGCGAAGGTCAAGGAAGCCTATCTCGGCGAGGAAGCTGCGTGATGCTGGAAGTTCGGGATCTGCACGCCTATTACGCCAAAAGCCACATCCTCCCGGGCGTCGCGATGAAGATCGCCGCCGGCGAGGTGGTCAGCCTGCTCGGCCGCAACGGCGTCGGCCGTTCGACCACCGTGAAGGCGATCATGGGCGAGGTGCCGCCCCATGGCACCATCAGCTTCAAGGGCCAGAACATCGCGGGCCTGCCCAGCTACAAGATCGCGCATCTCGGCCTCGGCTACGTGCCCGAGCACCGCGATATCTTCCCCGGCCTCACGGTGCGGCAGAACCTGCTGCTGGGAATCAAGGATCCCAAACATCCCGGCAAGTGGAAGCCGGACGACATGCTCGAGATGTTCCCGAATCTGAAGGCGCGCGCGGACACCGCCGCGGGCGTGATGTCGGGCGGCGAGAAGCAGATGCTCACCATCTGCCGCACGCTGATGGGCGATCCCGAACTCATCATGATCGACGAGCCGACCGAAGGTCTCGCGCCGCTGATCGTGCAGCAGGTCGGCGACCTGATCGCGGAAATCGCCAAGCGCGGCGTCGCGATCCTGCTGGTCGAGCAGAAGCTGTCGATCGCCATGCGCATCTCGCACCGGCTCTACGTGATGGGCCACGGCCGCATCGTGTTCGAGGGCACGCCGGCCGATCTGAGGGCCAACGAGTCCGTCCGCAAGGAATGGCTGGAGGTGTGACGCCGCCTCGCCGTCACCCTGAGGAGCCGGAGCGAAGCGGAGGCCTCGAAGGGCGGCGGCGAATTGGACTGTCATCCTTCAAGGCTCGCCGCCAGGGCAGACGTAGCCTGCGTAAACTTGGCTACGGTGGCGGCTCGCACCTCAGGATGACGCCGCAGGTGTCCAGCTATCGGCACCCTCACCCGCTTGCCCATTGACCCGCGGCTTTTCTTCGCAGGCGGGCCGACGAGGGGATAGATCGCGAAAACCTACTCCCCGTACCCGCGCAATTTTTCCAGATCGACCACGGTCACGCCGCCGTATTCCAGCCGCAGCAGGCCTTCCTTCTCCAGCGTCTTGAGACACTGGTTGGCATTCTGCCGCGAGATGCCGGAAATGGCGCCGAGTTCCTCCTGCGTGATTTCCAGATGCCGGGTGTGGTCCGGATAGAGGATCGGATTGAACAGCGAGGCGATGGATCGCGCCAGACGCGCCTTGGCGTCCAGCATCCGCCCGTATTCGACAAGGCCCATGAACTGGCCGAGCCGCTCGTTCAAAAGCCCGACCAGGAAACGGTTGAAGGCGACGCTGTTCTCGAACAGCCACATGAAGGTGGCGCGGTCCATCAGGGCGAGACGCGTGTCGCGCAGCGCCACCGCGTCATAACGTCTCGCCTCGTTCTTCAGGACGGTGCCCTCGCCGAACCACGCGCCGTTGGTCATGCCGGTGAAACTCACCGCCTTGCCGTCGCGCGAGCCGGTGCCGATCCGCACCAGCCCGGTCACCACACCCATCCAGTATTCAAAGTGATCGCCGCGCATGCAGATGAATTCATTCGCGCTGAAGGATTTCTCGACAACGCCTATGCGCGCGACCTCGGTTTCCTTGTCCGTCAGGCCACGGGACCAGACCGCGATGCGCTTGAGATGTTCTGCAGTAATCATGTTGCCCGGCAAATCACCTGATGTTGCGGCGCGGTAGGAACGTCGTTGGTATACCGCGCACGCAGCGAAATTGCCCAACCAATTGTCAGGCACAAGACATTTATCTGTCGCGAATTCCCGTAAGGACGGCAACCGGCAAATGCGCCCAGTGATCCAAGTTCTGCGGCGCGAAACACCAATAGTAGAATGGTTTGCCGGGGCCCGCCGGTATAGGATCGGGCCGCGGTGACGAACCATAGATAAAGAGCGCGCCAAGCGCCGTATCTGGGAGGATTTGAGTGGCTTACGCATTGGAGGTGCGGGGGGTCTCACTGCGGTTCGGCGGCGTGCGCGCGCTGACTGACGTGAGCTTCGGCGTCAAGGAAGGCGAACTGTTCTCGATCATCGGCCCCAACGGCGCCGGCAAGACCTCGATCGTGAACTGCGTGTCCGGCCGCTACACCCCGACCGAGGGACAGCTTTTCTATCAGGACCGCGACATCACCGGCCTCAAGCCGAATGCGCGCGCCGCGCTCGGCATCGGCCGCACGTTCCAGAATCTCGCGCTGTTCCACCACCTGACGGTGCTCGACAACATCATGGTCGGGCGCCATCACCTGCTGAAAAACAATTTCATCACCGGCTCGCTGTACTGGCTGACCGGCGCGCGGCGCGAGGAACTCGAACACCGCCGCAAGGTGGAGGAGATCATCGACTTTCTCGACCTGCAGTCCGTGCGCAAGGCGACCGCCGGCACCCTCTCCTACGGCCTGCGCAAGCGCGTCGAACTCGCCCGCGCCATGGCGCTGGAGCCGAAACTCATTCTTCTCGACGAGCCGATGGCCGGCATGAACTTCGAGGAGAAGGAAGACATGGCCCGCTACATCGTCGATCTCAACGAAGAATACGGGATGACGGTGATGATGATCGAGCACGACATGGGCGTGGTGATGGACATTTCCCACCGCGTCACCGTGCTGGATTTCGGCCGCAAGATCGCCGAGGGCCTGCCCGCCGACGTGCTGGACGATCCGCATGTGAAGAAAGCCTATCTCGGCGAGGAAGACGACGTGCTCGACGCCCTCGACGACACCATTCCGGTCGCGGAGGCCTCGGCATGATGGATTATGCAGGCCGTGCCGCGCAGGCGGACACCTATCCGAAAATGCTCCGGCTCAACGCCAAGGAGCACGGCAACGAGATCGCGCTGCGTGAGAAAGACTTCGGTCTCTGGCGTGTCTTTACGTGGAACGATTACCAGAGCCGCGTGCGCGACTTCACCCTCGGCATGGTGGAACTCGGCATCCAGCGCGGCGACGTCATCGGCATCATCGGCGACAACCGGCCGGACTGGGTGGCGGCGGAGGTGGCGGCCCATGCCGTCCGCGGCATGTCGCTCGGCATGTATCGCGAGTCGCTGCCGGAGGAAGTGCTCTATCTGCTCACCTACGGCGAAACCAAGATCGTGTTCGCCGAAGATGAAGAGCAGGTCGATAAACTGCTCGAACTGGGCGACCGCGCGCCGCATCTCAAGCATATCGTCTATTCCGATCCGCGCGGCATGCGCAAATACGACGATCCCCGCCTGATCGAAGCCGATGTGCTGGCGAAGATGGGCCGCGACCGCGCCGCCCGCGAGCCGCAGCTTTACGACCAGATGGTGGACGCGACCTTGGGCGACGATGTCGCCATTCTCTGCACCACCTCGGGCACCACCTCGAACCCGAAGCTCGCCATGCTCAAGGCGGGCGCGGTGCTGCGTCACTGCGCGACGTATCTGTCGTTCGACCCGAAGGGGCCGGAGGATGAATACGTGTCCGTGCTGCCGCTGCCCTGGATCATGGAGCAGGTTTACGCGCTCGGCAAAGGCCTGCTGTCGCGGATGAAGGTCAACTTCGTCGAGCAGGCCGACACCATGATGCACGACTTCCGCGAGATCGCGCCGACCTTCGTGCTGTTCGCGCCGCGTATCTGGGAAGCCATCGCCGCCGACGTCCGCGCACGGGTGATGGATGCCTCCGCGATGAAGCAAAGCCTTTATGATATCGGCATGAAGGCGGGCCTCTCGGCGCTCGATGCAGGTAAAAAGTCGATGGTGGCGGAGACGCTGCTGTTCCGCGCGCTGCGCGACCGGCTCGGCTTTACGCGGCTGCGCTCGGCGGCGACCGGCGGCGCGGCGCTCGGCCCGGATACATTCAAATTCTTCCGCGCCATGGGCGTGCCGCTGCGCACGCTTTATGGCCAGACCGAAACCCTCGGCGCGTTCACCCTGCACGAGCCGGATGCGGTCGACCCCGACACCACCGGCGTCGCCATGGGCCGGGAGGTCGAAATTGAAATCCGCGATCCCGACGTCAACGGCGTCGGCGAGATCGTGGTGCGTCACCCCAACATGTTCTCGGGCTACTACAAGAACGAAGCCGCCACCGCCGCCGACATGCGCGACGGATGGATGCATTCGGGCGATGCCGGTTACTTCAACAAGGCGAAACAGCTTGTTGTGATCGACCGCATCAAGGATCTGGCGCAGACCGCGCGCGGCGAGCGTTTTTCACCGCAATATATCGAGAACAAGCTGAAATTCTCCCCTTATGTCGCCGAAGCCGTGGTGCTGGGCGACGGACGCGACTATCTCGCGGCGATCATCTGCATCCGCTTCTCCATCGTCTCGAAATGGGCCGAGAAGAACCGGATTTCGTTCACGACCTACACCGATCTCTCCTCGCGCCCGGAAACCTACGACCTGCTGCGCAAGGAAGTGGAAGCCGTGAACGCCACGCTGCCGCCCGCGCAGCGCATCTCGAAATTCCTGCTGCTGTACAAGGAACTCGACGCGGACGACGGCGAACTGACCCGCACCCGCAAGGTCCGCCGCACCGTGATCAACGAAAAGTATGCCGACATCATTGATGCGATCTACGGCGGCAAGCCGGACATCGACATCGACACCGTGATCCGTTTCCAGGACGGCACCACGCAGCGCATCCGCTGCACCCTGCCGGTCATCGACCTTGGAACGTCCCACAAGACGGCGGAGGCTGCGGAGTGAGGCAGGGACATCATAATCCAATGTCATGGCCGGACTTGTTCCGGCCATCCCGACATCGTTGGCACAGCACTCCAGTTATCGGGATCACCGGGACAAGCCCGGTGATGACAACAGTGTGGGGCGCGACCTCATGAACACCCAGCTCCTGATCCAACTCCTCATCAACGGCCTCGTGGTCGGCACGCTCTACGGCGTCGTCGCGATGTCCTTCGTGCTGATCTACAAGGCGACGCAGGTGGTCAACTTCGCGCAGGGCGAACTGCTGCTGATCGGCGCGTGGGTCTGCTGGTTCCTGCTCACCAAGTATCAGGTGCCGTTCTGGATCGGCATGCCGATCACGCTTGTGTTCATGTTCGTGTTCGGCATCCTGATCCAGCTCGTGATCCTGCGCCCGATGATCGGCGAGCCGATCATTTCGGTCATCATGGTGACCATCGCGCTGTCCACGGTGTTTTCGGCGCTGATGAAATGGATGTTCGGCGTCAATCTCCAGCCGTTCCCGAAAATCTTCAACACCCAGCTCGTCAATGTTTTCGGGATGCAGGTCCAGACCGTCTACATCCTCAGCCTCGCGGTGTCGGTGGCGATGATGGCGGGCATGGCGTGGTTCTTCAAGGTGTCGAAATATGGCCTCGCCATGCGCGCCACCGCGTTCAACCAGCAGGTCGCGCAGTCGCTGGGCATTTCGGTGAAAAGCGTGTTCGCGATGGCATGGGCGATTTCCGCGACCGTCTCGGCGGTCGCCGGTGTCGTCGTCGCCGTGGTCAACGGCGTTTCGGCGGGCCTGTCGGCCTACGGCATCAAGGTGTTCCCGGCGGCGATCCTCGGCGGCCTCGACAGCGTCGGCGGCGCGGTGGTCGGCGGCATCATCATCGGACTGCTTGAGAACGTCGCGCACTTCGTCGACAGCGAATATCTGCACTGGGGCAACCTGTTCGAGATCGCGCCGTTCTACGCGCTCATTATCATTCTCATGATCAAGCCTTACGGCCTGTTCGGCACCAAAGACATCGAGCGGATCTGAACCATGGCCGGCCAAACTCTCCTCCCCGCGGGCGACTATCGCAGCACCTACGCCGCGGACACGACGATCTTCCCGACCAGGACCAGCCGCAACATGCTGATCCTCGGCATCGTGCTGATCTGTTTCGCGCCGTACGTGCTGAACGAATATGCGCTGAGCCTGCTGATCCAGATCGGCATATTCGGCATCGCCGCGCTCGGCCTCAATATCGTGGTCGGTTTCACCGGTCAGATTTCGATCGGCCACGCGGCGTTCTTCGGCTTCGGCGCGTTCACCTCGGCTTATGTCTCGACCAAGCTCCACGTTCCGGTGTTCTTCGCCATTCCGCTCTCGGGTCTCGTCACAGCACTTGTCGGCCTGATCTTCGGCCTCCCGGCGGCGCGGCTGAAAGGACTTTACCTCGCAATCGCGACGCTGGCGGCGCAGTTTATCCTGCTCGACTTCTTCTCGCGCGCCGAATGGTTCACCGGCGGCAGCGTACCGGCCCATGCCGAGCCGTTCTCAATTTTCGGTCAGGTGCTGCGCGGCGACAAGCAGTATATCTACGTCGTGCTGGCCTACGTCATCGTCTGCTATCTGCTGGTCACCAACCTGATGCGGACGCGCGACGGCCGCGCGCTGGTGGCGGTGCGCGACCACTATCTCTCCGCCGAGATCATGGGCATCAATCTCACCAAATACCGGACTCTCTCGTTCGGCCTTGCCGCGTTCTTCGCCGGCGTCGGCGGCGCGCTCTATGCCCACTACAATCAGGTCGTCTCGAACGAGGGCTTCGGCATCGACCGCTCGATCATCTTCCTGGCCATGATCATCATCGGCGGCATCGGCTCGATCATGGGCACGCTGCTCGGCACCGCCTTCATGGTGCTGCTGCCGGAATCGATGGAATGGCTCAGCGCCGCGCTCAGCGGCAGCGTCATCGACCAGGCCCTTGGCCTCAAGAACAACATCGCTTTCTTGCGCGAGATGGCCATCGGCGTCATCATCATCATCTTTTTGATCTTCGAGCCGGACGGGCTTGCCCACCGGTGGCGGCAAATCAAGGCTTACTGGAAACTCTACCCGTTCTCGCATTGAGGTCGGAACGGGACAAAAACAAAAGACCTCGAGAGGAAACCGGAGGATTACGCTTATGACCATGACGAAATTATTGAGTACAGCGTCACTCGCCCTGCTGCTCGGCGGCGCCGCCGGCGCGGCTCAGGCACAGGTCTCGCTCGGACATCTCGCCGACTATTCCGGCCCGACATCCGACGTCGGAACGCCTTACGGACAGGGCGTCGCCGACGCCTACGCCTGGATCAACAAGAACGGCGGCATCGGCGGCAAGCCGGTGAAAGTCGACACCGTCGACTATGGCTATCAGGTGCCGCGCGCCATCGCGCAGTACAAGAAGTGGTCCGGCTCCGACAAGGTCGCCGCGATCATCGGCTGGGGCACGGCGGATACCGAAGCCCTCACCGGCTTCCTCGCGCAGGACAAGATCCCGGACATGTCGGCCTCGTACTCGGCGGCGCTGTCCGATCCGACCGGCGCGGGCGGCAAGGGCAAGGCGGCACCCTACAACCTGTTCTACGGTCCGAGCTATTCCGACGCGCTGCGCGGCATGCTGACCTGGGCGGCGGACGACTGGAAGACCAAGGGCAAATCCGGCAAGCCCAAGTATGTTCACATGGGCGCGAACCATCCGTACCCGAACGCACCGAAGGCCGCGGGTGAAGCGCTCGCCGCCGAACTCGGCTTCGAGGTTCTGCCCGCCATCGTGTTCGCCCTCACGCCGGGCGACTACAGCGCGCAGTGCCTGACGCTGAAAAGCTCCGGTGCGAACTACGCCTATCTCGGCAACACCGCCGGCTCCAACATCTCGGTGCTGAACGCCTGCAAGGCAGCCGGCGTCGATGTCCAGTTCATGGGCAACGTCTGGGGCATGGACGAGAACGCCGCGAAGGCCGCGGGCGCCGCCGCAGACGGCGTGGTGTTCCCGCTGCGCACCGCAGTGGCCTGGGGCGGCAACGCTCCCGGCATGAAGACCATGCAGGAGATCTCCAAGATGTCCGATGCTGCCGGTACCGCCTATCGGCCGGTTCACTACATCGCCGGTGTCTGCACCGCGATGTACATGAAGGAAGCCGCCGAGTGGGCAGCCAAGAACGGCGGCGCGACCGGCGAGAACGTTCTCAAGGCCTTCTATCAGAAGAAGGATTGGGTTCCTGCCGGCATGGAAGGCGTCTGCAATCCTTCGACCTGGACCGAGAAGGACCACCGCCCGACGCTGAAGGTCGACATCTATCGGATGAAGGTATCCGGCGCGACCGACGCGTCGGTCGCCGATCTCGTCAAGAACGGCGCGATCAAGCTCGAGAAGGTGAAGACCGTCGATCTGCCGCGCAAGGCGGAATGGCTCGGCTGGTAATTCTTCTCCCTCTCCCCGTTTTTACGGGGAGAGGGTTCGGGTGAGGGGCAAGACTTCGGCTCGAAGCATGGGGGCGGCCCCCCCCCCAACCGCGCCCCCACGCGATGGCCAAACCCCCCCAACAACGGCGGGGGGGGTGCAAAACACACCCAAGGCCCCGCGGCAACAG
>JACDJB010002228.1_pt1 | contig 14406 bp, 12 predicted proteins | sample 7454121 | NCBI WGS metagenome assembly JACDJB01 (sample SAMN14253290, study PRJNA609438) | sludge metagenome | isolation source: sludge after 25d culture with pyrite | collected 2018-12-20 | reverse complement strand
GGTTGGACATACGCTCGTGCTGGGCACCACGCGCGTGGGCAAGACCCGCCTGGCGGAGTTGCTCATCGCACAGGACATCCGTCGCGGCGAAGTCGTGATCGTCTTCGATCCCAAAGGCGACATCGATCTGTTGCGCCGCGTCTACGCCGAAGCCGAGCGCGCCGGGCGTGCTGCCGAGTTCTTCCTCCTTCATCTGGGGCATCCCGAGATCTCGGCGCGCTACAACCCGGTCGGAAGCTTCTCGCGCATCACGGAGGTCGCCACCCGTATCGCGGGGCAGCTTCCGTCAGAAGGGCAATCGGCCGCCTTCAAGGAGTTCGTCTGGCGCTTCGTCAACGTGATGGCACGGGCGCTCGTCGCACTCGGCCGCAAGCCCGACTATCAGGAGATCAATCGCTACGCCTCGGATGTCGAACCGCTGCTGATCGACTATTTCGAGCATTGGCTGGACGAGGAAGCTGCTGCCACCGGATGGCGCGAAGAACTCGGGTCACTGGCGATCGATCGGAAGGCGCTCGGCAAGGGACTGCAATCGCGCGGCACGCGCGCGGTGCAACTCGTCGAGTACGCACGCCGAAGGAACCTTTACGACCCGATCGCGCACGCGCTCGCCTCGACGCTGAATTACGAGAAGAGCCACTTCGACAAGCTCGTGGCGTCGTTGCTGCCGCTGATGGAAAAGCTCACCACCGGACGCACCGCCGCGCTGCTCTCTCCGATCGATGATCCGACCGACTGGCGTCCGGTATTCGACTGGACGACGATCATCAACCTGCGCGGCATCGTCTATGTCGGGCTCGATGCGCTCTCCGACTACGAGGTGGCAGCGGCTGTCGGCAATTCGATGTTTGCCGATCTTACGAGCGTGGCCGGCAGTGTCTACAAATTCGGTACCGGTCGCGGTCTGCCCGGTGACGTGGCACAGCGGCGCATCGCGATCCATGCTGACGAGTTCAACGAGCTGATCGGCGACGAGTTCGTTCCGTTGCTGAACAATGCGGGCGGAGCGGGGTTCCAGGTAACGGCGTACACGCAAACCTGGTCGGACGTGCAGGCTCGCATCGGATCGCTCGCGAAGGCTGGGCAGATCGCGGGGAACTTCAACACGCTCATCATGCTGCGGGTGAAGGAGCTCGCCACGGCGGAGCTCCTGACCCATCAGCTGCCCGAAGTGCATGTCCTGTCGACGGTGGCGTCGTCATCGGTCACGGACACCAACGATCCGAGTGACTTCGCTGACTTCGCCAGTCGCAACGAGGATCGCCTGGCGGCGGAAAGTGTTCGCCTGCTCGAACCGACCGATCTGGTGCAATTGCCCAAGGGAGAGGCCTTCGCACTCCTTCATGGTGGTCAGCTACACAAGATCCGGATGCCGCTGCCTTCGGCGGTACATGATCCGGTGATGCCGGCGAATCTTGCGGTCATCGGGGAGACGCTGCGGGCGCGTCTGGAGGGACCGTGGAATCTGCCGGACGGTAGCCCCGAAACGGGGGATCAGCTTGGCATCCCGAAACGCCACGTTTCATGACGAGACACTGATCGGCGTACTGCTTGGCCCGCTGAAACTGATCCTCGGGCTCGCGGCGGGTCTGGTGGTGCTTCTGGTGTGCGCGTGGATCGTCGACGGGGTGTTCGTCTTCAAGATCTGGCCGCAGGGGATCGAACGATTGCGGGAGCTGCTGGCGGACGACCTGGCCCGCGGCGTCGCATTGGCTGCCCGACAGGGCGCCGATGCCAGTGTGATCACGGCCCCTGCCAACGCGTTGTACTGGCTCGTGTTCGAGGTCAGCGGAATCGACGACATAGGTCGCCAGTTCGCTGGCGACGCGTCGTTGTCGATTCCGGACACGGTACTGCGCAGGGCATACTTCACGCACCGCGCGGCGATCGAAGTTGCGATGGTCGGCACGCAGTTGCTCGGAGTGCGTGCGGCGATCCTCGTGAGATTCGTGTCGCTGCTCGCTCTTCTCTATGTGGTTGGCGCTGCTGACGGCGTCAGCCGACGCGCAATCCGCCGGGCAGGTGGCGGACGCGAGTCAGCGAGCCTGTATCACCGGGCGAAGTATCTGCAGTTGACCGTGTTGGGTTTGGGCGGCGTAGCGCTGTTGATGTGGCCCGGAACGGTGGCGTGGGGCGTATGGGTCGGCTTGCTCGCGATGCTGATCGGTTGTCTGGTGGGAGTGCAATGGGCGTATTACAAAAAACATCTGTAGGGCGATGATCATCGGCCTGTGCGGACTGGGCAGCAACAACTGCCGATCTATCGTTGCTCGGCTCAACAGGCATTGTTCACGACGGTCCAGCTCGCGCCAACTTCGCGCATCGTCGAACGCATTGTGTCGGCATCGGCGCCAGATCTGCCGTGTAGCGCAAGTCGACCAACTGACGTTGGCTCGTTGTTGCGGCCGTTCGTCGGCGTTCGCTTCTCTAGCGCTTCTTCACCGCCGGGCTGAGCGAGAAAAGCTGCTCGGTGAGAGATGCACTCGAGGACCAAGCAACCCGAAAAAAACGAAGCCTGAACCGGGCGATGTCGATGCACATTGCGCACTACCACTTAGAGGAAACTCGACTCTCCTGAGCGACTCCGGCGCATAACTTAGTCAGGGAATACGACCGTCTTCACGCCGTTGAGAAAGACGCGATCCTCAATGTGCCAGCGTACGGCACGTGCCAGTACCCGCCGTTCGATGTCTCGGCCTTTCCGAGCGAGCATTTCCGGCGTATCGCGTTGCGTCACGCGTTCGACGTCCTGCTCGATGATGGGTCCCTCATCGAGATTCCCGGTGACGTAATGGGCGGTTGCCCCGATGAGTTTCACGCCCCGGGCGTGGGCCTGCTGATAGGGCCGTGCGCCCTTGAATCCGGGGAGGAACGAATGGTGGATGTTGATACAGCGCCCGGCGAGACGACGGGCGAGATCGTCCGAGAGAATCTGCATGTAGCGTGCGAGGACGACGAGGTCGGTCTTCGACGTGCAGATGAGGTCCCAGAGGCGCCGTTCCTGTTCGCCCTTCGTGTCCGGGGTCACGGGAAGATGATGGAACGGCATCGTCGCGAAATGCAGATGCCGGAACGTTTCCTCGGGATGATTCGATACGACACCTGCGATGTCCATCTCCAGCTCGCCGGTTCGCCAACGGTAGAGAAGATCGGCGAGGCAGTGATCGTATCGGGAAACGAGCAGCAGGACGCGGCGACGGTGATCGCGATGACGCAACGACCACTTCATGTGAAAAGGTGCGAATGCGATCTCCAGGCGGCGACGCACTTCGTCCTCTGCCCTCCGCGAGTCGATACCGAAAACCACGCGACTGAAGAACACGCCCGTCTCGGGATCGTCGAACTGCTGCGCATCCAGGATGTCGCCCCCGGCTTCGAACAGCGCGGTGGATGCTGCGGCCACGATGCCCGGCCGGTTGATGCAGGAGAAAGCGAGGACGAAGATTTCCTGCCCAGACGAAGATGGCGGGACATTGCTCATTTCGGGGACCGCTTCCGTTTCGGAGCTGGCGGCGCCGTTCCCGAAGCGGGACGCCGGCGACGCTGCAGGACTCCCTTGTTGAAGATGCGTGCGTAGTCGTCGATCAGCGCGTCGATCGACGTTCCTTCCGGCAATCGCCGGGCGCTGATCACCGAGTTGCACAACCCGAGCCAGGCGAGCGTTGCACGCTGCGGATCGAGATCTGCGCGAAGCTCGCCGGAAGCGATGCCTTCGGCAAAGAGGCGTTCAACCAGGTTCTGGTACTCGGCGGCCAGGCCGGCGATGCGGTGGCGGAGGTCATCGGGCAGTTCGTGCCGGTGCCGGATGAAGACGCGGATGTAATCGGCTTCCGGCCGTGTGCGCAGCGGCATCAGGTGATTGGCGACTGCTGCCCGGATCTTTTGCGAGATCGGCAGCGTGCTTCCAAGGATTCCGTGCAGGTTGCGGATGAAGTCCTTTACGCCGCGTTCGCAGATCGCCGCAAGGGCGGCTTCCTTGGAGGAGAAGTAGTAGTAGAGGCTGGCCTGCCGCACACCGAGACGATCGGCGATGTCCTTGGTGCTCGCGCCGAGATAGCCCTTCTCGGCGAATGCGGTGGCGGCGGCGTCCAGCACCTCCCGCTGCCGCCGTTCCCAGCGCGGGGTTGGTTCCCAGTTCGGCCCGATGCTTGATTCTGTGCTTGTCATCTGCGTAGAATTCTAATGGTCGTTCGAAAGAATGCAACCGACAACTGGACTGACGCGTTCCGATGTCCACCATTGCGCAACCGCTCCTGCACCGCGTCGCGCCGCGTGTTTCCCCGGTGGGGCGGCTGACTCCCGACGGCGTCGACGGCGCCGGTGGCGGCGGGCGACCGGTGAAGCTCGAAGGGCCAACGCTCGCAATACCCGCGGAAGCGCTTGCGAGCGTCCCGGGCCTGTTGCTCGATGTCGTTCGGCGCCGCGGAGCAGAAGTCGCGCTTCGCACCAAGGGACTGGGCGTCTATCGCGACGTTACCTGGAACGAGGTGCTGGAGCGCATCTCGAGAATCGGTCTGGGGTTGTGCGTGCTCGGTGTGGAGCCTGGCGATCGCGTCGCCATCGTCGGTGATCCTTCCGCCGACTGGCTGCTGTGCGACTTCGCTGCGCAATGCATCGGTGCGATCAGCTACGGCCTGTACCCGACCAGTTCCCGCGAGGAGGCCGAGTACGTACTGCGGCACGGCGGCGCCCGCGTGCTGATCGCCGAGGATCAGGAGTACGTCGACAAGGTCCTGCCGTCGCTGCCCGATCTTCCGTCGTTGACGAAGATCGTCGTGATCGACATGAGCAACATGTTCGGGTACGACGACCAGTCGCTGATGTCGCTGGACCGGCTGATGGAACTCGGCGAACGGGCCGACCGACGGCTCGAAGCGTTCATCGAGCGTTGCCGTCACGTTCGCCCCGACGACGACGCCACCATTGTCTATACCTCGGGCACGAGCGCGCATCCGAAAGGGGCGGTGTACACCCATCGCGCGCTCGTTACGCAGGGACATCAGTTCTTCGCGTTCCCCGAGCTCGCGCGGAACGAGACCTTCCGCAGCGTCGTGCACCTTCCGCTGAACCATCTCTACGAGCGGATGAACACGCCGATGGGGATGCTGACGCAGGGAATCGTTCCGCACTTCGGCGACGAAGTCGAGCGGTTCACGGAAACGCTACACGAAGTGGCTCCGCAGCATCACGCATCCGTGCCGAGGTACTGGTCGAAGCTCGCTTCCCGCGTCATCGTCGGCATCGAGAACAGCACCGCGCTGAAGCGGGCGAGCTATGCCGCGGCAATGCACGTGGCGCGGCGCTACCGCGAACGTCGCTGGAATGGCCGGCGGGCGATCGGCTGGCGCGCCGCGTACGGACTGGCGCGCGTGCTGGTGTTCGACCGGATGTTGAAGAAGCTCGGCTTGAATCGCGTCCGCCTGGCGTTGTCGGCAGGGGCGCCTCTGCCGGCCGAAGTGCAGGCGCTCTGGCAGTGCTGGGGAGTGAACCTGAAGAACCTGTTCGGGCAGACCGAAGGAGGCGTTCTCACTGCGCAGGTCGATCCGTTTCCGAAGCCCGGCTCGGTGGGCACACCCTATCCGGGCGTCGAGATCGGCCTGGGCGACGAGGACGAGATCGTCGCACGATCCCCGGGTTGCTTCGACCGCTACTGGCTCGATCCGGACACAACCGCGGAAACCTTGTGTTCCGACGGGCTTCATACCGGGGACGTCGGCATGGTCGACGAGCAGGGGCAGTTGTGGATCGTCGATCGCCGGAAGGACATCGTCATTACTGCCGGCGGCAAGAACGTGAGTCCCAGCCGCATCGAGACCGCGTTGAAGTCGAGCCCGTACGTCAGCGAGGCGAGCGCGATCGGCGAGGGACGCAAGTTTCTCACCGCGCTCATCGAGATCGACGTCGGCACCGTTTCTGAATGGGCGCGCGCCAACGGCGTGTCCTACACGAGCTATCGATCTCTCGCGACGAACGAGGCGGTCAACGCGTTGATCGAGCGCGAGTTGCAGCAATGCAACCGACGGCTCGGACGCGTCGAGCAGATCAAGAAGTTCCGCATCCTCGACCGGGAACTCGACCCCGAGATCGAGGGCGAGGCGGTGACGCCCACCCGCAAGATCAAGCGCGCTCTTCTACAAGAGCATTTTCGCCATCTGATCGACGAAATGTACGAAGACGACGAAGAGCGTCGGATCGGTCGACAGATCCACCGTTGAGGTCCTCAGGAGGAGTGAAATGAATCTTCATCGAATCCCAGTTCTAGGGCTGGCCGCCGGGTTGGCATTCGCGCTCGCTGCGCCGGCTGTGCAGGCGCAGCAGACGTTCCGGATCGGCATTTCGGGGGCTGCCACGGGGCCGGCATCGCCCAGCTATCTCCCGCATGTCGAAGGCCTGCGCATCTACCTGTCGCGGCTGAACGATCGCGGCGGCATCGACGGGCGGAAGGTCGACTTCCTCATCCTCGACGACAAGGGCGCGCCTTCGGAAGCTGCGAACAACGCGAAGCGGCTGATGGACGACGAGAGCACGCTCGCGGTCGCTTCGATGAGCCTGTCGTCGACCTACGCGCCGATCTTCCAGGCGGCGACTCGCGCGAAGATGCCGGTCCTTCTGCTGGGGCAGGCGGTTTGCCCCGCCGATGCGGCGACCCCGAAGATGAACCCGTACGTCTTCTGTGCCGGCAGCACGTCCGATCCGAAAACTGCCGGGTACTGGCAGGTGCCGCTGGTGAAAGCCCTTGCCGACAAGCACGGGGATCCGCTCAAGCTCGCGCTCGTCGCCATGGACATCCCGATCAGCCGGCAAGGGATCGACAACATGGAGCAGATCGCCGGGCAGATGAAGATCGATGTTGTCGACAAGCAGTCGATTCCGCCGGGAACCGCCGACGTTAGTGGAGCGGCGGCACGCATCATTGCACGGGGAGCGAATTACGTGACCAGTTGGGCTCCCGTGACCACTGCTGTGCAGATGCTCGGTGCACTGCGGCGGCAGGGCTGGAACGGGTGGTTCATTCACAACCATTCGGCAGAGGCCGAGGAGACGCTGCGGCAGCTGAAGGATCCCCGACTCGTGATGAGTCCCGAGTATTCGTTCACGACGGAGAAACTGCCGGTTTTCGCCGAAATCGAGGCAGCTGCGAAGAAATACGGCGCCGACCTTCCGACCAGCACGCTCGTGCTCGGGTGGGCCAGCGGAATGATCCTCGAGAAGGCGCTGGGGCAGTGCGGAGCGGACTGCACGCGCGAGAAGCTGTTGAACGTGCTGAACGACATCAGCGTCGAGACGGCCGGCATCTACCCCGATCCCGTCAACTGGTCGAAGGACGATCACACCCGTCCGGCAAGCTTCACGGCCTACGCGTGGAATCCCTTGTCTTCGTCCGTCGAGCGAATCACCGAGTGGTCGAGAGTCAAGGCCGGGACCCTGGCCAGTGTCAGGACGATCGATTGAGCACGAGGCGCATCCTGCCGTGAGTCTCGTCGTCCTGATCCTGATCCAGGCGGCTTTCTATGCGCTGCTGGGCATGGGGTACGTGCTCGTGTACCGCGCGACGCGCGTGCTCGATCTCGCGCACGGCGATCTGATGGTGCTGGGTGCATATCTGTTCTTCCAGATGCTCGTTCTCACGGATGGGCAGTTCGGCGCGGCGGGCGCGGTGGCGCTCGCCGCGTCGCTGGCGATCGGGGCGCTCGTCTACCTAGTGGTCATGCGCCCATTGGCCGGCTTTCCGGCCGCCGTCGGCGTTCTTGCGACGATCGCGCTCGGGATCCTGCTGCGCTCGATCACCACGCTGGTCTGGACCGGCCAAACCCGATACCCGGGCGAGTTCCTCCGCCCGCTTGGCGAGCCGGTCGAACTGTTCGCCGGAGCGAGCATCAGCCGCATCGACCTCGCGCTCCTTGCGGCGGCGCTCGTCGCGATGGTCGGTTTTCCGTTGCTGATGCAGCGGGCGTCCATCGGCGTGCAGATGCGCGGGGTTGCGGAGAACGCCGTCCTGGCAGCGCAGCGCGGGATCCGGATCCATCGCATCAACGCCCTGTCCTGGGCGGCCGCCACGATGATGGCGGCCGTCGCAGGGATCTTCTACGGCCTGAAGGTTCGCCTGGGTCCCGACATCTGGTACGTGGGCCTGGCCGGCTTCGCCCCCGCGCTGATCGGCGGCATGGACAGCCTGAAGGGGATCGCGATCGGCGCGCTGATCGTCGCGGCCGCAGAGGTGCTCGCATCGCGCTTCATCACGCCACAGATCGCGATGGCGGCGCCGTTTCTCGTTCTGCTGATCGCCCTTTGGGTCCGCCCCTGGGGCATCTTCGGTTCGCGCGAGGAGCTCGAACGCATATGACGAAGCCGGATCGCCTTCCGAGCACGCTGCGCAGGACGCATCAGGAGGACATGCGGCTCCTCGCGTCGCCGTTCGTCCGCTTCTGGGCAGGGTCGGGGCTGCTGGTAGCGCTGCTCCTGCCGCTGTTGCTATCGAACTTCTGGACCGGGGTGGCCAATCAGGCGCTGATCGCGATCGTCGGGGCTCTCGCCCTCAATCTCCTGATGGGCACCACAGGGCAGATCTCGCTCGGACATGCGGGTTTCGTCGCGGCCGGCGCATTCTGTGCCGCCGCCGCCGCGACGCACCTGGCGGCGCCGGCGGCGGTCGGCTTGATTGCCGCCGCAATCGTCGGCGCGGCGCTGGGCGTGCTGGTCGGCCTGCCGGCACTTCGCCTCAAGGGCTTGTATCTCGCCGTGAGCACGCTTGCCGCCTATTTCGTGATCGTGGTGGCGCTCGGCCAGTACCAGGCGGCGGCAAGCTTCGGAGCCGGTTTCACGATGCCGACGGTGTCGATCCTCGGCTGGGATCTCGACAACGAACGGGCCTGGTTCTACGCCTTGCTGCCCTTCGTGCTCGCCGTCGTGCTGATGAACGTGAACCTGCTGCGCTCGGCGTACGGTCGTGCCTGGGCGGCCATCCATCACCGGGATGTCTCCGCCGAATCGCTCGGCATTCCCGCTGCCGCCTACAAACTGCTCGCCTTCGGTCTCAGCACCGCACTCACCTGCGTGACGGGTGCGCTGTGGGCCTATCACACAGGATTCGTTTCGGTCGAGGCATTCGACTTCCACATGCTGATCCAGTACCTGGCGATGGTGATCATCGGTGGACTGGGATCGATCCTCGGCTGCATTCTCGGCGCGATCCTCGTGATCGTGCTCCCGCACCTGATTGCATTCGCGGTCGAGTCGATTCCCGGGCTGCAGGGCATGGGCGGGAGGGTGTTCGAGCTGCAGATCGGCCTGTTCGGTATCCTCATGCTCGCCTTCCTCCTCTTCGAGCCCCGTGGCCTGGCCGGCATCTGGGCGCGCGTGCGCTTCTATTTCGAGCTGTGGCCGTTCAAGTACAGGGCGTGGGAAGCGTGATGCCGCAGGTAGCCAGCGGCATCGCCGAAGCCGATCGAGGCGGGGGCTTCGAGGGTCTCGAGATCGACAACCTCGAGGTCACGTACGGCCGGGTGATCGTCGCCGTGCAGGGCGTTTCGTTGAAGGTTCCGCGCAACGGAATCGTCGCTCTGCTGGGAACGAACGGTGCCGGCAAGAGCACGACGGTGCGCGCGATCTCCGGCTTCCTACCCGTGGACGACGCACAGATCCGCAAAGGCACGATCCGCTTCGAGGGCAGGTCCATCGTGAACGAGCCGCCCGACTGCGTCGCGCGTGCCGGCGTTGTGCTCGTTCCCGAACGCCGCAAGATCTTCGAGACGCTCACGGTGCACGACAACCTGCGCATCGCGCGGCGCCCGGGCTTGTCGCGCAACGATTGGGAGCGCGACATGGAGCGACTGTTCACGATCTTTCCGCGCATTGCCGCGCGCAAAGACCAGCTTGCCGGCTACCTCAGCGGCGGCGAGCGCCAGATGGTCGCAATCGCGCAGGGCATCCTCTGCGAGCCGAAGCTGCTGCTGGTCGACGAGCTGTCGCTCGGACTCGCGCCGCAGCTTGTTCGGGAGCTGATGGCGCAGCTGAAGCGATTGCGCGAGGAGTTTGCGCTCTCGATCCTGCTCATCGAGCAGGACGCGTCGTCGGCTCTCCAGATCGCCGATTTCGGACTGATCATGGAGGGGGGACGAATCGTCTACGAGGGAACGCCGCAGAAGCTGCGCGAGCACAAGGACGTACAGGAGTTCTATCTCGGATCCGGCGAGGCCGGCCGCGTCAGCTATCGGGACGTGAAGCAGTACCGACGCAGCAGGAGATGGTGGGGATGACGAGCCTGCTGTCGGTCGAGAACGTCTCGCTTCGCTTCGGCGGCCTGGTGGCGCTCGAGGACGTGTCGCTGCAAGCCTTGTCGACCGAGATGCTCGCGATCGTCGGTCCCAACGGCGCGGGCAAGACGAGCCTGCTGAATTGCATCACGGGCGCGTACCGGCCCACCGGCGGTCGAATCCGGTATGACGGCGTTGACATCACGGCGGAGCGTGCGCACCGGGTCGCGAAACGAGGCGTCGCCCGCACTTTCCAGCACAACGAACTGTTTCCGCAACTCACTGCGCTCGAGAACGTGCTGCTGGGGCGTCACCCCGCGCTCGACTACGGTCTGCTCAGTGCAAGCCTGTTCCTTGGCAAGGCCCGCCGATGGGAGTTGATCCAGCGTGAGGTGGTCGAGCGCATCCTGGAGGTGTTCGAGCTGGAACCGTACCGTCGCCGGCTGGTGAGCGATCTGCCGTACGGAGTCCAGAAGCTTGTCGGCCTGGCGCGCGCCTTCGCTGCCGAGCCGAAGCTGGTCCTGCTCGACGAGCCTTCGGCCGGCCTGAACCGACAGGAGAAGGAAGATCTTGCGCGCTACCTGCTGCGAATGCGGCACGAGTTCTCGCCGGCGATCCTGTGGATCGAGCACGACATGCAGCTCGTTCGCGACCTCGCCGACAAGGTCGTCGTCCTTCACTACGGCAAGGAACTGGCATCCGGTGATCCGGATAGCGTCCTTTCGAATCCCCGCGTGATCGAAGCCTACGTTGGCAAGCGACAGGAAATGTGATGAACCATCCCGACAACGCCCCTGCGATCGCTCTGACGCCCGTCGTCCCGGTAGACAGCTCCGTCGCCACCTACACCCGCTTCGCCGGCTATTTCGAGGCGTACGAGTACTCGGGCTGGGTCGATGAGAGCCTTTCGTGGAAGAACGCGTGCTACGTCGGCGACTGGTCGCCGCTGGCAAAGTTCCACCTGCAGGGCGACGACGCGTTGCAATTCTTCTCTGACGTCGCCGTCAACGGCTTCTCGTCTTTTGACGTCGGGCAGGCGAAGCACCTGTCGGTGTGCAATGACGCGGGCAAGCTGATGGGCGAGGGCATTCTGATGCGCCTCGCCGACGACGAGTTCCTGTTCACCAGCGGCCCCGGCGTGCCGTGGCTCGCGTACCTGCACGAGAAGGGGGGGTACCGCGCGCGCGCCACGCAGCTCGGCCTGTCGCAGTTCATCACGCAGGTGCAGGGCCCCAGTTCGCTCGAGCTGCTCGAGAGGCTCACCGGCGAGAGCCTGCGCGACATCGGATTCATGCGCTTTCGCCGATCGCGCATCGGCGATCGGGAGTTCCTGATCCTGCGCCAGGGGATGGCGGGCGAGCTCGGCTACGAGCTGCACGGGCCGAGCCGGCACGGCCCGGCGATCTACCAGGCGCTGCTCGATGCCGGGCGCGAGTTCGGCATCCGCCGCCTGGGCGGGCGCACGAAGATGGTCAACCACGTCGAGGCGTGCTTCCCGACGCCGTCGGTGGATTACGTTCCGGCGCTCTACGGCGAAGACGAGAAGGAATACTTTGACTGGTGCGCGCGACGCTTCCGCAGCATGATCGCGCCACCGCGGACGGCGGGCAGCCTTCGCTTCGACGATCTCTCAGCCTTGTATCGCAGCCCGATCGAGCTCGGCTGGGCGAAGAGCATCCGCCTGGACCACGCGTTTCGCGGCCGTACGGCGCTCGAGGAGGAGCTGGCGAATCCGCGGCGCACGATCGTCACGCTCCGGTGGAACGCTGAGGACGTGCTCGACGTGCATGCGTCGCTGTTTCGCGCCGGCGAACCGTACGAGCCGATGGAGATGCCGCGCAACCTGCTCGGCTGCATGCACGTCGACGACGTGTTCGCCGACGGGCGCTCGGTCGGCGCGAGCACTTCGCGCTGTTATAGCTATTGGTTCCGCGAGATGCTGTCGCTGTGCACGATCGACGTTGCACTCGCGAATCCCGGAACGGAGGTAACCGTTCTGTGGGGGTCCGCCGGGTATCCGCAGCGAGAGATCCGGGCGACCGTCGCCCCGGCACCGTATAAGCGCGACAACCGGCGTGTCGATGTCGCGAAGCTGCCGCCCCGAAATGCGAGCTAAACAGCGAGCTTACTCAGGCTTCAACGACAGAGAGACAAGAGAACACCTTCAATCCTGAGAGTGGGAAGACGGGGCTTGTATGGCCTCCGTGCCCGCTTTCTGCTCATCCAGCCAGTCCGCCCATTGCTGCATCATCTTGTGCCGCTCCGGCAGGTGCGCCGTGCGGTTGTATGCACGACCGTTCGTATCCCGCACTGCGTGCGCCAGTTGATGTTCGATCCAGTCGATTCGCACGCCAAGCACTTCATCGAGGATCGTGCGCGCCATCGCGCGGAATCCGTGTCCGCTCATCTCGTCTTTTGGAATCTCGAGCCGCCGCAACGCGGCGAGTATGGCGTTCTCGCTCATCGGCCGACCGTTACTGCGCGCACCCGGAAAGACGAATCGAGACTGTCCGGTCAGTGGATGCAATTCGCGCAGGATTGCTACCGCCTGCGACGACAACGGCACGATGTGCGGCGTTCTCGTCTTGGTGACGACGTAACGCCATTCGGCTGCGTCCAGATCGACATCGGTCCATTCGGCTTTACGCAGCTCGCCCGGCCGCACGAACACGAGCGGCGCCAGACGCAGAGCGCATTGCACCGTCAACGTACCGCGGTAGCCGTCCAGGGCTCGCAGCAGCTCGCCGACCTTCTTCGGTTCTGTGACCGCGGCGAAATGCTCGCCGCGTACAGGCGGTAGTGCTCCTCGTAGATCGCCGGAGGCGTCGCGTTCGGCACGACCAGTAGCTACGGCGTAGCGGAGCACCTGCCCGCAGTTGCCGAGCGTCCGGTGCGCGGTCTCGATCGCACCTCGGCCTTCGATGCGCCGCAGGACGGCCAACAGTTCGGGCGCAGTCACATCGGCAACGGGGCGCCCGCCGATCCATGGGAAGACATCGCGCTCGAGTCGGCGCAGGATTCGATCGCTGTGCGACGGGTGCCAGCCGGGCGCGTACTTCGCGTACCACTCGCGCGCAACCGCTTCGAAACTGTTCGCCGCACGTTCGGCGCGCATGGTCCTGGTCGCCTTGCGATGCTCGCTCGGGTCGATTCCCTCGGCGAGCAGCTTCCGCGCGTCGTCCCTGCGTTGCCGGGCTTCGGCGAGTCCGGTGTCCGGATATACGCCGAGCGAAAGGCGCTTTTCCTTGCCCGTGATCCGGTACTTGAGGCGCCAGTACTTGCTCCCGGTCGGCGTCACTTCCAGATACAGTCCTCGGGCATCGTTGATCTTGTACGGCTTGTCGGTCAGCCTGCCATTTGGCGTCTTGCCCGGCTTGGCATTTTTGATCGCGTTGACGGTCAACATCATCGCCTCCCTTCGGCGACGGCGCGCGTCGCATCCAGAAACCGGCGCAGCGCAGCCGTTTCGACAGGTGTCAGCCTGATGTGTCGAATTCCGAGCCGGATGGCCAGCGCACCATCGCTCTCGATGGCGAACCGCATTTCGTAACGTTGGCGTGCGCTGTCGTCGCGCTCCCGCGCGCGTTCGGCCCGCCGAACCTCGCTCGGGTCGATGCCCTGCGCCAGCAGCGCGCGATACTCGTCGCGCCGAATCCGCGCCTCGGTGAGCCCGATGGACGGGTATTGGCCGGCTGAAACCGTTCCTTGCTTACCCGCGAAGCGGTACTTGAATCGCCACAACTTCGTTCCCGAAGGCTGTACCAGCAGGTGCAGTCCATCGCCGTCGTACAGCCGGATGGGTTTTTCCTCGGCCGCCGCCGCCGCGATCCGTTCTTCATCAAGACGAAACTGGGGCATGGGTTTCGGCGGTTCTGTATCTGCCCCGAAATGTTGCCCCTACTTACACTTGGCTGTCAACGGACGCTGTTGGACGTGCTCGGACAAAAAGACGAAGAAAAACCCGCACTTGGGCGGGTTTCAGGATGCCGTCGGACGGCGTTGGATGGGGTGATGGTGGAGCCGGCGGGAATCGAACCCGCGTCCGCAAGTCCTCTACGACCAGTTCTACATGCGTAGTCGATCTATTTGGATCTCAGTGCAGGCTTAGCCGATCGACAGGCCGACCTGCACCCAGCCACCTTGGTTTTAGCTC
>JACDJB010002227.1_pt1 | contig 14416 bp, 11 predicted proteins | sample 7454121 | NCBI WGS metagenome assembly JACDJB01 (sample SAMN14253290, study PRJNA609438) | sludge metagenome | isolation source: sludge after 25d culture with pyrite | collected 2018-12-20 | reverse complement strand
CGGCCGACCCGGCCTACCGTCGGAGCGCGTGGCCGAGACTGCGGTTGCCGAAGCGCTGGCTTTCCTGGACAATGGGGGCATGGTCGACCGCCATCTGGCCGACCAATTGCTCTTACCGCTGGCTCTGGCCCGCGGCCGAACCCGCTACACGACCGACCATCTGACCTTGCACACCATCACCAGCGCCGACCTGCTGCGCCTCTGGCTCGACACGATCATCGCCATCTACGGCGAAGTGGGCGGACCGGCCAAAATCGACGTAACCGGCGCGGGGTTCACAAGATGAAGAAACCACAGATTACTCTTTTAATCTGTGAAATCCGCGTAATCTGTGGTTCCCCTCTGAATGCTTATGTTTGAAGTCATATTTCTCGGCACGTCCTCCTCCGCACCGACCATCACGCGCGGGCTGGCCGGCCACCTCATTCTTCATCGCCACTACCGCTTTCTGCTCGACTGCGGCGAGGGCACGCAGCGCCAGATTCTGCGCAGCGGTCTGGGCTTTAAGCGGCTTGACACGGTGCTGCTGACCCACAGCCACCTCGACCACATCCTCGGCCTGGGCGGCCTGGTCAGTACGCTGGCCCGCTGGGAAGACCTCGACCACATCGACATCTACGGCAGCCGGGCCACACTGGGCCGCGTCAGTGACCTGCTGTTTAAGGTCGTCTTCGCCGGGCATCGGCCGCCCATCGCCATCGAACTGCACCCGGTGGAGCCGGGCCAGGTCATCTGTGCCGACGAGAAGTTCACGCTGACGGCCTTCGAGGTCAGCCACCGCGGGCCGGGCAATCTGGGCTACCTGTTCCAGGAGAAGCCCCACCGGCCATTCCTGGCCGAACGGGCGGCCGAGCTGGGTGTGCCCTTTGGGCCGGAGCGGGCGCGGCTGGTGCGCGGCGAGGCGGTGACGCTGGCCGACGGCCGCGTCGTGCGCCCCGACGACGTGCTGGGCGAGACGCAGCACGGCACGAAGTACGTCCACATCGGCGACGTGGGCCGGACGGACAACCTGCTGGAGATCGTCCGCGACGCCGACGCGCTGGTGATGGAGAGCACCTATCTGGAAGAAGAGGGGCAGATGGCGGCCGACTTCGGCCACATGACCGCCGCCCGCGCCGCCGCCCTGGCCCGCGACGCCGGCGTGCAGCACCTTATCCTGACCCACCTCTCGCGCCGCTACTCCGAGCGCGAGATCCGCACCGAAGCCCGCGCCACCTTCGCCAATACCTACGTCGCCCGCGATCTGGATCATTATCAGATTACGCGGGAGGGGGTGGTGCGCGTCAAGAAAGAAGAAAGCTAGGCGTCGTTTTAACAGTGCTCAGTTAGGACGGACAGAACTAGAGACCAAGCGCTGTGTTCTTGGCTTGCTCAAATTGCACGTCACTCAGAGCGCCTTGCCTGTGTAGCTCTGAAAGACGTTCCAACCGTTCAATTAGCTTGTCAGGGTCTGCACGTTCGCTAGCCTGCTCTTCTAGGGGGATCAAGTAGCGTTGGCTCAACGTATATAGGAGTTCCCCGGTTCGCCGGTCATCCTTACTTCCCTTATGGGCAAAATTTCTGAGCGTCGCGAGCCGTTCAGCAATCGCCATTGGGCTTGGGACAGAAGAACGTCGAACGTAAATTAAGTCTCCACCAGGGTTGGTAATCTGATAGGCGTTATTTGGATCAGCTAATCTCCAACCTTCGTTTGTCAACTGAGAGTCAAGGCGAAGGTTTTCTTCAATAACAGCTTTCCTGTCCCCTGCCGGAAAGCTGCCGGCCGGTCTGAGCTTATACTTTCGCGTACCACGATTCCGAACATATATTTCCCCAGCAGCCGTAAGCTCCGTAACTTTCAGTTGTCGATCGTAATAGCCGAGGCCTGTGAAACTGCCCAGATTGCCTGGGTCAAACCATTAGATTACGAGTATGTCATAAGCGGCCATGGTACTCCTTTAACTACTCCAGCTACTTGGGTAGTGATGACGTCTCCAGGGCTGCCTTAAACGCATCTGGGCTTTGAGCGGCTACACGCAGAAGGGCGCGAGCTGGCCCAACCGGCTTGCGCCGTCCCTGCTCCCAATTCTGTAGCGTACCTAAGCTGACGCCGATCATCAGCGCAAACTCGCGTTGCGACTTATCCAGTTTGGCACGGATGCCTTTAATGTCCAGCGGCGAGAACTCAAAAACGCGGCTCGGCTGGCGCAGGCCGCGCTTGATCTCGCCGGCTTGTTTGATGCTCTCGGTCAGTTCCGCAAACTCCTTATCGTTCATTGTAGATACTCCTTAACAAGGTTACGCAGGACTCGCAACTGTTGTTGCGTCAGGTCGCTTTGAGCGCTTTTCTTATACGCATACAGCATATAGCAGACTTCCGAAGGAACATCCCAATAGTAAATGGTTCGTAGACCGCCCCGCTTGCCTGTACCCGACACCCGCCAGCGGAGCTTGCGCAAGCCACCTCCGCCAGGAATCAGATCGCCTGCCTCGGGCCGCAACAACAATACTTCTTGAAGGCGTCTGTACTCTTCATCAGATAGCAGTTCCGTTATTTGTTTGGTGAAAATGGGTGTCTCGATGAACTGCATATTGTTTACTATACGTCACTGACGCACTGGTGTCAATCTCTGTCTGATTCGTCTAGCGTACTGCGCCGCCTTTAAACAGCCGCGATAGTCTCGGCAATCCGTCGCGCCTCAATCCCGATCTCCCGCAGCATCCCCGTCCGCGAAACATAGAAGCCGCAGGCGTATAGCCCCGGCAACCCCAATTCGCACCCGCTGGCCACAGGCACGCCGCCCGGCGCAACCGTCTCGTCCGCCTGGGGGATGAGTTCGCCCACGTCGGGCCGGTAGCCGGTGGCCAGCACCACAGCGTCAAAGTCGCACGCGCGGCCGTCGCTGAAGACCACGCCGCCGGGCGTGAACCGCTCGAGGCCCGGATAGAGTGGCAGCGCCCCGCTCTTGATCAGCTTCACCGTGCCCACGTCGATCAGCGGCACCTGCTCCTCGGTCTTGATCTGTTCGATTGGCCCTACGCGGTTCTTGCGCAGGCCATGCTTGTAGACGTTGCCGACCGAAGCGTAGACCAGCGGCGCGGCGACGAGATGGCCCAACCGGCCCGGCAAGCGGCTGAGTAGCAGGTTCCACTGCAAAGAGGAGATACCCAGCGTGTCGCGCGGGATAATGTTGACGGGGCTGCGGACGGCGATGCTCGGCCGCGCCCCGTGCTCGTAGAGGTCAACGGCGATCTCGCCGCCGGAGTTGCCGAAGCCGACGACCAGCACGTCCTGCCCCGTGAAGGGGCGGCCGTTGCGATACTCCGAACTGTGGAGCACTGGCCCGGTGTAGTCGTCGCGGCCCGGCCAGGTGGGCACGTGCGGCTTGCGCGTGTAGCCCGTCGCCAGCACCAGCGATTCGGCCGTGTAGCGGCGGTCGTCGGTCTGGGCCAGCCAGCGGCCGTCAACGCGCTCCGCCCGCACCAGGCGCTGATTGAAGTGAGGTTCAAGGCCAAAGTGGGCCGCGTAGTCGGCCAGGTAGGCCGTCACCTGCTCGCGGCTGGGGTAGCGCGGGTAACTGCGCGGCATCGGGTAGCCCGGCAGGCCCGACATGCCGCGGCTGGTGTGCAGGTGCAGCCGGTCATAGTGCTCGTGCCAGGCGCGGCCGACCCGCTCCCCCTGCTCCAGCAGGATGAACGGCACGCCGCGCCCCTTCAGACAGGCGGCGACGGCCAGCCCGGCCGGGCCGGCGCCGATGATCAGGGTGTTCGTCTCTATCATTGCGGTTGCATCTTCCCTCATGAGTCTAGCATAGAGCACAAGCAAGAGAACACAACAATCTGCTTTCTTATCGGCATCCATCCGCGTGCCACTCTTCCCGTCGCCATCGACCTGGCATCCAGATGACATTCCCGCCTCTTCCAGTAGAATCCGCCTATCAAGGAGCAACGCCATGAACGACAATGATCTGCGCCCCGAAGCGCTATTTGACCTCTCCAACCCCACCACCGCCGCCTTCTTCGACGGCTGCGACTCCGTCTGGCAGGCCCTGACCCGGCTGGAAGAGCACGTCCAACGGCTGACGGCCGGCGGCCGCCGCATCGACGGCACGGTGATGAGCGGCGCGTGGCTGGGCGACGCGCCCATCGTCATCGAGGCGGGGGCGGTGGTGGAGCCGGGGGCCTACGTCGTCGGCCCGGCCTACATCGGCCGCGGCGCGGTCGTGCGCCATGGAGCCTACGTGCGCGAGAACGTCGTCCTGCTCGACGGGGCGGTGCTGGGCCACGCCAGCGAAGCCAAGCACGCCCTGTTTCTGCCCCACGCCGCCGCGCCACACTTCGCCTACGTCGGCGATGCCATCCTGGGCCACCGCGTCAACCTCGGCGCGGGCACGAAGCTGAGCAACCTGGGCATCTTGAGCGCCAAAGACCCGACCACCGGGCGGCGGCCGACCATCAAGCTGACTATCGACGACCAGGTGTACGACACAGGCCTGACCAAGTTGGGGGCCATCCTGGGCGACGACGCCCAAACAGGCTGCAACGCCGTCCTCAACCCCGGCTGCATCATCGGCCCGCGCACGCTGGTCTACGCCAACGCCAGCCTGCGCAAGGGGTATCACCCGGCGGACAGCATTATCAAGTTGCGGCAGAATTTAAGGGCGATGGGGAGGGAGTAGTCAGGGGGCAGTACACACTGCGCACTGCCCTACTGACTGAGCGCCGCGATGCCCTCCGGCAGGGTGTCATAGGCGGCGAAGAAGTCGAGGAAGCCGGTGACCGTCATCACGTCACGGATGCTCTCCGTTAGGCCGACCAGGGCCACGCGGCCGTCGCTATTGGCCATGCGGCGATAGAGCATTAGCAGGGCGCGCAACCCGGCACTGGAGATGTAGTTGACGCCGCTCATCTCCAACAACACGCGCGCTTCCGGACTGGGCAGATCCATTAGCTTATCCTGCACAATCGGCGCCGTGCGGCTGTCCAGCTCACCGAACAGCGTCACCACCACAACCCCGTCCACCGTCTCGAATTCAATTTCCATAGGGTATATGGTATAGCAGCGTGGGAAGTCAGTAAACAGTATTCGGTAAGCAGTATTCAGTAGCAGTACACAAACAAGTACAACTCTTGTAGTGACTCGCTGACCTACTGAATACTGCTTACTGCTTACTGTCCCCGCGCAACCGCTCCGCCAACACCTCCAGCCGCTTGCTGAGCCAGCGCAGGCCCCCCTCGGCCCCCTTCGTCGCCTCAGCCTTCCAATCGACCTGGCGCAGGCGCTCCTCGACGGCGTCGGCCGTGGCCTGGGCCTGGGCCTGGATCGTCTCGCTGACCTTGTCGCGCACCGCCTCGGCCGTCCGGTTGGCTGTCTCGGCCGTGGCGTCGGCGATCTTGTGCGTCACCTTGGCCGTTGACTCCTTCACCGCCCCGGCCACGCGCTGGCCGACCTGCTCGGCCGCCTCACGCGCCTTGCCCGGTGGCTTGCCCGGCGTCGCCGGCGGGTCGGGCGGCACGGTCGGCTCGCTCAGGCCCAGGTCTTCGAGGGTGATCTTCAGTGGTTCCTTATCTGTCATGCTCCAATCTCCCGCTGCGGGTTCTATGGGTCTATACGCGCCGGTCGGGCGATCGTTGCGCGGCCGGACATTGAATAACCCGAGGGGGAAGCGCCGCCGCGGTTGGCCCCTGGTGGCTGCTCGGCTATCATAGTGGCCGCCACAGGGCAAGGGAGTAGCACTATGTACGACAAGCTGCACCGTTTTCTGCGCCGCTGGCGGCCGGTTACGCCGCTTACTTTGGCCGTCCTGGCCGTGGCCGTCGCTTTTCTGGCCGTGACTTCCACCTGGGCCTTTCAGGCTGTTGGCGACTACCTGGCCTTTGGCCCGGCCGTCTTCGGCGGCGCGGGCGCGCCGGGCACGCCGCCGCCGACCGCCACGATGACCGTCACGCCAACAGCCACAGCCACGGCAACCCTGACCGCCACCGCCACCGGGACGCCCACCGACACGCCCACGGCCACCCCCACGCTCGCGACGGACAGCACCCCCACCAGGACACCCAAACCTACCAGAACGCCCAAGCCCACCAGAACGCCCAAAACCACCGCCACTGCTACTGTGACCCTGACCCCCAGTCCCACGGCCACACCCGCCCCGGGCGAAGAGCTGCTGGTCTTCGACTTGAACCGCGAGGTCACCACGGCCGACCACGGCTTCCCGTGGGACAGGCCGCCGCTGGCCGCCGCCAATATCGACTGGACGCAGCCCGTCAACTTCGCCGAAGGCACGCTTTACCTGCGCGTCGAGATCTTTGATCAGCCCTCGCCCCAAAACATGAAGCTGGAATTTTGCTTCTGGCAGGCCAACAACACCCTGGAGAACTGCTCCAGCCGCGTTGCCGTGTCGGGCCAATCGGGCACGGTTGTCACCTGGAGCACCCCCGTCAAAAAGATGTGGAAGAAGGATGGCCTGCCGATCAACTGGGCGTTGCCGCGCGACCGCAACGGCGTCGCCATTCGCAATAGCGCCGGCGACCCCGTCAGCGACTACTCCGGCTGGGACTGGAGCGGCGAAATCCCGGATGAGTGGTACCCGCTGGACATGCGCTTCACCGTCGTCGTCGCCGAGAAGGGCGCCGGTTTCTCCGGTTGGGACACCTACATCCCATAGACGCCGGCGTGCCGCCGAATAGTACTAACATACCTTTCTCTCTGGCGGAAAAGCCTACGTAAAATGCAGTATGAGTAGTCCTTAAGTATCGGTCATGCCACTAGTCTGAGTTGCTACAATGTTATCCGCCTGCCCGGAACGCGAGTCGGGCGGTGGCGAACAGGCGCGGACAACCCCTCCTCACCAACAAGCGGGTTGCCCGGCATCACACTCCGCATCACGATTGACGCCATTTTCACGTTGGGAGCATCCCGCGTTAAGAAGCAGCGAAAGATAGCCAGAGGACACTTCACGTTGTGAAGTGTCCGTCCCGCGTGGCTGACCAAACGGTTGGCCTGGGGTCGGCTGTTTGCCAAATCAGATGGATGCAGGAGATTGCCTCATGAAAACCGATTCGCGGAAGTCATGGCTGCGTGCCGGCTTCCTGGTGGTTGCTCTTGGGTTGTTTGCCTTGCTGGCGCTCATTGTGCCCAGCATCCTGCTGGCCCAGCCAAGCGCCACCAACGCCGTCGCCAATCCCGGCTTCGAGGCCGGCGTCAAGAGTTGGAAATGCACCAACTGCCGCATCACTGCCGGCGCGCCGGCCCACGTCGGAACCAAGGCGGGCCAGATGCGCACCATCAGCCGCACTGCCCGCGCCCAACTCTTTCAGAACGGCATCGACCTGACGCCGGCCACGGAGTACGAATTGACCTTCTGGGCCAAGTCGACCGGCGGCCAGGACTTGCAGGTTGACCTCTATCGCCAAACTACGCCCTTCACCAACTACGGCCTCGACCAGACCTTCGACCTGACGGCCGAGTGGCAGGCGTTCACCGTCACCTTCACCACGACCGGCTTCGATGGGTCGGTCGGCAACGCCCGGCTGCGCTTCCGCGCCCCCGCCGGCAAGGACTTCCGCTACAGCATCGACGACGTGTCGCTCATCCCCCTCAACGCGCCGCCGCCAACCTCTACCCCCCCACCGCCGGTGGGCGCCGAGCTGGTCGTTTTCGACTGGAATGAGCCGGTCACCACGGCCCAGAAGGGCTTCCCCTGGGACAACCCGCCCATGCCCAGTGCCAACGGTGACTGGACACAGCCGGTCAACTTCGCCGAGGGCACCCTCCATCTGCGGGCCGAGATCTTCAGCATCCCTGTGCCCCAGGATGACATGAAGCTGCAACTCTGCTTCTGGCAGTACAACAACGCCCGCGAAAACTGCACCAACTCCCGCAATGTCCCCGGACGCGCCGGAACCGTCGCCGAGTGGTCGGTGCCGGTCCAGAACATGTGGAAAAAGAGCGGCGTCACGATCGACTGGGTTAACCCGCGCGACCGCAACGGCTTCGCCATCAAGAATGGCGAAGGCTTGCCGGTCAGCAACTACTCCGGCTGGAACTGGAACGGCGAGAACCCGGACGATTGGTACCCCATGAACGTGCGCTTCACCGTTGTCGTCGTCGAGAAAGGCAAAGCGTTCTCCGGTTGGGACAACTACATCCCGTGATCGAACGCGGGCGGCCGACCAACGGCCGCCCGCGCTATACCTCCGCTGTCGGCTGCGGTCATCCGGGCAATTGGGCCTGGGTGGGGTCAGCGGGCTTGGGATCCGCGACCTGATCACTAAGGAGTAAGGAGAGCAAGAATGAACAGTCAATTGATTCGGCGCGTCGGCGCGCTGGCGCTGGTTCTGGGGCTGGTTGTGCTGGCCCTGACCTCGGTCGCCGTCGTGCGGGCGCAGGATGAGACGGTCGCCCCGGCGGCGGCCAATGTGGCCGGTGAGTTGCTCATCTTCGACTGGAACAAGCCGGTCACCACGGCCCAAAAGGGCTTCCCGTGGGACAAGCCGCCGAAACAGAACGGCAACTGGGTCTCCCCCGTGAACTATGCGGGTGGCACCATCCACTTCCGGGCTCAGATCATCAGCATGCCGCAGCCGAAGCAGATGCGTCTCCAGTTCTGCTTCTGGCAGTTTAAGAACACCCGCGAGACGTGCAGCCGCACCCAGCAGATCACCGTCGGCGAGACGAAGACCTGGTCGGCGGCGCTGAACGGCATGTGGAAGAAGAACAACCGCGCCCTCGATTGGACCAAGCCGCGCGACCGCAACGGCGTAGCCATCAAGAACATGGCCGGCAAGCCGGTCAGCAACTACTCCGGCTGGAACTGGAACGGCGAGAACCCGGCGCACTGGTACCCGATGAACATGCGCTTCACCGTTGTCATCGTTCGTCAGGGCCAGACCTTCTCCGGCTGGGGCAACTACTAGCCTCTTGACCAATATGAGCCTCGTCGTCCGTCGATGAGGCTCCTCTCTTGGGGCGGGCGGCCGAGCGCCGCCCGCCGACACTTAGAATGAACAAGGAGACAGCAAGATGACACAGCCGACAACCCCTCGCACGTTGTCCGCCGCGGCCCGCGCCCTGATCCTGGCTCTGGCCGTCCTGATGCTGATGGGCGTCGCTCTGGCCGCGCCCGCTCGGTTACGCGCCCAGACGGCCGCGCCGAACGCCACCGAGATGCTCATCTTCGACTGGAACAAGCCGGTCACGAAGACTATGGGCGGGTTCGCCCAGTATAAGCCGCTGAGCGCCACCAAATACCCCAACGGCAACTGGCTCAGCCCCATCAATTGGACCAATGGCACGCTCTACTTCCGCGCCCGGGTTCTCAGCATCCCCCAGAACCAGCCGTCCATGAAGCTGGGCTTCTGCTTCTGGCAGAACTCGCCGCGCTTCGGCGAAGAGTGCACCAAGAACTACGCCGTTCCCGGGGCCGCCGGCACCGAGCGGCGCTGGAGCCAGTCGTTCAAGTCCATGGCCAAGATCAATGGCGCGGCGATCAACTGGGCGCTGCCGCGCTGGAAGGCGGGTTTTGTCGTCCGCGGCCCGAACGGCCCGGTCAGCCCGAAGGCGGGCATGAACTGGGGCGGCCAGAACCCGGCTCACTGGTATCCGCTCAACATCCACTACACCGCCGTCCTGGTGATCAACGGCAGCGCGCCGGATTGGACGAAGTACGGCTGGTCGAGCAACTAGCGACCTCGGCCGTGTAGCGCGGGTTGCCCTCTTGCGCTCTGGCCTCTAACCCAAACGGCGCGGCCTGAGCCGCGCCGTTTGACATAATGACCGTTCTCTTGTATTCTTGGAATGGTAAATGGCTTTGGGGGAAGCGTCGGTCACTGCCCCGACCGGCGCGAGAATAGGTCTGCTCCGAGGATACTGTACAGGAAGGCGGCACGAGATGCAGTGCATCGTGCCCGACTCGCTGCGCCCGGTTTCATCGCGCACTGTGGTTGTACAGGATGAAGGAGCATTACCCAAATGAACAGGATTCACAATCGATTGGGACGGAAGACAGCTTTCGGCTGGCTGGCAGCCTTGCTGGTCGCGGCCCTCTCCATCGTCGCCGTCCAGGGCCAGGCGACGGGCGGCGCGGAGATGGTTGTCAACGGGGACTTTGAGAGCGGCAGCGACGGCTGGACGAGCCATAAGGTCGTCGCCACCATCGACGCCCCCGGCCAAACGGGAGCCGCCGCCCATCTGCGCAACGCCGTCAAGAGCGTGCGCGGCCAGTTCTATCAGGATGGGCTGGCTCTGGCCCCCAACACACCCTACCGCCTGACGTTCTGGGCACGCTCGCCCGGCGGCCACAACGTCCAGGTCACTGTGGTGCAACGCAGCAATCCTACCGTCAACCTCGGCCTGAGCCACACGGTTAACGTGACCACCGAGTGGCAACAGTTCACCCTCGCGTTCACAACCACCGACTTCCTGCCGGCGGCCGGTCAGGGGCGGTTGCGCTTCCGACTGGCCAAGGGCAACCTTGTCGCGCTCGACCTCGACACCGTTTCGCTGGTAATGACGGCCGACGCCTCGCCCACCCCATCACCCACCGCGGAGGGCACGGCCACGGCCACCCTGGAGGCTACGGCCACACCCGTGGCGACCAACACCCCCACGGCAACCTTGTCCCCGACGCCCAGCGCCACCCCAACCAGCACACCGACGGCCACCGCAACCGCGACCGCCACCCCAACCCACACCCCAACGGCGACTTCCATCGGCCCCACACCTACCCGCCCGCTGACACGCATCAGCGGCACGGCCACGCCCATGCCGTCGCTGGGCAACGGCGACGAAATGCTGGTCTTCAACTGGGATCGAACGGTCATCATCGGTGACAGCGGCTTCGCCCAGGACAAGCCCGTACGCCCCGCCGCCAACGGCGACATGACCCGCTTCGTGGGCGGCACCCTCCACTTCCGGGCCCACATCTTCAGCATCCCGGTGGTGCAACCGGGCATGAAGCTCGGCTGGTGCTTCTGGCAGCAGACGCCCGTCTACGCCGAGGAGTGCAGCCCCAACCGCCTCGTGCCGGGAAATCCGGGCACGGTCCTATACTGGCAACTGCCGCTGGCCGATTTGAACCAGATCAACGGCAGCCCGCCCATCGACTGGAGCCAGCCGCGCTGGAAGCACGGCTTTGTGGTCCGCAACGCGAAAGGGAAACCCGTCAGCAACAAGAACGACTTCAACTGGAGCGGCGAAGACCCGGCCAACTGGTATCCGCTGGACATCCACTATACGGTGGTCATCGTCGAGCCGGGCGGAACCTTCGACGGCTGGCAGCAGTACGGCTGGCCTTAGGGTTCGTATTAGCGCGTTCTTCCCTTCCGAAGAACGCGCCGTATCACGAATCGCCATTTGACACAATCGCCCGAATGGACTAACCTTCAGGCACTTAGTCAGATAACAACCGTATACTCATCAAGAGAGGTGGAGGGAACCGGCCCGGCGATACCTCGGCAACCGCCTAACGGCAGGTGCCAATTCCGGCAGGGGGCGATGGCGCTCTCTGGCAGATGAGAGTGGACTGTCTCTTAGCAAGCCTCTCATCGTGAGAGGCTTTTTTGTTGGCAACTATGAACAGAACCGAACAACTCCAGGCGCAACTGGCGCGGCGCATCCTCATCCTCGACGGCGCCATGGGCACGATGATCCAGCAGTACCGGCTGGGCGAGAGCGATTTCCGCGGCCAGCGTTTCGCCGACTGGCCCAGCGACCTGTACGGCAACAACGACCTGCTGGTACTGACCCACCCCGACATCATCCGCGCTATCCACCTGGCTTACCTGGAGGCGGGCGCGGACCTCATCGAAACCAACACCTTCAACGCCAACGCCATTTCGCTGAACGATTACGGCATGGAGGCGCTGGCCTATGAGATGAACGTCGCCGCGGCCCGGCTGGCCGTCGAGGCGCGCGACGAGATGGAGCGGCGCGACCCGTCGCGGCCGCGCTTCGTCGCCGGCGCGCTCGGCCCCACCAATCGCACCGCCTCCATCTCGCCCGACGTCAACGACGCCGGCGCGCGCAACGTCACCTTCGACCAGTTGGCCGCCGCCTATGCCGAAGCCGCCCGCGGGCTGGTGGATGGCGGGGCCGACCTGCTGCTGATCGAGACCATCTTCGACACGCTCAATGCCAAAGCGGCCATCTTCGGCATCACCGGCTACTTCGAGGCCGCCGGCGTCAGCCGCCCGCTGATGATCTCCGGCACGATCACCGACGCCAGCGGCCGAACGCTCAGCGGCCAGACGACCGAAGCGTTCTACACGTCGATCATGCACGCCCGGCCGCTCATCGTCGGCCTCAACTGTGCCCTCGGCGCGGAGGCCTTCCGCGACCACACCTACGCCCTGTCGCAGATCGCCGACAGCTACACCCACATCTATCCCAACGCTGGGCTGCCCAACGAGTTCGGCGAGTACGACGACACGCCGGAGTACATGGCCGGCGTGTTGCGCGGCTACGCGACCGACGGGCTGCTCAACGTCGTCGGCGGCTGTTGCGGCACGACCCCGGCCCACATCCGCGCCTTTGCCGAGGCGCTGCGCGACCTGCCGCCGCGGCCCATCCCCACCCCGCCGCCCTATCCACGCTTCAGCGGTCTGGAGCCGCTGGTCATCACGCCGCAGACGAACTTCGTCAACGTCGGCGAGCGTACCAACGTCACCGGCTCGCGCCGCTTCGCCAAGCTTATCCTGGCCGGCGACTATACCGCGGCCACCGACGTCGCCCGCCAACAGGTGGAGAGCGGCGCACAGATGATCGACATCAACATGGATGAGGGCATGCTCGACGCCGAGGCGGCCATGGTGCGCTTCCTCAACCTCATCGCCGGCGAGCCCGACATCGCCCGCGTGCCGGTCATGCTCGACTCGTCCAAGTGGAGCGTCATCGAGGCCGGGCTAAAGTGCGTCCAGGGCAAGAGCGTCGTCAACTCCATCAGCCTGAAGGAGGGCGAGGCCGAGTTCCTGCGCCAGGCGCGGCTGGCCCGGCGCTATGGCGCGGCCGTCGTCGTGATGGCCTTCGACGAAAACGGCCAGGCCGAGACGGTCGAGCAACGCGTCGGCATCGCCCACCGCGTCCACCGCCTGCTGACCGAGGCGGTCGGCTTCCCGCCCCAGGACATCATCTTTGACCCCAACGTCTTCGCCGTCGGCACAGGCATCGAGGAGCACAACGCCTACGCCCTGGCCTACTTCGAGGCCGCGCGGCGCATCAAGGCCGAGCTGCCCGGCGTGCTCATCAGCGGCGGCCTGAGCAACGTCAGCTTCTCCTTCCGCGGCAACGACGGGGTCCGCGAGGCGATGCACGCCGCCTTCCTCTACCACGCCATCCGCGCCGGTATGGACATGGGCATCGTCAACGCCGGGCAACTGGCGATCTATGAAGACCTGGACAAGGAGTTGCTGGAGCGCGTTGAGGACGTGCTGCTCAATCGCCGCCCCGACGCCACCGAGCGCTTGGTCACCTTCGCCGAGACGGTGAAGGGCGGGGCCAAGGAGAAGCACGAAGACCTGGCCTGGCGGGCGCTGCCGGTCAATGAGCGGCTGACCCACGCTCTGGTGAAGGGCATCAACGCCTACATCGAGACGGACGTGGAAGAGGCCCGGCAGCTAACGGCCCGGCCGCTGGACGTCATCGAAGGGCCGCTGATGGACGGCATGAACGTCGTCGGCGACCTGTTCGGCGCGGGCAAGATGTTCCTGCCCCAGGTGGTCAAGAGCGCCCGCGTCATGAAGCAGGCCGTGGCCTATCTCGTCCCGTTCATCGAGGCCGAAAAGGCCCGCAGCGGTGACCGCGGCCCCGCCGGGCGCATCCTGCTGGCGACGGTCAAGGGGGACGTTCACGACATCGGCAAGAACATCGTCGGCGTTGTCCTCGGCTGCAACAACTATGAGGTCATCGACCTGGGCGTCATGACCCCGGCGCACAAGATTCTGGAGACGGCGCGGCGCGAGAACGTCGACATGATCGGCCTCAGCGGCCTCATCACCCCCTCGCTGGAAGAGATGCGCCACGTGGCCCGTGAGATGGAGCGTGAAGGGTTCGACATCCCCCTGCTCATCGGCGGGGCGACGACGAGCAAAGTCCACACCGCGGTCAAGATCGACCCGGAGTATCGCCGCGGCCCGGTCATCCACGTCCACGACGCCTCGCGCGCCGTGGGCGTCGCCTCGCAACTGCTCAGCCGCGAACAGCGCGACGCCTTCGCCGGCGACGTGCGCGCCGAGTATGCTACCCTGCGTGAGAGTCGCGAGGGGCGCACCGGACAGAAGCGGCTGGCCTCGCTGGCCGATGCCCGCGCCAACCGGCTGCGGCTCGACTGGGCCGCCTACATCCCGCCCACCCCCAACCGCCCCGGCCTGACCGTGCTGGAGCCGGAGTTGAGCGAGTTGTGCGCCACCATCGACTGGACACCCTTCTTCACCGTCTGGG
>JACDJB010002225.1_pt1 | contig 14428 bp, 9 predicted proteins | sample 7454121 | NCBI WGS metagenome assembly JACDJB01 (sample SAMN14253290, study PRJNA609438) | sludge metagenome | isolation source: sludge after 25d culture with pyrite | collected 2018-12-20 | reverse complement strand
GGGGTGGCCAGGCCGCAGCCGCCCGACTCGGTCGAGGAATAGCGGATGCTGTAGCCGGCGCCGAAGCGTTCCCGTGCTTCGGCGACCAGCGATGGTGCGCTGGCGGCGCCGCCGACGATCAACAACTCGACCGCCGACAGGTCGAGGTCGTCGAAGCCGGGCGACCGCAGCATCAGCGCCACCTGGGGCGCGACCGCGCCGATCACGGTCATTGCCTCGGCGGCCACCAGCGCCAGGACGTCGTCGGCTCGCCAGCGGTCGACCAGGTGCAGCCGGGAGCCCCGCCGCACGTACCAGCACAGTTTGGTCATCAGCCCGACGTGGGCGAACTGGGTGGACACGAACATCGGTGCGCCCCCACCCCAGCGTGTGGCAGCGGCGCCCAGGTCGAGCCGGGCGATGGCGGCGAGGGCACCTTCGGTGAACCTGGCCGCCTTGGGAAGGCCGGTCGTGCCCGAGGTGAACACCAACGAGGCGGTGCGGTCGGCTTGCGGCGCGGCAACGCCGATCGGAGCGTCGGTCGGGTCGGTGGACAGGAGCCCCGCCCACGGCGCGCGACCGGGTTCGCAGGCGGTGGTGGCCTCGACCCGACGGGCCGGGTCGAGGCCCTCGGTGAGCGCCGGGTCGGCGAGCACGAGCTTTGGGTCGACCAGCTCGACCAGGCCGGCCCGCTCGTTCGGGGCCAGCGACGGGTTGACCCCGGCGACGATCGCCCCGAGGGCCGATGCGGCGGCGGCGGCCACCAGGTACTCCAGGCCCGATGGCAACACCAGGGCCACCCGGTCGCCCTCCCCGACGCTTCGGCGCGCCATCCACCCGGCCAGTGCGCAGGCCTGGCTCCACCACGTCGCGTAGCTCAGCGTCTCGCCGTCCCAGCGGACGACTGCGGGCGTGTCGCCGAAGCGCAGCGCCGCTCCGGCGAGCGTGTCGGCCAGGCTTGCGGCAGGAGCGTCGCTCATCGGCACGGGGCGCGCATCGATCAGCGAATATTGGGGCGCACGCGCTGGCCGGAGGCGAAGAACCGCTGACCCTCGGCCAGCGCCTCCGGCGAGTTGCCGGCCGCCAACAGGAAGTTGCCCAGGTCGAGGGCCTGGCGGCGCGACAGCTCCTGAGCCATCCACAGGTTGCGCACGGTGGCGATGACGGCGTCGACGGGTTGGGAGGCGATTGCCTCCGCCGCCCATCGGGCCCGCTCGGGTAGCTCATCGGCCGTCGTCACCTCGCTGACAAGACCCACCTCGAGGGCCCGCCGGGCCGACAGGCGTTCGTGGGCGCCGAGCAGCATCATGCGCATCAGGTCGCCGAAGGGCATGCGGGGGGCGAGCAGCGTCGGCTCGAGCACGGCGGCCATGCCGTAGGTGACGTGCGGATCGAAAAACGTGGCCGATTCCGCGGCGATCAGAAACTCGACCTCACCGAGCAGGTAGAAGGCACCCCCGCAGGCCATGCCGTTGACAGCGGCGATCACCGGCTTCCACATGCCGTGGGTCTTGGGCCCCAGCGCCTCGCCCGGGTCGGTGTAGGTGTAGGGGTCGAAGGTGTACTCGCCATCACCGGCGGGCACCGCGTCGCGGTCGATTCCGGTGCAGAAGGCGGCATCGCCGGCGCCGGTCAGGACCACTGCACGCACGTCGGCGTCGTCTCGCAGCTGCGCCCAGGCTCGGGGCAATTCCGCCACCATGGTGGCGTCGAAAGCGTTGTAGCGGTCGGGTCGGTTGAGGGTGAGGGTGGCCACCCCGTCCGAGGTCTCCAACAACAGGGTCTCGTAGTCGCTCACCGCCTCACCCTACCCGCCGTATCTGACGGGGCGTCAGGTGTCGGCGAGCCGCGGTTGGCGCACCGGTGGCGTTACCGTGACACCCACCAGGGGGTGGACCCCGGGGCCGCAGGGGGGCATGCACATGAAGGTTGACCTGAGCGTCATCGATTTTCTCGACCGGGCCGAGCTGGTTTTTCCCGACCGCATCGCCATCGTCGACGAACCGGACCAACCGGCCGAGTCGTGGGGCGCGCTCACCGCACGGGAGTTCGCCCGCCGGGCCCGCAACCAGGCCGCCCACCTCGACGCCCTCGGCATCGGGGTCGGCGAACGGGTGGCGATCATCTCGCACAACTCCGCCCGCCTGGCCTGCGGCTTCTTCGGGGTGTCCGGGTGGGGGCGCATCTACGTGCCGATCAACTTCCGCTTGAGCGCCGTCGAGGTGGCCTACATCGTCGAGCATTGCGGCGCCTCGGTCCTGTTGTACGACCCGGAGGTGGCCGACACGGTCGCCGGGGTCGAGGTGGCCCACAAGGTGATGCTGGGCGCCGAGAGCGATGCCGAATGGTTCTTGACCGACGGCGAACCGCAACCGTGGCAGCCCGACGAGGATGCCACCGCCACGATCAACTACACCTCGGGCACGACCGCCCGGCCCAAGGGGGTGGAACAGACGCACAGGTCGCTGTGGCTGAACGCCTCCACGTTCGGTTGGCACGCCGGGGTGAACGAACGCGACGTGTACCTGCATACGCTGCCGATGTTCCACTGCAACGGCTGGGGCATGGTGTACGCAGCGCTGGGCATGGGCGTCACCCAGGTGGTGCTGCGCAAGGTGGACGGCGCCGAGATCCTCCGTCGCGTGGAGTCCCACGGCGTGACCTATGCCTGCGCCGCCCCAGCGGTGGTCTCAGCCGCGCTGGACGCCTCATCCGACTTCGATCCGGTGCCGGGAAGCGACGCGACGAGGGGCGGGGGCCGGATGAGGGTGATCGTCGCCGGAGCACCGCCCCCTACCCAGACGATCGAGCGGGTCGAGGCCGAACTCGGCTGGGAGTTCATCCAGATCTACGGCCTGACCGAGACCGCGCCGCTCATGACGATGAACCGCGGGCGTGCCGAGTGGGACGACCTCGAGCCGTCGGAGCGGGCGGCCAGGCTGGCGGCGGCCGGCTCGCCAACGATCGGTATGCGGGTGGCGGTGGACGACATGGGCGAGGTGCTGGCCCGTGGGAACCACGTGCTCGAGGGCTACTGGGGTCAGCCGGAGGCGACCGAGGCGGCGATCGTCGACGGCTGGTTTCACACCGGCGACGGTGGGACGATTGAGAACGGGTTCGTCACGATCTCGGACCGCAAGAAGGACGTGATCATCACCGGCGGCGAAAACGTGTCATCGATCGAGGTGGAGGACGCGGTGTTCAGCCATCCGGATGTGGCCGAGGTGGCGGTGATCGGGGTGCCGTCGGAGAAGTGGGGTGAGGAGGTGAGGGCGCTCGTCGTGCTCAGCGACGGGTCGTCCCTTGACGAAGCGACCTTGATCGCCCACGTGAGAGGCCGTCTGGCGGGGTACAAGTGCCCCAAGTCGGTCGAGTTCCGCGACGAGTTGGTGCGGACGGCTACCGGCAAGCTGCAGAAGTTCAAGCTGCGGGCCCCGTACTGGGAGGGTCGGGACCGGCAGGTGAACTGAACCGGGCGTCAGCCCTGGTCGGTCGGCTGGCCGCCTCCGACCGGGTCGCGCTCGAGCACCGGGGCGTCGGTAACGGGAGCGGTCGTCGGTGCGGGGTCGGCCGGATCCGCCTTGGGGTCTGCGCCCCCGGCGGGACAGGAGCCCTTCACGCCCTTGAAATCGAGGACCCGCTTCACCGACTGGGCCAGTCGTTTCTCGGTGATCGTGCCGTCGGTGACGGCGGCGACCAGCGCGAGGTACACCTCGTCGACGTTCTGGGCGCCGGAGATCAGCGCCACGTCGTTGCCCGCCACCAGCGCCTGCACAGCGGCTTCACTTTGGGTGCGCGAGTCGGCGATGGCGCCCATGATCAGCGAATCGGTGACGATCAGGCCCTTGAACCCGAGGTCGTCCCGCAGCAGGGCGACGCCCTCGGGGGACATGGTGACCGGTTCGCCCTTGGTGACGTCGGGGATGACCGCATGGGTGGTCATGATCGCCGGGATCCCAGCATCGATCGCCGCCCGGAAGGGCAGAAACTCCCGCTGCTTGAGCTCCTTCAGATCGCTCACTTGGACCAGTTGCCCGTGGGGGTCGGCCGTCGCATAGCCGATGCCGGGGAAGTGCTTCGCTATCGGCTTGATCCCGCCATCGGTCATGCCTTGGGCAGCAGCGATGGCGAAGTCGGCGACCACGGTGGGGTCGAGCGCGTACGAACGGCTCTTCAGGGCCGGGCCGAACCCGACGTCGAGCACGGGGGCGAAGTTGGCGTTGAAGCCCAGCTCGACCATGTCCTTTGCGTACTTCGTCCACATCGTTTTGGTCTGGGCGGTCGACAGCTTCTGGGTGGTGTCGCGGGCTGATGGCAGCGGCTCGATCACCTGATCCAGCCGCTGCACGGTGCCGCCCTCCTCGTCGGAGGCGATCACCATCGGCACGCGCGGCCCGTCGTTGATCGACTTGATCTGCTCGGCGATGTCGCCGCCCTGGTCCTCGAGCGCCCCGACGCCGCCGATCTTGCCCGCCTTCGCCGCCTCGGCCAGGTTGCCCGGCGTCGAGGTCATCACCCACAGCACCTGGCCGGCCTGTTCCTCGACGCTGAGGGTGTCGATGCAGTTCTTCAGGGGGTCGAGGTCGACGTCGGGGGTGGCGCCGGCGGCGCTGGTCGTCGTTGCATCCCCGCTGGTCGTCGGCGGCTCAGCATCGCCCAAGGTGGTGACGTCGGAGGAGGTCGTTCCCGAGCAGGCGCCGACCAGCACCAGGGCGACGGCGCACACGGCCGCGCCGAAGACGGATCGGTGGCTCCGGAACCGGGTTGCGCCGACACCGGGGGTGGGGCGTCGTTGAGGGATCACGGTCAGATTGTACCGGCTGTGGTGGTCGACGAGGTGCCGGTGGCACGCTGTAGACGATGAGCGATACGGCCGCCGGCCCCCATGACGCGCTGCACCGACCGCTCCGGCTCGGGCCGGCCACCGCCCGCAACCGGGTGGTCTTCGGCGCCCACCACACCCTGTTCGCCGAGCCGTCGTCGACCTTCGGCGAGCCCGGCGTCGTCGGCGAGCGGCTGGTCGGCTACCTGGCCGAACGGGCGGCGGGCGGCGTCGGCACCGTGATCTGTGGCCAGACCTCGGTGCATCCCGACACGGCGGCGCAGGTGGCCAACCTGCCGATCGCCTGGGACCGGCAAGTCATCGGCGGCTGGTCCCTGCTGGCCCGCAGCCTGCAGGAGCACGGGGCGCTCGCCTTCGTGCAGTTGGCCCACAACGGGGGCATGGTCCCGGATGACTGGACCAAGCGTCCGGCGGTGGCGCCCAGCTCGATCGCCTACCTGCACGAGTCGCCCCGGGTGATGAGCCCGGCCGACCTCGACGACCTGGTCACGCACTACGGCCGAGCGGCCCGCCACGCCCGGTCGGCAGGCCTCGACGGCATCGAGGTGCACGCTGCGCACGGCTACCTGTTGCATCAGTTTCTTTCGCCGGCGTGGAACCGGCGCAGCGATGCCTATGGCGGTGACTTCGACCGTCGCCTTCGCCTGGTGCGCGAGGTGTTGACGGCGGTCCGCGAGCGCGCGGGCGACGACCTGGCCGTCGGGCTGCGCATCGGCGGCGACGACGGCGACCGCACCGGCCGTGGGCTCGATGGTGATGCCTGGGGTGAGATCGCCGCCGCCCTCGCCGGCGAGGGCCTGGTCGACTTTCTCAACGTGTCGGTGGGCTCCGGGGGGATTGGCATGGTCCGCCCCCTCTATGTGCGTCACGGCTACGGGGTGGAACGCACCGCAACCTTGCGGGCCCGGGTGCGGGAGGCGGCTGACGTGCCCGTCCTGGCGGTCGGGCGGCTGACCACGCCCGCCGAGGCGGCGGCGGTGATCGAGGAGGACCGGGCCGACGCGGTCACCATCGTCAGGGCGCTGATCGCAGATGCCAACTGGGTGGCCAAGGATGCCGCTGGCGGGGCCGACTCCATCCGGGCGTGCACCGGCTGCAACGAGAGCTGCTACGGCAACCTGGTGCGGGGCCAGCCGATGACGTGCGCGACCAACCCGGTCGTCGGCCGGGAGTCCACGCTGGGCACCGGCACGATGTTCAAGGCCCGCCGGCCTCGATCGGTGGTGATCGTCGGCGCCGGCCCTGCCGGGCTGGAGGCGGCCTGGGTGGCGGCGGCCCGTGGCCACCGGGTGACGCTGCTCGAACGGGAGGAGTTGCCGGGTGGCCGGATCAACGCCGCTGCCCGGCTGCCCGGTCGCGGCGAGCTCTCGGGATTCGTCACCTGGCGCGTCGCCGAGTGCGAGCGCCGGGGCGTCGAGCTGCGCTGTGGCACCGAGGCCACCCTGGAACTGGTCGCTTCGCTGGCTCCGGATGCGGTCGTCGTCGCCACCGGAGCGGTCGGCGATGCCACCACGGAGGTGGCCTGGCACCCACCGATCGCCGGGGTCGGCGGCCCGGGGGTGCTCGACCACGAGGCGGCGCTGCGGCAGGCCATTACCGACGGGCCGGGGGCGCTGGGTGCCCGGGTGGTGATCGCCGACCTCGTCGGGTTCGTCGAGGCCTACGCGCTGGCCGAACTGCTGGCCGCCCCGAACCCAGCCACCGGCGAGCCGGGGGCGGAGGTGATCCTGGCCAGTCCATTCGCCGAGCCGATCGCGGCCGACCCCGAGACCCGCCTGACGCTGATGCGCCGGGCCAGACGGGCAGGCGCAACGCTCGCGCCCCACCACGTGATCCTCGGCGTCGAGCCCTCCGGCCCCGCCGACAGCTCGCGCACCGAACCCGACGAGGCCTCGCCTGGCGGCGCAACCTATCGGGTCAGCCTGGCCGACACGCTTGCCGGTTCGGTGCGGGTGGTCGAAAACGTCGACACGCTCGTCGTCCGCTCCCCGGCCCGCTCCGTCGATCGCCTCGTCGCCGAGCTGCAGGCGTCCCAACCAGGCGTCGAGGTGCACGCGATCGGTGATGCGGTGGCCGCCCGTTGGGTGGACAAGGCCATCGCCGATGGTCACCGGGTCGGGCGGTTGCTGTAGCGGACGAACGCCCGAAGCAGGCCGGCGCCGGCAACGCCGACCGACATGACCGTCCGCAGGGCCGGTCGGCTCGGCTACCCGTCACCGCCGCCCGTTGCTACGCTGGGCGCCGACGGGAACTCAGAGGGCGGAGCGGCCGAGGCAATGGCCTGCTGTGCCAGTCGTGTGGTTACCCGATGTGTTGGACGGCGTGGCCCCTTTGTTGGGCGCGACCGTTGTCTTTTCGAAGGAGAACCCTCACAGGGATGAACCACCTGAGCCCTGCTCTTGAGGCCGCCGCCTGGGCGGCGGCGGATGGCGTGGCCACCGACGCTGACCTGGCGTTGCTGGAACGCGACCCGTTGGTGTGGCGCCGCCAGCTCGAGGTGTTGATCGACGACACCGAGGACGCCCTCGACCACGTCCGCAAGCTGCGCGGCCCGGAGCGCGGGCGCGTGGTCGCTGACATGGAAGCCGAGCTGACCCGCCTCGAGGTCTCCTACGGGCGTCTGCTGTCGCCAGGGGACCTCAACGATGCGCTGGTCGAAGCCGACCCGCCGGGCGAGGTGCGCCTGCAGGCCTCCTGGGCCGGCGGGCAGATCGTGGTGTGGGCCGCCGGGCCGAGCACCCTGCCAGCGGACAACGACGCGTTGGCCGACCTGCTCGAGCGCATCGGCGGGCCGGCGGTCGGCTGGAGCGTGCACCGTGACGTGGTCCTGCCCAGCGGTGCCACCGCAGCGGCCCTGGCCATCCCGGTCGAGGAGTCGCTGGGGTGGTTGGTCGCGGTCGGCGGGGGCCTTGGCCGCAAGGGTGTGGGGTCGAGCGTGGCCTGGCTGGGGCGGGTCGCCGTCGCCGCCGTGCGCCAGGTGGCTACCGGCGCCATCGTGCCCACCCTCCACGGCGAGAAGCGCGAGCGCGGCGGCCTGATGGACATGACGGTTCGATGGGTGCCGGCGCTGCTCGACCAGATCGATCTCGACGCCATGTCGGCCGCCATGCCCGAAGCGGTGATCCTGCTGGCCCGGGCCGACGCCCGCTCGGTCACGCTGTCGGTGCTGCGGGCGGTCACCGATGCGATCGTGCGAGAGGCGACGTCCCGCATCGAGCTGCCTGCACCCCCGCCGCAGGTCCGCAACGCCTCCGGCGTGGCCGAGGCCTTCCTCACCCGCCTGGATGGCTCGCCGTTCGAGGCACCGATCTCGGCAGGCGCCGAAGTGTCCAAGCGGCTCGACCGTTGGTCCAAGTCGGTCTCCGGTTCGGGCCGTACCCGGCTGGTCGTTCAGCTCGATCCGCCCGACTCCTCCGACGCCTGGTTTCTGTCGGTGCTCGGCCCGGGAGCCGAGGGGCACCTCATGCCGATCGAGCTCGCCCTGACCGATCGGCCCGGAACCAAGGCATTGGCAGACGAGCTCACCCGGCTCGAACGCATCCTGCCGGCACTGTTGCGCCCGGGCGCCATGCGGCGCGGCCAGGTGTACCTGTCGACCGACGAGGCCTGGGAGCTGATGAGCAACGGGGGGCCCAGCCTGGCCGCCGCCGGATACGACCTGCGCCTGCCGGCGCTGTCGCGCCGCAAGCCGTCCCCGGCCCTGCGGCTCTTCACCGAGCCGGCCGGCGACAGCGTCGTCGGCGCCAACCAGCTGTCCAACGTGTCGTGGTCGGCCCTCTTCGACGATGTTGAACTGACCGCTGAGGAGATCGCCCGGCTGGCCACCCAGGCCCGACCGTTGGTGCAGAGCCGGGGCAAGTGGATCGAGCTTGACAAGGTCGATCTCAAGGAGGCGGCCGCAGCGCTGGCCGAGCGCTCCGCCCGCACCCAGATGACCGGCGCCGAGATCCTGAGGGCCTCGGTCGGCCTCGACAGCGTGTCGCTCGCCGGTGGGGTGTCGGTCGAAGGTCAGAGCTGGGCGGGCGAGCTGCTCGCCCAGGCCCGCAACCTGCCCGTGCCCAATCCTCGACCCGAGGGCTTCCACGGCGAGCTGCGGTCCTACCAGGCCGAGGCGCTCGCCTGGCTGGGCTTCCTCGACGCCGTCGACCTGGGCGGTTGCCTGGCACTCGACATGGGCCTGGGTAAGACCCCGACCGTGCTGGCCCACCTCGCCGAGCCGGATGCCCAGGGACCGTCGCTGGTGATCGCCCCGCCGGCGGTCGTCGGCAACTGGGCGGCCGAGGCCCGGCGCTTCGTTCCCGGCCTGTCGGTCGTCGTGCACCACGGCGCCAACCGGGCCCAGGGTGCGGCGTTCAAGCGGGCGGTGCGCAACAACGACGTGATCCTCACCACCTACGGCACCGCGGTGCGCGACGTGGCGCTGCTCGAGGACCACACCTGGAACAAGGTGGTGCTCGACGAGGCCCAGGCGATCAAGAACCCGGCCAACGAGACCTCCCAACAGCTACGTCGCCTCACTGCCCGCAGCCGCATCGCGCTGACCGGTACGCCGATCGAAAACGGGCTGGGCGACCTGTGGGCGATCCTCGACTTCTGCAACCCCGGCCTGGTCGGTTCCCGACCCGAGTTCATCGCCGGGCTGTCCGGCGAGGCTGAGGCGGCGCTGCGGGCCCTCAACGGCGTGCTGGTGTTCCGCCGCACCAAGTCCGAGCCCGAGGTGGCCAAGGAGCTGCCCGATCGCATCGACGAGCTCGACCACTGTGCGATGACCAAGGAGCAGATCGGCCTGTACCAGGCGGTGCTCGACTCGCTGGTCGCCGACAGTTCCGAGGTGGGCGGCGACCCGAAGAAGGGTGCCGTGCTGGCGGCGATCACGGCGCTCAAGCAGATCTGCAACCACCCGGCCGCCTACCAGCACGACGACCTGCCCCTCGAGGGTCGCTCGGGCAAGCTGGCCCGGCTGGAGGAGATCATCGACACGGTGTTCGCCTCGGGTGAGCGGGTGCTGATCTTCACCCACTTCGCCTCGTGGGGCCGGCGCCTCGCCGAGTACCTCACCGAGAAGACCGGGGTGAAGATCTCCTCCTACGACGGGTCGCTCGCGCGCGGTGCCCGCGACCGGTTGGTCAAGGAGTTCCAGGAGGGCGAAGGCCCGGGCGCCTTGGTGCTGTCGCTGAAGGCGGGCGGCACCGGGCTCAACCTGACCGCCGCCAACCACGTCGTGCTGTACGACCGCTGGTGGAACCCGGCGGTCCAGGACCAGGCGCGTGACCGGGCCTGGCGCATCGGTCAGACCAAGACGGTGATCTCGCACCGCCTGGTGTGCCCCGGCACCGTCGACGAACGGGTGGAGGAGGTGGTGGCCGGCAAGCGCCACATCGCCAACCTGGTGCTGCCCAAGTCGTCGTCGTTGGCCGATCTGGACGGCGAGCAACTGCGCACGGCGCTCGGCCTGGAGAGCGACGCCCTGCTGACCGAAGACGACGTCGACGAACTGTCGGCGTGACGAGAGGATCAAGCCCGATGGTCACCCGCTCGAAGAGCAACCGCCGCCGCAACAAGCGCAAGAAGCCGGTCGACCTCTGGCGTCCGGTGCCGACGTTGCCCGACCCGGAGCCGATCTCGGTCGAGGGCGACCCGACTGCGCTGGTGCGCTCGCTGGGCAACCCGCCACTGCCGGGGCAGAACAAGGTGGCCGAGCACTATCTGGCCGCCGTCGCCGAACGAGCCAGTGGCATGGCCGAGGCGCTGGCCGCAGCCTCGGGGCTGCTCGCCCAACCCGACGACGGCAACGGCGGGGACTGATGACCGAGGCGTTCGTCAGCGAGCCCGACGAGGCCATCGGGCCCGCTTGGGCCAGCCTGGAGGATCGCTGGGTGGTCGTCACCGGGGCGGCGCGGGGGCTTGGCCGGGCGATCGCGTTGGGCGTCGCCCGCTTTGGTGCCGACGTGATCGCCATCGACCGGGATGAGGTGGGGCTTGCGGGGCTGCGCGACGGCGTCGAAGCGTTCGGACGCAGCTGTCTGACCGGGGTGTGCGACGTGCGCGACGCCGCAGCGGTCGATGCGGTGCTCGCCGAGGCGGTCGAGCGCTCCGGGCGCATCGACGTGTTGGTCAACAACGCCGGCGGCGGGTTCTGGGCCCCGTTTCTCGACGTCAGCCCGGGGGGCGAAGCGGCGCTGATCGCCGAGAACTTCACCCAGGTCACCCACCTGATCCGGGCGGTTGTCCCCCACATGACCGGAGGCGGAGCGATCGTCTCGGTCACCTCGATCGAGGGGCACCGGGCCGGGCCGGGTTTTGCGCTGTATTCGGCGATGAAGGCGGCGGTCGAAAACCTCACCCGCTCGCTGGCGCTCGAGCTGGCCGAGCGGCGCATCCGGGTGAACGCGGTCGCCCCCGACATGATCCCAACACCGGGTGACGATGCCTTGGCGGAGGCCGCCGGGGCAATGGCCGACGACGCCTATGACGCCCACCCGTGGCCCGATGCGGGCACCCCCGACGACGCAGCCGCGGCGGTCATCTTCCTCGCCTCGGACATGTCCCGCTTCATCACCGGCTCGACGATCCATCTCGATGGCGGCACCTACGCCGCGTCGGGCTGGAAGCGCCGCCGATCCGACGGCGCCTGGCTGCTCTGAACGCCCTGGCGGCCAAAACCGCCCTGGCCATTCACGAACGATCCGATGGTTTGGGTTGCGTTGACGTGCCCACAGACCGTCAACGCAACCCAAACTTCAAACCCGGGTGATGCGGTGGCGCCACGCGGTGAGCGGTGCGGACTCAGTAGGGCCAATCGGGGAGTGGCGGGGGTAGGCAGAACGCTGCATCGAGGGCGGCGACCAGCTCGGGTGGCCCCACCAGCTCGTCGGTCAGCGCCAAACCCGACGCCGGACGGACACCGAGCCACAGGCGGGTGAAGGCTCCGACCGAGGCGTCGAGGACCGCCGTCGAGCCGTCGGGCAGGCCGTCGTCCACACCCGGATCGTCGCCGAGATGCACGGTGTACTCGCCGCCGACGCCCGGCCACGTGGCACCCGACCGATCGGCGAGCGGGTCGTGCAGCCGCAGGCCGAAGGTGAGGTCGGTTCTCGGCCGGGCGCAGGCCTCGATGCAGGCGGACAGGTCGAGCATGCGCCACTGCACCTTGGACCAGGCGGTGTGCAGCGGCCGCCCGGAGCCGCCGAGGTTGGCCTGGGTCAGCTGGCGGAGGGGTTCGGTGATCAGGGCCTGCAGTTGCACGTCCGGCGGCTCGCGGTTGATCGTCACCGACCTCGCCTGGTCGCCCAGCGCTTTGAGTAGGCCCAGCAGGTCGAGCAACTGCTCGGGCCGCTCGTACATCAGCCACTCGACGGTGACGGGCCCGTAATGGCCGGAGAGGGATCCCAGGAGGCAGTGGGTGAGCCGGCCGTCGTCGGCCCGGAACCCCAGACCGATGGGCCGGTCGAGCTCGCCGAGGGCGCCGGCGATCAACTCGGGCAGTGCCAGCACCACCGAGCCGTGCCCGCGATGCCGGCGCACGAGCAGGTCGTAGACCTCCCGGTGGTCGCCGGCCCCGATCCGCACCGGTGGGCGATCCGGAATTGGCACGTTCAAGGTGGCAGGGTCGAAGGAGGCGACGTGGTCGTAGGCACCGGTTCCGAAGCCGAACCGGTCGTAGTACCCCTGGTCGAATACCCCCAGGGTGGCCACGGCGGCGCCGTCGGCTGCTGCGTCGGCCAGCGAGCCAGCGACGAGCGCGCCGGCCAGGCCCTGGCGCCGGGCCACATGGCCGGTGGCGACAAAGGTGATCGTCGCCAGGTCGAGGTCGACCGCCGAGGGGCCTCGGCCGTAACGCACCGACCCGGGCGCCCATTGAACGACGCACTCGGGCGATCCGTTGAGGTCGGCGACCACGGTGCTGCCGACGGCCAGGACGTCGGCCAACGCCGCCGCCTGCGCGTCGGAGTCGTCGATCCAGCCCGCCTCCCGCCAGATGCGGGTTGCGGCACCCAGGTCGTGCTCGGCTTGGTAGGGGCGTCCGGCCATGGCCAAGTGTTCACCGCCACCACTCGACGGGCCAACCGGGTTTGGGTGATCGGGGTCGGCGCAGCCGCTAGTTTCTGACGGACCGTCAGGTCGCCCCCCAGCAGGGCGGCGGCCGTCGGTATCGATCCGACACAGCTCAAGGAGTACCCCCGTGGCTGAAACCGCAAGGCCCCTGGCCGGCGTCCGCATCATCGAAAGCTCGCTGTTGGGCCCGGGCGCCGTCGGCACCCACCTCGCCGACCTGGGCGCCGAGGTGATCAAGGTGGAGAGCCCGGCCGGCGACTACATCCGCCGCATGACCTGGCCGATCATCGAAGGCGACTCGCTGTTGCACCACCACATCAGCCGGGGCAAACGGTCGATCACGCTCGACCTGCGCACGCCCGAGGGCGTCGAGGTGTACAAGGACCTGGTGCGCGGCGCCGACGCGGTGGTGGAGGCCATGCGCCCCGGTGCCCTGGCCCGGCGGGGCCTGGGCTTCGACGACCTCAAGGAGGTCAACCCCTCCATCGTGTTTTGCACGATCTCGGGCTACGGAATGACCGGCCCCTACAAGGACCTGCCCAGCCACGGCATCGCCTATGACGCCTGGGGTGGGCTGATCAGCCCCGGTCGCGACGAGGAGGGCTTCCCTCGCATCGACGAGCACGCCTCGGTGGGCATGCACTCCGGCCCGTTGTTCGCCGCCTACGGCATCCTCGCCGGCATCATCCGTGCCCGCAGCACCGGCGAGCCCACCTACCTCGACATCGCCCAGAGCGACGCCTCGGTGGCGATGGACTGGCTGCGCATCGAGACCTACCTGGCCTATGAGCGGCCGGAGGACGTGGTGACCGGCAACCCGTCGGACGACTACGAGCGGCGCGAGCCGGGCACCGCCGGCATGCTCGGCGGCGTCCGCTACCAGTTCTACGATTCCTCCGACGGCATGGTGCTGTTCATGTCCTCCGAGCAGGAGTTCTGGAAGAACTTCTGTGGTGGCGTGGATCGCATGGACCTGTTCGAGAAGTGGCCGGGCAGCCAGTACGGCGACCATGCCCGGGGCAACCGGGAACTGCAGCGCGAGCTGGTGGCGATCTTCGCCTCCAAGACCACCGAGGAATGGGTGGAGTTCGCCGATGAGGTGAACACCCCGATCTGCCCGGTGAACACGCCCAAGACCGTGGCGGACGACCCGCAGTTTCAGGACCGCTTCCCGCTGCTCGGTCACGAGGAGCACGGCGCCGACATGATCGGCTCGGCCATCCACCTGGTGGGCGAGGAGCTGCCGGTGCCCACCCGTGCACCGACGGTCGGTCAGCACAACGACGAGATCCTTGCCGAGGTGCTGGGCTACGACGAAGCCAAGGTCGCAGCGCTGCGCCAGGCGGGTGCGCTGGGCGCCCCGCAGTAATCGCACCCGTGGTCCATCTGGGTGTGATCGCTGTGGCCCGCTCCGCAGTGATCACACCCAGGTCGAGCATGGGTGCGGTTACTGCGGCGTGGCAGTCAGGCCGGCAACACGGCGGTAGCGATTGAGGCGGCGATGGCGTCGGGCACCTGCATGGGGCCGAAGTGACCCAGGTCGGGGTGCGG
>JACDJB010002224.1_pt1 | contig 14429 bp, 15 predicted proteins | sample 7454121 | NCBI WGS metagenome assembly JACDJB01 (sample SAMN14253290, study PRJNA609438) | sludge metagenome | isolation source: sludge after 25d culture with pyrite | collected 2018-12-20 | reverse complement strand
GAAATGTCGCTTTCCTTGCATCAGCCCCTTCGGCTCAATACAGCGCAGGAAAAATTGTTCCCGACGTCATTTCAGCGCTTCTTGACCGGCTTGCCGATGCGCTCGGTGCGATCCATCTCGGTCTCGTCCACCACCGTTTCCATCGGCGCCGTCAGTTCATAGACATAGCTGACATCGGTGAAAAACCGCTTCGACGTGCCGCCGAGCGCTTCAGGCGCGACACGATCTAGAAGGACAATTCCGAATTCGCTGTCGGCCCGGCGGGTGGCCGCGCTGGTGTTGAATTCCTCCCAGCGGAAATGAAACACGGAATCCGGCGGCGCACTGACGCTCCAGGTCGCCACGATATGCGGATGCTTGCCCACAAGCGACAGGCCCTCATCGGCATGGGAGGCAAGCTCGAAGAACAGCAGCGAGAGGCTTTGCGCGGCGCGCGCGCTGACGGTGACATCGGGCCCGCTCAACGCGATGCGGTCGGCATGGGGAATGGCGCGCGGCTCGAACAGGCCCCTGAGCTTGACGCCCTGCCACTGGCTTTCGCTGAGGAGCGACACGACATGGGACATGGCGTGGATACGCCCGATCAGAAGATCGCGCGCGATGTCGATATCCGCGCCGTGGCGCATGGTTCGGGTCACGATCGACTGGATCACCGCGAGAATGTTCTTCACCCGGTGGTTCAGTTCGTCGATCACCGCCGTCAACCGGCGCTCGAAGTCGATGCGGGTCTGGATTTCCCGGCTGAGACGCAGGTTGTTGTAGGAGACATATCCGAACAGGCCGCACAGGATGAGCGTCAGCGCCACGCCGATCAGTGTGACACTGCCGGCCAGTTCCTGCGCGCGGGTCGCGGCATTGGTCCTGGCGTAGTAAATCAGCGTCCAGTCGCGCGCGCCGAAGGTCACCACCCGCACCAGCGGCGGATTTTCCGCATCCGACTGCAGCGGCACCGGCGTCACGTTGCCATCCGCGTCCGCGACAAGATTGTCCGAGGCGTTTCGCGGGTCGCGCAACGCCACCGAAAACAGCGACTGGTCGTCATTGGCCAGCATCAGCGGCGCCAGGCGGTAGGAAATCGTCAGAAAGCCCGCGACGCTGGTCCCGGTTTCGGTCCGGACTGGTGATGCGAGCACGATACCCATCGGCCCGCCCGCGCGCAGCAGCACAAAGGGATTGGACGATACCGGCCTGCCTTCCTCCACCGCGCGCTTGAGCATGGGCGCGATGACCGGATGATTATCCAGAACGCGCCCGGCAAAGGCCTTGGTCTCGTCGTTCTGCGGCTCGACGTCCATCACCACCGCCGCCGGATCGGGCACCGTGGCCGGATTCAGCAGCGTATCGTCGACATTCCGAAGCACCGGAGTGGGGAAGCCGGCGACCTTCAGGTCGTTTTGCGCCCGTGCAAATTCAGAGCGGGGAACCCGCGCGACCCAGCTTGCGACAAGAAAGTCGGTCTTGAAGGCATAGATCGAGGAGCGCAGCGGCTGCAGCGCGGTCGCCATATTGGCCGAGGGAAACCGGAACAGACCGACCGCGACACGCGCCAGCAGTTCGCGTTCGCTGAGGCGTTCCTGCACCAGGCTTGCATGGGTATCCACCGAGCGCGCCAGATCGATCCGGCCGATCGACAGTTCCTGATCATAGACCTTCATGGCGACAAGACCGGAGATCACAACTCCGATAATCGCCATCAGTCCGATGATGAGGCCAAGACGAAGCACGCACTTACTCGAAAACGGCGGGTGATGAAAACAAAGCTCGGCCTGCGAGCCTGCGGCAGGAGAAATTGGAACGGGACGCAACGTCCGAACTGGCGGTCATGATACTCTGTTTCTGCCCAGTTCGTCGGGGCAACAGCCGGCGCGGAATGCGCCACGATTGGATTAATGTAAATGCCTTGAGATGGTTCCCGCGACCGGAAAATATACCTGTCGGCGGCCATGGTAAATCCACGGGCAAGCCCGCGCCTACGGCGCGGCCATGACGAGGCCGGTCACGACCACCAGTATCCCGAGCAGGATCGCGCCCAGAAAGACGCCGCTATAATCCCGGCCCGGACAATCCCTGCGTGATATGTCAAACGATGACTGCTTCATGCAGGACTAACACCGTCGCCGGGCCTGCGTTCCTGCCTGTCTCCACAGAGAATCATGCTCGAATGCCGGGTTCCGTCAGCCGGCCTTGCCCCGCGCGGCAGCCGGACGCGCGCTCTGGAGTCCGCCCCTGGCTTCGATGAAACTGATGATGCGATCCAGCCCCTGATTCTTTTTCAGGTTGGTCATCACGAACGGGCGGTCGCCGCGCATCCGCTTTGCATCGGTATCCATCTTCTCCAGGGACGCCCCGACATGCGGCGCGAGGTCGATCTTGTTGATAACGAGAAGATCGGACCGCGTGATGCCGGGTCCGCCCTTGGAGGGAATCTTGTCACCCGCGGCCACGTCGATGACGTAGATGGTCAGGTCCGCCAGTTCGGGCGAGAAGGTCGCGGCGAGATTGTCGCCGCCGGATTCGATCAGCACCAGATCGAGATCGGGAAACTTCATCCGCATGTCCGCGACGGCGGCGAGATTCATCGAGGCGTCTTCACGGATGGCCGTGTGGGGACAGCCGCCGGTTTCGACGCCCGCGATGCGGTCCGGCGTCAGCGAGCCCGAGCGGACCAGGAATTCCGCATCCCACTTGGTGTAGATGTCATTGGTGATCGCCGCGATTTCGTAACGTTCACGCATCGACTTGCAGAGCAGGTCCATCAGCGCCGTCTTGCCCGATCCGACCGGGCCGCCGATGCCGACGCGAAGCGGGCCGTTCATGCTGGTGCTCATCACAAAACCTTTCTCAGGACCGGAACAGCCGGGTGTATTGCGTCTCATGGCGCATGCTGGCGAGATCGGCGCGGAACGTTGCGCCGCCAAGATCGTCAAGCGTTGCGTCCAGGGATTTTTCCGCCGTCGCAACAATTACAGACTCGAGCGCCGCCAGCGCGCGCTGGCTATCGGTCTGTCCCAGCGGAATGAGACGGACGCCGGCGGAAATCCAGTTCGACGTCGCTGCATGCAGAAAGGCATGCAACGTCAGGCCGAGCGGAACGCCGTGCCCTGCAGCCGTCACACCTACTGCAACCGGATAAGTCACCGGCCCGGTGATGTGTGACGCCAGAAGATCGAGCGTTTCGCAGTGCCAGGCCGAGCGTGCCATGTCGACAAAGGCCCGTCCCTGCGCCGTGGTTTCCAGATGCCGCTCGCGCGAGGGCACAAATGCCGCGGCAAGTTCGGCCACATCATTCAGGGTTTTGCCGTCCGCCGCTGCGGCGGCGCGGTAGGCATGACACAACAGCGTTCCGTCGCAGAAACCGGCGCCGTCCAGCAGCATCGCGGCAAGCCAGTCCTGCAGCGTCGCCACGTCGGTGATATCGCCGGCCTCGACGGCCCACTCGATTCCACTGGAATAGGAAAAAGCGCCGACCGGGAACGACGGCGACAGCCAGGTCATCAGGCGGAACAGCGCAGCCGATTCATCTGCGTCGGCATGAAGGTCCAGCGGATCGCGATCAGTGCCCGTGGTCATGAGCATGGCTGTGACCGTGATGGTGATCGTGGTCATGCTTGTCATGATCATGGTGAGCATGATCGTGATGGGCGTGACCATGATGCGCGTGTTCGTGGCCGTGCTTGTGGTGGCCATGATCATGGTGACCATGATCATGATGACCATGGCCGGCATGACCACCGCCGGCATAGGCGCCGCCTTCGGGATCGAACGGCGCTTCGATGACGATGACGCGCGCGCCGAGGCCGCGCACCATGTCCTCGATCACATGATCGCGGCGAATCCGCAGGCCCTTGCCGACGATCTGGGTCGGCAGATGACGGTTGCCGAGATGCCAGGCGATCCGTACCAGGTGATGCGGATCGGCGCCGCGGATTTCCACCAGCGGCTCGGGCGCGGCGACCACTTCGATCAGCCGCCCGTCTTCGAGCACCAGCGCATCGCCGCCGCGCAACGCGACGGCCTCCTCCAGATCCAGCAGGAATTCCAGCCCGCGCGTGCCGGTCATCGCCATGCGGCGGCGATGACGGTCGTCGAAATCGAGCACCACCGTGTCGGCGGCGGCCTCACTCCAGCGAACCTGCGGGCGGACCTGCGTGGCGCGGATCATGATGTCAGCTTCTGCACTTCGCCGCCAATGATCACTTCGATATTGGTCGGCGAGGCCTTGAACGGACCGGACAACGCCCGCCATGCTTTCAGATGCGGCGTCAAACGATGCGCGGCGAGATGATCATGACTCTCCCAGCGCTCGACGAACACGAACGTATCCGGATCGGACACGCTGCCGTGCAGATCGTAGGCGATGCAGCCCGGCTCCTTGCGAGTTTCGGCAATGCAATCCCTCGCACCGGCGACATAGGCCGCGCGGTGCTCAGGTTTCACTTTCGTCGTGGCGACGACGTAGATCATCGCACTTCCACATTCGCCGGGGTGATCACTTCGATCTTCGGCGGGCCGGCAAGGCATTTCACCACGACGCGGCCGAAGGTCTTCATGTGCTCGGCTGACCGATGCGGCACCAGCGCCTCGGCGTTTTCCCACTGCTCGACGAACACGAGCTTGGTCGGATCGGTCACGCTCTCATGCAGATCGTAAGCGATGTTGCCCGGCTCCTTGCGGGTTTCCGCGATGCAGGCTTTCGCCGCGGCAATCATGTCCGCGCGTGTCTCTGGCTTGATGGTCAGGGTCGCAACAACGTAAATCAAGATATCCTCCCGGCTGTTTCTTGAGGTCGGGGGACCCTAGTACATGAAATAGCGCTGCGCCATGGGCAACACCTCGGCGGGCGCGCAGGTCAGCAATTCGCCGTCAGCACGCACCTCGTAGGTCTCGGGATCGACCTCGATGTCCGGTGTGGCGCCGTTATGGATCATGCTTTTCTTGGAAATGCGGCTACGGGTGTTTGAAACAGCATAGAGCTTCTTGTCGATGCCGAGTTTCTTGCCCAGCCCCGAGGCGACCGCAGCCTTGGACGTGAACACCACCGAGGACGCTGTCCGCGCCTTGCCGTAAGCGCCGAACATCGGCTGATAATGCACCGGCTGCGGAGTCGGGATCGAGGCATTCGGATCGCCCATCGGCGCGGCCACAATGGAGCCGCCCTTGACGATGCAATCCGGCTTCACGCCGAAAAACGCCGGCGACCACAGCACGAGGTCCGCCATCTTGCCCTTCTCGACCGAGCCGATCAATTTCGACACGCCGTGCGCAATCGCAGGATTGATGGTGTATTTGGCGATGTAGCGCTTCACCCGGAAATTGTCGTTGTCCTTGCCCTTGTCTTCCGGCAAGGCGCCGCGCTGCTTCTTCATCTTGTCGGCGGTCTGCCAGGTGCGGATGATGACTTCGCCGAGGCGGCCCATCGCCTGCGAATCCGACGACAGCATCGAGAGCGCGCCGATGTCGTGAAGGATGTCCTCCGCCGCGATGGTTTCCTTGCGGATGCGGCTTTCGGCGAACGCCAGATCCTCCGCGATCGACGGATCGAGATGATGGCAGACCATCAGCATGTCGAGATGCTCGTCGATGGTGTTGCGGGTGAACGGCCGCGTCGGATTGGTGGACGACGGCAGCACGTTCTTCAGGCCCGCGACCTTGATGATGTCCGGCGCGTGTCCGCCGCCCGCGCCTTCGGTGTGGAAGGCATGAATGGTGCGGCCCTTGAACGCCTTGACCGTGTCCTCGACAAAGCCGGACTCGTTCAGCGTATCGGTATGGATCATCACCTGAACGTCATGATCGTCAGCAACCGACAAACAGTTGTCGATGGCCGCTGGCGTGGTGCCCCAGTCCTCATGCAGTTTCAGCGCGCAGGCGCCAGCCTTGACCATTTCCACCAGTGCAGCGGGCCGCGAGGCGTTGCCCTTGCCGGAAATGCCGAGGTTCACCGGGAACGCATCGAACGACTGGATCATCCGCGCGATATGCCATGGCCCCGGTGTGCAGGTCGTCGCAAACGTGCCGTGCGACGGACCCGTGCCGCCGCCGAGCATCGAGGTGACGCCGCTCATCAGCGCATGCTCGATCTGCTGCGGACAGATGAAATGGATATGCGCGTCGAAGCCGCCCGCGGTGAGAATCTTGCCTTCGCCCGCGATGATGTCGGTGCCCGGGCCGATCACGATGGTCACGCCGGGCTGGATATCCGGATTGCCCGCCTTGCCGATGGCCGAAATCAGACCATCCTTGATGGCGACGTCCGCCTTGACGATGCCCCAGTGATCCACAATCAGCGCGTTGGTGATGACGGTATCGGCCGCGCCCTGCCTGTTGGTGATCTGGGATTGCCCCATGCCATCGCGGATCACCTTGCCACCGCCGAACTTCACCTCCTCGCCGTAGATGGTGAAGTCTTTCTCCACCTCGATGATGAGATCGGTATCGGCGAGCCTGACCTTGTCTCCCGTGGTGGGCCCGAACATATCCGCATAGACGGAGCGGGAAATTTTGGTGGCCATCAGAATGCCCCTGAATTGAAAATGATGCCGCTCACAGCTTGCCCATCACGTCGCCGCGGAAACCGTAGATCGTCCGTTTACCCGCCAGCGCGACGAGATGGACTTCGCGGGTCTGGCCCGGCTCGAAGCGCACCGCCGTCCCTGCCGCGATATCGAGCCGCATGCCGCGCGCCTTCTTGCGGTCGAACTTGAGCGCGGGATTGGTCTCGAAGAAATGGTAATGCGAGCCAACCTGAATCGGCCGGTCGCCGGTATTGGCGACCGTCAGCGTCACCGTCTTGCGGCCGGCGTTCAGTTCAATGTCGCCGTCCTTGATGAAGAGTTCACCGGGGATCATGTGACGTCCTTATCGGATGGGTTCGTGAACGGTGACCAGCTTCGTCCCATCGGGAAACGTCGCCTCGACCTGGATGTCGTGGATCATTTCGGCGATGCCATCCATGCATTGCTCGCGTGTGATGACTTCCGCCCCGGCCTTCATCAGATCGGCGACCGTGCGGCCATCGCGCGCGCCCTCGATGATGAAGTCCGAGATGATCGCAATCGCCTCGGGGTGGTTGAGCTTGACGCCCCGATCAAGGCGCCGCCGCGCGACAATGGCGGCCATCGAAACCAGGAGCTTGTCTTTTTCGCGGGGAGACAAATTCATGCGGGCACTATCCGGTCTATCTGAAGTCTAGTTGAGCCAAAGCCGCGGCAAGCCTGATGGGCTCACACGTTCCAGCACTTTCATCATATCGGCGCGGAGCTTCGCCGCATCTTGTGCGCAGAAGCGCGCCATTGCAAATCCGTTCCACGCGGAGATGCCGACCTCCGCACCGAAGGCATCCGAGGCTTCGCGAACACGTTCGACAATGCCCTCATCGCCCGGCACGATCAGCGCCGTGCCGACGGCAACCCCGCCATTGGCGACAGCGCGGCGCGTGAGCTTTTCCGCAATATTCCCATCAAGCCGTACCGTTTCGGCGAAAACCAGCTTGCCGCCGATCCGCATCCGCCAGCGGTCGGAGAAACTGCCCCGCGCCATGACCTCGCCCATGGCGGCGCGGCCAAACACCACGATTTCGCAAAGAAGCAGCGATGAGGCCGGTGACAAATCAATGTCGATCCGGCGCGCGATGCGGGCCTGATCGAACACGATGGTTTCCTGCGGCAGCCAGGCCAGGCGCGCATCATGTCCGGCGCGCAGCGCGATGTTCACCTGCGCTTCCGGTCCATGCGAGCGATAGACCTTCTCGGCCGCAGCCGTCGTGACCGTCAGATGCGCACCGTCTTCCGCGGCGATGTCGATATCGAAGCGGTCGCCGCCGGCAACGCCGCCTGCCGTGTTCACAAACACCGCCGACAGACCCTGCTGCTCGGGCGAGGGAAATCGCACGCGCAGCGAGCCCGACTCATGAAGCTGGCGCCGCCGCGTCGCGCCGTCCTTCAGATGGACGTCAAATTTGACAGCCCCAACCGCCCGGTTGGCCGCGAAGGTCTCCGCCGACGATGTGAAGATTCCGCCTTGCATATGTCTCGATCAATTTCCAACGACTGTTTTTGCGCCGTCACCCTGAGGCGTGAACCGCATCGCGGCCAACCTCGAAGGGCGACGGCGTCGTGATCCGCCATCCTTCGAGGCTCGCAAGAGCTCGCACGTCAGGATGACGGGACCAGAGCCTTATCTCGTCTCTTAAACTCATCCCACCTCACAGCGCCATCTGCCGGCTGATCTCGGCGGGATCGAGATTGCTGCGGTCGCAGGTATATTTCACCGCGCCGCGATCCATCACCGCGAAATTGTCGCCGAGCTCGCAGGCAAAGTCGAGATATTGTTCCACCAGCACGATGGCCATCGTGCCGAGGCTGCGCAGATAGGAAATGGCGCGGCCGATATCCTTGATGATCGACGGCTGGATGCCTTCGGTCGGCTCGTCGAGCAGCAGCAGCTTCGGCCGCATCACCAGCGCGCGGCCGATGGCCAATTGCTGTTGCTGACCGCCGGAAAGATCGCCGCCACGCCGCCCCAGCATGGTGTTCAGCACCGGAAACAGCGAAAACACGTCATCCGGAATGGTGCGGTCGTCGCGCTTGAGCGGTGCAAAGCCCGTCTTGAGGTTTTCCTCCACCGTGAGCAGCGGGAATATCTCGCGGCCCTGCGGCACGAAGCCGATCCCCTTGCGCGCGCGCTCATAAGGTTTCAGGGGGCCGAGGTCGGCACCGTCGAAGGTGATCGAACCATCCCTGATCGGATACTGCCCAACCATGGCGCGAAGCAAGCTGGTCTTGCCGACGCCGTTACGGCCGAGCACGCAGGTCACCTTGCCCGGCTCCGCCGTCAGCGAGACGCCACGCAAGGCCTGAGCTGCGCCGTAATAGAGGGTGATGTTGTTGACATCGAGCATTCTGTCCCGGCGAATAGCGAATGGCGAATAGCGAGTAGATAAAACCCGCGCCGCCTGTTTCGTATCTTCGCCGCTCCTTTCTATTCGCTACTCACTATTCGCTATTCGCTCGCCTATCTTCCCAGATACACTTCGATGACACGCTCGTTATTCGACACCTGATCGAGCGTGCCTTCGGCCAGAACCGAGCCTTCATGCAGACAGGTGACGCGAACGCCGAGTTCGCGCACGAATGTCATGTCGTGCTCGACAACCACGACCGTCTTTTCCTTGTTGATCTCTTTCAGCAGTTCGGCGGTCTGGTGTGTCTCCACATCGGTCATACCGGCCACCGGCTCGTCCACCAGCAGCAGCTTCGGATCTTGCGCCAGCAGCATGCCGATCTCCAGCCACTGCTTCTGGCCATGCGACAGCGCGCCCGCGAGACGGTTTCGGGAATCCTTCAACCGGATGGTCTCCAGCACGCGCTCGATGCGCTCGCTTTCGTCCGGTGTTTCGCGCCAGAACAAAGTCCCGCGCACCTTGTGGTCGACATTGAGCGCGAGAAGAAGATTGTCCTCAATGGTCTGGCTCTCGAACACCGTCGGCTTCTGGAATTTTCGGCCGATGCCGAGTTCGGCAATCTGCGTTTCGTCCAGCCGCGTCAGATCGACCTTGCCGTCGAACAGGACGTCACCCTCGTCCGGCTTGGTCTTGCCGGTGATGATGTCCATCATCGTGGTCTTGCCGGCACCGTTAGGGCCGATGATGGCGCGCATCTCACCCGGCGCGATGGTCAGCGACAGGTTGTTGATGGCATGAAAGCCGTCGAACGACACATGCACGCCGTCGAGATAGAGCATGGCGGAGGTGGCGCGGGTATCCATGACGTTCATGTGCCTTACTCCGCGAGACCGGGTTTAAGACCCGGCTTGGTGACACCGTCTTCCGCCGCGGCGCTGGCCTCATCCGCCGCAAGCTGATCCCGCCGCCCGGCCCACCAGTCCTTGACCGTGCCGACAATGCCCTTCGGCAGCAGCAGCGTCACCAGAATGAACAGCGCGCCGAGCATGAACAGCCAGTAGGGCGCGAGAACACCGGAGGTGAAGATGGTCTTGGCGTAGTTCACGACCACCGCGCCGAGCGCGGCGCCGATCAGCGTTCCGCGTCCGCCGACCGCCACCCAGATCACGGCTTCAATCGAGTTACCCGGCGCGAACTCGCCCGGATTGATGATGCCGACCTGCGGCACATACAGCGCACCGGCGACCCCGGCCATGCAGGCCGACAGGGTGAACACGAACAGCTTGTAGTTTTCGACCCGATAGCCGAGAAAGCGCGTGCGCGATTCCGCATCGCGGATCGCGATCAGCACCTTGCCGAGCTTCGAGGTCACGATGGCGCGGCAAATCAGGAATGCGAGCGCCAGCGCCAGACATGACAGCACGAACAGGGCGGCGCGCGTGCCCTGCGCCTGCACGTTGAAACCGAGAATGTCCTTGAAATCGGTCAGGCCGTTGTTGCCGCCGAAGCCGAAGTCGTTACGGAAGAACGCCAGCAGCAGCGCATAAGTCATCGCCTGGGTGATGATCGACAGGTAGACACCGGTCACCCTTGAACGAAACGCCAGCCAGCCGAAGCAGAAGGCGAGCAGTCCCGGCACCAGCAGCACCATCAATGCTGCGAACCAGAACATGTCGAAGCCGTACCAGTACCACGGCAGCGCCTTGTAATTCAGGAACACCATGAAGTCCGGCAGCACGGGGTTGCCATAGACACCCCGCGAGCCGATCTGCCGCATCAGATACATGCCCATGGCATAACCGCCGAGCGCGAAGAACGCGCCGTGGCCGAGCGAGAGGATGCCGCAATAGCCCCAGATCAGATCAATCGAAAGCGCGAGGATGGCGTAGCAGAGGTATTTACCGAACAGCGCCATCAGATAGGTCGGCACCTGCAGCGGCGACGATTCAGGCAGCAATAGGTTCGACAGCGGCACGAGAGTGCCGACAGCGGCAACAATCAGGAGGAAGACAGTCGCACTCTTGTTGAGCGAACGGGTGAGAATGTGCGGGGTCATGCTTCCACCGACCGGCCCTTGAGCGCGAACAGTCCGCGCGGCCGCTTCTGAATGAACAGGATGATCAGCACGAGGATCGCGATCTTGCCGAGGACCGCCCCTGCCACAGGTTCAAGGAACTTGTTGGCGATGCCGAGCGTCATGGCGCCGACCAGCGTGCCCCACAGATTGCCGACGCCGCCGAACACCACGACCATGAAACTGTCGATGATGTAGCTCTGGCCGAGGTTCGGGCTGACGTTGTCGATCTGCGACAGCGCCACACCCGCGATGCCTGCGATGCCGGAGCCGAGACCGAAGGTCAGCGCGTCGACGCGCGAAGTGGCGATGCCCATGGACGCGGCCATACGGCGATTCTGGGTCACCGCGCGCATTTCAAGCCCCAGCGAAGTGAAGCGCAGCATGCCGAGCAGCAGGAAGAACACCACCATGGTGAAGACCACGATCCAGAGCCGGTTATAGGTGATGGTCATCTGACCGATCTCGAACGCGCCGCTCATCCAGGACGGGTTGCCGACCTCGCGATTGGTCGGACCGAACATGGTCCGCACCGCCTGTTGCAGCACCAGCGACAAGCCCCATGTTGCAAGCAGCGTCTCCAGCGGACGGCCATAAAGGAAGCGGATGATGCTGCGCTCGATAATGACCCCGATCAGACCGGCGACCAGGAATGCCAGCGGCACAGCGATCAGCAGCGAATAATCGAACAGGCCGGGATAGCTGGTGCGAATCACCTCCTGCACCATGAAGGTCACGTAAGCGCCGATCATCACCATTTCGCCGTGGGCCATGTTGATGACGCCCATCACGCCGAAGGTGATGGCAAGGCCGATGGCCGCAAGCAGCAGCACCGAGCCGAGCGAGAGGCCGTACCATGCGTTCTGCGCGGCTGCCCAGATCGCAAGTTTGCTCTGGATCGAACTGATGGCGGCGGCGGAGGTCCGTCCCAGCGCCGACGACGGCTCGAACGACAGACCGGTCAGCATCGCCAGCGCCTCCTGGTCGCCACGGTCGCGGATCACTTGCACGGCATCGAGCTTGGCGGCTTCGGATGCCTTCGGGTCGAACAGGATGATCGCAGCCCTGGCCTCGGCGAAGGCACGCTTCGCGCCGCTATTGGTTTCCTTCTGCAGCGCCGTGTCGATCACCGGCAGGAAAGCGGCGTCATGGCTCTTGAAGACGGATTGCGCCGCCTGGATGCGCTTTCCCAGGTCCGGCGACAGCAATGTCAAACCGCCAAGCGCGGCCTCGACGCCCCGGCGCAGCCGGTTGTTGAGACGAACAGCCGCCGCGCCGGACGGCGCAGCCGCCGCTTCGCCGGTCGCGGCATTGAAGGTCTTGCCGCTCTTGTCTGTATATAAGACTTTCTTGCTCTGCGGATCGGCCAGCAGCCGGCCCTCCGAAAGCGCGTCGATGATCGGAAGCGCGAGCGGATTGCCGCTTGTCGCGAGCACACCGACAGCCGCTTCGGTATCGGAAAATGAATCGTTGGCGAATTGCGCGACCGCATCTTCAAAGGGCCCGGCGAGAACCGGCACGCCCGAGACGGCCACAAGCATCAGCGCAATGGCTGCCGCGCGGCAGCGATGAAGGAATGAAGACAACACGTCACAACCCCGGCAGAGGTGAGAGGAAGGCGGCGACTGCCGCCGCCTTCCGATGATTCAAGTCAACACGCAGAGATCAGGAGCCCTGACCGCCGCACTTGTTGGTCTTGGTGTTGAAGTTGCCGCACTTCTTGCCAACCCAGTCACCGATCAGGTCCTTGGAGCCTTCAAGCTCCTTCGACCATGCATCGCCGGCAACGAGGCCCGGGGTCTTCCACACCACGTCGAACTGGCCATCAGCTTTGATCTCGCCGATGAACACCGGCTTGGTGATGTGGTGGTTCGGCAGCATTTCCGAGACGCCGCCGGTCAGGTTTTTGGCCTTGGTGCCCGGAAGCGCGTCGATCACCTTGTCAGGATCGACCGAACCGGCCTTCTCGACGGCCTTCACCCACATGTCGAAGCCGATCACATGCGCTTCCATCGGATCGTTGGTCACGCGCTTCGGATTCTTGGTGTAGGCCTGCCAGGCCTTGATGAAAGCCTCGTTCTCCGGAGTCTTGATCGACTGGAAGTAGTTCCAGGCGGCGAGATGGCCGAGCAGCGGCTTGGTGTCGATGCCGGCGAGTTCTTCTTCACCGACCGAGAACGCGACGACAGGAATATCGGTCGCCTTGATGCCCTGGTTGCCGAGTTCCTTGTAGAACGGCACGTTGGCGTCGCCGTTGATGGTCGAAACCACCGCCGTCTTCTTGCCCGCCGAGCCGAACTTCTTGATGTCGGCGACGATGGTCTGCCAATCCGAGTGACCGAACGGTGTGTAGTTGATCATGATGTCTTCGGCCTTGACGCCCTTCGACTTCAGGTAGGCTTCAAGGATCTTGTTGGTGGTGCGCGGATAGACGTAGTCGGTGCCGGCCAGAACCCAGCGTTGCACCTTTTCTTCCTTGGCGAGATAATCGACCGCCGGGATCGCCTGCTGGTTCGGAGCCGCGCCCGTGTAGAACACGTTACGCTCGCTCTCCTCGCCTTCGTACTGCACCGGATAGAACAGGATCGAGTTCAATTCCTTGAACACCGGCAGCACCGACTTGCGCGAGACCGAGGTCCAGCAGCCGAACACCACGGACACCTTGTCCTTGGTGATCAGCTCGCGCGCCTTTTCGGCGAACAGCGGCCAGTTCGATGCCGGATCGACCACGACGGCCTCGAGCTTCTTGCCGAGAACGCCACCCTTCTTGTTCTGCTCATCAATAAGGAAGAGGATCGTATCCTTCAGCGTGGTTTCGCTGATGGCCATGGTTCCGGAAAGCGAATGAAGGACGCCGACCTTGATGGTGTCCTGCGCCTTCGCCCCGCCGATCGAGGCGAGGCCCAAAAAAAGACCCGCAGTTGCGGCCAGCCATTTACGGCGGCTGAACGGTGCAACTGCAGCACTGCTGAAATTGGTAGTCATGCGATGTCATCTCCCTGACGCAGACGTGAAACGCTTCGCGCCGGTGCAACAGCCGGCGGCGTTAAGGGAATCGCAAGAACTATGCCATGGCGTGAATTTGGCTAATTATTTGATTTATTTATGGAAATTTACATCGCCGTCCAACGTGTATTTTTGCTGCCTTATTCATGGGCAATCGCGATGACGCAGCTTTCATCATTTGCATAAATAATCGCCAAAACACCGCATCTGTATAAAAATCGAGCAGCCGAGTGACCGGCCCCGCGCGCTGTTCCCGGGGACGGGAAGAATCCACGGGGCAGCGGCGTCGGCCGATTTACCTTGAAAGCGCCGTGTTCCTGCTCCATATCAGCGCCACGACCTTGAGAATCATCGGGTCCTTGCGAGCCGCGTGTACGGATTCCGTAAAACGGTTTCTGGCTTGCCCCTTCAGCTAACAGAGCCGACGCCCCAGACACGCGGGTGTCT
>JACDJB010002223.1_pt1 | contig 14430 bp, 11 predicted proteins | sample 7454121 | NCBI WGS metagenome assembly JACDJB01 (sample SAMN14253290, study PRJNA609438) | sludge metagenome | isolation source: sludge after 25d culture with pyrite | collected 2018-12-20 | reverse complement strand
AGTTTTCATTCGCTGGAAGATCGGATCGTCAAGAACTTCATTCGCGACGAAAGCACGACGGACAAGGATTTTTTCGGACAACCCGTGGGGACGGCGCGTTTGTCCCGCGTGGGCGGCTCGATCCGCGCCTCGGCGGAAGAAATTGCCCGCAATCCGCGGTCGCGTAGCGCCATCATGCGTGTGGCGGAGCGTGTGGCATGAAATTTCTGATCGGCATTCTGGCATTGGCAGTGTTCCTGTCTGCTTTGGCGGTGGTGGATACCGCCCAGCGGGATCGTGATCTGACACGCGCGCTCAGTACCCATCGTCAGGCCATCGAGAAATTGAACGTGACCTACGCCGAACTCCAGTTGGAGCAGGGGGCGCTGGCGGCGCAGGGGCGTGTGGATCAAATTGCGCAGACCCGGTTGGACATGCACGTGCCTTCAGCCGATCAGATCACGATGGTGTTCCGATGAGCCGGGTCATCCATCCTGCAAATCAGCGCCGTCCGGCTCCGATGGAGAAGGGCGCCTTGTGGCGTTTCCTTGATTGGTTCGGCGGTTGCTGGCGTACCGTGATCGTGCTCGGCTTGTTCGGTGTGCTCGCACTGATCCTGGTCGGGCGAGCGGTACAGCTTCAGGTAAGTGAGCAAGGCTTCTACGTGCAGCAGGGCGGGGATCGTCAGCAGCGGTTACAGGTGATTCCGGCTCATCGCGGCATGATCACCGACCGTAACGGCGATCCGCTTGCCATCAGTGTGCCGATGGATGCTGTCTGGGTGAATCCGACCGAATTGACCCGGTTTTATGCCGCACGCAACACGGCTTCGGCCAGGAAATATGTCGACCAGGACCCGATTAAAACCCTGGCGAGCCTACTCAAGATTCCGGACGCCAGCTTGCGTTCTCTGGTGGCGGATAACCGCAGCAAACAGTTCATTTATGTTCAGCGTCAGGTTCGGCCCAGTGTGGCGGCGGCCATCCGTGCAGCCAGACTTCCCGGCGTCGGCCTGCAACGAGAATATCAACGCTTTTATCCCACGGGCGATGTGACGGCTTCATTAGTCGGCTTTACCAATATTGATGATCAAGGGCAAGCCGGACTGGAGGCCAGTTACAACAACTATCTTGCCGGCGTCGCGGGGCGGCGGCTGATACTCAAGGATGCCTACGGTCACGAGGTGGATGACCTCGGCGTACAGAAAGAAGCACAGCCAGGGCATGACCTGGTTTTGTCGATTGATAAACGCTTGCAGTACCTGACCTACAGCGAGTTGGCCCGGGGCGTCGCCGCCCACCAAGCCGAATACGGTTCAGCCGTTTTGATGAATGTGGTGACGGACGAAGTGCTGGCGATGGCAACGGTGCCATCGTTCAATCCCAACAACCGCGCCACGATGCAACCCGCCCTGACGCGAAACCGTGCCCTGGTCGATCAGTTCGAGCCCGGCTCGTCCATGAAGCCGTTCACAATCACAGCCGCACTGGAAAGCGGCCGGTGGCAGCCGGATAGCACCGTGAATACCGCACCGGGCTGGGTCCGCATCGGCGGTTATACCATTCGGGATCATCGCAACTACGGCGTGCTGGATCTGCGTGGCATTCTCGAAAAATCCAGTAATGTCGGTGCGAGTCATATCGGTGAAGATCTGGGTGCCGAGGCCTTGTGGAAGAACATGCGCGCTTTCGGCTTCGGTCAGGAGACCGGCGTGGGTTTCCCCGGCGAGGTGGCCGGGCGGTTGGAAAATTGGCGGCAGTGGAGTGTGAGCGGTACCGCAGCGCATTCCTACGGCTACGGTCTGAGTGTGACGACCTTGCAACTGGCCGCGGCCTACGCTGCATTGGCGAATCATGGTCGGTACATCCACCCCAGCCTGCTCAAGCGCGATGCACCACCGAGTTACGTTCAGGTCGCTCCTGCCAAGGACTGCGATGAAGTCGTATCCATGTTGCAGTCAGTCGTCAGCCCGCAGGGTACCGCGCCCAAGGCACGCATTGCTGGCTTCCAGATTGCCGGTAAAACCGGGACCTCGCGCATGATCGGCCCCGACGGTGCCTATTCGAAAGACAATTACAACACGGTATTTGCAGGTATTGCGCCTGCCAGTGATCCACGCCTGGTTCTGGTCGTTGTGGTGACCGATCCGCAGCAGGGCAGTTATTACGCGGGCGACGTGGCGGCTCCGATCTTTCACGGCATCATGTCGGGCGCTTTGCGGATGCTGAATATCCGGCCCGACAACCTGCCGAACGAACCGGCGCAAGTGACGACGGCTGCAGTGCCGCCGTCGTCTGCAACTGCTACCGGAAAAAAACGGGCGGGTGGCGCATGAGCATGCTTCACTTCAGCCCGCGTTCTGTCGGCGAAATCCTGTCTACGATGAATCTGCGGGTGGCAGAAAACGTCGGCTCTGCAACCGCCCATGTCTTTACGGATGACTCGCGCGAGGTTGTGCCGGGTGCCGTTTTCATTGCGCGCTCAGGGGTTCAACCGAATATCGAACCATTCATCAGCCAGGCGTTGGCAGCAGGCGCGGTGCTGGTTGTGACCGAAGCGGATTATGCCGACTCGCGGGTGATTCGAGTTGAGGCTGTCCATTCGTTCGTGCGTCAAATGGTCGGTCGGATTTGTGCCGTGAACTTCGATGGCCTGACGATCATCGGCATCACCGGAACCAACGGCAAAACCAGTGTGGCTCAATTCATCGCCGGGGCATTGAGCCGCAGCGGTGCGCCACATACCGCTTCGATCGGCATGATCGGCACGCTGGGCGCTGGCTTGTGGTCGCCGGGACTTGAACACCTGCAGTCAACGGCGAACACCACGCCCGGTTTGCTGGAAACCTTGCGTTATGCGGTCGATTTCATCCGTGAGGGCGTGCGCTACGTCGTGATGGAGGTCTCCTCTCATGCGCTGGCGCAAAACCGCTTGCAGGGTCTGCCGATCCGCATGGCGGTGTTTACGAATCTGTCGCGCGATCATCTCGATTATCACGGCACGATGACCGATTACTTTGCAGCAAAAACCAAGCTGTTCGCTTGGCCCGGATTGCGTGCAGGCATCATCAATTTCGATGAGCCGGAGGCCGATGTCTTGTTCGAGGCGCTGAGCGAATCCGCCGATTGCTGGGCGTATGGCCTGGGCGATCCGGATTGGCGTGTCGCCGATTGCCAGCAGATTCGGGTGACTTCGATCAAGGCGCTGCCCAAGGGCCTGGATATTCAGGTACGCACGCCGCTGGGCGAAGCCCGATTGCAACCATCGCTGGTCGGCATGTTCAATGGTGCCAACATCATGGCCGCGCTGGCGGCGGTACTGGCCTTGGGCATGCCGCTGGATACGGCGATCAAGGCGCTCGATCAGAGCACGCCACCACCTGGCCGCATGCAGATGATCACCCTGCCGAATGGTGCGCGGGCGTTGGTTGATTATGCGCATACGCCGGATGCGCTCGATCAGGTATTGCGGGCCCTGCGTGATCATCGGGACGCAGCAGGTAAAATCATATGCGTGTTCGGTTGTGGTGGTGATCGCGATCGCGGCAAGCGTCCATTGATGGCCGCGACAGCAGAACGGTTGGCCGATCAGCTCGTCATGACCTCAGACAATCCGCGCAGTGAAGAGCCAGAAACGATCATTGCCGATATGCGCGGGGGGCTGTCATCACCGGACACCGCTAGTGTCGAGTTGGATCGTCGGGCGGCCATCGAGTTGGCACTGATGCAGGCCAAAGCCGGTGATTGGATTCTGATCGCTGGCAAAGGTCACGAGACCACACAGGAAATACAGGGGCAGCGCCTGCCTTTCGATGATGTCGCGGTCGTGCGCGATTGGATTGCGCAACAAGCCAATGTCGGGGTAAAACGCTTTGCAGGGGGTGCCGTATGATGCGTGCGTCCCTGCATCAGGTGGCTAACTGGCTGAATAATCAATCACGCCCGCTGCCTGATATCGCCATTCAAGGCGTGAGCACGGATACCCGTACCTTGGTGTCGGGCAACCTCTTTGTCGCACTCAAAGGCGAACGATTTGACGGTCACGATCATCTGCCGGCTGCTTTGGCTGCAGGTGCGGCTGCGGCGGTTGTCGCCCGGTTGAATCCTCAAATCGATATCCCTCAGATTCTTGTGGATGACACGCTGGCTGCGCTGCAAACCCTCGGAAAATGCTGGCGCGATCAGGTCGATCCCTTTGTGATTGCCATTACCGGCAGCGCGGGAAAAACCACGGTCAAGCAGTTGCTGGCAGCAATGTGCGCGCAAGTTGGTGCCACGCGGGCGACTGTCGGCAACCTCAACAACGACATCGGTGTGCCACTGACCCTGCTTTCTCTGGATTTAACCGATCGGTTCGCCGTTATTGAAATGGGCGCGAACCACGTGGGTGAAATTGCCCGGCTGACGGCGCTCGCTCGCCCCGATGTGGCCCTGGTGACCATGGCAGGTACCGCGCACGTAGGCGAGTTCGGTTCCATTGATGCCATCGTTCAGGCCAAGGGCGAACTGTATGCCGGCCTGGCGCCGGACGCCAAAGCCGTCATCAATCTGGATTCGTATGGTGCCGATCGGTGGTGGGCACATTGCCCAGCGCATCGATCTGGCTTTTCGTCGGCCGGTGACGGGCGCGCACGTTGGGCTGGCGAATACGACACCGCCACGAGTCGGCTTAGCGTGTTTGAAGACGGGCAGCCGATGCTGAGTGAACTCGCCTTGCCGTTGCCGGGTGCTCATAACGCGACCAATCTGTTGGCGGCCATTGCGGTGGCCCGTGCGTCGGGCTTGTCGCTTGAAGCCATCACCAAGGGCTTGCGTGAATTCACGCCACCACCCGGCCGGATGAGTCTGGTTCGGTGCTCCGATCAGCTCACCGTGATCAACGATACCTACAATGCCAACCCCGAATCCATGCGGGCAGCGCTCGATTATCTGGTCAGTCTGCCCGGTCGGCACGTAGCAATTCTGGGCGATATGGGCGAGTTGGGCGACCAGACCGACGAGCTGCACGAATCGCTGATTCGTTACGCGCAGACCTTATCTCTTTACGGATTGTTCACCCTGGGTGAAGCCATGAACAAGGCGATCACATCGACCCGGCCGGAACCGGCGAACGCGCTTGTGCTTGCTGCTGACGAGCCGGAAATCATTGCTGAAAAACTGATGCCTTTGCTGGATCGGGTGGAGCGTGATTCGTCCGCAAAGATGCCCGTAACAGTTTTAGTGAAAGGATCACGCTTTATGCGCATGGAACGGATGATGAACTGGCTCGTGCCTACCCACCCAGAGTCGGAGGCACACTGATATGTTATTGATATTCTTCGACTGGTTGGCGAAATTCTATAGCCCGTTCGGTGTGTTTCATTACCTCACGCTGCGCACCATGCTGGGCGTGCTGACTGCCCTGATCGTCGCCTTGTGGATCGGCCCGTCGATGATTCGCTGGTTGCAGTCGATCAAGGCCGGGCAACCCATCCGCAGTGACGGCCCCCAGTCGCATTTGTCCAAAGCAGGCACGCCGACGATGGGCGGTGCGCTCATTCTCGTGGCGATTGGTGCCGCCGTATTGCTCTGGGGTGATCTGTCCAACCGTTACGTCTGGATTGCCTTGCTGACTACCTTCGGCTTCGGCTTGATCGGTGGTGTAGACGACTACCTCAAGCTTTCCAAGCGCAACAGCAAGGGGCTGGCTTCCCGCTACAAGTATTTCTGGCAGTCGGTGATTGCGCTGATTGTCGCTGTCGTGCTGTTCAACATGGCCAAAACGCCGCAGGAAACCGGTTTAATCATCCCGTTATTCAAGGATGTGCTGATCCCGTTGGGTTTCGGCTACATCCTGCTGACCTATTTCGTCATCGTAGGTAGTTCAAATGCCGTGAACCTCACCGATGGCCTCGATGGCTTGGCGATCATGCCGACCGTGCTGGTGGCCGGCGGGCTTTCGGTGTTCGCCTACGTGACCGGTAATGCCAAATTCGCGATTTATTTGGGCATACCCTTTGTGCCCGGCGCGGGCGAACTGGCCGTGTTTTGCGCGGCAATCGTGGGCGCGGGGCTTGGTTTTTTGTGGTTCAACAGCTATCCGGCGCAAGTGTTCATGGGTGACATCGGCGCGCTGGCACTCGGTGCGGCATTGGGCGTGGTCGCGGTGATGGTTCGCCAGGAAATCGTGCTGTTCATCATGGGCGGGGTTTTCGTGATGGAAACCGTATCGGTGATGCTCCAGGTCGCCTCATTCAAGCTGACGGGCAAGCGGATTTTCCGCATGGCGCCGATTCACCATCATTTCGAACTCAAGGGCTGGCCTGAGCCGAAGGTCATTGTGCGGTTCTGGATCATCACCGTCATCCTGGTGCTGATCGGTTTGGCAACGTTGAAGGTGCGCTGATGGAAAAACACAGCCTCATTCTGGGTATGGGCACGAGCGGGCAATCCGTGGCGCGGCATCTGTCGCGTCTCGGCCTGCCGTTCGCGGCCGCCGATACCCGCGATGACGCTGCACTGCGTGCCGACTGGCTGGCGCAGTATCCAGAGGTTTGCGTCACCATGGGCGCTTTGCCCGAGTCGCTGCTGGATAACGTGGGGGAACTCATCGTCAGCCCCGGTATCGCGCTGGATTTGCCCTTGATCATCTCTGCACGAGCGAAGGAAATTCCCGTGCGAGGCGATATTGACTTGGCCCTGCATGCGACCGATTTGCCCGTTGTGCTGATTACCGGCTCCAACGGCAAGAGCACGGTGACGGCGCTCGTTGGCGAATTGCTGAATGCGGTAGGGGTGTCTGCTGTTGTGGGCGGAAATTTCGGCACCCCCGCACTGGATTTGCTGGCCAGCGATGCACAAGTGCTGGTGCTTGAGGTTTCCAGCTTCCAGCTTGAATCGACTGACTTTGACAGCTTGCCAGCCGCACAGATGCCGGTGGCCGCTACGGTGCTGAACATCAGTCAGGATCATCTCGATCGCCACGGCACACTGGCGCACTACGCCACAATCAAGCAAACCGTACTGCATAAAGCGTGTCGCGCCATATTGAACCGGGATGATCCCCTAGTGGCAGCGATGGCGGAACGGGCTTCGGGCGAAGTGATCCGGTTCGGAACGGCCACACCGACACAACCGGGTGATTTTGGCTTGATGACCATCGCAGATGAATCATGGCTGGTGCAAGCTGCGGCGAATGCGCCCGCACTTCATATTCTGCCTGTCCACGAGTTGGCTCTGGCCGGACAACACAACCAGATGAATGTATTGGCGGCCGTGGCGTTGGTACAGGCGGCGGTGCCCGGTGTCGCATTGACCGATGAACGTCTGCTGAATGTCTTGCGTGCGTTTTCCGGCCTGCCGCATCGCGCCCAAACCGTGGGTGTCATCGATGGCGTGCGCTATATCGATGATTCCAAGGCCACCAACGTCGGCGCGGCCGTTGCGGCAATTGTCGGTATGCAACCGCCCTTGGTACTGATTGCAGGCGGTCAGGGCAAAGGTCAGGACTTTACAGCCTTGGCCGAATCGCTGGTCGGGGGTTGTGCCGGAGTGGTTCTGTTGGGGCAGGATCAGGCGGTTATCGCCGAAGCGCTCTTAAACCAGCCGGGCGCAGCATGGCCCGTTCGTCGCGTCAATTCAATGATCGAAGCAGTTAAAGCCGCTTCGGAAATAGCGCCACCACAATCCACCGTATTGTTGGCACCTGCGTGCGCCAGTCTCGACATGTTCGTGAGCTATGTGGATCGCGGCCATCAATTTGCCGCTGCCGTTGCCGCACTGGCCGCCACCCACACACGCGGTACGGAGGTGGCCTCATGAACCATACCATGCAAAAACTGCTGCCCTGGTTGTCCGCGAAGCCACAAGATGTGGAAAAAGTGCGCAACGAGAGCATTCGGCTCGATCCGATCCTGATGATTGCCGTGCTGGCACTGCTGGCGTGGGGACTTGTTATGGTGACTTCCGCCTCCATGGAGTTGGGTGAACGTTTTGGCAATCCGTTCTTTTTTGTGATTCGTCAGTCGATCGCCGTGGTCATTGGCGCGGCCATCACCATTTGGCTCGTACTGCGGCAGCCAATCGCGCTGTGGGTTGAATACAAGTTGTGGATTCTGATCGCTTCACTGCTGATGCTGCTGGTTGTGCTGCTGCCGGGCATCGGGCATTCCGTCAACGGGGCCAACCGCTGGATTCCGCTGGGGCCGGTCAATATTCAGGTGTCCGAATTTGCCCGTTTGGGGTTCATCGTCTGGATGGCCGGCTACATTGCCACACACACCATCAAGCTGCAAAACCGCATCACCGGGATGCTGGGGCCGGCGGTTGTTATTTTCGCGGCGAGCTTATTGCTGCTGCTGCAACCGGACTTCGGGACGACCGCCGTGCTTGCCGCCACCTTGTTCGCGATGGCATGGCTGGCGCGGGCGCAATGGCAGATGATGGTCGGTTCCACCGTGGTCATGAGCCTGCTGGGCGTATTCGTTGTGCTTTCCGAGCAATACCGCATTGAGCGCTTGCTGTCGTTTTCCAATCCCTTCGCGGATCCGTTCGGGCATGGCTATCAACTGGCCAATGCGCTGATTGCCATCGGCACGGGTGGCGTCTGGGGGCGTGGTCTGGGTGAGAGTGTGCAGAAACTCTCTTATCTGCCCGAGGCGCACACCGATTTTATTTTCGCCGTATTGGCAGAAGAGCTGGGGTTGTTCGGCGTGATTGCCCTGATTGCCTTGTATGGCCTCATCGTCTGGCGCGGGTTTGCGATTGCCAGCATGGCGTGGAAGGAAAATCAGATTGCCGGTGCCGCACTGGCCTGGGGCATCAGTGTCTGGATAGGTATGCAGGCGCTGATCAACATGGGCGTGAATATGGGCGTGCTACCGACCAAGGGGCTCACCTTGCCGCTGATGAGTTATGGCGGTTCGGCCATGATCGTGGCATTGATTTCTCTGGGTTTTTTGATGCGGGTGCATCACGAGGCGGCCATGGTGGCCGAGCTGCGTGAAGCGCAAATGATGAAGCGACGGCAGGATGCATCGATGCGGACAAAGGAGGTGTCATTATGACCGGTCAGGAAAAACCTCTTGTTTATGTGATGGCCGGTGGCACGGGTGGGCATGTCATCCCCGCTTTGGCCGTGGCTCGTGGCCTTGCCGAAAAAGGCTACGCCATTCGCTGGCTGGGCACCACCGCGGGCATTGAGGCGCGGCTCGTGCCGGAAGCGGGCTTCCCGATCGACTGGCTCAAAATTGGCGGACTGCGCGGCAAAAACCTGCTGACTCGCTTACTCACGCCCTGGCGACTCATCCGCGCTGTATTTGCCGCAAGAAAATATTTTGCCCGCAACAAACCCGCCCTTGTTCTGGGCTTGGGCGGCTATGCCGCAGGGCCAGGCGGATTGGCTGCGCGTTGGTTGGGTATCCCGCTGGTGATTCACGAACAAAATGCAATCGCGGGATTAACGAATCGTGTGCTGGCCCGAATCGCCAACCAGACGCTTGCCGCCTATCTCACTGCGTTCCCGCATCCACCGCACAACTTCACGGTAGTCGGTAATCCGGTGCGCCCGGAAATTGTGGGGATGCCCGGTGTGGCGCAACGACAGATCGGTCAACGTGGCCCGGTGCGCGTTCTGGTCCTTGGCGGAAGTCTGGGGGCGAAAGCACTCAACGACACGGTGCCATCCGCACTGTCGCGAGTCAGCCAGCAGGTGCCGATTTCTGTTTGGCATCAGACGGGGGCCAAAAACCTCGAATCCACCCAGACCAATTACACGCAATGCAAATGGGCGGAGGGCAGCGAATATCGCGTCGTGCCGTTCATCGATGATATGGCGCAAGCCTATGCCTGGGCAGATTTCGTGATTGCTCGCGCGGGTGCCTTGACTGTGGCCGAGATCAGCGTGGCAGGCATAGGGGCCCTGTTCGTGCCGTTCCCGCATGCCGTCGATGATCACCAGACGTACAACGCCGAACCGCTGGTTCAATCCGGCGCGGCGCTGTTGATGCAGCAGCGGGATATGACCGTGGAGCGAGTGGTCGATTCGCTTATTCCCGTGTTGAGCGACCCGGATCGGCTACAAGAGATGGCGCAGGCCGCCCGCGACCGTGCGTTGCCCAAAGCAACGGAAACCGCGGTGCGTATCTGTATTGAAACCATGAACAACAAGGCGGCAGCGAATGATTAACCCCGCCATGATTAATTCAGTCGGGGGCACCCATCGCCCCGTCGCCGATATCCGTATGCGCAAAGTTCGGCACCTGCATTTTGTCGGTATCGGCGGCGCGGGGATGAGCGGTATTGCCGAGGTGATGAAAACCTTGGGATTCACCGTGACAGGTTCGGATGTGGCGGAATCCGCAGCGGTCATCCGCTTGCGCCAACTCGGCATTCCGGTACAGATCGGCCATGCGGCTGAACATGTGGCTGATGCGGATGTCATCGTGATTTCCACAGCAGTCAAGGCGGATAACCCCGAACTGGCGGCGGCCAAGGCCAAACGCCTGCCGATTGTTCGCCGTGCAGAAATGCTGGCCGAACTGATGCGCTTTCGGATCGGTCTTGCCGTGGCGGGTACGCATGGCAAAACCACAACGACTTCATTACTGGCGGCAATTCTGGCTGAAGCAGGCTGGGATCCGACCTACGTGATCGGCGGCAAGCTGCTGTCCAGTTCGTCCAACGCACGGCTGGGTCGCGGAGAATATCTGGTGGCCGAGGCGGACGAGTCCGATGCCTCATTCCTGCACCTGCAACCGCATGTCGCCATCGTGACCAACATTGATGCCGATCATCTTGAAACCTATGAAGGCGACTTCGAGCGCCTGGTCGATCACTTTGTCGAATTTCTGCATAACCTGCCGTTCTATGGATTGGCGGTGCTCTGCGCCGATGATCCGGTCGCAGCGGGTATCGCCGCGCGGGTTGGCCGACAGGTGCTGACCTATGGCATCGAGCAGCCCGCCGACGTGCGAGCGACCGAGGTGCACTCGGATGGTTTTGGCAGTCGCTTCGTGGTCAACCTGCCGAACCAGACTCACTTCGACTGTCGTCTGGCCATGCCTGGGCGGCATAACGTGCTCAATGCGCTGGCGGCGATTACCGTTGCGCAGGATCTGGGTGTGCCGGTGCCCGCCATTTTGCAGGCGCTGAGCGGTTTTGAAGGTGTCGGTCGTCGGCTTGAGCGTCGTGGCGAGCTGTTGATCAAAGGCAAGACGCTGCCACTGATCGACGATTACGGCCACCATCCGCGCGAACTGGAGGCCACGCTTCAAGCTGTCCGTGCGGCATGGCCCGATGTTCGTTTAGTCGTGATTTTCCAGCCGCACCGGTTCAGCCGGACCCGCGATTTGTTCGAGGATTTCGTGCGCGTGCTATCCACGGTCGATCACCTCATTTTGCTGGATGTGTACGCTGCGGGCGAAACGCCAATTCCCGGTGCCGATGGACGCAGCCTTGCGCGCGCGATTCGTAACCGTGGTCAGGTCGATCCGGTGTTTGTTACAGGCACGGATGAGGCGGCAGCAGTGCTGCCGGACATCATTCCGGACAACGAATTGGTGCAGCCCATGCTCGTGCTCACATTGGGCGCCGGCAATGTCGGCAGCCTGCCAGCCTTGCTGCTGAATCGGTATGGAGGGCAGAGCCATGCATGATCCCGCCGTATTTGGTCGCGTGTTGTTGCTGATGGGCGGGTGGTCGTCCGAGCGCGTCATTTCGCTCAAAAGTGGCGAGACCGTCCTTGGTGCGCTGCAACGTGCCGGTGTCGATGTCACGGCCATGGATATCCGACGGGATTTTATGCCCGAATTACTGGCCGCGCACCAGGCCAAGCCATTCGACCGTGCGTTCATCATTATGCACGGACGTGGTGGCGAAGATGGACAGATACAGGCCCTGCTCGATCTCTTGGGTATCCCGTACACGGGCACACCGATGGGTGGTTCCGCCATTGGCATGGACAAACTCGCCTGCAAGCGGATCTGGCGCGGGGAAGGCTTGCCGACGCCAACTTGGGTCATCGTCTCGACTGAGGCCGAAGCGCACCGCGCACTCGAATCCCTTGGCCTGCCGGTGATGGTCAAACCGGTAGCCGAAGGGTCGAGCGTGGGTGTCGCCAAGGTGGATCGCCTAGATCAGTTGGCGGCTGCTTTCCGCGAAGCGGCGCGTTACGGACAGGTGATGATGGAGCGCTACATCCGTGGTGGCGAATACACCGTGTCATTGTTGGGTGGCCGCGCATTACCCGTGATTCGACTCTCCACACCGCACGATTTTTACGATTTCGACGCCAAGTATCTGGCAAACGATACCGAATACACCATTCCGAGCGGGTTGAGTTCAGAGGAAGAAACCGACATGCAGGCCATCGCGCTCAAGGCGTTCGAACAGATCGGCGGATCGGGTTGGGGACGGGTCGATTTCATGCGTGATGAGCAAGGTCAGAACTGGTTGATCGAGGTCAACACCGTGCCGGGCATGACCGATCACTCGCTGGTGCCGATGGCGGCGCGGGCGGTGGGGATCGGGATCGAGGAATTGTGTCTTGGCATTTTGGCGCAGACGCTGCCTGCCGGGTCGAAATCAACCGAGGACGTCGCCGATGATCGGGAACGCGATTGACGATGGCCGCTGCAGCACGTCCCGTTCAGGCCAGACCAAAAACGCCAACACTCCGCGAGCAGTGGGATGCGTTTGCGCAAATGGCCGTACGTCTGCTTGCGGTGCTGTTCAACTGGGCAATCACCTTCGCCTTGTTGGGCTTGCTGGGTCTGGCGGGTTGGGGCTTCTGGCAGAAGCTTCAGGTGCCGGTGACGCACATCGTTGTGCAAGGCGCGACACCCGAGGCGAGCGCCCATTGGGTTCGGCAGGAATTAAGCAGAGTCAAGGGCGAAGACATCTGGCGGGTCGATCTTGCCGACGTACAGGCGCAGTTGCTGAAGAACACATGGCTGACCCACGCCGATGTGCGTCGGGTCTGGCCGGATACCCTGGTGGTGGAGATCGCGATTCATCACCCGATCGCGCGTTGGCAGGGCGACCAGTTGCTGGATTCCGATGGTTCGGTCTTCCAGCCCAACGGCATGTCGCGCGGTCTGGTGAATACCGAGGCGTTGCCAAACTTGAGCGGGCCGGATGGACGCCAATGGGCGGTCTGGGAGCGCTATCTGTCGCTCAAGCCCGCCTTGGCCGCCCAAGGGTTGGAGATGACGGGATTGATCGAGAACTCACGTGGTTCGCTGGATGTGATGTTGCAGGGCGGCACGAAAATCCGTCTGGGTACGGAGCAGATCGAATCACGATTGCAGCGTTTGCTGGATGTTTATCCCAAAACGCTGGCGGGCAAGTTCGATCAGATCGCAGTGATCGATCTGCGCTACACCAACGGATTTTCGGTGCAGTGGCGCAATCCGCCTGCGGCAGCGGAGAAAAAGAAATGATGCCAACAACCTGGCAATTAACCTGGAAATCGAGATAAGCACATGGCAATTGCAGTGAGAAAGGGAGAACGGGATTTGGTGGTCGGCCTGGATGTGGGCACCAGCAAGGTCGCCGCACTGGTGGGTGAGTACGACGCCGATGGCAACCTGAGTCTGATCGGATTCGGGCAGTCACCCACCAACAAGGGGCTGCGGCGCGGTTCGGTCGTGGATATCGAATCGACATCCTTCGCGATCCAGCGGGCGATCGATGCCGCCGGTGCCATGTCCAATTGCGAGATCGGTTCGGTCTGGGTCAGCGTGGCCGGAGATCATGTCATCAGCATGGATTCCAAAGGCATGACGGGAACCGCCGGCCGAGAGATTACCGCCGCGGATATCCAGCAAGTCGTGCAGTCGGCCAAGGCCGTCAAGATTCCGGACGGGCAGCAGATTCTGTACAGCGAACCGCAGGAATTTAGGATCGACGGACAGGACGGCATCCGCAAGCCGCAAGGCATGACAGGGCATCGGCTGGAAGCCGACGTACATATCGTCACAACGGCCACCAACAACGTGCAAAACATCGTCAAGTGCGTGGAGCGTTGTGGTCTGGCCGTAACGGGAACCGTACTCGATCCGATTGCTGCGGCCACGGCGGTGCTCAACGACGATGAAAAAGAGCTGGGCGTCGCGCTGATCGATATCGGTGGTGGCACCACTGATATCGCCATCTATACCCGAGGCGCGCTGCGCTACACCACCGTGTTGCCGATTGCTGGCGAGCAGATTACCAATGACCTGGCCTATGGTTTGACCACACCGCCCGCGCAGGCGGAAGAAATCAAGCGAAAATTCGCCAGCCTGCACCCGCTCGACGATCGGGCGCAGGACGAAGAAATCGAAGTGCCCGGTGTGAGCGGCCGTCAGCCGCGACGGATTTCGCGCGACACCATGATGCGCATTTGCCGTCCGCGCGTGGAAGAAATTCTGGGCTATATCCAGGAAGCCATCCGCCGCTCCGGATATAACGAAATGATCAACGCGGGCGTGGT
>JACDJB010002222.1_pt1 | contig 14439 bp, 8 predicted proteins | sample 7454121 | NCBI WGS metagenome assembly JACDJB01 (sample SAMN14253290, study PRJNA609438) | sludge metagenome | isolation source: sludge after 25d culture with pyrite | collected 2018-12-20 | reverse complement strand
TCAGCAAGCGCCTGTCGTTGGCGAGGCTGCCGCGCACGGCATCGGCCAGTTCTTCCGGGGTTGCAGCGCGGATGGCGGCGCCGCCGGCGGTGACGTAGGCGGCATTACCCTGTTCGTGCATAGGGATGGACTGGATGATGAAGAGAGGCAATCCGGCCGCCAGCGATTCGGCGATGGTTAGGCCTCCTGCCTTGGTGATGATGGCATCGGCCGCAAGCAGGCGTTCCGGAAAGTCATCGACGTAGCCGTGAAGCTGGACGGGCATATGCCAGTCGATCTCCCGCACCTGAGCCGGCATCTCTTCATCATCGCCGGTGATTACCACCAGTTGAATGGGCAGGCGCGCCTCGTTGATCGCCAACAGCACCCCCATGAAATCGTGTACGCGGCGGCCGCCGACGGCCAGGATGACCGGCAGGGCAGGGTCCCAGCCGTATTGGGCGCGCAGCTCCGACCGGGTCCGGGTTGGATTTGCCAGACGCAGATTGACCGGGATACCGGTGACGTGGATACGCTCGGGGCGGATGCCTCGGCGCGTCGCCAGTTGCGCCGCCTCGTCGGTTGGCACGAGGTACAGATCGACCTCCTTGCGAAACCATAATCGTTGCAGCCGATCCAAATCAGTGATGAGCACGGCGATGGGCCATTGTTGCTGATGGGCGCGCCGGTAATGAACCAGCAGGTAGACAAAAGTAGGATGGGTTGTGACCACCAGAAGCGGGCAGGTTTGCTCCAGAACGCGGCCGATCGTCTCGGTAAGCAGCCGGACCTCCATCTGTTCCATGAACAGTGTGGGCAGGCGGCTGTTGCTGATGCTATGGCCCAGAGAGTAGAGCGTGGGGGCGCGCCGAACAACTCGGCTGAAATCCGACTGGATGGCGCGGAGAGAGTCCGGCGCGCTCGGTTCTTCCAATGGATTAACCAGAATGGGATACAGCGAGCCGCTATATCTCTGTTCCAGAGCCTCCACAGCCGCCCGCGCCGCGCGCCGGTGGCCCATGCCCGCGTCGTTGGTCAATACGAGAATGTTCCGATCTACATTCATCAAACCGTGATTCATCCTTTCGTTCATCACCATCCGAGTACCGCATTGGGAATGTGTTCGCAGCGCAGCAAACGGCCGCGCTCGTCCAGCTCCACGGCGACCAGATCAATTCGCCAACCCACGTCCTCAAGGCCATGGTCGGCTACGTACTGCTCTCCCAACGACAAGAGCTTATTTGCCTTGTCGGGCGTCAGGGCTTCTTCAGGCGCGCCGTAATTGCGCCCGCGTCGTGTTTTCACCTCTACGAAAACGATCGTCTCGCCGTCGCGAAAGACGAGGTCGATTTCCCCGCCGCGGCAGCGCCAGTTGCGCACGATGAGCGCGTACCCCAGGCTCTCCAGATGCGTTGCGGCCAGGTTCTCGCCCCAGCGGCCCAGGCTTTTGCGAGGGTCTGTCGTCCGGTTGTTCATGGGCGGTCTTTCAGTTGGCGCTCCCGTCGCGGGATGCCGGAGCAGCTGTCGCCGCCGTCCCGTCGGAGGGTCGCAACAGTTGTGCCAGTTGATCCAGCAATGCGCCCCACTTCTCGGTGCGGCGCAACCAGCGGCCGTGTTCCTGTCGGCGTTGCAGATCGGGGCGCGTATCCAGCAGCTCGCGGTACAGCTTTAACGTTTCAGCGACTGTGCGATGGATATCGAAGCGACGGCTTGCCTCGCGCGCGGCCTCGCCCATGGCGCGGGCGCGGCCCGGGTCGAGGAGCAGGGCCACAATAGCGGCGTCAAGTCCCTCTTCCGTCTGGGCCAGGAAGCCGGTCGCGCCCGGTTCCACCGTATCGGCGATACCCGGTGAATGAATGGCGACAATTGGCTTGCCCGCGGCCATGGCCTCAATAACGGTCAACGGATGTACCTCGCTGGTGGAAGCGGTGACGAAAGCATCGGCCGCGGCCAACCAGTCGGCCACTTCGTCGTATGCCACGACGCCGCGAAAATGGACGCACGAGTCGAGGGTCATCTCGGCAGCCAGCCGGCGCAGGTCGTCCTCTTGTGGTCCTTTGCCGAACAGGGCCAGATGGAGATCGGCGACCAGGTGGCGGGCGTTGGCGAACTGTTCCAGTAAGGCCGTCAGGTTCTTTTCGCTCGACAGGCGGCCGACATAGACCAGCAATCGAGCCGAGTCGGGTAAACCATAGTCGGCCTTGGTGCGCGGATGTGGCGGATGGAGAAACGGCTCCAGTTCGATGCCGTTCTCGATGACCACAGTGCGGGCGCGGACGCCGAACTCCTGCATCACCCGGCGTACTCCCTCCGACGGGGCGATGACCACGTCGGCCAGATCTGTGAACTCGGGCCACACCTGGCGCATGATGGCGTCGGCCGTGGGTTGGGGCAGGGGCGTGTAGGCGCCCGTATAGAGGTCATAGCGTGTATGGTTCGTATAGACGATAGGACAACGGGCATAGCGATGCGCCATCTCCACACTCATCAGGAGGTGATGACAGTGGACGATGTCCATTTGGGCCAGCAGGGTTTGCGCCTCGCGCGTGTAACCCATGCCCAAATAGTAGCCATAGTTGCCCAGGCGGATGCCCGGCGAGCGAACGATGCGCGCGGCGGCGTCCGTTTCGTCGCTCTGACCCAGCGCGAAGATGTAGACTTCGTGACCCAGGGCTTCGAGGTGGCGCTGGTAGAGGCTAACCATTCGTACGGCTCCGTTGACCACGGCCGGATCGTATGTAGCCGATACCATTCCAATGCGCATAGACCCTCCTGGCTAATGACGCAGATGATTCGAGCGCCGGGACAAGTCAGGCGTCGCCCGTTTCTTCACTCTGTAACCGCAGTTGATATTGCCGCACGAGCCAGTCGGTGTTGCGGATTTTCGTCGCCAGTTCAGACGCCAGGTTGCGCATCAGTTTGTAGCCAAGCACCGGATAGGTCTCGCATAGCCGCATCAGTTGGTCGCGTCGCAGACGCAGCAGCAACGTGTCGTCGCGGCTGATGCGAATCGTAGCCGAGCGCACGCCCTGATCGACCAGCGCCACCTCGCCGACCACCTGCCCCTGACGCAACTCGGTCAGAACGACAGGTTCAATCCGATCCGGCGCTTCCGTGACGCCGACCGTGCCGGGATTGACCATGACCTCGACTCCACCGCGGCCGATGATGTACATCTCGTCCGATGGGTCGTTTTCACTCAGCAGGATGTGACCCTGATCGTAGGTAATCGGCGTGCAGAGAGCGGCCACGAGCGTGAGTTGGGCGTCGTTGAAGTTATCGAAGATCTCGGTGGTGGCGAGAATGGTGCGTATGCTGGGCTGCATTGAGGGCATTTTACTCCGTTGCCGGCCCGTGACCAATGGCGAAGGCGACCGGCCTCAACCGGCGAGCCATGATCGGCCGGCCGGCCATCATACTGTCGTTTCCTCATTTGCGCCGCGACCATAGACGACAGATGCGCCGCGCAATCGGCCGAGGATCCATTCCAGCAGGGCGATGACGGCCATGAAGAGCAGATCGACGGCAATGGCGATGGAAAAGGCCGTGCCCAGATAGCCGAACAAAAGCGCCACGGGTCGCGCCAGATTGTCGACAAGGGCCGTATCCCGTGTAACGATGGCCACGGCCGCCGCCAGAATGCCCATGATGACCAGAAAGGCGGGCCAGGCATGCCGGTCCGATTTGCTGGGCAGCATGGCGTTGCTGACGGCGAAGATGAGGTAGATCCACACCAGGATGTTGGGCGTTGCCAGCAGTTGGGTCATGGCGTCGGTCAGGACGTTGACGTCGCCGGTCCCGATGGCCTCGGCCATCTGGGTAACGCTGAAGACGCGCCGGCCGATCAGCAGAATTACCGCCGTCCCGGCCACCAGCGGAGCGGCCCCGATCAGGCTCTCGCGAATCGGCCCCACGTTTGGCCCTTTATAATATTCCACGTAGCCGAGTTGCAGCGAGCCGTCGGGTTGCGGACGCGGCAGGAGCGAAACCCGCCCGGTGCGCACGCCCAGCAACGTCGCAGTCAGCCAATGGCTCACTTCATGGAGCACCACGCCGGGAAACAGGACGACGGCATAAACGATGATCGCCCATTCGGGACGGCCGACCAGCAGCAAGCTGACGCCATGCAGGTGGGCATGAATCCAGCGCTGCATGAATAGCAGGCACAGGAGGGCCGCGGCCGCCCAGAGAAATGGCATCAATGGATCGCTCATCGGCTCGAAACCGGATTCGTCGTTAGCGACTTTAGTAGCGTTATGCGCCGCGTTTAGATCATGGACGACTCTAAAGCGTCTGACTACAAGCGAAATACGACACTAAACCACGGCCGCGCGCACAAGCTCGACGAACGTCGGCTTGAGCGATGCGCCGCCCACCAGCGCCCCGTCGATGTCCGGCTGGCGCATGTAGTCGGCGATGTTGTCTTCGGTCACGCTGCCGCCGTACTGGATGCGGATCGCCTGGGCTGTGTCGCGGCCGAAGAGATCGGCCAATACGTCGCGCACGCTCGCGCGGATGATGTCGCCTGCCTGCTGCGCCGACGCCGAGCGGCCGGTGCCGATGGCCCAGATGGGTTCATAGGCGATGACGCAGACGGCCGCTTGCCAGTCGTCCAGTCCCGCGAAGGCGGCCCGCACCTGGCCGCTGACGAAGGTCTGCGTCTGGCCAGCCTCGTTCTGGCTCAGGCTTTCGCCCACGCAGACGATGGGCGTCAGGTTGTGAGCCAGCGCCGCCTTGATCTTTTTGTTCACCCCTTCGTCGGTTTCGCCGAAGAGGGCGCGGCGCTCCGAGTGGCCCAGGATCACGTAGCGGCATAGCCCTTGCAGCATCGCCGGGGATACCTCACCGGTGTAGGCGCCGCTGACCTCGTAGTACATATTTTGTGCGCCGACACCGACTTTCGTCCCGGTCACGGCCGCGGCGACGGCGGGGATGGCGATGAAGGGTGGGCAGACGGCGACGTCGATGCCCTCGATGGCGTTCAATTTGGGGGCGATTTCTCTAACAAAGGTGACGGCGGCGTCGGCCGTCTTGTTCATCTTCCAGTTTCCGGCAACAAATGGAGTGCGCATGGTTTCTCCGTCAAATCCAGGATGGACTCGCGCCAAGCGTAAACACACGGTGGCACCGTATCCGGTTGCGCCGTTTCCAGTGGCGCGCTTGGCCGAGACAGATTATTTGGGAAAGGCGGAAAGCGGCAGAGCGTGGCCCAGGCCGGCTCACGGCTGTCGCGCCCGCTCGTTTCATATGCTTATGATTATATGGGAGGGGCGACGCGGCGGCAATTTTGCGCTCCCGGCGACAGGCGACACCGTTCCCTCATTCCTGGGCTTGCGGTCAGGCGCGATGCAGGTACTCCTCCGGCTTGATGGAGATTACCTGACTGGAGCTATCCGGTTGCATGCTGACGCCATAGAGCGTCTGCGCGGCCTGCACCGTGCCGCGATTGTGGGTGATGAGAATAAACTGCGTGTGCCGGCCCAACTCACGCAGCACGTCGCGGAAGCGGTTGACGTTGGCCTCATCCAGTGCCGCGTCCACTTCGTCGAGCACGCAGAACGGGGGTGGGGCGACCTTGAGCAGCGAGAAGATGAGCGCGGCGGCCGTCAGCGACCGCTCGCCGCCGGACAGCAGCGCCAACCCTTGCTCGCGCCGGTTTGGCAGCCGGGCGACGATCTCCACGCCGCTGCTCGTCGGGTCGTCGGGGTCGGTCATCGCCAGTCGTCCCGATCCACCCCCAAATAATTGCCGGAAGGTGGTGTCGAAGATCGTGTTGACCTGCTCCACTGTCTTGGCGAATGCCCTGGATGTCAACTCATCCAGCTCGGCGATGACGTCGCGCAGTTGCGCGTCCGTTTCCGAAAGGTCAATGACCTGCCTGGACAGAAACTCGTACCGCTCCTCGGTTGCGGCGAGTTCGGTTGGAGCGTCGGGGTTGATCGGCCCCATGCGCTGAAGTTGACCCCGAAAATGGTGGATGTTTTCCTCGATGTCGGGCGGCAGTTCGGCCACAATCGGCAACTCTTCGACCACTTCGCGCATGGGGAGCGGGGTCGCGCCGGTCTGCTCGGCGTCGTAGCTCAGGGAAACGAGGCCGAGGTCGGCGCGGATGCGCTCCTGCAAGCCTTCGATCTGGTTTTCCTGCTGTGTCTGGCGAATGCGCGTCTGGGTGAGCTGTGTCTCCAGGTCGTGGGCGTGGCGCTGGAGTCCGGCCGAGTCGGTTTGCAGGCGCGCCAGCAGCGCCCGGTCGGTTTCCATGTTGGTTAGAATGGGCGCGATGGCCGCTTCAACTTCGGCCAGCCGCGCCTCCAGAGCGAGCAGTTCGGCTTCGTCCTCTTCGCGCCCCAGCCCGCTGAACTGGTCACGCAGGGCCGTCAGGCGGCGGCGCACACGGCCGAGTTGTTCTTCCACCTGGTTTAGCGTGGCGCGGCGGCTGTCCACAACGGCCTGTCGCCCGGCGAGAATCGTCTGCGCGGCGGCCAGCGACTGGCGCAAGTTTTGCTGTTGCTGCTCGGCCTCGCCGATTGGCAGGGCCGCCAGAGCCGCTTGCGCCTCGGCATGGGTTGCCTCCAGGCGACTTAATTGTTCGGTCTGATCGACGATAGCGCGCTCGGTTTGGATGGCGCGAGCCTCTGTTTGCGCCCGCGCGGCGGTCTGCTCGCTCCGGCGACGCGTGGTGAATTCACGTTGCTGGCGCAGCCGCTCCAGTTGTTGCCGCGTCTCGTTGAGTTTCTGGCCCGTTTCCGATTCCAGCCGCGCCAGCCGGCGCTCTTCGTTGGCGTGTTCGTCCACCTTGTCTTGCAGCGCGTCGATTTCGGTCTGTCGTTCGTTGGCTTCAACTTCGCGCCGGGTCAGGGCGGCGCGCATTTCATCCAACCGAGCCGACTCATTGCGTCGGGCGGCTTCCCGGCTCAGGATATCACCACCGGCTGCGCCGCCGACCTCCACCACACCACCGCCCCGAACGAGCAGGCCATCGGGCGCGACGGCGACCAGGCCACGCGGCCCGGCGGCCGCCAGCCGGTAGGCGGTCGCCGGGTCTTTCACCAGCAGCACCCCGCCGAGCAGCCGTTCGGCCAGCGGCGCGGCGACGGCGTCGGCGCTCACGAGATCTGCCGCCCAGCCGATGACGCCGGGCTGCCCTTCTACGTCGGGACGTTGGACGCCGGATAGCGACGCGTCGAGCGCGGCCAGGATCAGGCGGCCTTCCCGATCGTCGCGCCCCTGTCGCACATCCGCCACGGCCTGCCACAGGGCATCGACGTCGCTCACGAGCCAGGCGGCCAGTCGCTCGCCCAGCGCGGCGACGATTGCCTTCTCATGTTGTTGGGGGATGCGAACGAGCGCGGCCAGCCGGCCAATCACGCGATCCGGTTCCAGTCGAATATCGCGCTGTCCCTGACGATTTAACTGGGCAACGCGCTCTTCCTGCCGGGCCAGCTCATTGCGGAGGTGATTCAACTGCTGCTCGGCGTCGCGCGCGGCGCGGCGCAGTTCTTTCAGTTGATTGATTTCCGTGTTCCGGGCGCGGGTTTCGTCGTTGCGGGCGGCCTGTAGCCGGATTGACTCGTTGCGGGCGGCGACGACAGTCGACTCCAGCGTGGCGATTGCCTCGCCGTCGTCCGGTTCGGCGTCGGGCGCGTCGGGTTCGGCGGCTAATTCGTCCAGTCGCAGGCGAAGCTGGGAGAGTTGGCCCTGTGCCTGGGCCAGACTGGTCTGAGCGCGACGCCGCTCCGTTTCAATGCGGCTGACGTCCGCTTGTCGGGCGGTGAGTTCCGCTTGCCGGCTCTCATAGGCGGCCCGAAACGTGTGGAGTTGGGATTGCTGGGTCTGCAACTCGTTCCGGGCCGCTTGCAAATCGGCCATGGCCGCCTCGACGGCGGCGCGGGCCACGCCCGCCGTCTCCTCCAGCCCCGGCAACTCGGCTTCCGACTCGGCTATCTGGCGCTCGTAGGCGGCGCGGCGCTCGCGATAGACGGCCCGGCTACGGCGCGCGGTCTCCGCGTCCTGGCGCAGCCGATCGCGCTCGGCCAGCAAGTCGGCCGCTCGTTGTTGGGCCTGGGCCAATCGCCCTTGCGCTTCGTCGATGCCGCTCTGATGGGCCAGCAACTTCTCGCGCGCGGTCGCCCAGACGCTTTCGGCGGCGGCGGCGGCGCGTCGGGCCGCGCGCAAATCTCCCTTGGTCTGCTCCCACTTGTAGCCATACCAGACACGCATCAACTCGTGCAGGTCGGCCGAAATCTGCTCGTAGTTTCGGGTGCGCGTGGCTTGCCGTTTTAATGAGATGACGCGGGGGCGCAACTCCTCCAGGATGTCGTGGACGCGCTGGAGATTGCGCTGGGTCTCTTCCAGCCGTCGCAGCGTTTCCGCGCGGCGGGCTTTGTAATGGGTGATGCCGGCCGCTTCCTCGAAGAGGGCGCGGCGCTCGTCAGAGCGCAGGGATAGCGCCTGGTCAATCAGACCCTGGCCGATGATGGTGTAAGTCCGCTCGGCCAACCCGCTCGTTGCCAGCAGGTCGGCCACATCCTTGAGCCGCACCTGCCGGCCGTTGATAAGATATTCGTTCTCGCCCGAGCGAAAGGAGCGGCGGGCGATCTCGACCTCGGTGAAGTCGATGGGGAGCCAGCCGTCGCTGTTGTCGAGGGTGATCGTTGCCTGGGCCATGCCGGCGCGGGCGCGCTGCTGGCTGCCGGCGAAGATCATGTCGGCCGAGCGACGGGCGCGCAACGTGCCGTAGCTTTGCTCGCCCAGCACCCAGCGCAACGCGTCGGCGATGTTGCTTTTGCCGCTGCCGTTTGGGCCGACGATGGCCGTGATTCCGCTGTCGAAGACGAACTCCGTTTTCGAGGCGAACGTCTTATAACCCTGGAGGCTGAGTTTACGCAGTTTCATATCATCTGTTATCGGGACGACGCCCGCGATCCGGGTCTCCGGTTGCCCTCGTTCGGCGGCCGGCGCGCGTTCGCGTGCGGGCGCAGCTATTTATATAATATCTTGTGTGGGCAAGGCAAACGTTAGCCGCCAGGCGCTGGTGGAAGCGATCGCCACGCTCGAAGCGCAGCGCGGGTCGGCCGAGGGTGACCGGGACTTGAGTCAGGCTGTCGATACGGTCCTGCCGGTGCTTCGCGAAAAGCTGGCGCAGATTCAGGCGGAACCAGGCGACAAGAAGCGGCATCAATTAGCGGTACTGGTTGCGGACCTCTCCGGTTTCACGACGCTTTCCGAGCACATGGATGTGGAGCGGGTGCGCGAGGCCATCAATGCCATGTGGCGCGTGCTGGATGCCGTCATCCGCTCCTGGGGCGGACAAATCGACCAGCATGCCGGTGATAGTCTCATGGCACTTTTTGGCCTGCCGCATCCCCGTCGGGGGGATGCCGCCCGCGCGCTGCACGCTGCGCTGGCCATGCAACAGGAATTGGCCCTTTTCAACGAACGGGTGCGGCGCGCGGCCGACGATCTGCTCGACGAGTTATGGGTGGGTGAGTGGCCGGGACCGAGTATGCGCGTCGGTGTCCATAGCGGCCCCGTCTTCTTCGCTCGTGCGCCCGAAAGCGGCCGCGTTCCCGGCGGCCGGGCGGCGGCCGTGGGCGATACGATTGCCCTGACGCGTCGCCTGGAGAAGGCCGCCCCCGCCGGCGGCATTCTGGCATCCGGCGACGTTCAGGACCTGGCCTCCGATCGCTTTGTGTTCGCCCAATTGCTGGTCGCTTCCACCTCGCACAAGGGGACGGATAACGCTGTTTTGGTGACCGGCGAACGTCCGGCGGCGACTGATTACCATCCGGGGACAGTGGCCGGCCAGGTGACGCGTTTTGTGGGGCGCGCCGGGTTAATAGACCGGCTGGAGATGGCGTTGCAAGTGGCGGCCGACAGCCTAAGCCCACAACTGGTCACAATTGTCGGCGCGCCGGGAGCGGGGAAATCGCGACTGGTCCACGAGTTCGAGCATCGCGCTCGTCTGCTGGGCGGCTCAACGGTGTTGCGGGCCGGGACACAGGACGCTTGTCCCGACGTTCCCTACGCGCTGGTGCGCGATCTGTTGTTGCGTCGCTTCGCCATTCGGCCGCAGCATAGCACGTTCCTGATTGAAGCGAAGTTGCGACGGGGCACGGCCGAACTGGAACAGCGGGGGCGAGGAGTGGGCGGCAATACCGGCTCATTGTCTCAAACGACCTCGCTATTGAGCCGGCTCCTTGACGCGCGAGCGGCGGCGAGAATTCCCATGGAAGAGGTGCTGGCCGCGCTTGCGCCGCTTTTCAGGGCCGTCACGGCCGCGGGCGATCCGGCTATCATTGTGCTGGAGGGACTTAACCGCGCCGATCGGCAATCGCTGGAACTGGTGGAGCGTCTGGTGCGAGAGGGCGAAGCAGGGCCGGTGCTGTTTCTCGGTCTGGCCACCGAGACTCCCGTTGCCGACCCCGGAACGGCGCTGCCCTGGCTGGGCCGCGAGCGCGACGCCTTCTCCCCAATAGATCGGATTGACATCACGCCTCTGTCGGCGGTCGATAGCCGCCTAATGGCGACGGATTTGCTTCATCGGCTGGGTTCTCCGTCGATGCGCTTGCTGGACCTGGTGGTGGCCGAGGCGGCGGGTAATCCGCTGTACATCGAGAGTTTTGTCCAGTTGTTGATCGATCGCGGGGTAATTGCCGTTGGGGACCGGTGGCGAGTGGATATGTCCCGCGCCGAAGAGATGCCGCTGCCGACCGGTCTGACGCCGCTTGTTGGGGCGCGCCTGGCGGAGCTGCCGGAGCGGGAGCGCAGGGTTTTGCAATATGCCGCGGTCTATGGGCCGATGAGTTGGGACACGGCCCTGATGGAGGTGGAGATGGCGGTCAGCGGCAGCGCCGGCGACGTCGATGCGGCACTGTCGATACTCGAATCGAAGGAATATCTGGTTCGTGATGACGTTTACAGTTTTGGCGGGGCGCAGGCCTATGCGTTTCGGCGCGACACAGTGCGAGAGGCGGCCTATGCGGCCGTGCCCGCGGATTTGCGGTGCGCATTGCACCGGGCAGCTGCCCGCTGGCTGATCGCCAATCAGGATAGCGCGCGCTTCGGAGCCTGGTTCCCCATTGACTTCCTCATCGCGCAGCACTTTGCCGCAGCCGGGGACATCGCGGAGGCGAACGCCTGGCGGCAACGCGCCGCTATTGCGGGTCTTTCGTCATAAGGTCTCGCCATGTTCGATCGGATGAAGCTCGAGACGGCGGCTGCGCGGATCGCCCTGGAACGCGCCCGATTTGGCGAGGCGACTGTGGCCACGGTGCTGGCTGTGCTGGAGGAGCGCCTGGCTGCGCTGCCCCCCGCGCCCGCCGAGTCGGATGACCCGGGACAGTTGCCGGAGGAGCAGCGCAAGCAGGTGACGGTCCTGTTTGCCGCCATCGACGGTCTGACCGACCTGACGGACGCGGCCCGCAATACCGAGCGGTTGAAGCAGATTGACCTGCTGTGGCGACGGCTCGATGAGACGATCTACTATCACGGCGGTATCGTCGACAAACATATGGGCGACGTTGTGATGGGGCTTTTCGGCGTGCCGCTGGCGCGGGAGAACGATCCCGAGCGCGCTGTGCGGTGCGGGCTGGCCCTGCGCGAGTTGGCCGGCGAAATGCTGGCCTTTGCACCCGAGCCGGACACGGGCGATTTGCGTGATCCGGCAAAGGGGCCTGTCGTCCGCATCGGCATCAATACCGGTCAGGTGTCGCTGGGTAGAGTGGGGTCGGACGCCGGGCTGACGGTCATCGGCGACGCGGTGAATGTTGCCAGCCGTCTGAAGGAAGCCGCCGCGGAGGGAGGCATCTATATCTCCTACGATACGCATCGGCTGGTGAGAAACCTGTTTCGGGTGGAGCCGCTGGGTGAGGTGAGTGTCAAGGGGCGGCAGATGCCGCTCAATGTCTATCGAGTCATCGGCTCCCAGCCACGCCTCTTCTTTCCGGGCAACGAAGGAGTGGAGGGGGTTGACGTGCCGATGATCGGCCGCGAGCGGGAGATGGCCATGTTGAGGCAGACCCTGGAGGAAACGGCTCAGACGGGCCGCGGCGGGGTTATCACGATCGCCGGCGAGGCGGGGGTGGGCAAGTCACGCCTGATCCGCGAATTCCATCGGCGGCTGAGCGATTATCCTTTCAAGCCGACGATCTTCCAGGGGCGCACCGACCAGCGTCTGACTCACGTCCCCTATGGCCTGTTGCGCGACCTGCTCGTTCGCCATTTCGGCATTGAAGAGAGCGACCGAGGCGCCACCATCGAGAGAAAGATCACGGATAGTCTGGCCGCCGCGTTCCCTGCCGGGCGGGCAAACCGGGCCGACGGGTTACGCGCTCGCGCCGGGATGATCGGCCGACTTGTCGGGCTTGATCTGCCCGCGACCACCCCGACAACGGCCACCCGCCGGCGATCCGCGGACCGGCAGCAGTCCATCGCCGTCCTGTTGGAATATCTGGAAGCCGTCATTCATCGTTCCGCGGCGAGTCTCTTTTTCCTGGAAGATATTCATTGGGCAGACGAGGATTCTCTGGCGCTGCTGGAACGCATCGCGGCCTTTGCGGCCGGAGCGCCGCTCCTGATGATTGGACTGGCTCGCCCCACACTTTATGAGTGGCGACCCGGCTGGCCGGGTGAATGCGGCGCGCCGACCACGATGCTGCCGCTCCTGCCTCTCAGCGAGGTTGACAGCCGCGAGCTGGTCTTCAGTATCCTGCGCAAATTGCCGCAAATCCCCGCTACGTTATCCGATCTGATCGTTCAGTCGGCCGCGGGCAACCCGTTCTACGTTGAAGAACTGGTGCGGGTATTGATCGAAGACGGCGTCATCGTGCCGTCCGAGAAGACGTGGCAGGTGCGGCCGCATGCGCTGACCCGGTTGCGCGTGCCGGCCACTCTGACCGGTGTCTTGCAGGCCCGCCTCGACCGGCTGCCGGAGAGCGAGCGGGTGACGTTGCAACAGGCGGCCGTGCTGGGCGACGACTTCTGGGCCGAAGCCGTGCGGCAAATGAACAAGGTGGCCCGATTTCCGCTGGACGAGACGCAGGTGGAGAGCGCGCTCGATGCCCTGGAACGGCGCGACATGATCTTCCGCGCGGCGACGCCGGTGTTCTCCGGCGGCCGCGCCTATCTGTTCAAGCACGCTGTTCTGCGTGAGGTGGCGTATGAGAGCGTGTTGCTGCGCGACCGGGCTGCCTATCATCTGCAGGCGGCCCGCTGGCTGGAAGCCCAAAGCGGCGATGGGATAGCGGGATACGCCGCGCCCATCGCGCAGCATTACGAACTGGCCGGTCGCGCCGCTGAGGCCGCGCGCCTTTACGAGATAGCTGCCGGTCGCGCCGCCGAGGAGGCCAGGGTTGGCCAGTCTATCGGCTACTATCGCAAGGTCCTGGAACTGCTACGGCCCATGCCGCAGTATCTCGATACTCGTCTGGCGGTGCTGGATCGGCTGGGACGCTCGCTGATGCAGCGTGGGCGGCTGGTCGAGGCGCTGGACGCGTACCGAATGATGCACAACGAGGCTGAACTCGACGGCAACCTGTCGGTTCAGGCGCGAGCCGAAAACGCGCGCGCGGCCATCTATCTGGAGTTGGGGGATGCCGGCAGAGCGGCGGCGGCCACGGCGCGGGCCGAGCAATTGGCCCGGCTGAGTGGAACGGATATCGAACTGGTATGGGCCTGCCTGCGTCAGGCCGAGTCTGCCGGGCGGATGGATAACACTGAGGCGGCCATGGCCGCCGCTCGCAGGGGGTTGGAGCATAGCCGCCTTCTGGACGCGCCGCGCGAGACGGGCCGCGCACTGGCATTGCTGGCCGCATATGGCCCCGCAGCGAATCATCCGGAGGAAGCGGAGCGCGCCCGTGAGGAGTTGACGGCGCTGGCGGAGGCGCTGATCGGCCGGGACCGGCTGGAGGACGCGGCCGATGTGCTGGTGAGTCTGGGCAAGGTGCGGCTCGACGCGGGGCTGCATGGCGAGGCGAGAGCGCTCCTTGAGCAGGCGTTGCTTCTCCAGCGCCGCACCGGGGATCGCCGGGCTACGGCCGAAATCCTGCGCCTGCTGGGCACAACAGTCTGCCGCATGGGCGAGTCGGAAGCGGCAATCGATTATCTGGAGGAAGCTGCGGCGCTGGCCGAGGCCACGGGGAGTCGCTATACGCGGCTGGGTTGCCGCCTGGCGCTGGGCGAAGCACTCCTGGCGCGGGGGCAATATCCCGCGGCCGAGGCGACCCTGCGGCAAGTTATAGCCGCCGTGGAAGACGCGGGACGGCTGGGAAACTGGGTGGAATCGAAGCGCGCCTATCGGTTACTGGCGGAGGCGCTCAATCAACAGGGGCGGCGGGACGAGGCGCGGCTGTTTCGGGGGTGAGGATTTGGCCGGCAGGGGCGAGATAATTCCACAGCCTGCCTCTTTATATACGACAAAATCGGCGCCGTCCATGACGCCGATTTTGCATATCAGGCATGACC
>JACDJB010002221.1_pt1 | contig 14439 bp, 14 predicted proteins | sample 7454121 | NCBI WGS metagenome assembly JACDJB01 (sample SAMN14253290, study PRJNA609438) | sludge metagenome | isolation source: sludge after 25d culture with pyrite | collected 2018-12-20 | reverse complement strand
GCCAGCCGGGCGTACGTCACCGGCGAGCCGATCACGGCGCTGTGCGGCAAGAAGTGGACCCCCAGCCGGGACCCCGACCGCTATCCGGTCTGTCCCAGCTGCAAGGAGATGCTGGCCAAGCTGCGCGACGAGGCCTCCTAGGTCAGTCGCCCCTGGCGGCCAGCAACTGCATCATCTCCCGGGCGACCATCGGCCCGGCGTTCTGGTTCTGGCCGGTCACCAGGTTGCCGTCGACCACCCAGTGGTTGGCGAGCGGATCGCGAAACCTGGTCTCGGACTCGAAGCGGGCACCCATGCGCCTCAGCTCGGTCTCGGGGTGGTGCGGCGTCGACTCGATGCCCAGCTCCGACACTTGCTTGTCGGTGACCGCCGACACCTTGCGCCCGGCCACCAACGGGGTGCCGTCGGCAGCCTTGGCACCGATCAACCCCAGCGGACCGTGGCAGACGCCGCCGATCACCTTGCCCAGGTCGTTCGCCCGGGTCATCGCCTCGGCGAGGGGCTCGGAGAATCCAAAGTCGAACGCCGCGCCCCAGCCCCCGGCCAAAAACACCAGGTCGTAGTCGCCCACGTCGAGCCCGCCGATCGCCAGAGAGTCGGTCACCTTGTCCCGCAGCTGGTCGTCGGCGAGGAAGCGGTCGTCGCTCGCGCTGCGGATTATGGGCTTGAGCGACATCGGGTCCACCGGGATGAGCCCGCCTTCGGGGCTGGCCAGGTCGACGTCCATGCCGGCGTCGAGAAAGGCGTAGTAGGGCACGGTCATCTCGCTGGCGAACACGCCGGTGGGCTTGCCGATATCCAGCCAGCCGTGGTTGGTGCACACGATCAGCGCCCGGCGGCCCACCAGGTTGAGCTCGGGTGAGGGGTCGGTGTCCTCGGGGTGCATCCCGAGGCGCTGCACCAACCGGCGCAGCAGGCGGGCGGGCGGCGGTGGCTGACGTGCATCGGGCACCCTCGGCTGACGCGCGGCGTAGGGCCACGGCTGGTTGCGCTCGGGCACCGACGCCGCACGCTGCTCCCTGAGCACCATTCGCAGGTGGGTGAACACCACCGACGGATCGCTGCGATCGGGCGCCAGGTTGGCCGCCTCGATCGGGTCGGCGGTCAGGTCGTACAGCTCCCACTGATCGTCGAGCGGTTCGGTGCGGTACTGCGGTCCGCCGGCGCCGTCGGCCGCCAGGTGGCGCACGCCGGGTTCGGTCCAGGTGGCCGGATCGTCGAAGGTGCGCACCAGCTTCCACAGGTGGCCGTCCCCCCCGGCGGCATCGGCGTCGGGGACCCGGGCGACGACGCCCTCGAAGTTGGCGGCGACGTGGGCGGGCACGTTGATGCGCAGCGGCTCCGGCACGGTCGTGCGCTTCAGGCGGCGGGCGGCGCCGGACAGGCCGGTGTCCCCCTCGAGCACGTTGTCGCGGGTCATCAGGTAGACGCTGCGGTTGGGGTCGGGCTCGTCGGTGCCGTCGACCACGCCGAGCAGGCTGCGGCCCGGCAGCGGGTGTACCTCGGAGAAGTCGTCCGCCAGCTGCGTGGCCGTCGCCGCCTGATCGATGCCGGCCACCGCCAACAGCGTGGGGACGAGGTCGACGTGCGAGGTGCACATGTCGTCGATCGTCCGGCCGGTCGTGGCACCCTCGCCCACCCTGGCGATCGCCATCGGCACCCGGGTTGCCTCGTCGTACAGGTTGAACCACTTCTGGTGCAGTCCGCCGTGGGCGCCGAGCAGATCGCCGTGATCGGAAGTGCGCACCAGCACCGCCTCCCCCGTGACCGAGCGTCGCACCCGGTCGATCGGATCATCCACCTCGGCGTGCAGGCGGTAGTACAGGTCGCGGTACTGCTGGGCGTTGGCGCTGTAGGCGCGCTCGACGATCGCCGGCGGGCCGTAGCCGGTCGGATAGGCGGCCCGGTAGGCGATCTGGGCGGCCGGCTTCGTCGACAGGTCCTCATCCGCAGTGGGCGGCGGCGGCACCGCCGGCGGGTCGAGCGACGACGGCTCGACCGGGTTGCGCCGCAGCCACGCCGGAAACAGCACGATGTCGTGCGGGTTGACGAAGCTGGCCACCAGCAGAAACGGGCGCAGGGCGTCCGCATCGCCGGCGGCCCGCCGGGCGTAGCGGTCCTCGAGCCAGGCGACCACCCGGGCGGCGATTAGCGGGTCGCGCCGGATGCCGGCGTTGGCCAGCGGCGCGCCGTGGGGCTCGGGCCCCACCCAGCCGGAGAACCCGAACGGGTCGAGCAGGTCGGCGTCCAGGTAGGCCTGCACCGCTGCGGGGTCGATGTCGCCATCGTCATTGTTGGTGGCCAGCGGTTCGCCAGTCTCCGGGTCGATCAGGTCGGCGTGGCTGATGTGCCACTTGCCGTCGTAATGGGTGTCGTAACCGGCGGCCCGAAACCAGTTACCCAGCGTGGGCACCTCGCCTTCTCGCAGCCAACGCAGGCGGGAGTCGTCGGCCGACTTGCCCAGCCCGTCGGTCTGGGTCACCCCGTGCACGTCGGGGTACTGCCCGGTGAACAGTGTCGGACGGCTGGGCACGCAAGCGAGCGAACCGGTGTAGTGCCGGGCGAAGGTAACGGCGTTGTCATCGAACCAACGTCGCCCGGCGAGCGTGTCGCGCCGCCAGGTGAGCAGCTCGTCGCTCTCGTACGGCGGAATGGCCCGCTCCTCGTCGGTCATGATCACGATCACGTCCGGGCGGGTCGTCGCTGTGGTCTCAGGCATGGGACGGCTCCTTCATCGCAGCGGCCAGGCCGGCCAGCATCGTCTCGGAATCGGTTGCCAGGCGGCGACCGAGCAGCTTGGCGACCAGCAGTTGGGGCGGGCGTGACCCGCAGTCGACCGTGGTCGTCACGGTGACGACGGTGTACTGAACCTCACCGGCGTGGGGAGCGGTCAACGACCATTCGTTCTGCACCCGTTTCACCACCGGCGGAAGCCCCTCGATCCCGTAGGCCAGGCGGTGGGGCGCGTTCCATACCGTCACGGTCTCGAGCAGCGCTCGGCGCCCCACCTGGACCCGGCGGGCCGCGCCCACTCCGGTCGCCGGGCTGCCGACGCTACGACGGAGCAGACAGGAGTGGTCGACGTTGTCCGCCCACGCGGAAATGGCGGCAAAGTCGGCGAGTCGCTCCCACACCTGGCCGATGGGGTGATCGATCGTCAGGCTGCGCTCCGTGCTGCTCACTGCGGCGTGTCCACCGGGTTGTCGGCGATGAATCGGTCGATCACCGATGCCAGCTGTGGGCCCCGGTCCTCCTGGAGGAAGTGGCCGCCGCCCTTGATGACGCTGTGTTGCTGGCCCTGCGCTCCGGGCACCTTCGACTCGAACGGCGCTGCGCCACCGGCGGTGATCGGGTCGCCGTCGCTGAAGGCGGTCAGCAGGGGGCGCTCGAAGCTGCCGAGCACCTCCCAGGCGGCGATGTTGGCGGCGCTGGCCGGGTCCGCGGTGCTGGTCGGGACCAGCGCCGGCATGGCGCGTGGACCCGCCTTGAACGCGTCGTCGGGGAACGGCGCGTCGTAGGCGGCGACCACGTCGGCGCTCAGCTCGGTCGTGCAACCCGCCCCGATGATCGCCCCGACCGGGAAGTCGTCAGCGCTCTGGCTGAAGCTCTGCCAGGCCAGGAAGGCCTCGCTGGGTGCTCCGTGGCCGGTCGGCAGCCCGGTGTTGCCGACGACCACGCGGTCGAAGCGGTCCGGCTCGGCGGCGACCAGCCTCAGCCCGATCAGCCCGCCCCAGTCCTGGCAGAACAGGGTGATGTGGCGCAGGTCGAGGTGGTCGAACACCAGGCCCGTCATCCACTCCACGTGGCGGGCGTAGCTGTGGTCGCCCTGCTCGGTGGGCTTGTCGCTGCGCCCGAAGCCGACCAGGTCGGGGGCGATCACCCGGTGCCCGGCGTCGACCAGCGGGCCGATCATGTGGCGGTACAGGTAGCTCCACGTCGGCTCGCCGTGCATCAACACGATGGGGTCGGCGTCGGCCGGACCCTCGTCCAGGTAGTGGACCCGCAGGGTGGCCCCATCGGTTCCGTCCGCCGACACCTCGGCGTAGTTGGGTGCATACGGAAAGCCGGGCAGATCGTCGAAACGATCGTCCGGCGTGCGGATGGTCTTCATCGGTTCCCCTCGCAGCTGTTCAGCGATAGTGAGAGTAACACTGTCATTAGATATGAGGAGTCGGGATCGCAGAAGTTCTCGGTCCGTCTACGGTGGGACGATGGCGAACGTGTCCCCCGAGGTCGAGCCAGGTGCCGCTGCCGTGCCGATCGATGGCCGGCGGGCCCGGCGCGAGCGGGGTCGGGCCGCCGTGGTCGATGCGCTGTTCGAGCTGCTTCAGGAGCGTCACACCCTGCCCGGCGTCGAGGCGATCGCCGAGCGGGCCGGGGTCTCGGTGTCGTCGGTGTTCCGATACTTCGATGGGCTGGACGACCTCCGGGAGCACACGATCGAGCGCTACTTCGAGCGGTTCGCGCCCCTCTTCGAGGTTCCCCAGCTGGGCGCGGGTCCGCTCCGCCAGCGGATCGCCCGGCTGGTCGAGGCCCGGCTCGACCTGTACGACGCCATCGCCCCCATGGCCCACATCGCCCGGCTGCGGGCGCTCGAGATGCCCCGCTTCGCCACGACGGTGGCCGAAACCCGGGCCGGTTCGGCCGCTCAGATCCGCACCCACTTCGCCGAGGAACTCGCCGGGCTGACCCCTGACCGGGCCGACGACCTGGCCGCCATCGTCGACTCGCTCACCTCGATCGAGTCGTGGGAACTCCAGAGCGAAACCCACCAGCGGTCACGACAACAGATCCGACGGTCCTGGACCGACGCCCTCACCGCCCTGCTGAGTGCGTAGCGAACCTGGCAAGGGCTCGCCCGATCTCAGCCCATGGGCCAAGTTCGCTCTTCGTCCTCCAGGTCGACGGCAACCCGAAGCGCCCTATCGAGGTTGACCCGGGGCTCGCCCATCGCAGCCGTCTCCGTGGAAAATGGCTGAGCCGAGACGGCCATTCCGCTCCGCAAGGCGTCGTTCAGCGCCTCGTCGAACGTCACGCCCCGCCCTCGCATGCGTCGGCGCACCAACTGCTCGGCATCGGGATCCAGCATCACCCGTCTCTGCATGAAGGCTCCAAGCGCATCATCGGTCGATTACATCATGCCGCAGGACGGCGCCTCATGGCCTACAAAGCGCGTCACCAACTCACCTTGTGAGCCGGAGTAGCTTGACGCTATGGGCAGCTCCGGAGAACTCAAGGTATCGACCAGAGGCCAAATGAGCCTTCCAGTCGAGGCTCGACGTCGATGGGGTCTCAACGAGGGTGGAAGCGTCGGTTTCCTCGACGTCGGCGATGCGGTGGTGTTGGTCCCGGGAGGCATCCACCTACTGCGCGATCAGGCGCTCGACGCCGTCGCCGCCACGGACTGGGAGTCGGCCCAAGACGGGTTTGGAGACGCTGAGTTGGCGACCGAATGACCCAACTCGTCGATGATCAGCTGCTCAGCCTCTACCTCCGAACGGGCGAGAGTCTCGGCAGCGGCCAGCTGTACACATCGGGCTGCTGGTACGTCCGCCTCTGCCAGGCTGTTCTCAGCGCAACCGAGCGCGACGGCACGCTGTCCGCACCGTTCCGGGCGCTTCCTCCGGAAGCACATGAGCGTGCTGTGGCGGCCCTCTTGGAACTGCCGGACGAGGTCGGCCTAGTCAGCCTCCGAACCCTGGCTCCACGGATCGGCCAGCTCCGTCGGCGGCATCAACTCAATCTGCTCGGTAGCGAAGCCCTGGCGGCGGCCGTCCACCTCAAGGCCGATGTGTATCTCTCGGTGTCATCGCCACGGCTTGAGGATGCCCTGAGGGCCGAAGGTCGCACGGTTCGCGTGACGGAGGGATAGACCACCGGCACGACGGCGACTCGTCTGCGACCTATGCGGTCCCCGCCCGGTAGGCCTCAACGATCGGGGTGAGCTCGGTCGGGGTGGCGCCGTGCATGATCACCGCGTCGGCGCCCAGCGCCATCTGGCCTCGCACGGCTGCTGCGCACGCTGTGGCGCTGCCGGTGGCCGCCGGTGCCAGCCACTCCTCGGGCAACAGCGTGGCGATGTGTTCGAGTTGCCCGTCGGTGGCGGTCCCGTCGATGGCGCTCAAAAACGAGCCGACCACCGCGTCGGCCCGGAAGCGATCGAGCACCGCCGGGTCCCACCCGTTGGTGTCGACGAGCAGGTCGCCGTAGCCCTGCAGGTAGGTGGCCAGCCGGCCGACGGTCTTGCGCAGCCGCAGCGCCTCGCTCAGGTGGTCGCCGACGGTGGCGTAACACGACCACACCGTGACGTCGTCCGGGTTGCGGCCCGCCTGCTCGGCCGCCCCCTTCACCGTGGCGACGCAGCGCTGCAGCGTCTCGTCGGTGAAGAAGGTATGCAGCACCACGTGGTCAAACGCCCGGCCGCCCAGCGCCAACGAGTTGGGGCCGAAGGCCACCAGCGACAGCTCGATGTCCTCGTCGAAGTCGGGGTTCAGCCGGAGCACCGGATAGCTGCCGATGGGACCGTCGTGGTTGAAGATCATCTCGCCGTGCCACAACCGGCGCATCACGCCGGCGAAGTCCTCCATCTGCGCGGTGGTGATCTTGGGGATGCCGTAGGCGTCGAAGAGCGGCCCGATGCCCCGGCCGATGCCCAACACGTAGCGGCCGCCGGTCAGGCGGTGCATCGTCGTGGCGTGCGACGCGGTCACCATCGGGTGGCGGGTGTTGTGGTTGGTCGCAGCGGTGATGATGCGCAGGTCCGTCGACACCGCGCCGAGCGCGCCGGTGATCGTGGCCGCCTCCTTCAGGTCGAAGCGCTCGGACAGGAACACCGTGCCCAGGCCCAGCGCCTCGGCCTGGGCCACCTCCTCGATCAGCTCCCGGGGCGACTCGGGGGCACCCGCCAACGTGTAGAACCCCAGCTCACCCAGCCGCTCGGCCATCAGAACGGCAGCTTGTCGGCCTGGAGCTGATGAAGCTCGGCGAACATCGCCCGGCACGACGCCTCGTCGGGCGGCGAGCACGGATCCTCCCGCAGCGCCTGGAAGGCAAGGTCGGCATCGCCGGTGAGCGCAGCGTCGACGACCATCTCCTGCAGCGCCGCCTGGGTGTTGACCCACCCGGCCAGCGGCTCGCCCAGCGGCGCCATCACGTCGGGATGGATGCCGTCACCGTCGACGATGGCGCCCACCTCGACGATGGTTCCCTCGGCGACGTCGCTCAGCAGCCCGTCGTTGGGCACGTTCACCGCCATCAGCCGCGTCGAGTCGTCGTTCCACATGGCGTCGATGATGGCGATCACCTCCTCGCCGGACATGCCCGCCACCTGGAGGGGCAGCGGCACCCTGGTGTCGGCCGCCCAGGCGGCGGCACGCTCGGCCACCTCGGCGAAGGGCTGGTGGAAGTCGATCGGCGTGGGCATCCAGTCGCTGGTGTCGAGCGCGAAGGGCAGGTACTCGCCGATGTGGCTGTCGACCGAGCACGGCACCAGGCCGTAGTCGCGCACCACGTGGGCCACCAGCGGCATGTAGTTGAACTCGACCAGCCCCGCACCGGCCATCGTTCGATCCAAAAAGCGGGCCACCCGCTGGGTGCGGGGCGAGTAGTCGAAGAAGGACCGCTCGTACCAGGCCCGCACCTTTCCCAGCAGGTCCTCGCCGGTGCGACGGTTGCGAAGCTCGGTGAAGAACGTGAAGTGGTTGATGCCCGAGGCCCGCGCCTCGATGTCGTCGGGGTTCACCCGCAGCCGCCGGGCCAACCGCCTGACACCCATCGGCATCTCGTGGCACATGCCCACGTTGCGCACGTTGGTGGCCCGGTTGATCGCCAGGGTGACGCGGCTCATCGGGTTGGTCAGGTTGATCAGCAGGGCGTCGGGGCAGTGCCTCTCGATGTCGGCGCAAATACCCAGCGTGTTCGTGATCGAGCGCAGCGAGTGGAACACCGCCCCCGGACCACCGTTCTCGCCGGTGATCTGACGGGCGCCGTGCCGGTTGGGCACCTCGTAGTCCTGACGCCAGTGCTCGAAGCGGTCAAACTCGGCGCTGGCCAGCACGAAGTCGGCGCCCTCAAGGGCGGCGGTCGGATCGATTGTCCGATCGAGCACGATCGGTGCGCCCCCGGCGGCGTTCAGCTTGGCGGCAAAGCGGTAGGCGCGGTCCAGGCGCTCAGCGTTGACGTCGTGGAGCACCAAGCGGGCGCCGCGCAGCCCCGCCGTGCGGACGACGTCGTTGACCATCGTCGGCCCAAACGACATGCCACCCGCCCCGACCATCGTGATCTTGAGGCCGTCGCCCCCGGAGCCGTTCGCCTGCGTTGTCGTCATCTGCCGATCCTCATCCGTCGCCGATCGGCGCAACACTAGAGAACGATCAACCAGCAACGCGATGAGAAACGGCGGCGGCGTCCGTCTTTCTGGAGATCGGCCGGATGCCGGCGACGCACTGAGGGAGCAACCGATGAGACCACTTCGCTACTCGATCAACGTCACCCTTGACGGCTGCTGCGATCACCGGGAGGGGATCCCGGACGAGGAGTCGCATCGCTACTGGGCAGCCAGCCTGGGACGTGCCGATGCCTTGCTCTTCGGCCGAGTCACCTACGAGATGATGGAGGAAGCGTGGCGGCTGCCGGCAACGGGAGAGTGGCCGGACTCGATGCCCGATGAGATGATCCCGTTTGCCCGGACGATCGACGGGGCGAAGAAGTACGTCGTGTCCAGCACGCTGGACCAGGTCGATTGGAACTCCGAACTGGTTCAGGGTGACCTGGGCACGGCCGTTCGGGACCTGAAGGCGCAGCCGGGCGACGGCCTGTTCGTGGGCGGTGTGACCCTCCCGCTGGCCCTGGCGAATCTGGGGCTGATCGACGAGTACGAGTTCGTCGTGCAACCCGTGGTGGCGGGCCACGGACCGACGCTGTTGGCCGGCCTGCACGAGCGGGTCGAACTGCGGCTGGTGGGGCGACAGGAGTTCGGATCGGGGGCCGTCGCTCTGCGCTATGAGCCCGTCTGAGGCACTACCATCGACCGCACCGACCGGGGGCCCGAGTCGACTGGAAGCCGTCCATTCCCCTTGACCATCACCGATCACTGAGTCATCGCCGTGGCGCCTGAACCCTGGATCCTTGCCGCCGCCGGGCTGCTGATCGCCGGGGTCATCGCCTCGAAGACCTCGGCCCGCCTTGGTGTGCCCAGCCTGCTGCTCTTCCTGGGCATCGGCATGCTGGCCGGGACCGACGGCCTGATCGGAATCGAGTTCGACGACTTCGAGCTGGCCCGCAACTTCGGCATTATCGCCCTCGCCTACATCCTGTTCAGCGGCGGGTTGGGAACCCGCTTCCGCGACATCCGTCCGGTACTGGGTCAAGGCATCGCGTTGGCCAGCATCGGCGTGGTGATCACCGCCGGCCTCCTCGGCGGGATCGCCATCGTCCTGCTCGATATCTCAACCCAGCAGGGACTGCTGCTCGGCGCGGTGATCGCCTCGACCGACGCTGCTGCCGTCTTTTCCATCCTGCGCTCCCGCGGGGTGCGCATCGACGGAAAGTTGGCGTCGATGCTCGAGCTCGAGTCGGGCAGCAACGACCCGGCTGCGGTGTTTCTGACGCTGGCGATCATCTCGGTGATCACCACGGGCGAGACCGAGCCGGTCCGCATCCTCGGCTCGTTCGTCGTCCAGATGGGCGTTGGGGCGCTGGCCGGGTTCGTGCTGGCGCGTGGTGCCGTCTGGGCGATCAACCGCCTCCACCTGGACCACGACGGCCTCTACCCGGTGATGACGTTCGGTTTCGTTCTGTTGACGCTCGAGGGTGTCAACCACATCGGCGGCAGCGGCTTCCTCGCCGTCTACGTGGCCGGGGTGACGCTGGCGCACTACGACTACCTGCACAAGCGCAGCCTGATTCGCTTCCACGATGCCATCGCCTGGCTGATGCAGATCTCGATGTTCGTGTTGCTGGGCCTGCTCGTTCACCCCAGCCGCATCCCGTCGGTGGCGCTGCCCGCCCTGGCGATCGCCGCCGTGCTCATGCTGGTCGCCCGACCGATCGCCGTCGTCCTCACCCTGTTGCCCTTCCGGATGCCGGTTCGTGAGGTCGGCTTCGTGTCGTGGGTCGGCCTGCGGGGCGCCGCACCGATCATCCTGGCGACGTTCCCGGTGGCCGCCGGGGTGCCCGGCGGCGAGCAACTGTTCGTCGTCGTGTTCTTCGTCGTCTTCACCTCGGTGCTGGTGCAGGGCACCTCCATTCCGTTCGCGGCCAAGGCGCTGGGCATCACCGCACCGCCCGACGCCCGGTCGACGGCCACCGGCTCGTTCGACACGGTGATCACCGGCGACGAGGGTCCCCAACTGCACGAGATCCTCGTCGAGCCGAGCGCCCATGCGGTCGGCTGCCAGCTGGTCGACCTCGCCCTCCCTCAGGGAGTGCTGATCGTGCTGGTCAGGCGCGGCTCGGAGAGCTTCATGCCCCAAGGCAGCACCGTCATCACCGCTCGCGACCAGCTGCTGGTAGCCGCCGAACACGAGCACCAGGACCAGCTGGAGGCGGCGTTCGCTGCGCCGACATCGGAGTCGGCCGACGAGGGCGACCACCCCTAAGCCGGTCATGCATGGCGCGATCGATGTGCCATCGGTCGAGCCCACCGGGCTCAGACCCGTTTCTGGCTCAGCAGTCCACCGCCACCATCAAGGCTTCGCAGAGCTCCCCCATACGCTCAGTTGACAGGCGCCCGATCGGCTGGGCCAGCCGATCGACCGGCACCAGCGTGAGGTTGTCCAGCGACGCAATGCATCGGCGATCCAGCCCATCCTCGCGGCCCAGTGCCACAGCGGTCGGCACGTCCCGAATCGTCGATGTCAGGGGCGCAGCCAACACCGCCTTCAGGCGGCGACCGGCAAAGTCCCGATGCATGATGACCACCGGTCGCAGCTTGTCGAGGTCGGCCAGCCAAATGTCGCCTCAACGAGGTGGGCTACCAGTCGAGGTCGGCTGCACGGAGTCCCTCGATCGCAGCGTCGGACAATGCGGCCGTCGTCGCTGTCGCTTCTGGCACCTCGGCGTAACCCCGTTCCAGTTGGCGATCTATCTCCAACGAGCGGCGATCCGTCAACCACGCATCCAGGATCGACCGGAGGGCTGCCGCCCGCGACGGAAACTCGTCCGGCACGGTTGCGTCCAACCGCCTGAGGTCATCGATCGGCACCTGAAACGCCACCTGTATGACTTCAGACATGAACACATACTACAGACCTTCATCCACCTACCAGAAGCGCCTTGATGCAGCCGCCGGACATCTGAGAAAAGCGTTGGACCTGAAATTCGGTTCGTGACTCCCGGTAACGTTCCTTACCGTGACTCAGAAAACCGGCAGATGGTAGCGCCGTGTCATGCGCCCCTCTCGCAAACGTTGACGAGCTGTCCAGTTCCGCTCGTTTTTGAGATTTCGCCGTTGAGGTCTGGCGTGAGAGCTGTCGGCTGAGCGCTGGACCGTTGACACGTGGCGGGATGGGGTGACACGTTCAGGGTGCGATTGGAAGAGGAGTGGCGATGTTGGGGGCACGAGGCCGGATGGCTTGGCTGCGTAGGGTGCTGTCGATCGTCGCCGTCTGTGCAGCGACGATCGGGTGCACGGGGCCGGCTCAAGATGCCGAGGGACGATCCCCGACGTCGGGTCCTGGGTCAACAGCCGATCGGCCCGATGGCGCCGTGGCGCAGGGGGTGTCCACGTTCGTCGTAGGAGACGAGGTCTGGTCCGGCGGTGGCGTGTATTTCGAGGAGCGGGTCGGGGAATCGTCGAAATTTGTCGACGTTGTGGACGTTTATCGCCGGTTCGATTCGGAGGGTGAGGAGGTCGGTAGCACCAGGATCGACGGCCTCGGCGACAGCTTCGTGTTCACCGCTTTCGCGATTGCGGCTCCCAACGACACGGCTTTCCTTCTTGAGAATCGCTGCCCCGTGCCCGTAGGGACCGGCGACACTGGCTTTGGGTGTGGGCAACCCACGCCACGGTTGATCCGGATCTCACCTGGGGGCGACACGGTGATCGACCTTCAACGATCGGTGTCGGACGAAGCCATGCTGATGACGCCCGTCGCTGCGACCGACGACACGCTTGCCATCGTCGCCGAGCCGCTCAACGGCAGTCCGGTTCTCTCCTTCATCAACCTCGACACCGGCGACGCAACGACGACAGACCTCCCTGAAGGGGTTGGCGCATCGTCGGTCTGCGGCCAAGACGACGCGATGTACGCCGTCTCGCAATCCAGCGATAACGGCATCGCTGCCAAACCGGTGAGCCTGCACCGATCGCCGATTGGCGAAGACGCAGTGTGGGCCACGTTAGGTACGGTCGTCCTGAACGCTGATGCGGTCGGGGTGGAAGACGTGAGGTTGGCGTGTGCGCCGTCGTTTGCTGTTTGGGCCAATATGAACCAACCGGCCGCCATACTGGTGACGTTCGACCTGGACACCGGGACCGGTGTCGAGGAGTCGAACTTTTGGGAGGACCCTCAGGTGTCGTCGGTTGCACTGTGCGCTGGCGAATCAGGCGTCGTCATCTCCGGAACATCGCCCGATCGACAGACGGCTCACTACCGTCCGATCACCAAAGCCGGCCCGGCCGGGATCGGCAACGAGCTCGAGCGCGCCAGCGAGTTCCGGACACCACCCGTGGGGTGCCCGGTCGGCAAGCGCATCGTGGACGCATCGCAGACGGGTGCAACGGCGGAGCCGGCCCATGTGGTGCGCTGATTCATAGGTCCAGCGACCTAGAAGTCGCCGTCAAGGGGCATGGTGGTCGGCGAGTTCCAGGGGTCACCGCACGCGACGCATGTGAGATCCCACTGATCGGCGGGGCTTCTGACTCCCGGTAATGGTGTTCATTACCGGGACCCAGAACCGGGTGGATGAGGTCGCGCCGGCCACGTCTTGTAGGGAACTAGGTTCGGCCCCAGCGGCGTCGCTCTGATCGGTGACGGCCCCCGGCGGTGCCTTCGGCGATCGTTGAGAAGCTCTCCAAGAGCAGTGCTGGACCATGCCGCATTCGAGTCTTCATGAGCCGCTTCCCCCAGAGGCCACCAACTGGCAAGACGTCTGAGCCGCTGTCGCACACGCGAAGACCTCACCGTCGTCGCCACCGTCAGCAACCACGAGAGACACCTCGTGAGGTGGCTTGTCGCGTACCTGCTCGAACAGAACTGCCGTCTTGGCCATGTCGAGCCTGTTTGTGGCGCGCCTCAGCACCTCTCCCGTCCCGGTATCGAGCGCATAGCCGTTCCCGCTTCCGCTCGCCGTTGCCACAACCTCGTTCGGAGCATCAGGGACTGTTGATCCACCCTCGAGTTGGTTCCAGCGTTGACCGGAATCCTCCCAGCGGAGGGTCGGCAGGTGCGTGGCCACATCTCCTTCAATCTCGGCGGACCCGTTGCTACAACTACCAAAAGGGGCCGTACCCGAAACCTTCGTCGAACCACCGGGAAGCTCCACCCATTGATCCGCTTTCGGCTGCAACAGCTGGAACTCGACCTCGCTCGGCTTGCCGTTGGCGACCGCCGTTACAGGGGTGCCAGGGTCCGGAGCCTGACCGGAACCAGACGTTCTCAACGCCACCGGTCCGCCTTTCAGCACACATACTGGAGCGCTGGGGCTGGGAAGCGTCTGCTCGATCTTCCCGTCTGAACCAATCCAAACCACCGAGTCGTCGGTCTCGACCACCATTTGGTCGCCGACCACACCAGCGAGTCGTGCACCACCGATCGAGTCGGACTTCGTTGCTCCGAGTTTGAGGGTCCAGGTCTCGTTCCCGTCAGCATCGAACGAGCGGAGAACACTCGTCCCTCCATTCGGACACCGCATGTCCTCTCTCCCCTGGTCACAGAGCAGCCCCGACACGACGATGTTGTCGTTGAAGCCCAGCATGCTCGTCACCACCAAATCCCCCAGCTCCGTCGCTCGAGTGAACTCGCGGCCTTCAACCGTGTGCCAAAGGGCCGGGTTCTTCCCGACGCTGGCCACCCATCCATTCCCGCCTGCCAAGCCGACCGCCAAAGGAGCACCTTCGGAGAACGGAGCACCTTCCTCGGCTCGGGTCGAAACACCCTCGCCACCGCCGCATGCAACCGGCAGTGCGCACGCCACGACAAGCAGAAGTACCCCCACCTTCAGCCCTGACCGATTCGAAGCCAATCTCATTCAAACGAATGTACGGTGCCAGTTCCTAAAATCAACATACTGAGCCGGTGGGGTGAGGCTGGATGACCCGAAGAATCCCTCCCCTACAGAAGAGTTTCGACGCTGACCCGACTTAGGCGGTCCGTCGCAGCCGAAACCCCTGCACCTACTCAGGAGCTAGGACGGCTTCGCTCGCTGGAGTGCTGAGCGGGCTCAGGTCGGCTCTGCACATGCTGGACGAGCGCCTCGCCCATTCCACGGGATCAGAGG
>JACDJB010002220.1_pt1 | contig 14441 bp, 10 predicted proteins | sample 7454121 | NCBI WGS metagenome assembly JACDJB01 (sample SAMN14253290, study PRJNA609438) | sludge metagenome | isolation source: sludge after 25d culture with pyrite | collected 2018-12-20 | reverse complement strand
TTTGTTGCCGCCGATGGCACAGGAATACCGGCCGAATTTCGTCTTGACAAGAATGAACTGACCGAGAGCTACCAGAATCAGCAGCAGAATTATTGGAAAGGGAATCGGCCCTATGTAGCCGTTGCCGATGAAAGCAAACCCTTCTGAGTCGACATAAAGAGGATAGCCGCCCGTATACATATAAACGATCCCTCTTATGATCGTCATTGTTCCCAGAGTGGCAATGATCGGCGGGATATGGATTTTCGAGCTAAGGAATCCATTTACCGCTCCAAAGGCGGCACCAACCAGCAGAACAACAATCACGGCGAGGAACCAGTGCATAGAAGACTGGAGTCCAACCGCCATAGCGGCGGAAAGAGCCAGTAGTGAGCCGACCGAGATGTCGAACCCGCCGCCGATAATGACAAAGGTGGAGCCGATAGCCATTATTCCGATTATCGAGCTCTGCCTGAATATGTTTATGATGTTTCTCCAAGACAGAAAGTTGGGTGTCATAAGCGAGATGACCAGCGCCAACACAAAGAATGCTATGATGATTTTGTACTTTCCCAGAAAGCTTGCCAACCTCGACTTAACAGCGGGTCCTGACATTCAACTCACCACCTGATTATCTAGATGCTCTTGTTTTCCGCTCAACGCCTTCTTCAGGATCTCGTCCTGGCGAGCTCCGCGTTTGAATTCTCCCACGACCTCTCCATCTGCAATTACAAGGATTCTGTCGGATACTCTCTGAACTTCCGGCACTTCCGAGGAAATGAAGATAACGGAGAAGCCGTTCTCGGCAAGCTCTCTCACAATCGAGTAGATCTCACTCTTTGCCTTCACATCGATTCCCTGTGTCGCCTCGTCCATGATCAGCAATTTTGGGCTGGTCAGCAGCCACTTTGCAATTACGACTTTCTGCTGGTTGCCTCCGCTAAGAAACTTCGTCTGCTGATGTATCGAAGCAAGCCGGATATTAAGCCTTTCCCTGTATTCATTCGCCTTAACATACTCTCTCTTTGTCAGGATCAATCCGGGCGTCACAGTGAAATCGCCTATCGCAGGGAGAGTAATATTCTTGAAGACCTCGAAAAGCATTATGAGGCCGTCGGATTTCCTGTCTTCTGGGATCAGCGCTATCCCTGCATTTATGGCATCTACCGGCGAGCTTAGATTCACTCTCTTGCCCTCGACAGTTATCTCGCCGCTGTCTGCTTTCTCGGCGCCGAAAATCGCCCTGGCCAGCTCCGTTTTTCCCGAGCCGGTGAGACCGGTAATTCCAAGCACTTCACCAGGATAGACTTCGAATGAGATATCCCTTACTCTAGGCAACTTTTGAACGTTCTTCACAGATATGACGGGTGGTAGGTCGTAGTTTGCGGAGCTCGAAATATCTTCGATATCATGAAAGACTTCACCGACCATTAAATTGACGATTTCTTCTCTGTCAGTTTCAGCAGTATTCAGAGTGGAGACCTTCCTGCCGTCTCTTAGGACTGTAATTCTATCTGTAATTCTGAAAACCTCTTCCAGAATATGGGTGATATACAGAATCGAGATTCCCTTGCTTTTAAGTTGCGAGATAATCTTGAAGAGATGATCCGACTCTTCCTTCGAAAGCGAGGCCGTCGGCTCGTCCATAATCACCACCCTCGAATTCCTGGAAAGTGCCTTCATGATTTCCACAACCTTCTGCTGTGCCACTCCGAGCCTGAATATCTTCTCGTCCGGTGAGAGATCAAATCCGTACGACTCACAGAGGCTGCGAAATCTCTTTCTCATATTCTTCTCTGAAAGCAGGCCCGAGAACTGCATCTCGTCACCGAGGAATATGTTCTGCTCGACAGTGAATTTGGGAATGAGGCTCCTTTCCTGATAGATAACACTTATTCCCTTCCTGAAAGATTCCGTTGGAGATGAGAAGCTTGTTTCCTTCCCATCGTAGAGAATAGTGCCGGAATCTTTCTGATAAGCTCCGACAATGCATTTTGTGAGCGTCGACTTTCCCGATCCATTCTCTCCCAGAAGAGCGTGGACCTCCCCCTCTCTCACGTCCATGTCTACCCTGTCAAGAGCCTGAACACCGGGAAAGCTCTTCGATATCTCCTTAACTTCGAGAATGAGTCTAGAACCCACAGTATCTCTATTCAACTAAATCACCCACATACTCGAGAATCTTACCGCTTATGTGCCTTATATCCCAGGAGAGAACAAACCCGTCATGGCCTTTTCTAAGAGTTGCCTCTACATAATTCACGACTTCCTCCAGACCGACCGAACATACAGGGGGAAGATTGATCGCCTCAAATCCGGGGAAGATCCTGGTTACCGGATTGAGATTCATCTGATCGATCTTATTCAGCTCGAGTTCATAGTTCTTCTGATCGATGCCCCTCATTCTTATTTCTTCAAAGCTTTCAGGCAAAAGAAGGCCGGTCAGCTCTCCGATGATTTCAAGCGCTTCTCTCTCCGAAAGCCGCAAGGCGTGATCCACGAGAATTTGCGCCAGAGAGAGAAGTTCCATCGGAAGTCCGGCCGGCCCCATTGTTTTGCAGTAAATCATCGGCTTCATCCAATCCACATGCCTGGATATTCTCTCGTAATCCTGCGAAACGATATTTCTAAGAGAAGGGGAGAAAAGATCCACGCCCACTTCAAGGCCCAGGTTTTTCGCCCTGTCTGAATATGAAGTTAGCAGCTGGAGCACCAATGACTTTCTGAACTCGAGAAATTCCCCGGTAATTCTGTAAAACTCTTTGAGAGTTTCCAGTACTTCGTCCATTCCCCTCTTCGAACCGAGCTTTCTTAAAAAACCGCGAATTGCCTCCTCAAAGGCTGAACCCGTTGCACTTGATCTCTCTTTGCAGGTGTCGCAGAAGCAGGTAAGCATCTCTCCTATCCCGTTGGCCGGCGAAGGAAAACGGATCCTGTCGAGAAAGACACCGTCGAAGTCGGCAAGGCCAAGGATTTCTTCGAAGCGGCTTAGAAAGGCCTCCTCCCGACTTACCTTGTTGGGGCAAAGAAATTCAAACTCCTCACCGCCGGCCTTTTGGGATTCCAGTATCTCCGACCGGCCGCTATCTATCGTTCTGACGATCTTGAAGGCGTCCGTATCGAAATCTACTGGCGTGTCTGCCAGCATAGGATACCAGAGATGCGGAGAGACCCCGACGTCTCTGCAAATCGAGACAAGCGGGGAAAGATTTTCGGGCCGGACCGACCAGATAATGAGCTTCTCAAGCCCTGCCTTCTTTGCCTTCGAAAGTTTCTCTGTAAGGCTTCCTGAATTATCCCTGGACAGCTCCTCGTTAAAGAACAGCTGTGAGAGGATATTGATCTTACCTGCTTCAGACATCAGCGACCTCCTGTCGTATTTCTCTTACATTTCCGGTTCGAAATCGCCCACGTTATCCTTTGTGACCATTACCTGCTGGATCTCGACGAATTTCGGCACTTCCTGGCCGGTCAGGTATAGATGGGCGGCCTCAACTGCTTTGTAGCCTTCTTCAATGACCGAGAAGTACGTGGAAGCGTAAACGTCTCCGGCTTCGATGTAAGGAACGAGCTCTTTCGCATACTCCAGGCCCAAAACCACTACGTCGGTGATTCCTCTCTCCTTGAGCGCCATCGATGCCGCAATGGCTCCCGACCACCACTGGCAGGCAATGACGTCGACATTTCTGCCGCTCTGGAGGAAAGCTTCCATGAACGCAAGCGTTCCTTCCTTTGTCCAGCCGTCGATAGGGCGCTTCTCAATTATGCTCCAGGAAGGATTTCTTTCAGCAACGGAGAGAAAACCCTCTTCTCTCATTCTCTGGGCAGTTGTACCGGGATTACCTTCTATAAGAATTATGTCGATGTCGGCGTTCCCAAAGAGCTTCTCGACAAATTCTGCCTGGACAACGCCTGATCCTATCTCAGAACGACCTATGTGGCTAATGACACCCGGATACTTGCCTTCAGGATCTGTTCCGATGCTGTTTGTGAATGTTATCAATGGAATTCCGGCTTCGTTGCAGCGAGTTACCGCCGTTCGAAGGGCCATGTTATCCGCCGCGCAAAGTAGCACGAGATCTACACCTCTTGCAATGAAGTTCTCAACCTGAGACAGTTGCTTGCCTGCATCCCATTCTGCGTCCGCATAGATCAGGTTCAGTCCAAACTCCTTAGCGGCCGCATCCAACCCTACTCTCTGGACGCTGAAGAATTCAACGGTTCCGGGAAGCAAAACTGCAACGTCCGTCCCAAATAGAATTCCTGCCATTAGAACGAAGATCAAAGCCAGTAGAACAGTAATCTTTCTCATAAGTACCTCCTCTTGTAGTTTCCTGCCGTTCAAAATCCCGAAGTTCCCCCTAGAACCTCTTTAAGTAGCAACTCTTTCTGAGCAAAATAAGCTCCGCCAATGACAACACTGTAAGGCTCAAGAGCCGCTCTGACAAGTAGATCAGGTCTGTAAAGCTCTTGAGGAAGAACCTTCCTCAGAGTGCTGTCGATTATCGGAAAAATCCGGTCATACTGATTGAAGCCAATACCACCTCCTATCAGAAGTCTTGCCGGATCGAGAAGCATAATTGCATTGGCAAATGCAAGTGCAAGATGTTCGCAGCCTCCCACAATTCTTTTGAGGATTCTCTCATCGGAGTCCATCTTCTCGAATAGGTCCTTTACGCTGAATTCCCAGCCGTTTTTCCTGCAGAAAGACTCGAGCGCAAATCCCGAGAACCACTGTTCGAGCCTTCCAAATCCCGCAGTCATCTTTGATTCCGTAGACCAGTCGGTGACAAATTCGCCGATTTCGCCGGCTCCACCGACGCATCCTCTGTAAACCGAATCATTTATGACAATACCTGAGCCGATACCGGTTCCGATCGAAACCAGAATCACGTCATTGTACTCCTTTGCAGAACCGATCCATGACTCCCCGAAGGCGGCAAGTGTAACATCGTTTTCGATCAGCGTCGAAATCCCGAACTTCTTCTCGACCGGCGTCTTGAGATCAAGATTGCCGATGTCGAAGGAGGGCATGTATTTTATCTTCTGCGTGGCCCTGTCTACCGTACCGGGAATGCCTAAAGAGATTCCCAGCACCTTCTCTTTTCCGACTCCCTCTATGTAACTCTCGAGCCTCTCATTCAACTCATCTACCAGACCCCTCTCGGTTCGAAGAAGGTCAGTAGTTATAGTGTCGTGTTTTAAGATATTTCCGTCAAGATCGATCAACGCGAAGATACTCTTAGTTCCGCCTATGTCAACACTGAGTACGTTTCTGTAGTCTTTTGCGAAAGAGATATTGATAGGTTTCCTGCCACCGGAAGATTTGCTCTGTCCGAGCCCGTTCTCTCTTACAACTCCCTCTTCAACAAGGTCGTTGACAATTGAAGATATGGTCGGTTTGCTGAGTCCGGTCAGTTTCGCTATCTGGACTCGAGAAGTACTCTTCCTTTCTCTAATTATCCTCAGAATTTCGCTCGTTCTGATCTCAGTAAGTTTCGATACCACTTCTTCCCCCCGCTTCCTTCCTTCATTTTCTTCTCCGCCGATTCATGACTGACAACCGGGAGATCGCTTACAGAAAACACCAGAAGGACATCATTCCAGTTGGTAAATAAAAACTACTAACTAATTCAATTGAATTATAGCCCTTGAAGCGTCAATGCCAAAGGGCAATCTGGCTCGACGGTGCGGATCCTACAAGCAGGATTTGACAACTAATCACTTTCACTCTTCTCTCTTGAACCGTAGTCGAGTGGTAAAAATGTTAGAGATGATTTCTCTATTCTCGAAAAAACCGATCTTCCTCCTACAAATCTTCGTTAACCCTTGTTCCTTACATGAAAGTACGTGGGTCTTGTATTTCAATGGACACAGAAACGGCTCTTTGAGAGAATGATTCTGCTGTGAATCGAAGACCGAACTCAAGAGCTCTTCATTGTGGCTGCAATAATGCCTGAAGATGAGAACAATCCAAATAATCACTCCTAGCCAATTGGAATCAGATTAAATAGGGTCAGACTATACTTTTTACACTAAACGAGAAATCGAAAACAAGAGTCTGCAAGAATATTCAAATGGAAAGAAAAGTCAAACGGAGCCATTTGCTTGCTCCGCCCAAGGAGACACCTCCATGCAAAGAGATTATGCCACTATGGTTCACATGAAAGCCGTTCTATGTTTATCTTGAGTTTATCACTTAATCTTCTGAAAACAGCTGAACAAGCCAAAGCATTTAAGGATTGTCCTCTACTCTTCCAAGGTTAAAGATAACCCTGTGACGATTCTTTCCTTCTTCGTCACGGTAAGATTCAACTAACTGAGCATACGTAAAGTTCTTAGATTTCGTGGGCTTTATAAACATGACTACTTAATAACAACCATAGAATACCTTCCAAAAGCAAGTAATTGTATAATCAATACTTAAATCCAACTTTTCATTAGTTACCACTAAAAAATATAGACAGAAAAAATAGTGCCTACGAAACCATGCGGGTTTGAGTCACTATCTTCTCTGTTTTATGGGTTCAAGTGATAAAGTCAAGAAAAACACTTACGATTCTTCACTTCATGGAATTGTCTTCAAGAACCGAAGCATGTAGTTTATCGTATGGGATAATAATCGAAACGGGAAAACAGTTTTTGAACAGGGGGTAAGGGGAAATGCCAAGAATGCTTGTTGCAACTGCCCCAGGAAAGGCGTCGATTGTTGAATACAGGGACAGGAAGATAGCGGCGAACGAGGTTATGGTCGAAGTCGAGTTCGCTTCTCCAAAGCACGGTTCGGAGATAGCTGATTTCAGAGGCGATAGCCCGCTTATAAACGAACGTTACGATGACGATTGGAAGCTCTTAGTTCCTCGATCTCCGGATCATGGAAAGGGAGTTGAGTTCGGTTCCTGGAATCTCGGCAATATGTGGGTAGGTAGGATCGTTATAAAGGGTGTGGATGTGAAGGACTACAATGTTGGCGAGAGGGTCTGTTCTTACGGAGGAATTCGCGAGACTCAAATTGTCAACGCCGTTGGCAATCACCGTCTGTTGAGAGTTCCCGAGGCCGTCTCCTGGAAGAGCGCCGTGTGCTATGATCCAGCTCAGTTTGCTCTGTCCGGGATCAGAGACGGGAATGTGAGGCCGGGTGACCATGTTGCAGTAATTGGACTTGGAGCCATAGGACTGCTGGCGGTCCAACTCGCGAAGAAGATCGGGGCAAGCCCGGTGATAGCGGTCGATCCTATTGAAATCAGGCGCGAGGTTGCGCTGAACTCAGGTGCAGATTTTGTTCTAGATCCAAAAGCTTGCGATGTTGGACTTGAGATCAAGAGGCTCACTCTTCAGACCGGTGCAGACTGCATAATCGAGACAAGCGGAGCTCCTTCTGCTCTGCAGTCGGCCCTCAGAGGTCTTGCACACGGGGGAACAATTTCGTACGTTGCCTGGGCAAAGGAGTTTCTCGGCGGCATCAATTTTGGGCGTGAAGCCCATTACAACTATGGGCGGTTGATCTTCTCCCGTGCGGCAAGTGAACCGGGACCCGACTATCCGAGGTGGAACAGAAAGAGGGTTGAAAGAGTCTGCTGGGAGATGATATGCAACGGTTCTCTTCGCGGCGATGAAATCGTTAACCCCGTCGTCAGCTTTGAAGAGTCCGCCGAAGCCTACTGCAAGTACGTCGACAAAAATCCCGAACTGAGCGTCAAGCTCGGAGTGGCTTTTTGAAGGTTCATGATCATCCAAAAGTCAGGAAGTTGATCGGCAGTAATGTTCCAGCCTCTTGTCTCATGCGCAAATTCTGTGGTTGGCCTCTAGCGATCTTGATTATAAACTCTCTCTCGATGGATTAGAGCGAGCAGTAGCTGAGGGTGTGAGTCACTGAAGACTGAGAGACTGCTTTGTATAATCGTAGTCAGAGAAGGCGGACTTGCCGGAAAATCCCGGTGATCTGATCAGAAAACGAGGCTGTTCTATTATGAACGGGACACACGATTGGAAACGCATTTCAAGAGATACAGCTGGCTATCTGCACAATGAGGAGCGATTTGTGAACCGGGGAAGGAAATGATCGAACTTCAGAGAAGAAGATGTGTATACGGCTTGCTCCCAAGAGAAAACGAACAGCCAGTTGTACATATAGTTAGATCAGCAAGACTTCATCAATCTGCGGCTATTGACGAACTTTTGAAAGGAGGAATACATGAAGCTGATCACTCAAGACAAGGAGTTCTTTCCTTCAAGAATGGAGGAGAAACTAAGTTTTGTGTATAAGCTGGGATTTGACGGCTTCGAAATAGATGGAAGGCTCTTGATCGAAGAGCTCGCCGAAGTGAAGGCGGCCGTTCGTTCCACCGGCGTTCCCGTTGCAAGCGCATGCGGAGGTTACCGCGGCTGGATAGGCGATTTCTCGAGCGAGAGGAGATCTCAAGCAATAAAGGATATCGGAGAGATCCTGCAAGCACTGGCTGACGTCGGCGGCAAAGGCATAGTAGTGCCTGCAGCCTGGGGAATGTTCTCGAAAAGGCTTCCTCCGATGGTTCCTCCAAGATCGGACTCGGAAGACACTGCCGTCCTTCTTGACTCTCTGGAGAGGCTGAATTCACTGGCCAAAGACACGGCTACACTTATCTATCTCGAGCCGCTAAACAGATATGAAGATCACATGCTGAACACGCTTGGCTCAGCCGCAAAGTTGATCGAAGAGGGGGGGTTCTCTAGTGTAAGGTTGACTGCCGACGCCTTCCATATGAATATCGAGGAGGCCGATCTTCGTAAAAGCATTGTGCAGAACAAGGAGTTTATTGCTCACGTACATATCGCCGACAGCAACCGATATCAACCGGGCCAGGCCCATCTTGATTTCGGTTATTTCTTTTCAGCACTTTCGGAAATCGATTATGGCGGTAACGTGGTCTTTGAATGCAGGGTTACTGGAGACGACCCGATCGAGAGATATAGAGAATCCTGTTGCTTCATAAGAAGCATTGTAGGGAACTCTGATACATGAGAAACGACAGACTCCGGGTTGCGATAGTCGGTGCAGGTCAGATAGTAGAGGTTACACACTTGCCCATTCTCTCATCAATGAGGGAAGAATTGGATCTTGTAGGGATTGCAGACATTGTGCCGGAGAGAGCCGAAAGACTGGCGATGAAATTCGGCGTAGAACGGGCTTTCCACGATTACGAGGAGATGCTTTCGACTCTCGAGCCGGATGCAGCACTCGTCTGTACGCCGAATAGATTTCATGCGGCGGCCACAGTAACCGCACTCAGGACAGGTTGCCATGTTTTCTGTGAGAAACCCCCTGCTATGAACAAGGAAGAGGTCCGTCGGATGATGGTCGCTTCGAGAAAGTCCGGAAGGATTCTCTCTTTCAACTTCAACTACCGGTACAGAAGAGAGGCAATCGCGATCAAGAAGTTCGTTGATAACGGCGATCTTGGAGAAGTCTATCATTGCGAGGGGAACTTCTTGAGACGGCGCGGAGTACCCGGCTGGGGTTCCTTCTCGAGCAAGGAATTGCAGGGCGGAGGACCCCTGATGGATATCGGAGTGCACATGCTCGATCTCGCCCTCTTCATGATGGGCTTCCCCCAGCCCGATAGCGTGACGGCCAGCACCTACTGCAAGATAGGCAACAAAAAGGGTGTCGGATTGATGGGCAGCTGGGACCCGGGTAAATTCAAAGTCGAAGATTCGGCATTTGGGTTCGTGAAATTCACGAACGGAGCGTCATTGATTCTGAAAACAGCTTTCGCGTTGAACATGAAGGATCGTTCCAACGTGAATCTTCAGATCTTCGGCGACAGGGCGGGCGCCACAGTCTTTCCGCCAGAAGTGTTCACTGAGATTCACGGCGAGCTGGCAGATATTTCTCTTCCCTTTGTAGAAGATGACAACTGCTATATGAGATCGTTAGGAGCATTTTTCGATCGCTGCAGGGAAGGGAGTTCTGAATTACCCACTCCTGAACAGGCATATCTCCTTCAGAGCCTCCTCGACGCTTTTTATGAATCGGCTGAAAGTGGTTCGGCTGTGATATTTGAAAGGGGCTTAATATAATGAAGATCACAATTCTGAACGGAGCTTTTGAGGATAGCGGCACTTTTGAAGAGTACCTTGAAAAGCTTGTCGAATTTCTTTCAAAGATGAAGAACGAGATTCAATACTTCAAATTGAGAGATTTGGAGATCAAGCAATGCATGGGATGTTTTGGATGCTGGGTCGAAACTCCTGGAGAATGCATCGTTCCAGATGACACAGTCAAAATCAGACGGGCCGCAGTGAATTCCGATCTGCTTATCTTTGCCTCACCGCTCATTCTTGGCTTCACCACATCGATTCTTAAGAAAGCGATCGACAAGATGATCCCGATCGTCCATCCTTATTTCACCATAAGAGCCGGCGAAATCCACCACAAGAAGCGCTACAAGACTTACCCGCTCCTGGGTGTCCTGATCGAGAAAGAAATCGATACAGACAAAGAGGATCTGGAAATAGTTCGGGCAATCTATGAACGGGTGGCAATTGAGATGGCAACCAGTCTTGTATTCTTCGATTCCGATGAGAAGCCGCCTGAGGAGGTCGCATATGCGATTACTAATCATTAATGGATCGCCTAGAGGAACCAGGAGCAACTCACTCGTAATTGCGAATCACTTCTTGAGGGGAATAAAAGCCTCTCTCCAGAACAATCTACAGCTGGAAGTTCTGAACCTGATCGAAGAGCATTCGGCCCTCTCTGATGTGACAGAAAAAATCGCCGTTGCCGATGAGGTCCTCTTCGCCTTCCCCTTGTATGTCGACAGCATGCCGGGCTTGGTGATGGAGCTGTTCGAGTCCTTATACAATTTGAAAGGGAAGTTATCGGGAAAAGAGTTCTTGTTTTCCATTCAGTGCGGTTTTCCTGAGACTCTGAATCTGAGATTTGTCGAAAGATACCTGCAGAAGCTTGCTGGAAGACTTGGAGCAGACTATGGGGGATGCATCAGCAGGGGAGGGATGGAAGGAGCGAGATTTCTATCTGAAGATTCAGAGGTACTTCAGAGATATCGGGAGCTCGGAGAGATCTATGGCAAGACCGGTAAGCTGGACAAAGATCTTCTCGGAAAAATCGCTCATCCAGAGAGAATACCATTGGCTGCCAAAGCGATCGCTCTTGCCCTTTCCCCGGCCGGCATTTTCGATAAATACTGGAACAGACAACTTAAGGCGAACGGGGTTTACAAAAGAAGGAATGACAGACCTTACGAAGAATAGAAACGAATCTCCTGCATTCCCTTATACTACTGAATTCTGTAGAGCGACCCAAGTTGTGAAGGAAATCAGGAAGCTCGGTCCAGGCTTCTCATAATTGCCTGAACAAACTGGACCGAGTTTTCATATATCTCTCCGTAATCGATCCATTCTTCAAATCCTTCGGCATCACTGGAGGAAGCTCGATAAGTCTTCACAAGCTCTGCAGGTCTTTCATCACTAACTACAGAGACTACTTGTTCCCTCTTGAACTCTGGGCTATAAAAGAAGCCTGGGACCACAACGAAGTCCTCTTCTCGCACAAGCGGCAACTCTAGACTGAGATCAATCACATGGTATCCTCTCTCTTCAACCAGAACCTCGTCTGAAAGCACCAGTCCAGAGAATCTGTTCTCATCCTCATTCCGGGCTTCGTAGATCTCGATCTTGATAGATTCTTCTTTATTGGCAGTATGAGGCCAACAGTTTTGATAGAACCGTCTTCTCTGGCAATGAAACGGGAACTTCCCCAAGAATCAAAATTCAAAGAACTGTAGCCATGGCTCTTGTACATTGACGACTTTGTCACCGGTTCTGAAAGGGCTCCTTCACTGGATTGATAGCTCATTCGATCGTATCCTTCACCGCTGGCCGCGACAAAACTTACCGCATAGCTATTTTCCTTGAGAAAGACCGTGTCATAGTAAGAAATCCAGAGATACTCTCCGTCATGGAGATCTTCACTCAAGCTGTCTCCTATAAGCCACGCTCTCGGCACGGGCGGACCTGCAATCGATATGAAATCGTCCCAGCCCGCGATTGCAACCATATGGACAAGAGAATCGACTGGCGACTCGCTGTCACAGTAGTTCAGAGTCGCGCGAAGAAACATGAGAGCAAAGCCGACCCAGATACAGGCAGCTGCCTTACTTTCATTCTGTCAATGCTTGTGGCGAATCAGTCCAATCAACTTCGCAACCTCAATTACGGGAATAGGCACCAGCGAGAGAAGGAGAGCCAGAACGTACATCGGTGTCTCCAGTTGAGCCAATCCGAAAATTGTGGCGAAAGGAGAGATGAAAACAACGGCAGCCACCATCGTAAACGAAGTCAACACAGCAAGAAATAGCACTTTGTTTGAAAGGATCCCGATTCTGAACAGCGAGTGACTTGACCGCATATTAAACGAGTGAAAGATCTGAGTCAAAGAAAGAATCACAAAGGCCATGGTTCTTCCCGCGATAACATCTCCGGTGCTCTTCCAGCCAATCGCAAAGCCAATCAAAGTGAGAATTGCAAACATAGCTCCTTGAAGAAGAACCTGAAGTCCCAGTCCCCCGGCAAAAATGCCTTCATTCTTAGGTTTAGGCTTTCTATTCATGACATCTTTTTCTACTGGCTCCATGCCGAGCGCGATCGCTGGCAGGCTGTCTGTCACTAGGTTTATCCAGAGCAGTTGTGCAGATATCAGCGGGGCTTCTCTCCAGATCATCATGGCGGTGAAGACTGTAAGTATCTCTCCAATGTTTGTTCCCAGAAGGAAACCGACCACTTTTCTGATATTGTCGTATATGCCGCGGCCTTCCTTAACGGCGTGTACAATCGTCGCGAAATTGTCGTCGGTAAGGGTCATGTCGGCCGCGCTCTTCGCAACATCTGTTCCGGTTATTCCCATCGCGCATCCGATATCGGCAGCTTTTAGAGCTGGAGCGTCGTTCACCCCGTCCCCCGTCATTGCAACGACTTCACCCTGCTTTTGCAATGCATGAACGATCCTGATTTTGTCTGACGGCGACACTCTTGCATAGACCGAGATATTTCTTACCCTCCTGTCCAGTTCATCATCAGACATTTTTGACAGCTCAATTCCGGATACAATTTCATCTCCATCAAGCAAGATGCCGACTTCTCTGGCAATGGCCGCAGCCGTGAGTTTGTGATCGCCGGTGATCATCACCGGCCTGATCCCTGCCTGCCGGCACAGTCTTACGGACTCTTTCGCCTCGGGACGCGCTGGATCAATCATACCTACGAGACCGAGGAACGTAAGACCACTCTCAATCTCAGCTGGATCGAGGGTCGCAGGAATCTTCTGGATCTCTTTGGAGGCGACGGCAAGAACTCGAAGCGCGCTGCTACCCATTTCCTCCGCGATCTCTCTACCCTTTTGAACATCTCCGGATGTGCATCTTGTGGAAACTGAATCTATTGCGCCTTTTACAATTACCACGTTTTTTCCATCGATGTCGTTAATAGTTGTCATCATTTTCCGTTCAGAATCGAACGGTATCTCGGCCAGTCTCGGATACTTCTTCTCTATCTCATCTTTTAGGATCCCATTCCTCATGGCTGCCAGCACTATAGAGGTCTCAGTCGGGTCACCGATGTGCTTCTCTTCTCCATCCTCAATAACGACTCTCCCGTCAGAACAAAGCGTTGCGTACAGCAAGAGGTCCCTTATTTCAGACGAGTTATCATCGCTGATCTCCTCAGTAACTGACGAAGAAGCCGAAAAGGCCTTGACCAGGGTCATTTTATTCTGTGTGAGAGTTCCCGTCTTATCTGAACAGATCACCGTAGCGCTTCCGAGAGTCTCCACGGCGGGCAGCTTCCGAATAATAGCGTTTCTCTTCACCATTCGTTGGACTCCAATGGCAAGCACAACGGTCACAATCGCCGGAAGCCCTTCCGGAATCGCTGAAACCGCGAGCGAAACAGAGATCATGAAGATCTCCATTATTGGAATACCTTCAATAAGCCCGACAAGAAAAATCACTGCACAGGCGATAAGAGCGGCGATACCGAGATACTTCCCAAGAACGGCCAGTCTATGTTGAAGAGGAGTCTGAGTGTCTTCTTCTCCTGAAAGCAGGCCTGCGATCTTTCCCATTTCTGTCTTCATTCCAGTCTCAACGACGACGCCCTTCCCTCTTCCATAGCTGACGCCGCATCCCGAGAAAACCATGTTGTGTCTATCACCGATAGAGGCCTCTTCCTTAACGATTGCATCTGCCGATTTCTCGGAGGGGACCGATTCACCGGTCAGGGCAGACTCGTCGACCTTCAAACTCGCACTTTCAATGATTCTCGCGTCGGCAGGAACAAAATCACCGGCCTCAATTAGGATAATATCTCCCGGCACCAGCTTCGATGCTTGAATCAACTTCTGTTCTCCGTCACGGATTACCCTGGCGTTTGGCGAGGAAAGCTTTTTCAGGGCATCCAGAGCC
>JACDJB010002216.1_pt1 | contig 14449 bp, 10 predicted proteins | sample 7454121 | NCBI WGS metagenome assembly JACDJB01 (sample SAMN14253290, study PRJNA609438) | sludge metagenome | isolation source: sludge after 25d culture with pyrite | collected 2018-12-20 | reverse complement strand
GCTGAACATAGACCGAGCCGTGACAGGAAATTTCCACAATATCTTCACCGGTAAACGAGTGCGGCGCACGAAACAGGGCAACCACCACCTCGTCAACGACTTCGCCGTTTGAAGCAATCTGCCCGAAATGCAGCGTGTTGCCCGGTTGGTCTTTCAGTTTTTTTGTCCGGTTCGGACTTTGAAAAACTCTTTCGGTAATGGCAACGGCATCAGGACCCGAAAGCCTGATTAGCGCTATGGCGCCGCTGCCCGGTGATGTTGAAATGGCACAAATTGTTGACTGATCAAGCATGTTTCCTAACTTTTTTGTAAAGATATACCATTTATTTTAATTAGATTTAGCCGGATTTAAGCGCTTTTTTATGGACAAATTGATTAAAGAAACAGTGAAAATTATCCGGGAATCACAATTCGCAATAGCATTCACCGGTGCCGGAATTTCTGTTGAAAGCGGAATTCCCCCTTTTCGGGGAGAGCACGGCTTATGGAATAAATACAATCCCGAAATTTTGGATATAGGCTTTTATCTCAAAAATACCGTAGATTGTTGGAACTATATCCGCGAAATATTTTACGATTTTTTTGCCAATGCCGTGCCCAATGCGGCTCATAACATCCTTGCAGAGATGGAGCAGAAAGGATTTTTAAAATCGGTAATTACCCAGAATATCGACAATTTACACTTTGAAGCCGGAAATGTGAACGTGCATGAATTTCATGGAAATTCAAAACGGTTGCTGTGTTTGCAATGCGAAAGACATTATAACGCCGATGAATTTGATTTTAAAGAAATTCCGCCACGCTGCAAGCATGACAACGCAATTTTAAAACCCGATTTCATATTCTTTGGGGAAGGCATTTCCCCGGATGCTTTCCAGAATTCATTTGCCGATGCCGAAAAGGCGGATGTTTGCATCATTATCGGTTCCACCGGCGAAGTTATGCCCGCTTCATCTGTGCCGCGTACGGCAAAGCAGAACGGCGCAGCAATCATTGAGATAAACCCTGAAAAAACCCTTTTTACCAGCAAAGTTACAGACATTCACCTGCGCGGAAAAGCGTCTGAAATAATGGAGCAAATTGCGAAGCAGTTGTTTTGAGTTTTCGGATAATTCGGGTGCGGTTAAAGATGAATTTGTCTGAACTTTGTCTGTTAGTTTACCGTTAAAACCTATATTTGCGGAATTAATTCCGCTACAGGAAAAGCGCATGAAAGAGAATCATGCCGAAGATTTTTGAAAATATTTAATTTTAATCTGATGAAATTACTTGAAGGAAAAACAGCCGTTATAACCGGCGCTTCTAAGGGAATTGGCAAAGCGATTGCGCTGAAATTTGCACAGGAAGGCTGTAATGTTGCATTTACCGATCTTTTTGAAGATGAAAATATGGAGACCACCCTGCAGGAGTTGCTGGCGCTGAACGTAAAGGCTAAAGGATATGCTTCTGATGCTGCCGATTATGAAGACACGGCAAAAGTGGTTGACCGGATTGTGGAAGATTTCGGGCAGGTTGACATTTTAGTGAACAATGCCGGAATCACAAAGGATACGCTGCTCATGCGAATGACTGAAGATCAGTGGGATGCCGTGATTAACGTAAACCTGAAATCGGTTTTCAACTTCACAAAAGCGATACAGAAAACCATGCTGAAACAGCGTTCTGGTTCTATAATCAACCTCAGTTCAGTAGTGGGCGTGAGCGGAAATGCGGGACAGGCAAACTACTCTGCATCAAAGGCAGGGATAATCGGTTTCACCAAATCGGTGGCGCGCGAATTAGGCTCCAGGGGAATCCGCTCCAATGCCATTGCACCCGGATTTATCATCACTGAAATGACAGCAAAAATACCGGAAGATGCGCGTAAAGCGTGGGAAGCTTCCATTCCGCTGAAGCGTGGCGGCTCACCGGAAGAAGTTGCGGGAGTTGCCGTATTTCTTGCATCCGACCTTTCCTCTTATGTCAGCGGACAGGTTATTCAGGTTTGCGGTGCAATGAACACCTGACGGATTTTGCGGATTATCGCAAAACAAAAGAGGCTGCCCGAACGGGCAGCCTCTTTTGTTTTGCACCAATTGTTAATTGTTGCTCATCTCTTTTTTAGATGAGAGTATTCTTATGAGTAATTTCTCATTCTTTTTGTCAAATCCGACCGAAATGGTATCTCCTTCCGAAATGGAAGCTTTTATGATAATTTCCGCCATTTCGTCTTCAAGATATTTCTGAATTGCACGCTTGAGCGGGCGGGCGCCAAATTGGGGATCGTACCCTTTTTCTGCCAGAAAATCTTTAACCGCCGGAGATATTTTCAGCTTGTAATTTAGCGATTCCACGCGCTTGTAAAGCTCTGCCAACTCCAGATCGATAATCTGTTGAATGTTCTCTTTGCTCAACTGGTTGAACATCACCACATCATCAACCCGGTTGAGAAATTCGGGTGCGAATGCTCTTTTTAATGCTTTCTGAACAACATACTTCGCGTGTTCATTATCTGACATATCGTCCTGCGCAGTTGAAAAACCGACACCACGCCCAAAATCCTTCAGCTGGCGGCTTCCGATGTTGGAAGTCATGATGATTATGGTATTTTTAAAGTCAACATTTCTTCCGAGACTGTCCGTGAGATGCCCTTCATCCAACAGTTGTAGCAGAATATGGAAAACATCGGGATGCGCTTTTTCCATTTCATCAAGCAGCACAACAGAATAGGGCTTGCGTCTCACTTTTTCGGTGAGCTGACCGCCTTCTTCATATCCCACATATCCCGGAGGCGCACCAACTAAACGGGAAACCGAGAATTTCTCCATATATTCGCTCATGTCGATCCGAATCAACGACTCCAGATTATCAAACAGATAAGTGGTCAGCACCTTTGCTAACTGCGTTTTGCCAACTCCCGTAGGTCCTAGAAAAATGAATGAACCGATAGGGCGGTTGGGATCTTTCAGTCCGGCACGGTTGCGCTGAATCGCTTTCACAATCTTTTTGATTGCTTCTTCCTGTCCGATTACCTTGGATTTCAGGTCTTTTTCCATACCCATCAGCCGTTTTCCTTCAGCCTGTGCAATTCGCTGAACCGGAACTCCGGACATCATGGCAACCACTTCTGCAACTTTATCTTCATCAACAATTTCGCGATGATTCAGCAGCTCTTTTTCCCACTCTTCCTTTTCGGTTTCTAAAAGTTGAAGCAGGTTTTTCTCCTTATCCCTGTAGTTGGCAGCCAGCTCAAAGTTCTGACTTTTCACTGCGGAAATTTTATCCTCTTTAGCCTGCTCGATTTTCTCTTCCAACTTCACAATCCTTTCGGGAACATTAATATTGGTAATATGAACCCGCGAGCCGGTTTCGTCCAATGCATCTATTGCCTTGTCCGGCAGATACCTGTCGGAAATGTAGCGTGCCGTCAGCTTAACACAGGCATCAATCGCTTCGGGCGTGTATATCACATTGTGATGATCTTCATATCTGCTTTTGATATTTTTCAGAATTTCAATGGTCTCCTCAATTGTTGTGGGTTCAACCAAAACTTTCTGAAAGCGTCGCTCCAATGCACCGTCTTTTTCAATATGTTGGCGGTACTCGTCAAGCGTTGTTGCGCCAATGCACTGAATTTCACCGCGTGCCAGAGCCGGTTTCAGCATATTTGCTGCATCCAACGAGCCTGTTGCGCCGCCTGCTCCAACAATAGTGTGAATTTCATCAATGAAAAGTATGATATTATTTACCTTGGAAAGTTCATTCAGAATCGCCTTCATGCGTTCTTCAAACTGACCGCGGTATTTGGTTCCTGCCACAATCGAAGCGATGTCGAGACTCACCACCCGTTTGTCGAACAGAATGCGGGAAACTTTCTTTTGCACAATGCGCAGGGCAAGTCCTTCCGCAATGGCAGATTTCCCAACTCCCGGCTCGCCAATCAGAATGGGATTGTTCTTTTTCCGGCGGCTCAAAATCTGTGCAAGACGCTCAATTTCAACGTCGCGTCCTACAATCGGGTCGAGGCTGTTCTCTTCAGCCAGACGGGTAATATCTGTTCCGAAATTATCTAAAACCGGAGTATCTGACTTGGGTGATGCGCTCTTTCTGGCGCCTTGTCCGCTGCCTGGTCTGCGTGAAAAAGGACCAATCGGATCATCATCTTCACTTTCCGGAAAATCGGAGCGCGCAGACGGATTGCTTAATTCCCTGAGCTGTGATCTCACCGCTGAATAATTTACGCCGAACTCAAGCAGCAGCTGCGTTACAATGCTTTCACTGTCTTTCAGAATAGCTAACAGCAAATGACCGCTGTTGGCATAAGGGCTTTTAAACCAGCGTGCTTCGAGATAAACAAGCTTTAGCGCCTTCTCTGCCGATTTCAGCATCATCAGATCAACATTGCCGTTAACCGGATTGCTTGTTCTGATTTTCTTTTCGATGAGTTGTTTGATATCTTTTAAATTCACACCCAGATTTTCAAGAATATCTGTGGCAATTCCTTCACCATCTCTTAATATTCCCAAAAAAAGGTGCTCCTGTCCGATATAGTCATTCCCTAACCGGATTGCTTCTTCCCGGCTGTAACCTATTATATCCTTAATTCTTGGAGAAAACTGAGAATCCATAATTTATTAAAATTTTCCCTGTTTAGAACAAAAATTGTTCCTAATAGTTTAAAGCGCTAAATTACCAATAATTGGGCTCCAAAGTGAATATTTAGTCGGGAAGTTTTCAAAGCAACAAGCTGTTTCCTGAATTATTGACAGTTAAATTGTTAATATCTTCTTTCCTGACCCGGCATTAATCAAGCCCCTTTGTGCCTTATTGACAGATGATTTTTATTACTTTTGTGGTTCAATTTCAAATTGGAAATTATTTAACGAAGAAAGGAATACAATGAGTGAAGGAGAAAGAATAATTCGGGTAAACATCGAAGAGCAAATGAAATCTGCTTACATCGACTATTCAATGTCGGTTATTGTTTCGCGCGCTCTGCCCGATGTGCGGGATGGCTTTAAGCCGGTTCACCGCCGTGTTTTATATGGTATGTTTGATCTGGGTAACCTGTCGAACCGTCCTTATAAGAAATCGGCAAGAATTGTTGGTGAAGTTTTGGGGAAATATCATCCCCACGGAGATTCATCGGTTTACCACACCATGGTCAGAATGGCGCAGTCGTGGTCGCTTCGCTACCCGCTGATTGACGGACAGGGCAACTTTGGTTCGATAGACGGCGATAGCCCTGCGGCTATGCGTTACACGGAAGCGCGCATGGCAAGAATTGCGGAAGAAACTTTAGCCGATTTGGATAAAAATACAGTGGACTTTCAGCCAAATTTTGATGAGTCGCTGACTGAACCAACCGTTTTGCCAACCAAAATCCCGCAACTGTTAATCAACGGTTCGTCGGGAATTGCTGTTGGAATGGCAACAAACATGGCGCCGCACAATCTTTCCGATTCAATTGACGCCATCATTGCCTATATTGACAATCCCGATATCGATATTGAAGAGTTGATAAGGATTATTCAGGCGCCCGATTTTCCTACCGGCGGCATTATTTATGGCTATTCCGGCGTGAAAGAAGCTTTTGAAACCGGACGGGGAAGAATTGTTTTGCGGGGGAAAGCCCATATTGAAAATGACGGGAACCGCGAAAAAATTGTAGTTACCGAAATTCCCTATTTAGTCAATCGTGCCGAGATGATTCAGCGGACTGCCGACTTAGTGAATGAGAAAAAAATTGAAGGCATTTCCAATGTCAACGATGAGTCGGGCAGGGAAGGGATGCGCGTGGTTTATGACCTGAAACGCGATGCAATGAGTAATGTGGTTTTAAATAACCTCTATAAATATACTGCATTGCAAACTTCGTTCAACGTGAACAATATTGCACTTGTGAACGGAAGACCCAAAATGCTGAACCTGAAGGACATTATCGTTCATTTTGTAAATCATCGCCACGAAGTTGTTACGCGCCGCACGCAATACGAATTAGAACAGGCTGAAAAAAGAGCGCATATTCTGGAAGGCTTGATCATTGCCAGCGACAATATTGATGAAGTCATTGCAATTATCAGAAGTTCTTCAACTCCCGACAATGCAAGAGAAAGGTTAATCGAGCGGTTTGAACTCACTGAAATTCAGGCAAGGGCAATCGTTGACATGCGTTTGCGTCAGCTCACCGGATTAGAGCAGGACAAGCTGCGGAGTGAATATGAAGAGATTATGAAGCAGATTGAGCATCTGAAAAATATTTTATCGGATATAAGTCTCAGAATGAACGTAATAAAGGATGAACTGTTAGAAATAAAGAGTAAATATGGGGATGAAAGAAAAACCGAGATAGTTCCCAATGCTGAAGAGTTTAATCCTGAAGATTTTTATGCTGATGAAGACATGGTTATCACCATTTCGCATCTGGGATATATTAAACGGACACCGTTGACCGAATTCCGGATTCAGGGAAGGGGAGGGGTTGGTTCCAAAGGCGGAACTACCCGTGATGAAGATTTCCTTGAGCATATTTTTATTGCTTCAATGCACAATACGCTACTGCTTTTCACCGAAGCAGGCAAATGCTACTGGCTGAAAGTTTATGAAATTCCTGAAGGTTCACGGTCGGCAAAAGGGAGGGCAATTCAAAATATTCTCAACATCGGTCTGGAAGATAAAATACTGACCTTCATTAAAGTAAAGACACTTTCCGACGAAGAATTCATCAACAACAACTACATTCTTTTTGGTACCAAGAAGGGGATGATAAAGAAAACATTGCTGGAAGCCTACTCACGTCCGCGGCAAAACGGTGTGATTGCCATCACTATCCGCGAAGGAGACCAATTGCTTGAAGCGCGGCTGACCAACGGCGAAAGCGAAATCATGCTTGCCGTGAAATCGGGTAAGGCTATCCGGTTTAATGAAGAGCGGGTGAGAGCCATGGGGCGGACAGCTTCCGGCGTGAAAGGAATTACCTTAAGCGGCAAAAATGATGAAGTAATCGGTATGGTTTCCTTAAAGCATGAAGATGAAGAGGATATTCTTGTGATTTCCGAACACGGCTACGGAAAACGTTCAAAACTTGAAGATTACAGAATTACGAACAGAGGTGGTAAAGGAGTGAAAACCCTGAATATCACCGAGAAAACCGGTCGCCTGATTGCCATTAAAAATGTTTCCGATGCTAACGATTTAATGATTATTACTGAAAACGGACTCACCATACGTCTCGCAGTGGAATCAATTTCGCTGATGGGACGGGCTACACAGGGCGTCCGGCTCATTAATCTGAAAGAGGAAGACAGCATCGCTTCAGTGGCAAGAGTGGTAAATGACACTGAAGAAGAACAAGTGTTTGAAACGGACGAGGCTGATGAAGGAAGCGATATTAATCCTGAAAATAACACCGAAACAGAAGACGATTATTTGGAACAGGAATAAATTACTAAAATTCATGGCAGTATATTTGATATAAATTATAAAACATAATATTTTTGTAAAAAATTAATTTAAAAATTGAACACAATGAAAAGAGTATTTATTTTAACTGTTTTGGTTTTAATTGCTTTTTTGGGCAATGCTCAAAAAAGCCTTGTAACCAAATCGCAAAGCCTTAAAGAGGCAGGAAAACTCGCTGAAGCTTTGCAAAATATTAATAAAGCTATTGATCCATCGCATGACAAGGTTGCCAAAACCATCGACTGGCCCAACACCTGGGAGGTGAGGGGAGAAGTGTATCAGGCAATTTTTCAGTCAACAAATGCCGATATTAAGAAACTTGCAGATGATCCGCTCACGGAGGCAGTTAATTCTTTCAAAAAGGCTGTGGAACTCGATGCAAAAGGAAGAAACACCAACAGCATCAAGGTAAAGTTGACGCTGTTGATTAATGATTTAACAAATCAGGCAGTTGAAGCATTCAACCAGAATAACTTTGACAGGGCATTGCTTTCCTTTGAACAAATACTTGATGTTCAGAGCATTGACTTCATTGCAAAAGACAATCCCGGAGCAGTTGACACCGTAATTATCTTTAATGCGGGGCTTGCAGCATACAATGGCGAAAAGTATGATAAAGCCATTAAATATTATGAAGAAGCTGCCAAATATGATTATAATGGTGCAAAAACGTACAGTCTGATTGCAAGTTCTTACCAGCTGAACAAGGATACCCTTGGCGCATTAGCAGCTTTGCAGAAGGGATTTGAAAAATATCCGGATGACAATGTTGTGCTGACAAGCATGATTCAGCTTTATATGGATCAGAACAAAACGGAAGATGCAATGAAGTATCTCAAATTGGCAATTGAGCAGGATCCCGAAAACGCAACATTCTATTTTGCTCAGGGCGCTCTTTACGAAAAGCTTGAAGACGAAGAGAATGCCATTGAAGCATACCAGAATGCCATTGAAGCCGATAAAGAATTTTTTAACGCATATTACAATCTTGGCGCATTGTATTATAATAAAGGTGTGAAGCAGATTGAATATGCAAACACAATTCCCACGTCAAATAATAAATTATACGAAGAGGAGTTATCCAAATCTGACATCTGGTTCGAGGAGGCATTGCCGTTCATGGAAAAGTGCCATGAGCTCAAAAATGATGACAACATGACGCTTGAATCACTCAAAAACCTCTATTACAGGCTGAAAGATATGGACAACTACAATAAGATGCTTGAAAAGCTGGGGCAGTAATCAGATAATCTATTAAAAGAAGGGACATTAAAATTTGTCCCTTTTTTGAAATAGATATTATTTAACATAATATCTATTATAGGACAAATATGTTTTTAGAAATAAATATTAAGACTCCTTTGTTTATAACTTCTTTTCTGCATATACCCATTTGATTGTAGCCAAAGTAAAATATCGTTATTTTTGCCGTTTATACTATACTGATAGTTTATATCGTTTTGTTTAAAATTATAATGAAAATTTTAGTCCATGTTTAAATTATTAATGATTCAGGCCGATATTGCAAATGAACTGGATACGCTGGCCACAGAAACAGCTGATGGAATTTCCATCAAGTTTTTTGATTTAGCACTCAAAGGCGGTTGGATAATGATTCCAATTCTGTTGCTTTCATTTATTGCAGTTTATATTTTCTTTGACCGCTATTTTGCCATCAGAAAAGCCGGACAGTTTGATGCTTCACTGCTGGAAAAGATCAAAGTTTACATTACAAACGGAAAAATTGACGATGCGCTTATGCTTTGCCGCACCAGTGTCAATCCGGCTTCAAAAATGATAGAAAAAGGAATCAGCCGCATTGGTCGTCCGTTTGGTGATGTGAGTGCAGCTATCGAAAATGTTGGTAATCTGGAGATTGCAAAGCTTGAAAAAGGACTTCCCACTCTGGCTTCGGTTGCCGGCGGCGCACCGATGCTCGGTTTTTTGGGTACCGTTATGGGAATGATTCAGGCGTTTTACGATATGTCAAATGCCGGTAATAATATTGATGTAACACTCTTATCAACAGGTATTTACCAGGCAATGGTAACTACGGTTGCCGGGCTGATAGTTGGAATTATCGCCTATTTTGCTTATAATGTTCTGGTTACCAACGTTGAAAAAGTGGTTTTTAAAATGGAAGCAACCACCACCGAATTTATGGATTTGCTTAATGAACCTGTTTAACCGATTCAAATGGCTTTAAAAAGAAGAAATAAGGTAAATGCTACATTCAGCATGGCATCAATGACCGATATTGTCTTTTTGCTGCTCATATTTTTTATGATTACATCAACGCTGGTAGCACCCAACGCATTGAAGCTTTTACTGCCTCAAAGCAACAACCAGACTGCTGCAAAACCTATCACAACAATCTCAATAACAAGAGATTTGAAATATTACGTCAATGATGACGGCAAACTGCGGCGTGTTGAATTTCAGGAAATTGAGCCTTTCTTGCAAAATCGGTACGGAATTGGCAATGATGATATTTTTATTTCACTTCATGCCGAAAAATCGGTTCCCTGGGAAGAAGTGGTAAAAATTATGAACATTGCACGAAAGAATAAATATAAAATGATTGCAGCTACTGCACCGGAGAGTTAATGAGTTATTATCAAAAACATAGAGAAGGAATTATCGGGACAACCATTTTTCATGTTATTGTCCTGCTGATACTGATTTTCATGGGATTTTTCACCCCTCTCCCACTGCCCGGAGAACAGGGAATTTTGGTGAATTTCGGCGACAGCGAGCATGGATTGGGAGATATTGAACCTGCTCCGCAGCGGCGCCAGCCCGAACCACCGCCACCACCCCAAAGTACGCAAACACCATCTACCCCACCCCCGCAGCCTGCTGCACCGCCCCCGGTCAATACACAGCCTGCCAAAGAGGAGGCAATGACACAGGATTATGAGCAGACGGCAGCAATTGAAGCTGCAGAGAGAAAGCGTAAAGAGGAAGCTGACAGGCAGCAGCGAATAGAGGAGCAGCGCCGGCAGGCCGAGGCAGCTGAACGTCAACGGTTAGCAGAGATTGAGCGCCAGCGCCAGGTTGAAGCAGAAAGGCAGCGTCAGGCTGAATTGGAGAGACAGCGTCAGGCAGAGTTAGAAAAACAAAAGCGTGAAGAAGAAGAGCGCAGAATAGCTGAAATCAACTCCCGTGCACAGGGTGCATTTGGCGGGAATGCCAGTGGTCCGGGTGGACAAGGCACCGGAAGCAATCCGAATCAGGGAGTTACTTTTCCCGGAGGAAACCAGGGAGTGCCGACAGGCGATCCCAATGCAGGGAATTATGGTCCGGGCGGCAGCGGCTCCGGCGACCAGGGAACCGGGGTCTCCTTTGACCTTTCCGGGCGCTCAGCCCGTTCACTACCCAAACCGGCTTACCCGGGTGATGATGAAGGAGTGGTTATCGTAAAAGTTACCGTGGATAAAAACGGAAATGTAACGGCAGCTGAGCCGGGAGCACGTGGTACAACCATAATGAACCAGAAATTTTGGAATGAAGCACGGCAGGCGGCGCTAAAAGCCAAATTTAATGTGGACAACAACGCTCCTGCATTTCAGCAGGGAACTATCTCTTATCGTTTCCGGCTGAACTGATCGTTTTATTTCGGAGAATCACAAGCTGAGCAAGGCTCTCAGCTTATTTTTTTGGAAAAGTATCAGAACTCAAGAAATTCAGGACCCTGCTCAAAAACAATGTCGCGCGGAATTCCCGCTTCCCCGATTCTGTTCAGATCGTTCTGAAGCTCTTCGCGAATAAACCCTTTCTCTTCAAGCATCTGCTTTGCAGCTTCATAATCGCCATCGCCCTGTACTTTCAAAATATATTCGGAAAGGCTCAGCATCGCCGATTTCATCCGCTCAAAATCAACGCGGTATGTGCCGGTTGCATTATCCCGCCGGAATGCTCCTGCTTCAAGGAAGTAGTAAAAGCGCATCATGTTTGCTTTTCCGTGGGCGCTGGCTGCGCCAAACCGAACTGAACGGAAAAGCCCTGCCATGGAAGTAACAAAATTATCCATCATATCTTTATTAGCCAGCTCGCCAACCTCATTCAGCTGGTAAACACACCACAACCCCAGAATATCCGCCTTGTTCTCTTCAAAAGATGTATAGACGTTTTTCAGCGCTTCACGCACCGTGGAGCTTTTGTCAACAGTGCTGCCAAGTCCAAGTCCGTGAGCCACTTCATGAAACATGGTGTTTTCAAAAAAAGCATCAAATTTCACATGTTTACGCTGATCCTCTGCAATCAGCAAATCGGAAATCGGAATCAATATCTTGTCAAATTTTGCCTGCATGGAATTTTTTAGCTGCAACTTACGACTTCCTTTATCTTCCCTGACTTTCTCATCATTCGGCAGGTTTATGGCAATGGTCTTGCTTCCTGCATTACAATCTCCGGCGTAATATATTGCATCATAGACATTTAAGTCAGAGTCAAATCCGGGAGTTTCATTTTTGTATGGTTGCGGACACGGCAGCGCTTCCTGAAGTCCGGGAAGTAACGCCGCATATTTCTCTAATTTTTCACTCCACTCCCTGTCTTTTACAAGAATCATCGATTCATAAGCTGCCTTATAGCCATATAGCTGATCTTCATAGTTTTCAATTGGACCGATGATAAAATCAACTGTATTGTTTTTCATCTCAAGCCAGGCAACATCGCTTTCATAATAATCATCATTGAGCAGCGCCTGTGCCCGCTTTTCAAGGTAATTTTTCAATCCTTCATCTTCTGCCAAACCGGCAGCCTGAAGAACTAAATCTGCTGCTTTGGAGACCTGCCCGCTCCACGCCTGATGATACGGAACTGCCTGTAAATTATTATTCTCATCCCTTCTGATTAATGTATATAAACTTGTTTTTTGCGGATTATCCCAGGCATCAAATTCGGCTTTGGTCATATTTGCCGGATAAAAATTGGCTCCCGCCGGTTTGGCTCCGAATTTTTTAATAAAAGGTTCATTGTTATTGAGACGCTCCCACGGACCGTAATTGATTTGCAAAAACTTTTTTGTATAATCGTCAAAATCATTGGCAAACAGCTCTTGTTTGTTGCCATAAGCCTGAGCCCAGAAAATATCATCCATGATTATTGCAGCTTCAAAAAGTAATGGAAGCATCTGTTTTTCCTTTTCGGACAAGAGACTCAAATCGGTTGTTAATCTGAAAGTGGCAAACTCCTCCACCTTTTGCCTGATATTGTCATCTGTATTCATTATTTCACCTTTTTTTGTTGTTGCAGTGCAGCTCAATACAAAAACTGCAATTGTCAGAAGTAGAAACTGTTTCATTTTTAAATTTATTTTGGCACAAAATTATCAAACAACCCCTCATAATATCTTAAATTCTCAAAAATTCCGCCACCGGTTTTGAAAAATTCATCATTTGTGGTATAAATTCCGCCTGCTGGCTCAATCCATGGCTTATTTCCTGCCGGAAAATGTTCCATCATTTTGTTCCAGTTCCGGTAGTTTTGCTTCCCGTTACTTTCCAGCAGTCCGATATTGTCCAACCCGGGGAATGTGTTCAGCCGTGCGGCAAAGCTCTTGTTCCACTCAACTAAAACCGGATTTACGGTTAAATCTGCGCAAAAGCAGGGAACTCCGTGCTCTTTTGCAGTTTTTGCAATTTTTAAAGTCATGCTGAGCGTTTTTGCAATGGGCTTCAGTGCAATTGCCCGGTAGCCCATCTCTATACGCTTCAATACATCAGCCTCAGTGTGAGCAGTTTCATCTGAAACCAAACGCACGGGAATATCGGATACGTCAATTTCCAGCTCCTCGGGATAGGGCTCTTCAATAATGGCTATATGCTCCAACGCTCCAATTTTGTCCGCATAATCCAGAAATGACAGAAAAGTTTCCTCTTTTTCATACCTCCCGTTTGCATCTAAGTAATAGACCAATTTCCCGTTTTTGGTGTAAGGTGTCTGAAAAGAGCTTAAAACCCGGTGAATTTCGGATAAACGTGCTTTATCCTTTTCAAGCATTTCTGCCTGATTTCCCGGCTGACCGATCTTTATTTTGAAAAAAAAATAGCCGCTTTCTGCAATTTCTTTCAGCTCCTCCGGTGATGTTCCATAGGAAATAAGGGGAATGGAAGCGACCTTTTTGTGCCGTTGCGAAAGGGTTGAGTGGTACTGTGCCGGAATCATGCTGTCAAATTCCCCAATACCGTTTTCTTTGGCAAAGAGTATCCAGAGTGCATTATCAACCGGCACAAGGGCATTGAGTGTAAATGTCTTGCGAAGATCGGCTTTCCCTGTAATTCTTTTTCCGAAGTCATGAACTTCCTCTAAAATATCCTCCTGTAAGGCAATCGGATTATCAAATGCCATCCCTTCAATCATTTTTAAAGCTCTTTCGGTGATGGCATACATCATCCGGTTTCCGTCGGTTTCAGAATTATTTTGAAAAATCTCGCTGTCGGACCATAAAACACTTTGTGTTCCCAAGCCTATTGCATGATTTCCGCCCGAACCGGTGAGCCGCACCACACTTTGCCACAGTTCGGTCAAATATCCGCCCTTGAAGCCAAAAGGCTGAATGAGTGGCTCTTTCTCCACAACTGAAGCTGTATGCGCTATTTTCATTCTGTGATTGTAAATATTTTTACAGGAGAAAGGCAATAAGTTTAATGAACCCAGCAGGCAAAATGCCCCTGAGTTCATTAAAAAAGCTCTTCTTTCCATGTCAAGTTTTAAAGATTACTACGTCAAAACGATTTTACTGCTACACATTGAGTTTCCACGGATTGCGATACTCATAAGAAAGCAGCTTGTTGGCTTCATCGCAGTTGGTTACTATCTCCTTGTCTGCATCCCATTTCAGGGTTTGATTAACCTGATAGGATATGGTTGCCAGATGTGCCATATTGGTGGAAAGATGACCATCTTCTAACGAAACCAAAGGCATTTCACGGGATTTTACACAATCCAGAAAATTGCGGACAATATTGGCGCCCGGATTGGCATAAGTGCCGTCCGACAATTT
>JACDJB010002215.1_pt1 | contig 14454 bp, 8 predicted proteins | sample 7454121 | NCBI WGS metagenome assembly JACDJB01 (sample SAMN14253290, study PRJNA609438) | sludge metagenome | isolation source: sludge after 25d culture with pyrite | collected 2018-12-20 | reverse complement strand
GCGGTGATGGCCAGCGCGATGCGCGACAGTTCACCGCCCGAGGCGATCTTCGCCAGCGGCCGGGCTTCGGCGCCGGCATGCGGGGCAATGCGGAATTCCACCTGGTCGCTGCCGCTGGCGCCCGGGGCGCGCTCGTCGATGACAATCAGCACTTCCGCGTCTGCCATTCCCAGCGCAGCGATGCTGTCGGTGACCGCGCTCGCCAGCCTGGCGGCGGTGGCGCGGCGCCGACGGGTCAGTGTCGCGGCCTCCCGATCGAAGGCGGCCTGCGTCTCCTGCATTCTGGCGCGTAGCGCATCGATGTCCTGTGCATCCAGGCATTCGTGCATCTGCTGCTGCAGGCGAAGCCACTCATCGTGCAACTGCTCCGGTTCGAGGCGCAGCTTGCGCGCCAGCGCGAACCAGGCGCCGATGCGGGCGTCCAGCGCCTCCATCCGTGCCGGATCGAGATCGACACTGGTGGCGTATTCGCGCAGGAAGGATGCCGCCTCACCGATCTGGATCGATGCGCCATCGAGCAGCGCGAGGGTCTCGTTCAGCGTCGGGTCGATCGCCGCCAGCGCGCGCAGGCGCTGGATGACCCGATGCAGTTCGCTGCCCAGCGCGTCATCGCGTTCCACGAGGACTTCCGCCGCGGCGTATGCGCCGTCGGCCAGGCCGGCGGCATGCGCCAGGCGGCGATGTTCGTTCTCCAGCGCTTCCCATTCGCCGCTGTCGGGCCGCAGTGCGTCGAGTTCTTCGAGCTGCCAGGCGATGCGCTCGCGCTCCAGGGACAGTTCGCGCTGGCCGTCCTCGGCCCTGGCGAGCGCCTGGCGGGCAGTCTGCCGGGCGTGCCAGGCCTGTTCGACAGCCGCGAGCTGGTCGGCGTGGGCCCCGAAGTCGTCGAGCAGCTGACGCTGACCGTCGCTGCGCAGCAGTGACTGCGAGGCGTGCTGGCCGTGGATTTCGACCAGTTGGCCGCCAAGCTCGCGCAGCAGACCGGCCGTGGCCGGGTGGCCGTTGATGAATGCGCGCGAACGCCCGTCCGCTTCGACGACCCGGCGCAGCAGTGCCACGCCGGCATCGCCGTCCAGATCGCGGCTGTGCAGCCATTCGTCGAGCGCCGGGCCGATGGCGAATTCGGCCACGATGTCGGCCCGCCTGCTGCCCGTGCGCACGCTGGCGGCATCGGCACGGGCACCCAGCACGAGCGCGAGCGCGTCGAGCAGGATCGACTTGCCGGCGCCGGTTTCGCCCGACAGCACCGTGAAACCGTCGGCGAAGTCCAGTTCGGCGGCGTCGACGAGGACGAAATTTTCCAGTCGCAGGCGCAGCAGCATCGAAAGGCGGGAAACGTCGGTTGGATTCTCGGAACGTGCTTCACACGTTTTCAGACCTGGGCGCCGGGATGGCGCAGGCTGGGCATCTCGTGCCAGTTGAGCTTGCCGCGCAGCGTGGCGAAATAGCTGTAGTCCGGCGGATGCAGGAAGTGGGTGCGGAACGGAGCGCGCTGCACGATGATGTCGTCATCGGTGTGCAGGTCGTTGAACACCTGCATGTCGCCCGCCACGCGCGGTTCGCGTCCCTCGATCACGCGCACCGTGATCGTCACGTCGTCCGGAAGAACGATCGGACGGTTCGACAGGGATTGCGGAGCGACCGGCACGAGGACGATTCCCTGCACACAGGGGTGCAGGATCGGTCCGCTGGCCGACAGTGCGTAGGCGGTCGAGCCGGTCGGAGTGGCGATGATCAGGCCGTCGGCGCGCTGGTTGTACATGTACAGATTGTCGACGTGCACCTGCAGCCCGATCATGCCGGCGCGCGACGAACGGCTGACGACGACGTCGTTGAGCGCCAGTTCGCTCCAGACGGTCTCGCCCTGACGCACTACCCGGGTGGTGAGCAGGGTGCGTTCCTCCGATGCGTAGCGGCCTTCGAGAATCGACGTCAGCGCCGGTCGCCAGGCATCGAGGCCGATGTCGGTGATGAAGCCGAGCCGGCCGGCATTGATGCCGACCAGCGGCACCTGGCGGCACGCGAGCGCGCGCGCCGCGCCCAGCATGGTTCCGTCGCCGCCGAGCACGATCGCCAGATCGGCCTGCTCGGCGATCTGGCTGATCTCGACGCGCTGCAGGCCCTGTACGGCGTCTCCCGCGTGCTCTCCTTCTTCGATCAGCACACGCAGCCCGCGCTCCTGCAGGAACGCGGCCAGCTCGATCAGCGAGCCGGCGGCCTCGCTCGAACGCCAGCGTCCGATCAGGCCCACACAGGCAAATGCGTCGTTCATGCAGTGATTAGAGCATATGGCGGGGTCGGAACGGGAAAATGCGCGCGCCGCTGCCCGTCGGGCTTTCCGGGGCTTCGCTTGCAACCGCGCGGGCTGCCCATACAATAAGGGGAAATGCTGGACGAACGTGCCCGAATCCTCCTGAAGACCCTGATCGAGCGGTACATCGCCGACGGCCAGCCGGTGGGATCGCGCACGTTGTCGCGCCATTCCGGGCTCGAGCTGTCGGCGGCCACCGTGCGCAACGTCATGGCCGATCTCGAGGAGATGGGCCTGATCACCAGTCCGCATACTTCGGCCGGGCGCGTGCCGACGCCGCGCGGCTACCGGTTTTTCGTCGACACGATGCTGGTCGTCGAGCCCTTGCACTCGAGCGAAACCGAAGCGCTGCAGGGTCACATTCATCCGGATGATCCGCAGCGCGTATTGTCAGTGGCGGCATCGCTGCTGTCGCGGCTGTCGCATTTCGCCGGCGTGGTCCTCGTGCCGCGGCGGGCGAGCAGTTTCCGCCAAGTCGAATTTCTCCGTCTGTCCGATCAGCGGGTGCTGCTGATCATCGTCGCGCCGGACGGCACGGTACAGAACCGCATCCTCGCCACCCGGCGCGACTACACCCGCGATGAGCTGGTCGAGGCGGCCAACTACATCAATGCCCAGTTTGCCGGCGTCGAATTCGACGAGATCCGCAGCCGGGTGCAGTCCGAGCTGGCCGCACTGCGCGACGACATCACCGCCCTGATGCACCAGGCCGTCGAAGCAAGCACGCGCGTGGTTCCCGAGCACGACGATCCGCTCGTCATCTCGGGCGAGCGCAATCTGTTCGGCCTGACCGACGATGCTGCGCGCCTGCGCCATCTGTTCGATCTGTTCGAGCGCAAGACGGGCCTGCTGCAGCTGCTCGATGCGTCCAGTCACGCCGCCGGCGTGCAGATCTTCATCGGCGGCGAATCGGAACTGCTGCCGATGGATCAGCTCAGCGTGGTCGCGGCACCGTACGAGTCGGATGGACACGTGGTCGGCACGCTGGGTGTCATCGGGCCCAGTCGGATGGCTTATGAACGGGTCGTCCCGATCGTCGACATCACGGCGCGGCTGGTGTCGACGGCACTCAGCTCCAGGAGTTGAAGAGCTTGCCGATCCGGCGACGAACGGGTGCATGCCCGGGCGCACACACAGCGGTACACGCGGATCGATCGGCAGTGATCGCGCCGGCCGCGATTGCACCGGCTGCGATTGCACCGGCTGCGATTGCACCGGCTGCGATTGCACCAACGGCGTGCGGCAGGAAGCGGAACAGACGCGGTGCGTTTCGAATCCCCCGCCGATAAGCGCGCGCACACGGTCGTCCTGCTGGTTCAGCTGGGCACACCGACGGCGCCGAGCGCATCGGCGCTGCGCGCCTTCCTGCGCGAATTCCTGTCGGACCGGCGCGTCGTCGAGATGCCGCGCGCGCTCTGGCTGCCGCTGCTGTACGGAATCATCCTGCCACTGCGGCCGGCCCGCTCGGCGGCGAAATACGCCGCCATCTGGACGAAGGAAGGCTCACCGCTGCTGCTGCACACCCGGCGTCAGACGAGCCTGCTGCAGGGCTGGCTCGGGCAGCACGGGCACGACGTCGATGTCCGCCATGCAATGCGCTACGGCACGCCCTCGATTGCCTCGGTACTCGACGAATGCTATCGGCAGGGCCTCGAACGGCTGCTGGTCATGCCCCTGTATCCGCAATATGCCGCCTCCAGCACGGCGACCGTGTTCGATGCGGTGACGCGGACGCTGGCGCGCTGGCGGGTACAGCCGGCCGTGCGGCTCGTCCGCGATTTCCATGACCAGGACACCTATCTGGAAGCGCTGGCGCAACGCGTACGCGACCTGTGGGCGCGCGAAGGCCGCTGTGATCGGCTGCTGATCAGTTTTCACGGCATTCCGCAGCGCTCGGTCACGCGCGGTGACCCGTACGGGCAGCAGTGTCGCCGTACGGCCGAGCAGCTGGCAGCGCGGCTTGGCCTGTCCGAAGCGCAGTGGATGCTGACCTTTCAGTCGCGCTTCGGCCCGGCGCCCTGGCTGCAGCCGTATACTTCGGCCTCCGTCGTCGAGTGTGCCCGTCGCGGTGAGCGCAGCATCGATGTCGTCTGTCCGGGCTTCGTGGCCGACTGCCTCGAGACGCTCGAGGAAATTTCGATCGAGGTGCGCAGCGCCTTCCTGGCTGCCGGCGGGGAACGATTCCGCTATATTCCGGCGCTGAACGATGCGCCCGGTTTCATTCAGGCGCTGGGGGAACTGGCCGAGGCCAACCTCGCGGGCTGGCAGACGCAGCGCTCCGCCGGGGTCGCCGGGCCGGGTGAGCCGGTCAGGTGAGCCGACCGGATGAGCCGGCCGGATCATTTCGCCGCGCAGACTTGAAATCTGCAACCCCGGGCACGACATTTTCAGGGAGTCCGTCCGGAAGCGTCGGCAGGCGCGCCGACAGGACGGAGACGAAGCCGTTTTTCTGGAGAAACTGCAGTGAATTCTGACCAGCCGGAAGCACCCGGTTCGATGTCATCCGCGCCCGAGTGGGCGGAAGAGCGATCAGAGGCGGTCGATCCGTCGAACCCGGAGGGCGTCGGGGCAGCCGATGGCTCCGGTGGCGGCGTCTCGTCCCTGCAGGGCGGTGCCGGCGCGGCGGCCGAGCTCGAACAGAAGCTGGCCGAGCTGCAGGATCGTTACCTGCGCACGGTCGCCGAAGTGGAAAACGTGCGTCGGCGCGCCCGTGACGAGGTCGAGCGCGCGCGCAAGTTCGGCATCGAGGCTTTCGCCGAGAGTCTGCTGCCGGTCAAGGACAGCCTGGAGCTGGCACTGGCGGCCGATGCGCCGGATATCGAGAACATGAAGGAAGGGGTGGGTGCCACGCTGCAACTGCTTGGCAGCGCGTTCGAGAAGAACCGGCTGGTCGAGATCGACCCGGCCGGAGAAAAATTCGATCCGAACCTGCATCAGGCGATCTCGACCGTGCCGGCGGCCGGCCTGCAGCCTCCGGTGGCACCGGGCCACGTCGCCCATGTCCTGCAGAAAGGCTATCTGATCGCCGACCGCGTCCTGCGCCCGGCGCTCGTCACCGTCGTGCAGGATTAGGAACACCTGTCCGCATTCGTCGGACAGAGGCGTGCGGCTTGAATTCCGCAGCCTCGGTCGCATCTACGTCAACGAACAATTCTCTCGTGAGGACAAGACCATGGCCAAGATCATCGGCATCGATCTGGGGACGACCAATTCCTGTGTCGCCATCCTGGAGGGCAACAAGCCGAAAGTGATCGAAAATTCGGAAGGCGCCCGCACGACGCCGTCGATCGTCGCCTACATGGACGATGGCGAGATTCTCGTCGGTGCACCGGCCAAGCGGCAGGCGGTCACCAACCCGAAGAACACGCTGTTTGCGATCAAGCGGCTGATCGGGCGCAAGTTCGACGAAAAGGAGGTCCAGAAGGATCTTCACCTGATGCCGTACCGCATCATGCGCGCCGACAACGGCGACGCCTGGGTCGAAGCGCACGACAAGAAGCTTGCGCCGCCGCAGGTCTCGGCCGAAACGCTGCGCAAGATGAAGAAGACCGCCGAGGACTATCTCGGCGAGGAAGTCACCGAGGCCGTCATCACGGTCCCGGCGTATTTCAATGACAGCCAGCGCCAGGCCACCAAGGACGCCGGGCGCATCGCCGGGCTGGAAGTCAAGCGGATCATCAACGAACCGACGGCGGCGGCGCTGGCCTTCGGCCTGGACAAGGGCGGCGGCAGGGATCGCAAGGTCGTGGTCTATGACCTGGGCGGTGGCACCTTCGACGTGTCCATCATCGAGATGGCCGACGTCGACGGCGAGAAGCAGTTCGAGGTGCTGTCGACCAACGGCGACACCTTCCTGGGCGGCGAGGATTTCGACCAGCGCGTGATCGATTACGTGATCGGCGAGTTCAAGAAGGAAGCCGGTGTCGACCTGTCGAAGGACGTGCTCGCGCTGCAGCGGCTCAAGGAAGCCGCCGAGAAGGCCAAGATCGAACTGTCGTCGGGCCAGCAGACCGACCTGAACCTGCCGTACATCACGGCCGATGCGAGCGGTCCGAAACACCTGAACATGAAGCTCACGCGCGCCAAGTTCGAGGCGCTCGTCGAGGATCTGATCGAGCGCACGATCGAGCCGTGCCGCATCGCGATGAAGGACGCCGGACTGAAGACGTCCGACGTCGACGACGTCATCCTGGTCGGCGGCATGACGCGCATGCCCAAGGTGCAGGAAGTCGTGCGCGACTTCTTCGGCAAGGAGGCGCGCAAGGACGTCAACCCGGACGAGGCGGTTGCCGTCGGTGCGGCCATCCAGGGTTCGGTCCTCTCGGGCGAGCGCAAGGACGTGCTGCTGCTCGACGTGACGCCGCTGTCGCTGGGCATCGAGACGCTGGGCGGCGTCATGACCAAGATGATCCAGAAGAACACGACGATCCCGACCAAGTTCTCGCAGGTCTTCTCGACGGCCGACGACAATCAGCCGGCGGTGACGATCAAGGTGTTCCAGGGCGAGCGTGAAATCGCCTCCGGCAACAAGCTGCTCGGCGAGTTCAATCTCGAGGGAATTCCGCCGGCGATGCGCGGCACGCCGCAGATCGAGGTGACCTTCGACATCGACGCCAACGGCATCCTGCACGTGTCGGCGAAGGACAAGGCGACCGGCAAGGAGAACAAGATCACCATCAAGGCGAATTCGGGCCTGTCCGAGGCGGAAATCGACAAGATGGTGCGCGATGCCGAGGCGCACGCCGCCGAGGATCACAAGCGCGTCGAACTGACCAATGCGCGCAATCAGGCCGACGCGACCGTGCACTCGGTGCGCAAGTCACTGGCCGAGCATGGCGACAAGCTCGATGCCGGCGAAAAGGAAAAGATCGAGGAAGCGGCGAAGGCGCTCGAAGAGGCGCTGAAGTCCGATGACAAGGACGACATCGAGGCGCGCACGCAGGCGCTGATGGCGGCTTCGCAGAAGCTCGGCGAGGCGATGTACGCGCAGGAGCAGGGCGCCGCCGGCGAGGCGCCGCATGCCGAAGCCGCGTCGGCGGCCGGCGCCGGGCGGGCGGGCGCCGATGACGACGTCGTCGATGCGGATTTCAAGGAAGTCAAGCGCGACGGATGACCCGCTGATCGGGCCCGTCGGGACAGGCAGAAAGGGGGAAAGGTCTTCGGACCCTTTCCCTTTTTGCCGTTTCGCAGCCGGCTTTCACCGGCCGTCCCGGCGGTGCCGCCCTTCCGTCGTCACCCTGTGCGAGGTGCACGTTTTCCGCGCCGGCCGCGGCACGTTCTTCCGGTAACCCATGAAACGCGACTATTACGACATTCTCGGTGTCTCGAAATCGGCAACCGACGATGAGCTGAAGAAGGCCTATCGCAAGCTGGCGATGAAGCATCACCCGGACCGCAATCCGGACAACCCGGAGGCCGAAGCGCGCTTCAAGGAGGCGAAGGAAGCGTACGAGATGCTGTCCGACCCGGCCAGGCGCGAGGCGTATGACCGCTACGGGCATGCCGGCGTGGATCCGAATGCGGGCGGCTTTGCCGGCGGGCAGGGTTTCGGCGGCTTTGCCGATGTCTTCGGCGACATTTTCGGCGACATCTTCGGCGGCCAGCGCGGTGGCGGTGGCGGCCGCAACCAGGTGTACCGCGGCGCCGATCTGCGCTACGCGATGGAAATCACGCTCGAACAGGCGGCGGCCGGCCACACGACCGAGATCCGCGTGCCCGGCTGGGAGCATTGCGAGACCTGTCACGGCTCCGGTGCGAAGCCGGGAACCCAGCCGACGGTCTGCAAGAGCTGCGGCGGCCAGGGTGCGGTGCGCGTGCAGCAGGGGTTTTTCTCCATCCAGCAGACCTGCCCGACCTGCCGTGGCAGCGGCAAGGTGATTCCCGATCCATGCACCGCCTGTGACGGCGTCGGCCGGATCAAGAAGAGCAAGACGCTCGAAGTGAAGGTGCCGGCCGGCATCGATGACGGCATGCGCATCCGTTCGACCGGCAACGGCGAGCCGGGCATCAACGGCGGGCCGCCCGGAGATCTGTACGTCGAGATCCGCGTCAGGGAACATCCGGTGTTCCAGCGCGACGGCGACGACCTGCACTGCGAAGTGCCGGTGTCGATGACGACGGCGGCACTGGGCGGCAACGTGGAAATCCCGACGCTCGACGGCGGCGCCGAGATCGAACTGCCCGAAGGCACCCAGACCGGCAAGCAGTTCCGCCTGCGCGGCAAGGGCATCCGGGGCCTGCGTTCGAGCTACCCGGGCGATCTGTATGCGCACGTCGTCGTCGAGACACCGGTGCGCCTGACCGAGCGGCAAAAGGAGCTGATCCGCGAACTGGATGCATCGCTGGCCGATCCGAAGCACAGTCCGCAGACCCGGAACTGGATGGATCGCGTCAAGGAATTCTTCCAGTAGGCGCAGCACCTCCGACTGACTCGACCTGCAGGCGGACGAAGCGGTACAGTCGCTCTGATGAAGAGCGCATCGAATCCGTTTTCATATCGTCGCCCGGTCGGGCAGCGCAAGGGGCGCCAGGTGCAGCCCGAAGCCCGCGCACGCGTGGACGAGCTGCTGGCCGATCTGCCGGTGCGGCGCGATCTGCTGATCGAATGCCTGCACCGGATCCAGGACGCCGAAGGTCATCTGTCGGCCGCGCTGCTGGCGGCGCTGGCCGAGCGGCTGCGGCTGGCACAGACCGAAGTCTTCGAGGTCGCCAGCTTCTACCATCATTTCGATGTCGTGCGCGCGGGCGACGAACCGCCGCCCGCACTGACGGTGCGCGTGTGCGAATCGCTGTCATGCGAACTGGCCGGCGCGCGTGCGCTGCTCGCGTCGCTGCCGCAGCGGCTCGGTCGTGCCGTGCGCGTGCAGCCGGTGCCCTGTGTCGGGCGCTGCGCGGCGGCTCCGGTCGCTGTGGTCGGCCAGCGTCCGGTCGAACATGCCGACGCGCAAGGCATCGAGGCGGCGATTGCCGATGGCGGGCGCACCTGCCCGCTGCCCGATCCGCAGGCCGGCGGGATCGACGGCCACGGTGATTACGCCGGCTATCGTGCCAACGGCGGCTACCGGCAATGGCAGCGCGTCCTGAACGATGATGGTGCGCGCGCGGCGGCGCTGACCGAACTTGACGCCTCGGCGCTGCGCGGACTGGGCGGCGCGGGCTTCCCGGTGGCACGCAAGTGGCGCGCGGTTGCCGCGCAGCCCGGGCCGCGTTTTCTCGTCGTCAATGCCGACGAAGGCGAACCGGGCACGTTCAAGGACCGCTGGTATCTGGAACGTGCACCGCACCGGGTGCTCGAAGGCATGCTGATTGCTGCTGCCGTCGTCGGCTGCGACGTCTGCTACCTCTATCTGCGCGATGAATATCCAGGCGTGCGCGCGCTGCTCGAGCGTGAGATCGCGGCACTGCAGCGCGATCCGCCGGCGCCCGGGCTGCCGCCGATCCATCTGCGCCGGGGCGCCGGCGCCTATATCTGCGGCGAGGAAAGCGCGCTCATCGAGTCGATCGAGGGCAAGCGCGGCATGCCACGCCTGCGCCCACCGTACGTCGCCGAGGTCGGCCTGTTTGGCCGGCCGACGCTCGTGAACAACGTCGAGACGCTGTACTGGGTGCCAGGCATCCTGAGCGGGGGCGCTGACTCGTTCGCCGCGCATGGCCGGCACGGTCGTCGCGGCCTGCGCTCGTTTTCGGTCTCGGGACGCGTGGCCGAACCTGGCGTGAAACTGGCGCCGGCCGGCATCAGCCTGCGCGAACTGATCGATGAATACTGTGGCGGCATGCTGCCGGGCCACGAACTGTACGCCTGGCTGCCGGGCGGCGCCTCGGGCGGCATCCTGCCGGCGTCGCTGGCGGACGAACCGCTCGACTTCGACACGCTGCAGCCGCATGGCGCCTTCATCGGATCGGCCGCAGTCATCGTGCTGTCGCAGCAGGACCGGGTGGTGGATGCAGCGCGCAACCTGATGGCTTTCTTCCGCAGCGAATCGTGCGGCCAGTGCACGCCGTGCCGCGTCGGCACGGCCAAGGCGCTGGACCGGATGCAGGAGAAGCACTGGGATGCGCCGCTGCTCGAAGAACTGTCGGGCGCGATGATGGATGCGTCGATCTGCGGGCTCGGCCAGGCCGCGCCCAACCCGATGATGTCGGTGCTGCGCTGGTTTGCACCGGACGCCGGGGCGGCTGCGACAAAGCCGGCGGGTACGGTGGACGACGGGCAGGAGGGAAGGGCATGACGGCGGCAAACGGGGCGGCGGCAATCGCCTTCGAACTCGATGGCCGGCCGGTACGGGCCCGCGCCGGCGAAACAATCTACGAAGCCGCGCGCCGCCACGGTACGGTGATTCCGACACTGTGCCGCCACGAGGGCTATCGGCCCGACGGCAACTGTCGCGCCTGCGTTGTCGAGATCGAGGGCGAGCGAGTGCTTGCGCCGTCATGCTGCCGTGCGCCGACCGAAGGCATGAAGGTGCACAGTGCCAATGCGCGCGCGCGCGCCTCGCAGCGTATGGTGATCGAGCTGCTGCTGGCCGATGCGCCGCCGGTCCTGCGCCGCGAGGACTCGGAGCTGGCGCACTGGGCGCAGGAACTCGGGGTTGGCCAGTCGCGTTTTCCCGCCCGTGCGCAGCCGCCGGCCGACTTCAGCCATCCGGCGATCGCCGTGCAGCTCGATGCCTGCATCCAGTGCACGCGCTGCGTGCGCGCCTGTCGCGAAGAGCAGGTCAACGATGTCATCGGTTTTGCCGGCCGCGGCGATGCGGAGCACATCGTCTTCGACATCGGCGACCCGATGGGTGCGTCGACCTGCGTCGGCTGCGGCGAGTGCGTGCAGGCCTGCCCGACCGGCGCGCTGATGCCACGTCTGCTGGGCGAGGTCGACCCCCCGGGTGTCGCCGGCGACGTGGCGCCGCGCGCCGCCGAGCGGCGCGTCGATTCGCTCTGTCCGTTCTGCGGTGTCGGCTGCCAGCTCACCTACCACGTCTCGGGCAACCGCATCCGCTACGTCGAGGGGCGCAACGGCCCGGCCAATCACGGCCGCCTGTGCGTCAAGGGCCGCTTCGGCTTCGACTACGTGGCCAGCCGCGAACGGCTCGACGTGCCGCTCGTGCGCCGCGCCGACGCGCCGAAGCAGCCGGCGTTCGAGCGCGTTCCCGCTGACTGGCGCGATCAGTTCCGCGAAGCCGACTGGGACGAGGCGCTGGCGCTGGCCGCCGGCGGTTTTCGGCGGATCCGGGCGGCGAACGGCCCCGGCGCGCTGGCCGGCTTCGGTTCGGCCAAGGGCAGCAACGAGGAAGCCTATCTGTTCCAGAAGCTCGTGCGCACCGCCTTCGGCACCAACAACGTCGACCACTGCGCGCGCCTGTGCCATGCGTCGTCGGTGGCGGCGCTGCTCGAAGGAATCGGCTCGGGCGCCGTGTCCAATCCGGTCTCCGACGTGCTGAAGGCCGACTTCGTGTTCGTCATCGGGTCGAATCCGGTAATGAACCATCCGGTGGCCGCCACCTGGATCAAGAATGCCGTGCGCCGCGGCACGACGCTGGTCGTCGCCGATCCGAAGCGCGGTGATCTGGCGCGACACGCGTCGACCGTGCTGCAGTTTCGCGCCGGTGCCGATATCGCGCTGCTCGACGCGATGTTGCACGAGATCGTCTTCGGCAGCTTCGTCGATCGCGACTTCATTGCCACGCGCACCGTCGACTTCGAGAAGCTGCGCGCGCGCATCGAACCGTTCAGCCCCGAGCGCATGGCGCCGGCATGCGGCATCGATGCGGCCACGATCCGCGCGGTGGCGCGTCAGTATGCGACCAGCCGGGCATCGATGATTCTCTGGGGCATGGGCGTGTCGCAGCACGTGCACGGCACCGACAACGTGCGCTGCCTGATCGCGCTGGCACTGGCCAGCGGGCAGATCGGCCGCCCCGGCGCCGGCCTGCATCCGCTGCGCGGCCAGAACAACGTCCAGGGCGCCTCCGACGTCGGCCTGCTGCCGTCGACGCTGCCCGACTACGGACGCGTCGACGACGCGGCGGTGGCGGCGCAGATCGAGGCGCTGTGGGGCACGCCGATCGATCGCCAGCCGGGCCTGACCGCAGTCGAGATCCTGCAGGCGGCCGCCGCCGGCGAGGTTCGCGGGCTGTATGTCATGGGCGAGAATCCGGCGATGTCCGATCCGGACCTGGCGCATGCGCGCCGGGCGCTGGCCGCGCTCGACTGGCTCGTCGTGCAGGACATCTTCCCGACCGAAACCGCGTATCTGGCCGACGTCATCCTGCCGGCCTCGGCCTTTCCCGAAAAGACCGGCACCTTCACCAACACCGACCGCATGGTGCAACTCGCGCGCAAGGCGGTCGAGCCGCCGGGGCAGGCACGCGCCGATCTCGACATTCTCGTGGCGATGGCGCGCGCGCTCGGCCTGGACTGGAACTACACCCATCCGCGCGACGTGTTCGACGAGATGCGTCAGTCGATGGCATCGATCCGCGGCATCGAATGGGACCGGCTGGAACGTGAGGGCAGCGTGACCTGGCCGTGTGCCGACACCGAAGATCCCGGCGAGCCGGTGATGTTCGTCGAGGATTTCCCGACGCCGGACGGGCGCGGCCGTTTCGTGCCGGCCGTGCCGGGCACACCGGCGGAGTCACCCGACGATGAATATCCGTTCATTCTGACTACCGGCCGGCAGCTCGAACACTGGCACACCGGCGCGATGACACGCCGTGCGCAGGCGCTCGATGCGATCGAGCCGGAGGCGACCGCATCGCTGCACTCGGCCGATCTGGTCCGGCTGGGCCTGCGCGCCGGCGAACGTGCGCGGCTCGTGTCGCGGCGCGGTGCCATCGAACTGCGTCTGCGTGCCGATGACGGCGTTGCGCCCGGCAGCGTTTTCGTGCCCTTCGTCTACGCCGAAGCGGCAGCCAACCAGCTCACGCATCCGCAGCTCGATCCCTTCGGCAAGATTCCGGGCTTCAAATACTGCGCGGTGCGTCTGGAAGCGCCCGCCGCCGCCTGATCTTTTCCGATTTCTCCCGATCTCTCCCGATTTCTTCTCTCCCGGTTCCGACACACATGCCTGATCCCGTTCCCGCCCGCGGCAGCAATGCCGGTGAATTCGCTCGTGCCTGCGAGGTTCTGGTCGGCGGCGTGAATTCCGCCGTGCGCGCGTTTCGCGCCGTCGGTGGCACGCCGCGTTTCATCGAGCGCGCCGAGGGCGCATACCTGTGGGACGTCGAAGGCAGGCGTTATATCGACTATCTCGGCTCGTGGGGGCCGATGATCGCCGGTCACGCGCACCCGCAGGTGGTGGAAGCGGTGGCGCGCGCGGCCCGTCACGGCCTGTCGTACGGCGCGCCGAACGTCCGGGAGACCGAACTGGCCGAGCGCATCTGCGCGCTCTTTCCGCAGATCGAGCGTGTGCGTTTCACCAGTTCCGGCACCGAGGCGACGATGTCGGCGCTGCGTCTGGCGCGCGGTTTCACCGGGCGCGACGCCATCATCAAGTTCGAAGGCTGCTATCACGGCACCGGTGACAGCCTGCTGGTCAAGGCGGGCTCGGGCGCACTCACCTTCGGCACGCCCAGTTCGGCTGGCGTGCCAGCCGATCTGGCCCGCCATACGCTGGTGGCCACCTTCAACGATGCCGACAGCGTCGCCGAGCTGTTTCGCGCGGCACCCGAGGCCATTGCCTGCGTCATCGTCGAGCCGATCGCCGGCAACATGAATCTCGTGCAGCCGCAGTCGGGCTTTCTCGAAGCGCTGCGCACGCTGTGCGACGAACACGGCGCGCTGCTGATCTTCGACGAGGTGATGAGCGGCTTTCGCGTGGCGCACGGCGGCGCGCAGGAGCGTTTCGGCGTCGTTCCCGATCTGAGCACCTTCGGCAAGGTGATCGGCGGCGGCATGCCGGTGGGCGCGATCGGCGGGCCGGCACGCATCATGGAACATTTCTCGCCGCTGGGCACGGTCTATCAGGCCGGCACGCTGTCGGGCAATCCGCTGGCGATGGCTGCCGGGCTGGCCACGCTCGATCTGGTGGCACAGCCCGGCTTCTTCGCGCGCCTGGAGGCGCTGGGCGACCGGCTCGTCGCCGGGCTGCTCGACGCCGCCCGGGAAGCGGATGTCGAGTTGAGCGCGCAGCACGTCGGCGCGCTGGCGGG
>JACDJB010002212.1_pt1 | contig 14459 bp, 22 predicted proteins | sample 7454121 | NCBI WGS metagenome assembly JACDJB01 (sample SAMN14253290, study PRJNA609438) | sludge metagenome | isolation source: sludge after 25d culture with pyrite | collected 2018-12-20 | reverse complement strand
GCTTGTGTGGTTATTGGTTTTACAACGATACAAAACACCGTCAAAATTTGTAAAACTATTTAAATGATATTCTTGGTCTTTATTCCACTCTGGAATACCGACTTGATGCAAGTAGCTTGCTAAAACCGTGCTAACATAAGCCACCGCATTAAAATCCTGCTTAGTTGGAAAAGTGTTAGCGTCTGTCGTAGCTTCCCACCCTTGCAAGAATTTATTATTAATATTGGTTGTTATGTCGTCGCTTTGTGTAGCTTCTCCAAAAACAGTACGATTTCCACCCGTAAAGTTTTTGGCGAACGGTAATAAATTCCCGTTATATCTTGTAATTTTTGCCATTTATTTTTTCCTTACAATGTAATTCTATTTGCAAATAATCCACCGCCAAGAGATGCATCAAATCTGTCCGCAAAGCCTTTTGAATTTGGATTATCTGAAAATCCAAAGGTTAGTCCTGAATCTGCTTGTATGATTATATCATATCTAACTGCCTGCGGTTTTGGCAAAAGATTAAGCACTTTTACAAGTTCCAACTTATTTAAATCAAACAACGGGCTTATAAATAAAGTGAGGGTCATATCCTTGTTATCGACTATATACGCTTGACCGTTAAAAGCTTTTTGAATAACTTCTTGCATAGATATACGCTCGTCACTTGCCATTACTGCACTACAATAATTCAAAGCTACTTTTGCTTTGATAAAAAATCTAAAATCGTTATCATTTAGCTCTATTGCTGTAAAAAGTTCACTCTCTTTGTCAAAAAAAGGTGCTGATTTTATGGTAGGGTTAAATTTATCGCTAAACCCTAAAGCGTTCGTGTTTTCAGCAAAACCAAAATAAATCTTAGGAAGTGATTTCGGCACTATTCTACTTATACCTACTATCTTCCCTAATTTATCAAGTTGTTGCCCTCTTGCGAAATCCAAATCATACTCTTTATCAAAACTCAAAAAAAGGTTGTAAAGCTCAGTAAAACTTTTATCTAAAATATCAATCTCAGCCCTTGCGTTTGGTTTGTAAAAATACTGCTTAATAAGTAGATTTTTATAACTTAGCATTTCACACCTCAGTCACTACGATATTAGTTACATTAAAAGTAAATTTTTCATCTTTATTAGCTATTAGCAAATCATCTGTAAAAGTGATACTATCTTTGCTTATTTGTAGATCCGTTAATACGAAATTATTCCCAGCGTTGTAACCAAACTTATAAAGTTCAGTCGGTCTTATCGGTTCTCCTATGTAGTAAATTGCTTTTGCTAATTCTTTTTTAATCAAATCAATATCTAAAAAATCAGCTGGATTTTTAAGAGTAGCTGTTACATTTATATATATTGGCGTGTAAGTCGGTCTGTCAAAATTGGCTGTATGGGTAAATATAAAATTAGTTCCATTTGGTCTTGGCAAAGTTTCTACAAAAGTACCCTCAACGCTTCCTTTTAAGCCTGTACCGCCTGTTTTGTTTTTGATTATGGTTTCGGCAATTTCCGCAACCTCTCCACCCTCAGCAATAATCCAAATCGTATTAGCTGGAATATCAACTGTATCTACTTTAGTATCATTTTCATACACTGCAATATCTGTTACACCTGCAACATTTCCAACTTTTGCGAACATACTTCCGATAGTAGAGGAAGCTGGGTTTTCTAAGCTTCGGTTTCTTCTTTGTCTAATTTCCCTTAGTGTTTCTCCATCGCTTCCAACAGTTGCGTCAATCGGAGCTAGTATTTCAATAACTTCTATTTCGGGCGCTGCTTGTTGTATCTCAGCTCCTGCTATTCCCTCAACCGCTCCAAATTCATTACAAATGAATGTTACGGTGTTTATTCCAGTTGTTAAGCTTGTGTTTGTATCAATGCTCCATAAAATACCGTTATCATCTTTTACAGTATATCCACTCGGCAAAGTAAAATCTTTACTAGCTTCCACTTCTAAGTCCCAAGTAGATTGCGTAGCGGGTCTTACATTAATCCCCGTAAGTTTTAAGATTTTAAATAGTGCTAAACCCTCAGCGAAATCGGGGTCAAAGCTATTATCAATCGCCACCGCCAACTCTTGAAAATCTGCTATCGCTTTAGCTTCAATCCCTATCTTCTGCCCGTCTGAGCTATCTTGTGCGATTTCGTTTGTAATTCCATAAGCTTGCTTATATTGAGCTTCTAGCTCTGCATAAATCTCTCTTAGCGTCTTTGTCTGTATTCCGTTATTAGTAAACTGTATCATTTTAAACCTCTGTAATTAAGTTAATGTTTTGACTATAAATCGTGTCGATATTAGCTTCAATTTTTGCTACTCTATTATCTACTATTATATCAAGTTTATTTATTCTTAATACTCCATCAGTAGCTAGTATAACACGCTTAATCTCTTGCTCAATTTCACGCTTTTTGTTAAAGCTGCCTAGCAACTCAATCCAAGATATGTTTGCTTCAATATCTAAAAACCAATCATCTTTAAAACTTCTCAATCTTGTCTTTATATTTTGTTGTATTTCGGGGTCTTTGCGAATATAATCCGCTCTATTTCTGCCAAAAAGCCAATCATTTTCTTTGTTTAATTTTCTTACCATTTTTTAGTCCTTAGTTTGGAGGCTCTGTAATTGAGCCAGTCTCTTTGTGGGTATGATTTTTAAGTGATACACCACCAGCTACTACATCTGCACTAGCCGTTATTGTACCTGTGCAAATTATATTCCCATCTACCGTGAGATTTCCGACAATCGTATAATTACCCGTCTGATTAACATTCCCTATGTGTTCGTGGTTGCCCTCTTCGTAAACATCGCCTATGTGAGTAATTACTTTAGGTATAGTTATCTCTCCAGCTCTATTATAAAGTCCAACGATTGCAACCGCATCGCTATAATCGTGCATTCTGAATTCTATCGGTAAAGTTTCATCTCTACCCTCATACCAATTATCGAAACATCGCTCTGTAAAAATAAGCAAAGCATAATCTCCAACATTGATAGGGTATGCCGTGTAACTAGCTCCCCCGTGCAAGTGCATAACTGGCACTTCTACAAATACGGGTAGCTTTATATCTTTACCATCCACTTTTCGATTTATAACGGGTTGGATATCTACGGTTTTGGAGTTTACTTTTACTACTCGCCCGATAGTTGAGGTGTGTAAGTTCGCTTGCGCTTGCCTAAGTGCTATCTGTAGAGTTTCTATTAACTGCTCCATTTATACCACCTTGAAATTTCTTAATGCTCTACCTGTGACAGTCTGAGTCCAACTATCACCATCGTATTCGCCCTTATAGTTAATTGTATCAACTTTATAAACACCGTTTAAATGTGGTGCCGTGATACTCTCTAATGCTACTCTTTGCCCTATTTTTATCGTTGGATTCATCATAGTGTCAAATGTTACTTCTTGATTTTCCCGTGTCGGTGTGTTTATTAATCCGCTTGAAGCACTAACCAAAGGTATGTTTGTGCTTGTTACCTCATCTTTTTTAATAATGTTTATCTGTTCGTTCTCTATATAGATCTCATCTTCGTCGGGCGCGATCATATCTTCTAAGATTTTGTAAGTATTACCCAACAAGACTTTAGGTCGTGTAACAATTCCTAATTCTGTTACCTTTCCCTTTTTAGTATTTGGCATATCTTTTAATAGTTCGTTTACTGCTAAATCTTTACCTCTTACAGTTTTAGAAGTAAAAGAGTATTTAAAATCATAGCCGCCGTCTAGACATTGGAGTTCACTCAGAAAGTTTACGCCCTCTATTTTATTTTTACCCGTCTCTACCGTGCCTTGAAATATGGTTTGTAAGCTATCTTGATAACCTACTTTTAAAACTACTACAATTCTTTTTTGCTCTTCTGTATCTTTTACAATTCTCAACCTGTTCGACTCCTTTAAGTTGCTTATAGTAATGTTTGCTTTGTTCAAGCCACCTGTAACTGACTTATAAGCATCAAAAGAAATATTTAGCGGAGGTTTAATTATGACCGCTTGATTGCCCTCTCCGATAACTAATTCATAATTTCTATTAAATCGCAACTTTTAATCCTCTTATGTTTTGCATTTCACTAGACTCTATCAAATACAAAGAGCATCTGTTAGATTTGAAATCATCTTTTAAAAACGGGTCTATATCCTCTCCGCTATTATCAATTACCATAAAATCAAACGGTAAATTAAAATTTCTTATGTGTAATACATTAATAGATAATTTAACGTTTAAAATTTGAGTGTCTTTATATTTAATATCCATTACCCAAATCTCTTGGGTAGGTAAAAACCTAAGCTTTAACTCTATCTCTTGCTCTTCAAAAAGGATCAAATGCCTTTGGTATGTTTCGTTTCCTATATTTACAATTTTAATCATTTTCAACCTCCAAACAGTCCAAATGTTGCGCTAAGTAGGCTCTTCTCGCCTTGTTGCGCTCCTTTGTCGCTTTTATCTTCGCCCTGCCCATTTAGCCCTGCCGATGGATTGGCAAAGACTTTTTCTATACTTACTGTTTGTGTTTTAGCTATTCTTACTTTTTGTGCCGATATCGAAAAACTTATAGCCGTGTTTTGGTTGTCCTTGGTTATAGATAAATTTGTTATTCTCATACTATCAAACTTGCGAAATTCCGTATCTATGCTTACAAGCTGTTTTCCATAGTAAAGCTTTTCCATCGCTTCAATAAATCGTTCCCGTAAATTATCGTTTGTAGTATCCCCGACTAAGCCTAACGGGTTTTGAATTTGTCTATCGGCTTTTTCATATTGGCTTTGTAGATTTTCTACTAAAGCTATTTTTTTATTTTTTTGAGAACTTAACTCTGGAAGCCTAGATAATTTAGTTTGCACTATCGCTTCTGTTCGTCTATCAATCAGTCTTGAACTCTCAATCGGCTTTATGTAGTTATCAGATACGCTACCCTCAATTTCTATAGTCAAAGGCTCTAAAACTATATGGTCACTCGCAAAACTTCCATCTTCAAGGTATGTAGTTGGGGCTTGCGATACATAGTTAGTAGTCTCTCTTGTTTTAGCAAATAATTTAAAGCCTCCTATTCCTATCTCTTCAAGTTTGTTAGTGCTATCACTTTTTGATTGTAAAAAATCTTTTATCATTACATACCACCTCGCTTAAGCTGATACTGTGCATCTCTTTGTTGTTCGTTAAGGCTATTTTGTACACTACGCCCTGCCGTTTGTGGGTCGTCTGTTCGTATCTCTATCTTAACATCTTGATTTATGTTGTTATTTGAAGTAATTCCCTGCGGAGCTTGTGGTTGTCCAAAATTCGGTATTTGTTGTGGTTGTGGAACTTCAAAACTTGGAGCTTCTGATGTTTGCATTTGTGGTTGTTTATCATCTCCAAAGCCAAAAAAACCTTTAACCGCTTTTACCGTGTCCGTTACTGCTCTTATCCCTTTCATAATATTGTCAAAAATACCTTTAAAGAAATCAAATAAGCCCATGAGCGAATCTTTAACAATACCAAAAGCACCTACAAAAGCATCTTTTAAGGCACCTGCAAAGTTAGCTATCGCTTCGCCCCATCTAGTTAGAACTCCGACAATATCAATCCCAAAGACACTTTCAAAAAAATCAGCGATAACACTTTCACCACCTTTAAAAGCTACTATTAAATCATCTACTATAAAAAGTAGTGCTACAATCCCCGCGATAATTAGAGTAACGGGGCTAAACAATAAAGCTAATGCACCGCTAAGCCCTAGTGTGTATATTTTAAACGCCAAAAAGGCCAATCCTATCCCAACTATAACGGGCATAAGCCTAACTATTGCTTGTGCAAGCGTGGTTATCCACATACCGACTTTTTGTAAGCCCTCGCTTATCAGCTCTTTGTTCGCCCCTAAAAACTCAGTAAAGCTTTCGGCTAGCTCTTGCAATACGGGTGCAAAACCCACCGCAATACTATTTTTAATGCTATCAAATCCATACTTTAAAACAGTTACGCTATCTGTCAAATCAGCCATTGCGTTGGCTTCGGCTGTAGTCACTACACCTAAATCCTCAGCTTGTTTTTTAAGCTTATTCATCGCTTCACTAGATAAATTTAAAGTTTGTATTAGGCTTTTATCAATTCCTAGTTTCTCAGCAAAAGAGATTTGTTCTGCCCTACTTAAGCCCATCTCCCTAAAGCGTTGTCCAACTTCTAAGAGTACATCATCAGCCCGCTTGACTTCGCCGTTTGCGTCCCTTACGGATATGCCAAGTCGTGAAAATTCAGCACTTCCCTTTTGTGCAGCTTCCCCTAATTTAGAGGATAAGCCCTCTATCGATGCGGTAACTGCGTTTATATCTGAGCCGTTTCGTGATGCTACGAACCCTAGCTTTTGCATATCCTCAACCGCTACCCCCGTGGTTCTGCTTAGTTGTATAAGTGGGTCAAAAGAAGCGGCTATGTTAGTTACAAATCCAGCGAAAGCCCCAGCACCCGCAAGAGTAGCAGTGGCAAAACCAGCCATTATCTTAATAGATGTCCCTAATGCTTCGTTATAGTTAGTTAGTGGTTTTGACGAACCTTGAAAAGAGAATTTTGTCACTAATTCATTTACAGTTGCGATGGTGCACCTCCAATATTTTTACCTAAAGATACATATACATCTTTTGCTTTTATTATAGCATTTTTAAAAAGTTTGGTTTTTTTAATGATTGTTTAAGGTATAACAAATTATACTTTTACTATCTAAATAAAAAAGGATAAAAATGAAAACAGTTATGACTAAAATAAAATCAGATTTGCATAAAGAGCTGATGATTTTAAAAGCTCAAATGGGCTTTAAAAGTATAAGTGATTTAATTGCTTATAAGGTGTTTGGAGCTGATAGTAGGAGCGAGAGATGAGAGAGATTAAGTTTAGAGCGTGGGTGCTATCACAGGACTTTGAAGATGCTTGTGATAATGAATGGAATATGAACACTCCCGAAGATATAAATGACACTATTAATTATTTAGAATGGTATGCTTCAGATAATGAAGGCGTAAAACTTATGCAATTTACTGGTTTGCTTGATAAAAACGGCGTGGCGGTTTATGATGGTGATATTATATCTTGTCAAAATAAAATAGGGCAAGTAAAATATGAAAAATCAATGTTTATTGCGGATTTTGGAAGAGCGAAAGGTCATCTTTATACAATTGGCGATTTGTGTGAAGTTATCGGAAACATATACGAACATAGCTATCTACTCGACGAAAATCCAGAACTGTTAGAAAAAGGCTAGGGATTACCTCCTAGCCCTTTCATATTCGTAGTTTTCGATAGCTTGACTTATTTGTTCATATTCAACCATATCAAGTAAGTCATCGGTGTCTAACTCAAACAATTCTTTGATACTACCATAGCCTTTTTTACTAAGCATACAGTAAATCATCATATCATCGTCTAAGTTAGTTTCTTTGATATATTGCTTATTCTCAAATACAAGTGGGATATTTAAAACCCACTTTTTCCTCGCAAAAAAGGGTAACTTATCACCCCTAGTGCTGTAGCTACTAATATAACATAATCAGCCTCAAACTCTTCATTATCAAAATGATTTTCTTGCTTAGACAATTGGATACCGTTATATGTTATGTAAGTAAACATAAGAGACTCTACCTTGCTAAAATCTTGCGTATCTAAAAAGCTAAAATCTCCAACCTCAATAAGTTTAGCAACCTTTGTATAATATGCAAAAATTGAGCGTCTTTGTTTATGAGTCATTGTTTTAAACTCATAATCACGCTCGTTAATCGTTGCTTTTTTGTCTTCGTAAACCGCTTTTAATTGTTTTAGTGCTTCCATTACAATCTTCTTTCGGCGTTTCTAAAAGTTAAAACATATTCACAAAGAGCGTTCCCATCTTGGTTATTTTTAGTGCCTGTCGGGCTTGATGTAATCGTCCCAGTTTCTAACGCCCAAGTTTCTACTAAAGAAATTCCATCTTTAATAATGTTTTCTTTAGATGAACCATTAAAAATAGCTACACCGTCCACATTCAGATTTGAGTTTAAGAAGATGTCATCGTCTGAGCCTTTTTGTACTCTAAGCGTTAAAGTATGTACGCCACCATCTTCTCTTTTTTGAAGTGATACACCACCATTTGAAGAGTTGATGTGAGATGTTCTATCGTTCACGGGTGCAATTTCGTATATGTCTCCGCTTATAAAACTTGTAAAAAGATGGTCGCCATTGACATTAGAATTAAGCTCTAATGTTGCATTATTCGTTGTAATTACTGCCATTGTTTATCCTTATTTATTGATGTTGATAATAATATCTGCTTGATGGATTGCTCCAGCCATTTTTACAGCACCCTGAATAACAGGCGACTTTCTAGCCTCACGATCGCTCTGGGGTTGATCTGCTAAGCTACCCGCTAAGAAGTAAAAACCAAACTCGCTAATATTTCTTTTAAAAGTGTTTATGTCTCCAAAACTATCTGGACTTGACCAAGCACCAGGTGCAAAAACTCCCGCTCTTGCAAAACCTTTTGTAGTCTTTTCACATTGAGCCACTAATTGATTAACCCCTTTTGTAGTTTGTGGGATTTTCGTCGATGTAGATTTAAGCAAGTTAAACAAATCTGTTTCTACTGCGTCCTTGTAAGCTATTAAATTGTATCTATAATCTACAAAATCATTTTTACCGCTCGTAAGCACGATTGGCGTTTGCTTAATAGTTGTGTAAATATCAAGCCCCACCGATGCGCAAGCGTTCACCTCCGTTTGACTAAACTCTTCAGGCGTAATCGGCAACTCTTTTAAGTTCATAGTGTTGGCACTATTTTCCGCATTGAAATTAACCGTGTGTGTTCTCGCCATATAAGCAACTGCGAATTGTCTATTAGCGACTTTTGAGTAAAGCATTCTGTAGGTATCCAAGCCACTTAATGCAATATCGTAAACCACGTTTGAGATTTGTCTTTGCAAGTTGTTAGGCGAACTAAACACATCATACATAAGCACGCTATTAGCTTTTGACCAAGTAGCAAGCTCCTTAGCTTCTGCGCTCGTTGGTTGATCTAGGAAAACCGCACCATAGAGATTAGTTAGTGCTTTAAGTTGTGTAATCGCTTCTAGTTTAGTCTCAACCACTAAAGTTTCACTATCTACACCTTGTAATAGTTCTGCACCAGTTCCATCAGCTAAGTTAAGAATATTTCCGATAAAAGTACCCGTGCTTGCTTCATCTAAATAAGTCAAAGTTGAAGTTGCACCAGTTGTATCACTTGTAATTACGATACCCAAATTATCCACTGATACAGTTGCTCCTGTGATAGCCGTGTCAATCACATCTGCGATGTCTTCTAAACTATCCACGCTTTGAAAATTAAGCCCTGTAGCCTCTATCTCTACACCACCATCAACCGTGATAGCAAAACTACCATTTGCTATTTTTTGCATTTCGCTAACCGCTGTAACCTCAGATAGTTCAGCACTTTTAAGAGTTGCACTCGTATCATCTGTAATTTCGCTTGCACCTCTCCAATAACCCACAACAAAAAGCCCGCCAAAATTTACCGCGTTTGGTGATGTAGCAAAAAAAGTTTGAGCCGCTTTACCAACTTTAGAAGATGTACCAAAATCAGCTAGTACACTAGTCACATCTTTATACACTCGGTATCTTTCATTAGAGTTTAAAACATCTTGACTTGAAGTCAAAACGCCAACAACATTTACATTGTCTCTTGCAGCCAATCGACCGCCCTCGAGCAATGTTACATTAATTACATTATTTATGCTTATACTTTGCATTCTATTTATCCTTTAAAAATTGAGTTTGAACTTCATCTATTCTAAGCGTTGCGATGTCTATATCTTCCACACTTGTAATAGATAGCTCCACTTCGTATTGTTCGCTATACTGGCTACCCGTCAATAACTTAATATCGGTTATCGTTCTAGGTATCCCTACCCTTAATTTTAGCAGATTTTCAAGGGTGTATTTTTTCTCACTATTGCATAATAAAATAAATTTATTAGCAAGTTCATAGCTACCATCGCCGAAAAAATTGAGTGTAACCGTAGCGTTTTGAGTGTTATTGTAATTCATACTCTCTATAGCGCCGTCAAACTTTTGTGAGCTTGTTTGAATTGTTACGCTGCCTAGTATGTCGATAACTATTTGAGTGATAGTGAAGTTGTTTACTATCATATTGCTACGACCTAGCTTAATAATGTTTTCATCTACTTCTAGCAAATCTCTTGTAAGTAGTGCTGTTTTTAAAACTATCTGGTTCATTTTGTCTCTTCCGCCGTTACTTCATAGTACCCATAATCACTATAATCATTTAAATCTATGATTTTAAACTCTTTGGATTTATATACTATTTTTTGACCTACTTCCAAAGGGTCGCTAGAGTGTATTTGTAGATATTGCTTGCTCCAGTCAATCGCCTCTATATTGAGATTTTCTTTTTGTGCTACTTGTACCATTGCATAAATGTCTGTATCTGTTATTGTTTCGGTTGGTTGAAAATTTACAGTTGTAGTGGTTGCTACTCTATAGATTATAGATTGTTTAAAGTCGTTTATCACATCAGATACATCTAACATTTTTTACCTCACTATGCTTGTGATTGAGTCTCTTAAGTTTCCTGTATCGATAAGTGGTTTACTGCTTCCCTTGCCCTTTACCTTAAATGGTTTGCCACTCGGGCTTCTCATCCAGCCACCACTTATCGTAATTGGTGCGTTTGCTACCCAGTTGTTTTTAACAAAGCTCTTTTTGCTAATACCCTCAGCGAAAACTCCAATTTGTTCTAAAGCTTGAATAGGTGATATCTCTTTACCACTCATCTTAAATCTTTTTTGAATAAATTCATCTATCTCTTTTTTGTTCTCTGCAAAAGGTACTCTTAAAAAACTTCTTTGTGGATTGTTGCCCATACCATATTCGTGTATAGCTCCAATTCTTATAACACTCATCCCATCTTGATATTTTTTAGTAGCTTTTTCTTTAGGTAGCCCTACAAATACGGCTTTATTTTTCACATCGTCTATTGTTTTGGCGTACTTTTGTAAGCTTTTTAGATTGTCTTTTAAACTAGACACGCTTTACCTACTTTCAAACGATTTTTCATATCGATATATTTTTTACCGTACGCCGTAGTAGTGTAGTAGTTGTCATATTCGTTATAATTAAGTGAGCCATAACTTACCGATACATTACCAACACTTTTAGATGCTTCACTCTTTATTCCGCCGCTCGCACCGTTTGCCGTTGCTGTGCCGATAGATAGTTCGTGAGCTGCCAAATATAAAACGCCTTTGTCATACAGTTTGCCCCAATTTGATTTAGAGACTTCCAGTGTAGCATCATCTAAAAATAGCTGTACTCTTGCATCATCTACTGAATCAAACTCGGGAAAACGGTTCTTAAAGTCTGTTATGGCTGGCATTTTTTACCTTTTTATGTGGAGCAAAGAGGGATTTAACCCTCTTTCTCGGCTCTCGTTTTTGTCGTGGTTTTTACTTCCTCAATAAGACCCGCTTTTACTTGTAGTTTAAGCTTTTCTTTTTGAGCATCTGTAAATCCATCATCACTAAAGGTATCAGCTTTGATGACTGTACCTTTTATCCTCAGCGGGTTTTTAATCAACTTCTTATAAGTCATTTTAAACTCCTGTTAAAATTGCACCAGAATCGCCCTCGATAAGGTCTAATCCTGCAACTGCAAACATAGATTCGATATAGTATCTGAATCCTCTTTGGTCTGTATTGCTAAGAGATAGCTGAACTGGGATACGCATTTGCATAGCTTGTTCGCTTGAAGAATAAGCAACTACTCTTTTTACTCCGCCGATTTCAGCTTTAGGAGTTACACCGATTGTAACATTTTGAGTTCTCTCAATAGCTTCTTTGACTGTTGATAGACCACCAGCCGTGTTGATAAAAGTCCCGTTAATTTGTTGGAATGTATCAGGGTGCATAACTAATCTATCACAACTAAACACCGCATCAAGCAACACTGAACTTCTTTGACTTTGGATAAGCTCTCTAAGCTCGTCGTACATTTCTTGACCTGTCGATGTAGCAAAAGTCTTAGCAGCCGAATCGCTTGAAAAATCACTAAAGTTTAAAAGTCCCTCGGTTTTTCCTGCTTGTCCTAGATAACCGATCGTGTCTATGGTTTGCTTATAGATTATATCGTGAGCTCCTACAAATCTTTGAATCAAGTTAATGTTTTGCAACTCGGCTTTTTTGATATCCATTTCCGACCAGTCTGAATTACCCTCATAGCTAAATACTGGGATAGTGTCGCTTTCCATACCGATAGAAATTTTACCGTTGCTATTGGTATTCTGACCTGCAAGTTTAAACTCGCCTTGTGCGTTTACTTTTAGTTTGGTAATTGCATCAGCGTATCCGCCCTCGTTATTTACGGTGATACCTTGCTCCAAAAATGTAACACCAGCTACTTTCTGCTCAAATATTGTAGGCGAAATATGCTCTAAATTTCTACCTAGCACTATACCGCCGTTGCTATCCAAAGATTGAAAATACTTCTTAGCATCCTCAAAACTATCCATATTGTAAAATTGTCCTAATGTTCTTGCCATAATATCTCCTTACACCATTTCTTTTCTAGCTACTAGCCATACATCCGTGTCGATCTCTTCGATAAATACCCAGTTAGTTGCTACATTATCTGTAGAAACTGTAGTCGCTTTGCCATACTCACCAGCTGTTTGATTTTCAGCATAAACCGTGCCGTATCTTGCAGGCGTTAAGCTTGCAACCACATCAACCGTAGCAAATCCCATCGTATGTGCTTCTGCGACTGTATCAACTAGAGTTCCAGTGCTTCTATATGTAGATACACCAAGCTCACCGCCGATTTTGCGTCTAACGATACCCGCAATTGTAGGCGTTGCACTACCATCCAAGTTATCTAAAGACCCCGTGTCATACTTTGCGAATCTGCCCTGAATAAGTCCATCTTCAAAAGTTGCAAACGCTTCCGTTACATAAGGTTTGGATTTAACAACCTCGCCTGCCCCTAGTTTCGCACTTTCGCTCAGTACTGTATTTTTAAAAGCCATAATTAAAACTCCTTGTTAGCTAGTTTAGCAAATGTTGAATCACTCACTTTACTTTCAAAGCCTTTAGCCACACTTCTATGACTATCAGCAACTCTCACGCTCTTGATAACATCAGTTTTCAGCATATCAAACGCAGCGTTGATATAAGCCCTTGATTTATCAGCCATATTTAAACCAGTCTTTGCAGCGATGATGGCTTTTTTCATATCTTTAACGCTATCTGTAGATTTAATCTCTACTTTTGCATTCTTAGCAAATGTTAAAAGCTCCACTTTTGCATCAACTAGTTTTGCAATTTCTTCCTCTTTAGACTCTTCTTCTTCATCTTCGGACTCCCCATCTTTAGACTCGGACTCTTCATCTTCTTCTTCTTTCATAAGCATATCTTTCTCAGCTTTTAGCTTTTCAATCTCCTCGTCAAGCTCTTCTATGCTTTTCTCAGCGTCTGTTGCTTTGTTTTTTAGTTTTGTGACATAATCTAAAACAGTATCACTAACTTCAACTTCAGCATCACCGATTCTCAATTTCGCCATTGTTTTTTCCTTATTTTGATTTTCGTCGTTAATTTTAGCATATTTTTTATCGCCTATTTTACAGCCATCGCCACACCGCCCGCTATCCACAATTGCGATATGGTTTATTTTGATATCCGTTTGTTTATATTGATAAGGCGTACCCATAAACTCCCCGTCTTCTTTTACCAAGTTTTGCGAGTAACCTGCGGAGATTTCAACCTTGCCATCTTGTATCTTTTTAATTAAGTCTTTATCTGTAATAACTAGCTTAGCTCTCACATAGTCAATCCCATCTTTACTAAACACTTCATAATTTGCACTGCTCCCTTTTTGAAGTTGCATAATGTTATCAGCCGTTACAAAGCTTTTAGGGTGTTCGTCTGTTACTGTTGCGTTTATATATGTATCTAAGCTTTTTGGATTAAGCACCTCTTCTTTTGGACGATAAACATTATAAACTTTCATAGGGTTTTCAGTATCTCCTAGCTCCATTCCTAAATACTCTTGAATACCAGTCCTAGCTATTACGCCGTTAATGTGCATAAAGCCCGTGTCTTCATCTATGTATTGGCTAAAGTCTTTAATGCCTTTATCTTTTATTAGCATTTTGTTCTCCTATTCTTTGTTTAGCTATTTTGAAATAATGCTCATCTAGTTCTATGCCTATAAATTTTCTATTTAGATTTTTACAAGCCACACCACACGAGCCACTTCCGCAAGTAAAATCTAAAACTAGCTCGTTTTCGTTTGTATAGGTTTTGATTAAGTACTCCATTAGGGCAACTGGTTTTTGAGTTGGGTGTAATCTTGCCCCATTAGCATTAGGTACTCCATTTATTTTTTGGACTGATGATGGATATTTTCCTCTTTTGAAACTTATTGAATGTTCTGCACTTCCAAAGCCATTATGAATTTGATTGGTACTTTTTATTGAT
>JACDJB010002208.1_pt1 | contig 14475 bp, 16 predicted proteins | sample 7454121 | NCBI WGS metagenome assembly JACDJB01 (sample SAMN14253290, study PRJNA609438) | sludge metagenome | isolation source: sludge after 25d culture with pyrite | collected 2018-12-20 | reverse complement strand
TCAGTAATGTGGCCGGTTCCGATCTATATACTCATTCAAGTATAGGCGCGCTTTTTTAAAGCGATTTCTTGCAGAAATACCAGTCGTTGCATTCGTAGCCTTCGTTCATCCGCGCCTCGGCTGCATTCACATCAGTCGGTGGCGGGATGATGACCTTGTCGCCGGGCTGCCAGCCTTCCGGCGTGGCGATCTTGTTCTTGTCCGAAGTCTGTAGCGCAGTGACCAGGCGGACGAACTCGGGAATCGAGCGGCCGTTGGTCATCGGGTAATACACCATCGCGCGCAGGATGCCCTTGTCGTCGATGACGAAGGTCGCCCGTACCGCCGAGGTGTCGGCCGCACCCGGATGAATCATGCCGTAGTCGTTGGCGACTTTCATCGACAGGTCTTCGATGATCGGGAAGGGAATCTCGATCCCGAATTTCTCCTTGATGTTGCGTACCCAGGCGACGTGCGAGTAGTAGCTGTCGATGGAGAGACCCAGCAGATCGCAATTGAGCTTCTGGAACTCGGGGTAGTACTTGGCGAACGCGGTGAACTCGGTGGTGCAGACCGGGGTGAAGTCGGCGGGGTGCGAGAACAGCACCAGCCATTTGCCTTCGTAGTCGGACAGCTTTTTCACGCCGTGCGTGGTGCGGGCCTCGAATTCGGGGGCGCGTTCGTTGATGCGGGGGAGGGCGACGGTTTCGGTCATGGCAGGGATCCTTTTGCGAAGTGGATTGTTCATTAGCAATTGCTAATGAACACAATTCTACCGGCCGGTCTTCATTTTGTGAAACAGATTGTTTCCATGAAAACGATCGATGATATCAATCGTTACCGGCGGCGCGCGGGTCTTCGAAAGGTGCCGAATGCGCCGTGCGCGTCTTGTAGCCGGTGAGCATGGCGCGCGGCAGGTTGATGCGCCATTTGAGGCTGGCCGCGATCACGCCTGCGACGTGCAGCGCAACGCAGGCGAGCAGACCGTCGGCCAGGCTTTCGTGGATATCTTCCAGCCAGGCCTCGCCCCAGCAGGCGTCCGTGCCCATGAGCCAGCCGCTGAAACCGAGGGCTGCGACAAGCGTCAGGATGACGAGCACCATGGCGCCGCCGAACGGGTTGTGTCCGCGTGCGGCGACGTCGGGCTGCGCGAGGTGGGCGCGCAGCCGCCGCGGCGTCGGCGCGAAGGCGGAGAAACGCGCGTGGGTCGAGCCGACGAAGCCCCAGACCAGCCGCAGGCCGACCAGACCGAGCGCCGTGTAACCGGCCCAGCGATGCGGCCTGTCCTCGAGCGCGAAATGGTTGCCCAGTACCAGCGCGGCGAGGCTCCAGTGGTGCAGGCGGACGAACCGATCCCAGACGTAATGGCGTTCGACGACGGGCGGCCGCATGGCGTCACTCGACGAAGGCCTTGACCGGCCGGCCGCTGACGGTGTCCATGTAGATTTCGACGCGCTGGCCTTTTTCGTTGTGGCCGTACATCTCGTAGCAGTTGCCGTCGACCTTGAACGTCTTGATCGTGTAGCCGGCATCCGCGAGCGCGGCCCTGAGGTCGGCCTCTTTCATCCACTGCGCCCTGGGATGGGCTACACAGTCGGCGGCGGCATGGGCCAGGACGGGGGCGGCCGCGAGGGCGGCGAGGGCGATGCGCAGGCGGATCATCTTGTGTACTCCTTGGGGTGAGGCAACGGGGGTCAGACGCTTGCCCACATCCGCATCAGGTTGTGGTAGCAGCTCGTCAGACGCACGGCGGCGTCGGTCTCGCCGTGCGCGCCGCGCAGCGCGGCGATGCTCATGTCCAGTTCGTGCAGCAGCGCGCGCTGCTGCGGCTCGCGCACCATGCTTTCCAGCCAGGAAAAACAGGCCAGGCGCGCGCCGCGCGCGACCGGCTCGACCCGGTGGACGCTGTAAGCGGGATAGAGGATGAGGTGGCCCGCCGGCAGCTTGATCGCGCGTCCGCCCATGCCGTCCTCGATGACGAGTTCGCCGCCGTCGTATTCGGCAGGATCGTTGAGGAACAGCGTGAACGACAGGTCGGTGCGCACGTGCTGCGCGGTGGCCGGATGCGTGCGCACGGCGTTGTCGACGTGGTTGCCGAAGGCATTGGCCGTGCCGCCGTAGCGGTTGAACAGCGGCGGGTAGATGCGTTTGGGCAGCGCCGCGCTGAAGAAGGCGGGGTTCTTCGCCAGGGCTTCCAGCACGAGCGCCCGCAATTGCCGGGCTACCGGGCTGGCTTCCGGCAGTTGCAGGTTGTTCTTGACCGTCGCGGCCTGGCTGCCGGCGGTGATGCGGCCGTCGGCCCAGTCGGCCTGCCGGAGCAGCGCGTCGCTGCGCGCGAGCGCGGCGGCGTCGAGAACGTCGGGGATGTGCAGCAGCATGGTCGGGTCTCCTGTCGAAACGGGTAGTGCGCAGCGACGTCCGGCCCCTGCCGTGCAAAGGCCGGGGCCGGCGGGGTCAGAACTTCAGTTCGCCGGTCAGGATGAAACGGCGTTTCTGCCCCGGCACGGAGAACGGGCCGTTGTCGTAGATCGCGTCGTAATAGGTCTTGTCGAACAGGTTCTGGATGTTCAGGCGCACGTTCCAGGTCTTCTGTTCGTAGGCGACCATCGCATCCCAGCGCACGTAGGCCGGCGCGGTATTCGGGTTGAAGCCGCTCGGCTGGCCGTTGGTGGTGTACTGCGCGTTGGCCGAGGCGGCGGACGGGTTGTAGCCGTAACGTTCGCCCTTGGCCTCGGCGCCGCCGCCGATCTTCCAGCCGCCGCCCAGCCGGTAGGTGGTCCACAGGTTGAAGGTGTACGGCGACGTGTTGCGCGGCCGTTTGCCCTTGAAACGCGGGTCGCCCACGCTGCCGTTGGATTGCTCGGCGACTTCGAGGATTTCGGCGTCCATCAGCGCGAGTCCGGCGAAGACTTCCCAGTCCTGCGTGATGCGGCCGGCGGCCTCGAATTCGATGCCGTCGGTACGGCGCTTCTTGGTCAGGATGGCGGCGGTCGATTCGAGATCGGTGTTGCGCTCCCAGTTCTTGATCGTGCGATAGAGCGCGCTGCGGAACGTCAGGTCGCCGTCGTAGAACATCCATTTGGCGCCGACTTCGTAGACCCGGCTGGTTTCGGGCGGCTGCGGCGTGGCGGTCAGTTGATAGAGGTCGGCCGTGGGGCTGAACGAATCGCTGTAGCCGGCGTAGTAGTGCGCTTCCTCGTCGGGCTGGTACGACAGCGCGGCGCGGTAGCTCCATTCGCCGTAACTGAGCCTGGGCGACGTGGCGCTGGTGTATTTGGCGTCCAGTTCGTCGCGGCGGACGCCGAGCGTGGCCTTCCAGTATGGAACGAATTCCACCGTGTCCTGCACGTACAGCGCATAGGAATCGCCGCTGAAGTTGTTCAAGCCCGCGCCGGTGAACGATTCGACGCCGGGCAGGAAGACCGGCGGATTGCCGGCCGTGGTCCCGCCCAGGTTCTGCAGGCCCGCGCGATGGCTGTCCTCGTGCAGGTATTCGACGCCCGCGAGGAATGCATGCTTCATGCCCAGCGCACGGAAGGTGCGGCTGTAATCTGACTGGAGCGTGAAGGTTTCGTAGTCCGTCGAGCGCGTCGGGCCGGTGTTCGCGCTCGCGCCGTTGAGGCCGGTCGCGCCCGGCGCATCGACGGCGCTCGGCGTGCGCGCCCAGTAGCTGCGCTCGTAGTCGCCGTAGCGCACGCTGGTGCGCAGTTCGCTCTGGTCGGCGAAACGGTGCGTCCAGGTGCCGGACGTGAGGTTGACGTCGCTGTCGTCGAAGTTGCGCGCGATGCCCCAGAAATAGTCGACGGGAAAATGCGTGTTGGGGCGGTGGGTGGCGTTGTCGAACGAGAATCCGTAATCGGGAATGTCGCGGTTGCGCAGATGGACGTGCGAGAACGTGAATTCATCGTCCGTCTGCATGCCGAGCGCCAGACTGACCTGCGCGCCGGCGCGGTCGACGTCGGGCTGGGTGCCGGTGACGGGGTTCTCGCGCCAACTGCCTTCGTTCCGCTTCATCAGGTTCACGCGCACGGCGCTGTTCTCGCCCAGGCGCTTGTTGAGATCGGCGGTGGTCTCGTAGTAGTCGTCGCTGCCCACGCTGCCGGTGATCGAATAGGCATCGGCCCGCTTCGGCGTCTTGGAGACGAGATTGATGACGCCGCCGGCCTGGCCGCGCCCGAACAGCATCGAGGCCGAGCCGCGCAGCACGTCGACCTGTTCGAGGAAGAAGGTTTCGCGGTTGTACTGCGCGGTGTCGCGCATGCCGTCGAGGTACAGGTCGCCGAAGGTGTAGAAGCCGCGCAGCATCATGTTGTCGCCGGCCCGCCCGCCCTCGGCGGCGTTGAAGGTGAGGCCCGAGACGTTGCGCAGTGCGTCGCGCAGCGAACTGACCTGCTGGTCCTCCATGAGCTGGCGGGTGACGACGGTGACGGCCTGCGGGATGTCCTGCGGGTCCTGTCTGGTTTTGCCGATGCGCGTCTCGGTGCCCTGGTAGCCGTTGTTCACGGCCATCGGATCGGCGGTGTCCTCGACCGTGACGGTCGACAGGGTGGTTTCCGGTACGGCCTGCGCCGCGGCCTGCGGCGACAGCATCATGAAGGCCAGCGAGGCCGCGGCCGGCGCGGCGGCCGGCTGCAGGCGCGCTACGAGTCTGCGCAAGGCGCCCGAAGGCGCGGGTGGGGGGGAAAGGGACATGGTTCGCTCCGGGTCAGGGTTGTCCACTGGCTGGCGGAGCGATCGCACGATTCCGGGCGATGGCGAAGCGTATGCATGGCTGGCTGGCGGTTGGGGGGTTGAAAGGCGGCGGCGGGGGTCAGCCCCAGCCCGCCGCGACGGCAAGGCGGTACACGATGAAGCAGGCGATCCAGGCCAGACCGAACAGGTAGCCGGCCATGAGCAAGGGCATCTTCCAGCCGCCGGTTTCGCGCTTGACGGTGGCGAGCGTGGACAGGCACTGCGGCGCGAACACGAACCAGATCAGCAGCGACAGCGCGGTGGCGAGGCTCCAACTGTGCGCGATCAGCGGCATCAGCGCGAGCGCGGTGTCGTCGCCGGTGGCCGACAGCGCGTAGACCGTGCCGAGCGCGCTGACCGCGACTTCGCGTGCGGCCATGCCGGGCACCAGCGCCACGCTGATCTGCCAGTTGAAGCCGATGGGCTCGAACACGACGGCGAGCGCGCGGCCGAGCGTGCCGGCCAGGCTGTATTCGATGGCGGGGCCGGTCGCGCCGGCGGGCGGCGCGGGGAAGCTGGCCAGGAACCACATGAGGATGGTGAGCGCGAGGATGATGCTGCCGACGCGGCGCACGAAGATGCCCGCGCGCTGCCACAGACCGATCGCGACGTTGCGCAGCGCCGGCCAGTGATAGGCCGGCAGTTCCATCATCAGCGGCCGCGGCAGGCCGTGGGCGGTGAGGCGCTTGGCCAGCCAGGCGATGCCCATCGCGCTGAGCACGCCCGCGACGTAGAGGGCGAACAGCACCAGCCCCTGCAGTTCGAACACGCCGGCCACCGCGCGTTTCGGGATGAAGGCGCCGATCAGCAGCGCGTAGACCGGCAGACGCGCCGAGCAGGTCATCAGCGGCGCGATCATGATGGTGACCAAGCGGTCGCGCGGGTTGGCGATGGTGCGCGCGGCCATGATGCCGGGAACCGCGCAGGCGAAGCTCGACAGCAAGGGAATGAAGGAGCGGCCCGACAGACCGACGCTGCCCATCAGGCGGTCGAGCAGGAAGGCGGCGCGCGGCAGGTAGCCGGACTCTTCGAGCACGAGGATGAAGAAATACAGGATCAGAATCTGCGGCAGGAAGACCAGCACGCCGCCGGCGCCGGCGATGACGCCGTCGACGGCGAGACTTTGCAGCCAGCCTTCGGGCAGCAGCGCGCCGACCGTTGCGCCGGCCCACGCGATCGCCGATTCGATCCAGCCCATCGGCGCCTCGGCCCAGGCGAACACGGCCTGGAACATGAGGAACAGCACGGCGATCAGCAGCGCCATGCCGAATACCGGATGCAGCACCACGCGGTCGATGCGGTCCGAAAGCGTGTGCGGCGCGTGGCGGTCGAGGCCGAGTCCGGCGAGGATGCGCTGCACCGCGTCGTGGTCGGCCTCGACCGAATGCGCGTGGGCCGCCTCGTCCGCAGCCGGCGCGTCGACGCGCCAGCGATCCGCCGGCGCGTCGAGCAGCGCGCGCAGCCCGGTCGCGCCGTCCTTGCGCACGGCCACGGTCTCGACCACCGGCACGCCGAGTTCGCGCGACAGCTTCTCGGCGTCGACGTGGATGCCGCGGCGCGCCGCCAGGTCAGTCATGTTGAGCGCAACCGCGCAGGGGATGCCGAGCCGTTTCACCGCCAGCACCAGGCGCAGGTTGCGCCGCAGATTGGTGGCGTCGACCACGCAGATCACGCGGTCGGGCCGCTTCTCGCCGCGCGCGCGGCCCATCAGCACGTCGACCGTCACCTTTTCGTCGGGCGAACGCGGATTGAGGCTGTAGGTACCGGGCAGGTCGAGGATGCGCAGCGTCTTGCCCGCGGCCGTCTGGTAGCGGCCTTCCTTGCGCTCCACCGTCACGCCCGCGTAGTTCGCCACCTTCTGCCGGCTGCCGGTCAGCACGTTGAAGAGCGCGGTCTTGCCGCAGTTGGGGTTGCCGACCAGCGCGACCAGCGGCCCGCCCAGGTGGACGTGGACGACAGCGGTCTGACCGGCTGCGGGCCGGCGCGTGTCGTGGCAGGCGCTCATGCGGAGGGCGTTTCTTCCAGGGGGGCGATTGCGATGCAGGCCGCTTCGGCCATGCGCAGCGCGAACGTCGAGCTGCCCACCCGGATCACCAGCGGGTCGCCGCCCGGCGCGCGCGCCATCAGGCATACCGTCTCGCCGGGAATGAAGCCCAGCTCGTGCAGCCAGTCGCGCCATTCGGGCGCCTGCGCCGGTACGCCGTCGCGCGCGATGCGGTAGAGCCTGCGATCGTCCGCGCGGTCGAGTGTGGTCATGTCGTCGGGTCCGGCCGGGGCGTCAATGGGCCGCGGCGCGCGCGGGGTCGGTCACGAAGCCGAGCTTGGTGAGGCCGGCGCGCGCAGCGTCGGACATGATCTGCGCGACGTTGCGGTAGGCCAGGTCGCCGTCGGCGCGGATGTGAATCTCCGGCTGCGGGGTCTGGCGGGCGGCCAGGTCCATCTTCGCCTGCCAGGCGGTCGCGTCGACCGGCTCGGCGTTCCAGAACACCGAGCCGTCGGCCTTGATCGAGAGATTGACCGTCTCGGGCTTGATCTCGTTGGGCTGGCTGGAGGCGACCGGCAGATCGACCTTGACCGCATGCGTCATCAAGGGCGCGGTGATGATGAAGATGACGAGCAGCACCAGCATCACGTCGATCAGCGGAATCATGTTGATTTCCGCGTTGTCGCCGTCGCCGGTTTCGTTCGTGAGTCCGCCGAAGGCCATGTCATGCGCTCCGTGCGGCGGTGGGCGCCGTGTAGACCTGCGCGGCGTCCTTCTCGACGCGGGTGTTGCTGCGCACACCGGTGGACATGAAGGCGAACAGGTCGTGGGCGAAGCCGTCCACTTCCGTCAGCACCTGCCGCTTGCTGCGGTTGAAGAAGTTGTACGCGAGCACGGCGGGAATCGCCACGGCCAGGCCCAGCGCGGTCATGATCAGCGCCTCGCCGACCGGACCTGCGACCTGGTCCAGACTGCCCGAGCCGCTCATGCCGATGTTGACCAGCGCGTGGTAGATGCCCCACACCGTGCCGAACAGGCCGACGAAGGGCGCCGACGAGGCGATCGACGCGAGCATGGTGTGGCCGTATTCCAGCCGCGCGGTGTCCTGGGTGATCGCGCGGCGCAGCGCGCGGGTCAGGAATTCGTCCTCCGAGCCCGACTCGATCAGCCGCGAGCCGGTCCTGTTGCGGAACTGCTCGGCCGCCATGAGACCGTGATGCGTGAGGTGCGAGAACGGATCGTTGACGCCGTTCTTCTGCAGGTAGTCGGCGACGGCCGGCAGACCGGGCGCTTGCCAGAAGTGCGCGAGAAAGGCCTGCGCGTGCTTCTTCATGCGCAGATTGGCGATGCTCTTCGAGACGATGAGATACCAGGTGATCACCGACATCGCCAGCAGGATGGCGAGCAGCACGTGCGCGAGCGTGTCGGCCTGGGCGATGAAGTGGGCGAAGCCCAACTGGGTGGCTTGGTTGGCGGTTTCCATGAGAATTAGCTCCTGAATTTAAAGTCAATCGGCACGATGACCCAGGCTTGGATCGGCTTGCCGGCCTGGCGGGCCGGCTCGAATTTCCAGCTCGACTGGACGGTTTTCGCCGCGGCTTCGTCCAGGCGCGGATAGCCGCTGCTCTTGGCAATTTCGAGGCGCGCGACGCTGCCGTCCGGATCGACGAGGATGTTGAGCCGCACGATGCCTTCTTCGCGCAGGCGCCGGGACAGCGCCGGGTAGGGCGGCTTCGGGTTGTTCAGATAATCCGCCGGCCGGGGCGGCGTGGGCGCCGGCGGCGGCGCTGGTGCCGGGGCCGGAACCGGCGCCGGCCGGGGCGCTTCCACCACGACCGGGGGCGGGGGCGGCGGCAGCACCTCGGGCACCGGTTCCGGCACCGGCAGAGGTCTGGGCGCTTCGATGACCGGCGCGGGCGTGGGCAGCGGACGCTCGGCCACCAGCACGGGCGGCGGCGGCAACGGCTTCGCCACCGGCTTGGACGGCGGCGGCTTCGGTTTGGGTTGCGGTCTGGGTTCGGGCGCCGGCGCGTCCGGCTGGATCAGGCTGACCGTGAGCGGGCGCGGCGGGGTGACCGGTTCGGGCGCATCCGGCTTGAACGCCAGCAGGCCCAGCACCAGGGCGTGCAGCCCGGCCACGACCGCCAGCACGCCGGGCGAAAGGCGGGGCGTATACGCCTGCGCGGCCGCGCGGGCGGCGGCCTGCGGACGGGCGGGGGCGATCGGCAGTACGGTTTGCGAGGATGTCATCCCGGATGAGTCCAGTTGCGTTCATGAATGCGGGTCGGGGACGATTCCTGACGGGTGGCCCCCGCGGGTGGGCATCCAGACCGCCGCACACCCGACATGATGGCTCAGGCTGCGCAATTTCAGAACAGCAGGTCGAATAATGATAATAATTCGCATTATGTAGGTCAATGGCCGGGTGCGTGGCGCCATGGCAGGACGCGCTATTTGGTGAGGATCAGCTTGCCGTTCCGGGTGATGCGCAGGCGATAGTGCTCGCCGTTGTGGCTGATCAGGATTTCCTGAGCACCCTGGAACAAAAAATCCGTCGGGATGGGCTCCGGCAAAAAATTCCGCACTTCGGGCCCGACCGGAGAACGGCCGGGGGACGGGCTGGAAGCGTGCAGGGCGGGAAGCTGCGCGTCGGTATCGGATGGCATGGCGGATTCGTCGCCTGGGGCGTATGAGACAGTGCGTGTTATGAATAATAACGATTCGCATTTCTTGGTCAAGCGGAAATTGCGCGGACACGAAAAAAATCCGCCCGTGCGGCGCAATGGTCAATCAGGCGGGGGCCAATCAGGCGGGCGGCGGGGCCTTGCCGGGCGCCCGTTCGGCGCGCACCAGCGGCGCGGCCACGGGCACTTCGGGCTGCAGGGTGACGTGGGTGATGCCGTGCTGCCGGGCGAGCGTGTCGCGCGCCGCGGCGAGCAGACGCGGCCAGTCGGCCAGGTCGCGGATTTCGAGATGGGCCGACAGGGCGATGCTGCCCGAGGCGAGCGTCCAGACGTGCAGGTCGTGCACGCGCAGGGCGCCGGGCAGGGCGGCGAGGTCGTGGCCGACCGTATCGAGCCGGATGCCCAGCGGGACGCCTTCCATCAGCACGTGCAGCGCCTCGCGCAGCAACCGCAGCGCGGAGACGAGGATGAGCGCGGCGACGAAGAGCGACAGCAGGGGGTCGATCGGCGTCCAGCCCGTGGCAAGAATGACGATGCCCGAAACGATGGCGGCGATCGAGCCGAGCGCGTCGCCCATCACGTGCAGCAGCGCGGCGCGGCTGTTGAGCGTGGCTTCGCCGCGGCTCAGCACCCAGGCGACCAGCAGGTTGATGCCGAGGCCGATGGCGGCGACGCCGGCGACCGCGCCGCCGGCGATCTCGCGCGGCGCGCCGAGGCGCTGGATCGCTTCGTGGGCGATGAAGGCGATGAGCGCCAGCATGAACACGCTGTTGACGAACGCGGCGAGGATTTCGGCGCGCACGAATCCATACGAATGGCGCAGGCTGGGCGGCCGCCGCGCCAGCCACGCGGCGACCGCGGCCAGTCCCAGCGAGGCGCTGTCGGTGATCATGTGCCCGGCGTCGGCCAGGAGCGCGAGGGAGTTGGCCCACCAGCCCACGCCGGCCTCGACGGCGGCGAAGGACAGCGTCAGCAGCAGCGCGACGACGAGTTTGCCGCTGTTGCCGTCGTGGCCCAGGTGATGATGCGTGTGCGCTTCGCCGTGGTCGGCGCGATGCTTATGAGCGTGCACAGTAGTCCGTCGGGTCGGCGGCCAGATCGAGCGTGCCGGAATCGAGTCCGAGGCCGGCGATGTGGTGCAGCGCGCCGGCGTAGCGCGCCGACTCGCGCAGGGCGGTCATGTCCGGCGGGTGCGGACGACCGTGCATGCGCGCCAGCCGCGCGCGCGCCGGCGCGGGCCAGTCCACGTCCAGATGCGCGAGCGCCTCGTCGGCGAGATCGGGCCGGTTGCACACCAGCGCCATGTCGCAGCCGGCCGCGAGCGCGGCTTCCACGCGGGCGACGATGCCGCCCGCGGTGCCGGCGCCGGCCATGCAGAGATCGTCGCTGAAGAGGGCGCCGTCGAAACCGAGTTCGCCGCGCAGGATGTCGTTAAGCCAGATCCGCGAAAAGCCGGCGGGCTGCGCGTCGACGCGCGGATAGACGACGTGCGCGGGCATGACCGCCGCCAGCCCCGCCTCGACCATCAGGCGGAAGGGCACGAGATCGGCGCGCGCGATCTCGGCCAGCGGGCGTTCGTCCACCGGCACGTCGACGTGCGAATCGGCCGCGACGTGGCCGTGTCCCGGAAAGTGCTTGCCGCAGGCCGCCATGCCGGCGTCCTTCATGCCCAGCATCAGCGCCTGCGCCAGCTCGAACACGACGCGCGGCGCGGCGTGGAAGGCGCGGTCGCCGATCACGCACGAGGCGCCGTAATCGAGATCGAGCACGGGCGCGAAGCTGAAATCGACGCCGTGCGCGCGCAGTTCGGCGGCCAGCACGTAGCCGGTCTCGCGCGCCAGATGCCTGGCCTGCTGCGGGTGCGCGTCCCAGATCCGGCCGAACACGCGCATCGGCGGCAGGCGCGTGAAACCCTCGCGGAAGCGCTGCACCCGGCCGCCCTCGTGATCGACGCCGATCAGGAGCGGCGCCGGTTTCAGCGCGCGGATGTCGGCGGCGAGCGCGGCGAGCTGCGCCGGATCGCGGTAATTGCGGGCGAACAGGATCACGCCGCCGACCAGCGGATGGGCGAGCCGTCTGCGGTCGTCGTCGGTGAGTTCGGCGCCCGCCACGTCGAGCATCAGCGGCCCCAGGGTCATGCGCGCCCCCGCTGCGGATTGGGATTCATGCCGCCTCCAGAATGACGAATGCGAGGACGAAATCGCCCTCGTCCGACAACGATACATGATGCGCGCCGATGCCCCGCGCCGCCAGCCAGTCGGCTAGCTCGGGCGCGCATTCGATGTGCGGCTTGCCCTGCGCGTCGCGCAGCACGGCGATGTTGCGCAGCGCGACCGGCGGGCGCAGGCCGGTGCCGGCGGCCTTGGCGAAGGCTTCCTTGGCCGCGAAGCTCTTGGCGAGGAAGCGCGCCGGGTCGCGGCTGGCGTAGTAGGCGGCGTGCTCGGCCGGCGCCAGCAGGCGGTCGGCGTAGTGTTCGCCGAAGCGCGCGAGACCATCGCGGATGCGCTCCGCGTCGAGCAGATCGGTGCCGATGCCGTGGATCATGGCGACACCTTCACCGGCAGGCCGGCGGCACGGATGCGTTCGGCGAAATCCGCCAGCCAGGCGGCGGGCAGGGCGGACAGGCGCGCCGCCTGCGGCTGCATCGACGGCCGCGCCAGCCCGTAGAGCAGCACGCCCCGGACCGGAACGGCTTCGCGGCGCAGGCGCGCGACGGCGTCGAGATAGGCGGATTGTTCGTCGGCCGAAGGCGGCGCGCCGTCGAACGCGAACACGCAGGTCTGCAGCCAGGTCGGGCACAGGCGCGCGGCGGCGGCCAGCCGTGCGAACTGTTTGTCGGGCGCGGCGCGCGTCTGGTTGACCGCGCGCAGGCCGGCCGCGGTGGCGCGGTCGAACTTGAACCAGACCTCGCCGTTCAGCGCGGCCATCTTCTCCAGGCCGGCCTGCACGCGCGGCCGGTCGACGAGGCTGCCGTTGGTGATCAGCACCAGCTTGACCGTCTGTCTTGCGGAGTCGGCGGCGCCGGCCAGGCCGAAATCGGCCATCACCCGCCCGATCAGCTCGATCACCTCCGGGAATTCGCGCGCGCTGGTCGGCTCGCCGTTGCCCGACAGCGCGATGTCGTTCAGCCGCCGTGCGTTTTCCGGCACGCGGGTTTGCATGAAATCGCCGTGCACGATGTCCGCGAGCATCGCGCGCAGCTCGGCTTCGAGTTGCGCCAGATCGATCGGCGGCGCCGCACCGCGGACCAGATCGGGCACCTGGCAGTACACGCAGGTCCAGTTGCAGGCGTTGTTGGGATTGAGGTTGACGCCCACCGACACGCCGCCCGCGCGGCGCGACACGACCGGGTAGACGTAGGTCATGCCGGCGCTGTCGCGGTCGTGGTTCTGCACCGTGAGCGGTAAGGTTCGGGACATGGCGGGATTTTCGCACCTTCCGCCGCCGATAAGAACGCCGCCGCCGGCGTGCCGGCCGACTTCGTCGGCGACCGATCAACGCGAAAACGGCGTCAACAGGCCCTAGAATCCCGATGAGAAGGGTTCGCATGGCCCGTGCCGCGGTCTTCGCCGCGCCGGGCGCGATGGGCCTGTTCGGCGTCGAACTCGAGACGGGAGCCTGAAATTGCATACCGAAAATTTGTCCGGATGGACGCACGAGCACGTCTTCGATACCGGCAGCGACGCCGCGGAACGCGGCACCCGCGCCGTCATGTGGATCACTGCGGCGGCGATGGTGGTCGAGATCGTCGCCGGCTGGTGGTACAACTCGATGGCGCTGCTGGCGGACGGCTGGCACATGAGTTCCCATGCCGTGGCCATCGGCCTGTCTGCGATGGCCTACGCGGCGGCGCGGCGCTACGCGCGGGATCCGCGGTTCGCCTTCGGCACCTGGAAGATCGGCGTGCTGGCGGGTTTCGCCAGCGCCGTTTTCCTGCTCGGCGTGGCGGCGATGATGGTGGTCGGGTCGCTGGAGCGGATCGTCTCGCCCCAGCCGGTGCAGTACCGGGAAGCGATTGTCGTCGCCGCGCTCGGCCTGGCCGTCAACGTCGTCTGCGCCCTGATACTCGGCAAGGCGCATCGTCACGACCCGGCCCACGGACACGACCCTCATCACCATCCGCATCACGACGACCTGAACCTGAAGTCGGCCTACCTGCACGTCGTGGCCGACGCGGCCACCTCGGTGCTCGCCCTCGTGGCGCTGACCGGCGGGTGGCTGTACGGCTGGCGCTGGCTCGACCCGGCGATGGGCATCGTCGGCGCGGTGCTGATCGCCGTCTGGGCCAGAGGGCTCGTCGTCGAAACGGGGAAGGCGCTGCTCGACCGCGAAATGGATCATCCGGTGGTCGGCGAGATTCGCGCGGCGGTCGAAACCGGCAGCGACGCGGGCGACACCCGCATCGCGGACCTGCACGTGTGGCGCGTGGGCCGGCAGACCTATGCCTGCGCGCTCACGGTCGTCACCCACGACACCGCGCTGACGCCCGCCGTCATCCGCCGTCAGTTGTCGGTGCACGAGGAAATCGCCCACTCGACCATCGAACTGCACTATTGCCCGGACGCCGTGCGCCAGGCCGGCGACGCGCCCGGCGTCCGGGCCTGAGCCCCGCCGCGCGGGGAATGCCCCGGAGGCAAGGGGCTTGAGGCAGGCGGGCGAACGCCCCGAAAAGCGGATTGCCACGGGCGCTGCCGCTTACTAAGGTGAAGAAAAAATCAGACCTCGTGGGAGCTACGGCACCGGGCTCGCCCCATCCGGCGTCCGGCTGACGGATGCGCAACGAGGATGAGCCGCGTGGCCGGCGCTGTTCGTTTCGCCTGTTTTCGCGTCGACAACTGCCCTGACCTGACCGATGCAATTCGGCAACCGGGGTGGAGACTTCGAAAAGGAGAGAAAAATGAAAGGCATCGCCTGGGTTTTCTGTTTCATGATGAGCGCCTGGCTGGCGGGCTGCGCAGGCAGCAAGCCGGTGGCGACCGCGCCGGCCGATTCCGGGCAGGCGCGGATCACCGTTCTTTACGACGCCTTCGGCAAGGGGTCCGCGATGCAGAAGGACTGGGGGTACGCGGCCCTGATCGAATACGGCGGCAAGCACAT
>JACDJB010002206.1_pt1 | contig 14482 bp, 9 predicted proteins | sample 7454121 | NCBI WGS metagenome assembly JACDJB01 (sample SAMN14253290, study PRJNA609438) | sludge metagenome | isolation source: sludge after 25d culture with pyrite | collected 2018-12-20 | reverse complement strand
GGTTGGCGATGTGATTATTCCACAACCCGGCAGCAATCACATAGAAATTGCAGACGAATTTTATCGCAGGCTGGAACAGATTAAAAAAGACCTGCCTAAAGATGTCACCGTTGGCATTGGTTTCGATACCACCGAATTTATCCGTGATTCCATCAAAGAGGTAGAGCAATCCATTTACCTGGCATTTTTTCTGGTGGTGCTCATTATATTCATGTTTTTACGTGACTGGCGTACCACCATTATTCCTGTAATTGTGATTCCAATTTCGCTGATTGGAGCTTTCTTCATCATGTACATTGCAGGTTTCTCCATAAATGTACTCACTCTTTTAGGCATCGTTTTAGCCATTGGACTGGTGGTGGATGATGCCATTGTAGTTCTGGAAAATATCTATACAAAGATAGAGCGGGGCATGCCACCGCTGGAAGCGGGAATACAGGGATCTTCAGAAATATTCTTTGCCATTATTGCTACCACAATTGCTCTGGCAACAGTGTTTTTGCCTGTTATTTTTCTCGAAGGCATTACCGGTCGTCTTTTCAGGGAATTTGGAATTGTACTGGCCGGTTCGGTAATTATTTCTTCTTTTGTAGCCCTTACGCTTACGCCGATGCTTTCCACCAAAATATTAAAACGTCGCGACAAGCACAATTGGATTTATAATGTTACCGAGCCTTTCTTTGTTCGGCTCAATACTGCCTATGCCAACTCTTTGAGATGGTTTCTCGGGCATCGGTGGCTGGCCCTGGTCATTAGTCTCATTGCATTATTAATGATTTATGGGCTTGGTTCAATGCTGCAAACAGAGCTTGCACCTCTTGAAGACCGCTCAGGCCTGCGGGTGGTAGCTTCTGCCCCCGAAGGGGCCACCTTTGATTATATGGATAAGTATATGACCGAAGTTACACAGATGATTCAGGAGAAAGTGCCGGAATCGCAGGCATTAATTACCATCACTTCACCCGGATGGAGTGGCGGAACCAATTCGGGATTTATACGCATTAAGTTGGTTAATCCCGACAAAAGGGAACGCAGCCAACAGGAACTGGCCGGGGTTATATCACGTGAAGTAAAAAAGTTTAGCAGTGCCCGTGCTTATGTGGCCCAGGATCAGTCTATTGGAGGCGGCGGTGGCGGCCTGCCCGTTCAATATGTGATTCAGGCTCCCAATCTTGAAAAGCTTAAAAAAATTCTTCCCGATTTTATGGCTGAAGTACAAAAAAGCGATAAATTTCAATATGCCGACCTTAACCTAAGGTTCAATAAGCCGGAAGTTAAAGTAAATATCGATCGGGAAAAGGCCAGAAATCTGGGCGTTTCGGTGATTGATATCGCGCAAACACTCCAACTTGGATTAAGTGGTCAGCGCTTTGGCTATTTTATTATGGATGGAAAGCAGTATCAGGTTATCGGGCAAATGGAAAAAGCTTATCGCAGCAGTCCGCTCGACCTGCGAAGCCTTACCGTGCGAAACAACCGGGGCGAAATGCTGCAACTCGATAACTTTGTTACCCTTAAAGAGGATGTGAACCCGCCACAGCTTTTTCGCTACAATCGCTTTGTGTCGGCTACTGTTTCGGCCAATCCTGCCGAAGGACTTACTATTGGTGATGGGATCAATGAAATGGACCGGATAGCCAATAAAGTGCTGGATGATAGTTATTCAACTTCACTCACAGGAGCTTCTAAGGATTTTGCTGAAAGTTCTTCCAGTCTGGTGTTTGCTTTTGTTCTGGCACTTGTACTGATATACCTGGTATTGTCGGCACAATTTGAAAGTTTTCGTGATCCATTCATCATCATGTTTACTGTTCCATTGGCTTTGGCCGGTGCCGTACTAACGCTCTGGTATTTTAATAAAACCCTGAATATTTTTAGCGAGATTGGCGCAATTATGCTTATCGGCCTGGTTACCAAAAATGGGATTCTCATTGTAGAATTTGCCAACCAGCGTAAAGCTGCCGGATTAAGTCGCCTAAAGGCTATTAGTGAAGCTTCGGTTAGCCGTTTTCGGCCCATACTCATGACCAGCCTTTCCACCATACTGGGTGCCACCCCAATTGCACTTGCCCTGGGAGCAGGCTCCGAAAGCCGGGTAAGTATGGGAACAGCCATCATTGGAGGGCTTGCCTTTTCCACCATACTTACCCTGTATGTGGTACCGGCCATGTATGTTTACATCTCTGCTAAAACGCGTTCAGTGTCAAATGTGGATGAATTGCAACAAAAAGAAGATACGGAATGAGAAGCTACGTAAAATTTAGGCATAGAATAATCCTAACCCTGATTTATCTGTTGGCAGGATTTTCAACGGTCGTTACTCATGCCCAGATGCTTACTCCGGATGATGTGGTGCGACAGGTATTGGAGCATAACTTTTCCATCCGGATTGTGCGGCTGGATGAGGAAATATTGCGTAATAATGTAACCATAGGTAATGCAGGCTTTCTGCCCCGTGTGGATGCAACAGCCGGCACCAATAACAGTATAGTAAATACGCGTCAGGAGTATCTGAATGGAGAGAAGAATGAGCGCGACAATGCCAAATCAGGCTCCCTGAATGCCGGTGCGGCCTTGCAATGGACCCTATTCGATGGCTTACGGATGTTTAACTCACTGGCTACCCTGAGAAAAGAGCTTGAAGCAGGAGAGTTGCGAACCCGGCTCCAGATAGAAAATTCAGTGGCTGATGCCCTCGAAGCTTATTATAATATGGTTCAGCTAAAGCAAAAAAAAGTAGTACTCGAAAAGGCAGTAAAGCTTGGTGAGGAGCGTCGGGGAATAGCCCAGGACATGCTTATGCTCGGAGCCGGCTCCCGTTTATCATTGCTTCAGGCAGAAGTGGACCTGAATACCGATAAATCACAATTGCTTGAACTGGACAACATGATAGCTACTGCCGGCATTGCACTAAACCGCTCTATGGGACGGGAGCCTGCTACACCGGTTGCTGTTAAGGATTCCATTTTGCCTGGCCCCGTGCTCGATTATCAGACACTGAAAACCCAAATGCAAAGAACCAATCCAACCCTGCTGTTGAGCCGGACAGACCTGGAAATTGCGCAGCGAAACCTGGATAACATTACCGGTCAGCGGTTTCCGGTTTTAAACTTCAACCTGGGTTATAATTTTAACGATCAGACCAGTGAATCGGGATTCCTTAAAGCCAGCCGTTCCTCCGGATTAAATTATGGCTTTACCGCCAGCCTTCCGCTATTTGATGGATTTAATCTGAACCGACGCCGGCAGAATGCCCGCATAGATATAGAACAGGCCGGTGTAGCTCATCAGAATTATCTGAATGCACTGGAAGCCGAGCTGTTATCCACTTACTCCAAATATACCAACCGCCTCAGTATGGTATTATTTGAAAAAGAAAACAGCACTACAGCCGGTATAAATTTTGATATTGCCGGTGAGCGCCTCAGATTGGGCGAAATGTCGGGCATCGAATACCGGGAAGCACAGAAAAACTATCTGCTGGCAAACGAAAGGCTTATAAATGCTCAGTTTGAAGTAAGGCTGCTCGAAATCAGACTGCAACAATTGAGCGGATCCTTACTTGCCACGGAGCAATAAAACTAAAAAGCCGCCAGACCTGGGGCGGGGAGAAATGGGAAGACTGGCAAGGTGAGGGAGAAATGGAGATAAGAAAGGGGATAAGGGGATAAGGAAACAAGGAGACGGGCAGGCAGGGAAACGGGACAAGGGCCCGCTAAAAGAAACGGGATGACAAGGGGAGACTTCGGATTGCGGATTGCAGATTGCGGATTGCGGATTTTTTTACCGCGGATTACACGAATTAACGCGAATTGAATTTGAGTAGCGATTTAATCAAAATTACTCAACCAATCTGAGTGACAGCGCACGTTTGTAGCAGTGGCGGGCAGGCAACAAATTAACAAATCCTCAAATCCTCAATCACCAATCACAAATCACCGATCACAAATCACAACTTACAGATCACAGATCAGGAAATAACGGGGTAAACGCGAATTCCCGCGAATTGATTTTTCAACAACTCAACAACTTTATAACTCAACAACTCAACGACTCAACAAATCAACAGATTGCAACTTACAGATCACAGATCACCGATTACAGATCACCAATCACCAGTTACAGATCACCGGTCACAGACACAGGCCTGTCGCATCAAATGAACAAAAACAAAATATATTGCTTGTTTCATATGGATACTGTTTAAAAATTTTATATTTCCAAAGGGTTTTCAGAGGCTGGTTTAATTCCGGCCGTTTGAAAAATATTTTATTTTAAACTAAAAATCAGAATATTATGAAAATCGCCATGCTTGCTCCCATTGCCTGGAGAACTCCTCCAGAACATTATGGACCGTGGGAACTGGTTACATCAATGATTACCGAAGAACTGGTCAAACATGGTCTGGATGTCACCTTGTTTGCTACACTAAATTCACTCACTGCGGCAAAATTACGTGGCGTGGTTCCCAGGGGATACGAGGAAGATCAAAGTCTGGATGCCAAGGTCTGGGAATGCATGCATATCTCGGAGTGCTTTGAAAATGCCGACGAATTCGACATTATTCACAACCAATTTGATTTCCTTCCCCTCTCTTATTCACGATTGGTGGAAACACCGGTAGTTACTACCATACATGGTTTTTCATCGTCCCGCATCCTGCCTGTGTTTAAAAAATACAACGGGCATACGCACTATGTTTCTATCAGTAATTCCGACAGATCACCTGAGTTGGATTACCTGGCTACCATTTATCATGGGATAGATTTGCAACAATTTACTTTTACGGCTGAACCTCAGGGTAATTATTTACTTTACTATGGCCGCATTCATCATGATAAAGGGGCTACAGAAGCCATTGAAATTGCGCGTAAAGCCGGCAAAAAACTGATAATGGCAGGCATTATTCAGGACAGGGATTATTACGAAAATCAGATTAAACCTCACCTGAAAGCTGGCGAAGTGGAATACATTGGAAGTGTTGGACCTGAAGACCGCGATAAGCTGCTGGGAAATGCCCTTGCACTGCTTCATCCTATAAATTTCAATGAACCATTCGGACTGTCTGTTGTTGAATCTATGGCTTGCGGAACTCCGGTTGTTGCGTTTAGTAAAGGCAGTATGCCAGAACTAATCACCTCTGGTTTTGATGGTTTTCTTGCATCAAACATACCCGAAGCTGTGGAGTATTGCCTTAATATTGACAAAATAAACCGGAATAACTGCCGCAAGACTGTGGAAGAACGATTTTCAAAGCAGCGAATGGCTGCCGATTATATTGATTTGTACAAAAAAATACTAATAACCTCTTGATATGCCTTTAGTTAAACGATTTGATGGTAATCCCATACTCACCAAAACAGATGTGCCTTATCCCGTAGCTACCGTTCACAATGCCGGGGTAATAAAACATAACGGAGAATACATAATGCTCTTCCGTTCACATCGGTTTACCGGAAGAAGCATACTGGGACTGGCAAGAAGTAATGATGGCTTTAACTTCACTGTTGATCCTGAGCCTTTTATGGTTCCATCCAAAGAACCTGGCTTTGCTGAATATGAAGAATATGGAGTGGAGGATGCCCGCATCACTTTTATTGACGGGAAATACCTGATTACTTATTCTGCCTACTCCCGGCATGGGGTAAGAATTGGACTGGCGACCACCACCGACTGGAAGAGCGTAAAAAGGGTGTCGCTTATTACACAGGCAGATTACCGCAATACAGTTATCTTTCCGGAAAAAATCAATGGAATGTTTGCCAGGCTCGACCGACCCCATTCTGAAATTAGTCCCTGGTCTATTTGGATTACTTATTCGCCCGACCTTATCCATTGGGGGGAGTCCAAAGTGATTATGAAACCTGAGAAATACCATTGGGACGAAATGAAAATAGGCCCGGGTGCTCCGCCCATCAAAACGGACAAGGGCTGGCTAAACATCTATCATGGGGTATTCCCCACCATGGATGGCAGTGTTTATCGACTGGGTGTAGCACTGCATGACCTGAATGATCCATCGATAATAATTGGTGTAGGAGATGAGTGGATACTGGCGCCTGAAGAGTCTTATGAGCTTACCGGCTATGTGCACAACGTAGTATTTACCTGCGGTGCCGTTCCTGAAGAGGATGGAACCGTAAAAATTTATTGGGGTGCCGCCGATACGGTAATGTGTGTTGGAGAAGCCTATATAAATGATTTGGTAAACTTGTGCCTGAATAACAGCAGAAAAGCGATGTAGGTAGCATGCATTTTTTTATTGAAGATTGTAGTTTACAACTGTTTCCGTTAAAAGGATTAAAAAATATTTTTAAAATCGTTGTGCAATCAAAAATAATGTGCTACTTTTGCAGCCCGTTTCAAAAGACCATAAAACAAATTTTGATATGTATTTAACTTCCGAAGTAAAGAAAGATATTTTTACTGAGCATGGTAAAACCGCCAATGATACCGGTTCAGCCGAAGGTCAGATCGCATTGTTTACCTTTCGCATTCAACATCTTACCCAACATCTCAAGATAAATCGCAACGACCTGGGTACAGAACGTTCACTGGTGCGGTTGGTAGGTAAACGCAGGCGTTTACTCGATTATCTTAAGGAAAAAGACATTACACGTTATCGTGAAATTATCAAAAAACTGAACATCAGAAAGTAACTTTCTGCATTTTTCGATATTAACATAAAGGAGGCAATCTGGTATTGCCTCTTTTTGTATCATTTGATGTGGAAATAAAAAAAACTGTTAAATATCACATCTACGCAATTAAACACTAATTTTGTGGTCGGTTTTTAGCAGAAGGCTAAAAATCACGTAAGTACCAAATTGACAAACACATATATGCAAGGAATCGTAAAAACTTTTGACATTGGAGATGGCAGAACCATCTCAATTGAAACCGGAAAGCTGGCCAAACAAGCTGATGGCGCTGTGGTAGTAAAAATGGGCAACACCATGCTGCTGGCTACCGTGGTGGCTCGCAAAGAAGCCGGTGAGAATGTAGACTTTATGCCGTTAACGGTGGAATATCGTGAAAAATATGCTGCCGCCGGACGTTTCCCGGGGGGCTTTTTTAAACGTGAAGCACGTCCTTCGGATTACGAAATTCTCATAGCCCGTTTGGTTGACCGCGCTCTGCGCCCTTTATTTCCCGATGATTTCCATGCTGAAACCCAGGTAATCATTTCTCTGATTTCGAGTGATGATAATATTTTACCCGATGCCCTTGCAGGATTGGCTGCCTCTGCTGCCCTTGCCGTTTCTGATATACCATTTCAGGGACCCATTTCAGAAGTTCGCGTTGCCCGGATTGATGGCAAATTTGTAGTTAACCCGCCAACCAGCGAACTGGAAAAGGCCGATATTGACCTGATGGTGGCTGCCTCTATGGACAATATCATGATGGTGGAAGGTGAAATGAAAGAAGTGGGCGAAAATGAACTGATAGAAGCCATAAAATTTGCCCACGAACACATTAAAATACAATGTCAGGCTCAGCTCGAACTGGCTGCCATGGTGCAGAAAGCCGCTGTTAAAAGGGAGTACAGTCACGAAACCAATGATGCTGAACTCAAGGAAAAATTGCACCAGTTTGCCTACAATAGAATTGTGGAAATCGCCAGTCAGGCCTCAGCCAAGCATGAGCGTTCCGATGCTTTTTCAGCCATTAAGGAAGAATTCATTGCCACACTAAGTGAAGAAGAGGCCAAAGAAAAGGCATTTATGATTTCCCGGTACTATCATGATATTGAAAAAGAAGCAGTCCGGAATGTTATCCTGGATAAACGGCAGCGTCTTGATGGTCGTAAGCTGGATGAAATACGCCCCATCTGGTGTGAGGTAGATTACCTGCCTTCAGTACATGGCTCAGCCATCTTCACCCGGGGAGAAACCCAGTCGCTCACTACTGTTACCCTGGGTACCAAGCTGGATGAGCAGATGATTGATGGCGCCGTGATTGAAGGAAAAGTTAATTTCTTATTGCATTATAACTTCCCTCCGTTTTCAACCGGCGAAGTTAAACGCATCATGGGAACCAGCCGCCGCGAAGTTGGCCATGGTAACCTTGCCCTTCGGGCCTTAAAGCCTGTAATTCCCAATGGTGAAGACAATCCTTATACCATTCGCGTGGTAAGTGATATTCTGGAATCCAACGGTTCTTCTTCAATGGCTACAGTATGTGCCGGTACCATGGCACTCATGGATGCGGGAGTGAAATTGAAAAAACCCGTATCAGGCATTGCCATGGGATTAATTTCTGACACCAAAACCAATCGTTTTGCGGTGCTGAGTGATATTTTGGGTGATGAAGACCACCTGGGTGATATGGACTTTAAGGTAACCGGAACAAAAGACGGTATTACTGCCTGTCAAATGGACATTAAGGTGGATGGAATGCCCTATCAGGTACTGTCAGATGCTCTGGAGCAGGCCAAACAAGGACGTTTACACATATTGGACGAAATGGCCAAAGCCATAGTCTCCCCACGTGAAGATTACAAACCCCATGTTCCCCGCATCGTTAAAATGACCATCCCCAAAGAATTTATCGGTGCCGTAATTGGACCTGGTGGCAAGGTGATTCAGGAAATGCAGCGCGAAACGGGTTCCACTATCGTTATTGAAGAGGTTGGCGATTTCGGTATCATCGATATCGTATCTAACGATAAGGCTTCTATTGACGCAGTGCGCGAAAGAATCAAACGTATTGTGGCCATTCCGGAAATTGGAACCGTATACCATGGAACCGTGAAGAATATCACCGCTTTTGGTGCGTTTGTTGAAGTACTTCCCGGCAAAGACGGCCTGTTGCATATCTCTGAAATTGATTGGAAAAGACTGGAAAAGGTAGAAGATGCCCTTAAAGTGGGTCAGGAAATTGATGTGAAACTTATTGATATTGACAGTAAGACCGGTAAATTAAAACTTTCACGTAAAGTTTTATTGCCAAAACCTGATCAGTCAAACAAATAAAATCACAATTTCAGGAGAATTTTCAGCATAAGATTTTAACAATTTTATTAAAAAAATATAATGAGGCAACTTAAAATCACCAAACAGGTTACCAACCGGGAAACAGCTTCGCTCGACAAGTATCTCCAGGAAATAGGTAAAGTAGAGCTCATTACTGCTGACGAAGAGGTCGCATTGGCTCAGCGCATTAAGCAAGGCGATAAGGCCGCTCTCGAAAAATTAACCAAAGCAAACCTTAGATTTGTAGTTTCTGTTTCCAAACAGTATCAAAATCAGGGGTTAAGTCTTCCCGACCTCATCAACGAAGGAAACCTCGGTTTAATAAAGGCAGCACAACGATTTGATGAAACCCGCGGATTTAAGTTTATTTCATATGCCGTCTGGTGGATCAGACAATCTATTCTTCAGGCTTTGGCTGAACAATCACGTATTGTCAGGCTGCCATTAAACAAGATTGGCTCCATCAATAAAATTAATAAGGCTTACGCTAAACTTGAGCAACAATATGAGCGGGAACCCAACTTTGATGAGATCGCCGGGTTGCTCGAGATCAGTGAAAATGAGGTGAAAGAATCCATGCGTAACGCGGGTCGCCATGTTTCTATGGACGCACCATTGGTGCAAGACGAAGACAACAATATGTACGACGTATTGCGCAGCGATGAAGGCCCTACTCCGGAAACAGAATTACTGTATGAATCACTGCGTAAAGAAATTGAACGGGCTGTCTCTACACTTACTGCACGGGAAGCTGATGTAGTAAGGCTTTACTTCGGGTTGGGGGGAGAACATCCGCTTACTCTCGAAGAAATTGGCGAGCGCTTTGATCTTACCCGTGAAAGGGTAAGGCAAATTAAGGAAAAGGCGATTCGCAGATTGAAACAAACATCGAGAAGCAAAATCCTTAAAACTTATTTGGGATAAAATGTGCGGGCGAAAGCCCGCTTTTTTGTTATTGCAACCCGGTCTGTTTCTCTTTTCTGCAAATCTTTTACCAATAAACAGAATGGGCATGAGAATAAAATTATTTTCATTTTCTTTGTCTATTTTTGTTGAATTAACCAAATCGCTTCATTATGTCCCCTCTTGTAGCCCCTTCATTACTTTCAGCCGATTTCAACCATTTGGGTGAAGCCATAGAGATGATTAACCAAAGTGAAGCCGACTGGTTTCACCTTGACGTAATGGATGGGCTGTTTGTACCCAATATTTCCTTTGGGATGCCCGTGATTAAGGCCATTGCCAGGCTGGCACGAAAGCCTCTCGATACCCACCTGATGATTGTGAAGCCCGAACGCTACTTTGAAAATTTCAGGGATCTTGGCGTGGCCTCACTAAGCATTCATTACGAAGCAGTAATCCACCTGAACCGGGCGGTTAATCAGATTAAGGAGCTTGGGATGAAGGCAAGTGTTGTATTAAACCCACATACACCCATCGCCATGCTTACAGACATCATTAAAGAGGTGGATATGATCCTGATCATGTCGGTAAACCCTGGATTTGGAGGGCAAAAGTTCATTGAAGGAACTTACAGTCGCATTAAACAACTTAAAAAGCTCATCAGTGAAACCGGCTCCCATGCGCTGATTGAAGTGGACGGTGGTGTAAGCCTTGAAAACGCCCCACTATTGGCAGCTGCCGGCGCTGATGTGCTGGTCGCCGGCAATACCGTGTTTTCTTCCACTGATCCTGCCAAAACCATTTCATTGCTCAAACAGCCCTAGCTTTTGTTGATTTTTGATTTGTTGAGTCGTTGAGTTGTTGCCTGCCCGCCCCGGGCGGGATTTGTTAATTTGAAACTGACCCGACAGGTTTTTTCCCTACCTGGTAGGTATTCTTGTTTGGGAGATTTTAAAACCGGCGAGGGCACGTGCTGCAAGCGCGCTATTTACAGGGAAAAAATATTTCGCGTAAATCCCACATTTTCCCCATTTTTTTCGGGATAATTAGCTGTTTTCAATCCAATCATCGTGCATGAAATTTGTGTAGCAATGAAAATTCATGTAAATTTGTAGTTCGTAAATTCTATTCTTAAACCTACAGTTATGAGTACACCTTTAAGCGGTCTGCAACCTGCAGGCATGTGGCATTATTTTGAAGAAATATGCAAAATTCCCCGACCATCGAAAAAAGAAGAAAAAATAGCCGCCTATTTGGTGGCATTCGGCAAGCAACATGGTTTGGAAACCATCGTTGATGACATAGGAAACATCTTAATCCGCAAACCGGCCACCCCGGGTATGGAAAATCGTAAATCGGTGGTGTTGCAAAGCCATATAGATATGGTATGTGAAAAAAACAGCGACATTCTCCATGATTTTGATGTTGACCCTATTCAGCCATACATTGATGGAGAATGGGTGAAAGCACGTGGTACCACCCTTGGTGCCGATGATGGTATTGGTGTGGCAACACAACTGGCGCTTCTGGAGGCCAAAGACATTCCGCACGGCCCCATTGAATGTTTATTTACTGTGGATGAAGAGACTGGTTTAACCGGAGCATTTGGATTAAAGCCCGATTTGTTACAGAGTACCATTCTGCTTAATCTCGATTCAGAAGATGAAGGTGAACTCTTTATTGGATGTGCCGGGGGTATTGATACACTTATTTCGCTCAATTATAGTAAGGTGCCTGTAAGTGCAAACATGAGCGGATATACCATAAAGGTATCCGGTCTTAAAGGCGGCCACTCAGGCGATGACATCAATAAAGGACTAGGCAATGCCAATAAAATTTTGAATCGCATATTGTGGGAAGCCACCCGGCGCTTTGAACTGCGCTTGTCAAAGTTTGATGGCGGGAACCTGCGCAATGCCATTGCACGTGAAGCTTTTGCCATTGTAACCATACCCAACCGTTTACAACAGGATTTTGAAGCTTTTGTAAAAGAAAAGCATCAGAAAATCCGCAACGAATTCAAAGTGACTGAGCCTGGATTGAATATTCAGGTAAAATCACATGAATTGCCCGATTATCTAATGGATATGGCTACCCAGGAAAAGCTGCTCAATGCGCTTTATGCCTGTCCGCATGGAGTTATGGCCATGTCGGCTGACATCCCAAATTTTGTTGAAACCTCTACCAATCTGGCATCGGTAAAAACCCGCGAAACCAGTGTGGAAATTACTACCAGTCAGCGCAGCTCGGTAGAATCATCCAAATACGACATAGCCAATATGGTAGTTGCCGTATTTAGTCTGGCAGGTGCCAAATCAAAACATTCAGATGGCTATCCGGGCTGGACACCCAACCCTGACAGTGAAGTGCTTGATATTACCCGCAAGGCATACAGTGATCTTTTCAAGGTGGAGCCTAAGGTACTGGCCATTCATGCAGGCCTGGAATGCGGCCTTATTGGCGAAAAATATCCTGAAATGGATATGGTTTCCTACGGCCCTACCATCAAAGGAGCGCATTCACCCGATGAAAGATTGAAAATTGATACCGCTCAGAAATTTTGGGACCTTACCCTGGAAGTGCTGAAAAATATACCTGAAGCTTAAACAACAGCTTGTTTTGAAAATCCCGGCCAACAGCCGGGTTTTTTATGAAATGGTGAGATTGCTTTTAATGTTAACATATTGTAAATGAGGAAGATCATTGCCCTGTATCTGGCTTGTTTTTCATGCTGCTTGCATGCACAACAAAAACCTTCAGACCAAAAACTGGAATGGTTTCGTAATGCCAGGCTGGGAATATTTATTCACTGGGGCATTTATGCTGTAGATGGCGTAACAGAATCCTGGTCATTTCACAATGGAGAGATGTCGCATAGCGACTATATAAAACAGCTTAATGGTTTCGGAGCAGAAGCTTATCAACCGGAGGAATGGGCGAGGCTGATCAGACAAAGCGGAGCCAGATATGCAGTAATTACCAGTAAGCACCACGACGGGGTTGCCCTGTGGAACACAAATATGAATGAGCTGAGCGTGCCGGAAAGCACTCCTGCAGGCAGGGATGTACTTACGCCATTTGTAGATGCCCTGAGGAAAGAAGACCTAAAAACAGGGCTTTACTTTTCGTTGCCCGATTGGACACATCCCGATTATCCCGGATTTCTGCGTGATTCGTCACGGTATGCAGTTGAGGATGATACAGCGCGATGGGCGGGCTATCTGCAATTTATGCGTGGTCAGTTGAATGAATTGTCAAAAGCTTATCATCCGGATTTATGGTGGTTTGATGGCGACTGGGAGCACACTGCAGAAGAATGGCAGGCAGCCACCATTCGTCAGGTTTTGTTGAATGATCATCCGGATGTTATTATAAATGGCCGACTGGCAGGATTTGGGGATTATTCCACACCAGAACAGCATTTGCCCATAACCCGGCCCGATCTTCCGGTTTGGGAATTGTGTCTTACCATGAACAACTCCTGGGGATACCAGCCCAATGACACCAATTATAAATCAGCCTATGAAATAGTCAGTATTTTTGCTGAGGTAGTTGGGGGAGGAGGTAACCTGCTGCTCGATATCGCACCCAGGGCCGATGGAAGCATCCCTGAAGAACAAAAACGGTTGCTTGAGGAGATGGGCAGATGGATCAATGCCAACGGTGAAGCTGTTTTTGATACCCGTGCGGGACTGCCGGCAGGGCATTTCTATGGCCCTAGCACCCTTTCGGCCGATTCACTCAGCCTTTATCTTTTCCTTTCCGGAAGACAGCAGGGGCCGGTAATGATTAAAGGGTTGAATAATAATGTAACCAAAGCAACAGTGTTAGGTAGCCGGTTCAGCATTGAACCTAAAGTCGTTGGAAAAATATCCTGGAGCAAAGTACCCGGCCTGGTATTTCTGGAATTTCCTGAAACGGCTGCTGATTCGCTGCTGACTGTAATCAGGCTGACCCTCGATTCCCCTTTATCGCTATACCGTGGGCAGGGACATTTCTTTGAGGATTAACTACAGCCCAAGCCCAACGCCCATTCGCAATACAGGATTTGAATAGGGCGAAAGCGGATCTTCTATCAGATTCCATAACCCCATAATATAAAAATAAGATCTTCCGGAAATACGCTGACGATAGCCTCCCCCAATAAAAAAACTATTGATGGTGGCTTGCGCCTTTGATTTGGTCACGTTTCCTGAAACAAAATATATATCCGTAAAATTATATAACAATCTTTCGTACTCTATATGGGCAAAAAGATTCTCGATAATTGCATAGCGCGCATACAAACTTCCACCATATATATTGGTTTTTAAATCGTATTTGATGCCTGTGGTATAGTCATAAAAGTAATTTTTAATTTTGAAATATTTATAGGTAATCCCGATACCGGCTTCCAGTTTATCGGTTACCCTGTATCCTACGGTAGGCGAAAGGTCTATCAGGGTTACATCCCCGAATTGCAGACCTATGCCACCACCAACAATCAGTCTGTCTTTAAAGTTGGGTTTATTGGCCCTGCTGTTTTCCTGGGCTGAGATTGTACTGACAGAAAGACATAAACCTGATAGCAGCAGCAGTATAATAAAAGAGTGTTGTTTTGTCAT
>JACDJB010002204.1_pt1 | contig 14484 bp, 7 predicted proteins | sample 7454121 | NCBI WGS metagenome assembly JACDJB01 (sample SAMN14253290, study PRJNA609438) | sludge metagenome | isolation source: sludge after 25d culture with pyrite | collected 2018-12-20 | reverse complement strand
GGTGAATCATCGCAGCTTTATTCCGGACCGTTCATGGTGCCCTCAGGTGAGGTGAAGGCGCGGGCTTTCAGCGATGGCGAGACGGGAAGTATTGCCTATCGAAAGTTCGGAATTCTGAAAAACAACTGGAAGGTGGTGGAGGCAAGCACCGTCGAGGCAGGGTTTGAGGCCTCAAAGGCCTTTGACAACGATCCGGCAACCTTCTGGAAGTCGGCGCCCGGCGCTTCCTATCCTCATACCCTGGTTATCGATCTGGGCTCCGAAAAACAGCTGACAGGTCTTGCCTACACGCCTCAAACCCAAAATTCGGAAGGAATGATGGAGAAAGGAAGCCTTTATGGAAGCCAAAACGGCAAAAAGTGGGAGAAGATAACCGGTTTTGAATTTGGAAACCTGATAAATGACCCCACCACCCGCCGCATTGCTTTTGATAAACCGGTAAATGCCAGGTTTGTGAAAATTATAGCCGAGAGAGGTGCCGGGGGTAGCGAATCGGTGGCTGTGGCAGAGGTGGATTTTTTTGAATGATGTTGAAGACTAAAGAAAAGAAATTTGATGCTGTTAAAATGATGCGCGAGATTCGGTCTAAATTGCATCAGAAATTTGAAAAAAATCCCGAGAAGAGGAAGCAAGACCTTGAGCGGATCAGACGAAAATATATGAGAAATATCCCGGGTTAGATAACCTTTACCGTTGAGTATTTTTTACATATTCGCTTGGCGTTTGCTCGTAGAGCCTGGTAAAGCATTTGGTGAAATAGTTGGGATCGTTAAAGCCCACCTGATAAGCGATCTCACCAACTCTCATGTTGTTGGCGAGCAGCATTCCGGCTGCTTTTTTTAACCGGATATTGCGGATGAACTCTGAGATGGATAAGTCGGTGAGGGAACTGACCTTTCGGTAAATCTGCGAGTGACTAATATCCATTAAAGTGCATAATTTGTCCACATTAAAAGAGGGATCCGATATGTTCTCTTCAACACATTGAGCGAGCTTATTAATAAATTGTTTATCCTTTTTTTGGTTGATATCCGCACTTTCGGGAGAAGTTTCCGGGGCGTATTTCACCTGCAGCTTTAGCCTTAATTCAATAAGATTTTTGATTTTTACAATTAAGTGCTGAATATCAAATGGTTTTGTGATGTAGTCGTCGGCTCCATGTTTTAAACCTGTGAGTTGGTTCTCCTGGTCGGATAATGCAGAAAGCAATATCAGGGGGATGTGCCTGGTTTTGGAGTGTGACTTTACTTTTTCACAAAATTCAAACCCATTCATCCCGGGGAGCATCACATCACACAAAATTAGGGCCGGTTGTTTAGAGGTGGCCAGCCGGAATCCTTCTTCGGCGGAATTTCCGCGGACAACCCGGTAGTCGGTCGAGAGAACTTCTTTAAGATAACCACTCAGAGAAGGGTCATCTTCAACGACGAGAAGCTCAGGTTTGTTTCTGTCTTCGATGGTCTCGATATCGTTGATGTTTAAGGGCACATAGTTGCTCAGGCTGGCCAATACAATCTCCGTGTCGGGGCTGATGTGTGAATTGTCGGGTTGAAGGGGCGGTTTAGCTAAATCTTTATGTTTGTCCGCAGGAATTTTAACTGTAAATGTACTGCCTTCCCCCCCCTTACTTTTTACAGAAATCTCACCGCCGTGCAGATCAATATATTTTTTGGCCACTGCCAGCCCCAGCCCACTTCCCACATGCCGGGCATTTGCGGCACTGTCGCTTTGGTAAAAACGCTGAAAAATAGAGGGTATGAGACTCTCTTCAATCCCTTCGCCATTATCAGTTATTGACAGGACCACCTGATTCTCGTCCTCCTTTTGTTCTATGAAATCGGCTTTAATAGAGATGGCTCCCCCCGGGCTGGTGTATTTGAAGGCATTGGACAGGATGTTGGTAATGGTCTTCTCAATCTTTCGACTGTCGGCCCAGACCTCCATGACCGGTTGGGATGAAAAGAAGTCAAAGGTAATATCGTTCTTAGTTGACAAATCGTTGAACAACAGGGCAATCTGTTGCACAAATGAGACGAACTCAATTTTTGAGATGTCAAGATTCATCTTGTTGGTGTCAATCTTTCTGAAGTCTAAAAGTTCATTTATAAGTACCAGCAGTTTGCATGCGTTCCCATAAACAGTCTTTAACTGGTGCTGAAGTTGATGCTTATTGATCTCATTGATATTCCTTATAGTCTCCTTGAGCGGATTGATGATCAGGGTGAGGGGAGTTCTGAATTCGTGTGATATGGTGGTGAAAAACTTTAACCTGGCCTGATTCACTCTCTTGATCTCTTCCGATAGCTTAAGAAGCTTGTTGTGTTGTTCGTTAATTTTATGGTTTTGAGCGTTTAGTTTCTTGTTTTTTTCAGTAATCCGGGCGTTTATTTTAACCAGTTCTTCGTTTTGCTTTTCAATCTGTTGTTTTTGTTCAAGAAGGGCATTGGTCTTCTCGTTGATTCTTTTCTCCAGTAAGATCCTTTGTTGTTTGGTGCTACGTATTCTTTGTCGGTAGATGAGGTATAATACTGCGCTTAAAAAAAGGACAAGCAAAGTCTTAAACCAGGCAGTATTCCAGAAAGGCGGCGTGATGGTTATTTTGATAGATGAGGGTGTCTCATTCCAGAATCCATCGTTATTCGATCCTTTCACCTTAAAAATATATTCGCCAGGTGGCACGTTGGTGTACGAAGCTATTCTTCTGTTGCCGGCGTTCACCCATTTATCATCAAATCCTTCCAGCATATATTGGTATTTGTTGCGGGAAGATTGGCTATAACTAAGGGCCAGGTATTCAAAGCTGAAAGTGGACTGTTTGTGGTTAAGGGTTATCTCTTTTGTTTCGCTCAACTGTTTGTCTAAAATATCAGGGTGGGAGCCGGGCGAAACCGGGTCGTAAAGGATCTCCATGCGATCGATAATAACCTGGGGAACGAATGCATTGGGTTGAATGTTTTCCGGGCGAAAAACGTTTAATCCGTCAATGCCCCCCATGAAAAATGTGCCATCCTCGGATTTGTAATAGGCATCCTGATTAAATTCATTGCTTTGCAGCCCGTCGTGATGAGTATAGTTCCGGAAAGAATTCTTGCCCGGGTCATAAACTGAAAGACCATTGTTAGTGGTACACCATATTTTACCATGTTTATCACCCAAAATGCCGTAAACCATGTTATTTAGGATCCCGTCTTCATCTAAAAAACGTTCCGTTTGTCTGGTTTGGTCGTTGTAGCGGTATAATCCGGAGTTGGTACCCAGCCAAAAGATGCCGGGCCTGGATTCGTGTATGGTAAAGATTCTTGAAAATGATGGCGAAGTGGCATTTTCTCTAAAGGGGATTACTTTTTCAAATTGACCAAGATGCCTGTCAAATTTGTAGAGCGCACCATCGCTGCTTCCCATCATCAATTTGCCTTCGTAACTTTCAACGATTTTAAAAATGATGGTGGATATTACCTCTTCATCCTGATTAGTGATAGGTATTAATTTAAATGTTTTATTTTTAGGATTGTATTTGAGTAAGCCGGCGCCTGTCGAGAACCAGATCATCCCGTCTGAATCGGTAACTGCCGTGAAAAAAGAAGATATCCTCTTTCCGGTCTGTTCAAAAATCAGAGGTGAAAGCTCCTCAAAAGAACCATCCGGCAATCGTTGGTTTATGCCGTTTCTTAAAGAAAGAAAAAGCCCATGAGCTTTACTGAACAGAATATTGCCGTAGATAGGTTTGTTAAAAGGTTTGACTTTTGAGGGCTCCGACGAGTCCGCTGAAAAGTAAGCCTGGTCAATCTCCAGTAACCCTTTTGAGGTGTTAACCCAAACTGAACGATTGTTGTCGGTACAGATCGTCAAAATATTGAGATGACTCTGGTCGCGGCCTTCAGTGGGGAAGAGATTTCTGTATTTGGGAAACCGGTTGGTGTTTGGGTCTAATTTATTCACCCCGCCCAGATAGGTGCCAATCCAAAGAATCCCCGATTTGTCTTCATGAAGTTTAAGGATGGCATTGCTATTTAGGGATTCAGGATCAAATGGATTATTTTTGTACGTTAGAAAATGACCATCCGCCTCCGGCATCTTACAAAGCCCATCCGGGGTAGCAACCCAGATTGATCCATCTTTGGTGATCAACAGATCGGTTATATTGTTCGAGAGCAGGGAATGCTTATCCTCCGTTTTAAAGTATTGTGTTTTTTGCTGCGAGGTGGGATGGTATTTGAACAGGCCGTCACTTTCGGTCCCAATGAAGAGGTTGCCCTTGGCATCAAATTTCAATGCGTTAATGTGCAGTGTTTGCTTTTGGTCTGTTAATTCAACTTTTTCCGGTTCTCTGTCCGAGCCGGCCGTCGCGGGGCTCCAAAAATAGAGTCCATGGTTGGTGCCAATCCATAATTTTCCTTTGGCATCGGCCTCCAGGCAGTTTACCTGACTAAAAGCTGGGTTCGAGCTGAACCCGGAAAAGTGAAATGTAGAATCTACAGCGTTGTAGCGGTAAATCCCTTTCCCAACAGAGGCGATCCAGAGACTTTCCCTTCCGGTGGCAACCATATCTGTTACATGGCCTAAAAATATCCGGTTTTCGATTTGCGTGGATGCACTAAAGGAGATAAAACAATCGTGCACCTGGTTATATAGCGACAACCCAGCGTCTTCGGTGCCAATGTATAGCGTTGAATCGTAAGGGTTTTCGTACAGGCAGGAAATGTCGTTGCTTGCCAGGGAGTTGGGATTGGTGGGGTCGTGGTAATACCGGGTAATGTGATAGCCATCGTATCTATTAAGTCCGTCGATGGTGCCAAACCACAGGTATCCCCGGGCGTCCTGATAAATTGCTTTGACACTCGACTGCGTTAAACCATCTTTAATCGTGAGATGTGTGAACTTATCATCGGACAAACACGGTTCAACATTCATCAGAACCGTCAACCATACGAGTACAAGAAATTGAATCTTCTTCATACAAAACCCATCTGTTCCCTGCAAAAGTATTAAAAATAAACAATTCAAACTTTTTTTGTGAACGATATTTACTAAAACCGATCAATAATTCCTCAAAAATTCGAATTTGTGCTTAAAATAAGTGTTAAAACTACTAAATTAAATACCAGTTCCCATCTATTTTTACATCGTGAAAATTCGGACGAACCTGTATGGATGCAGTTTTGTCAGGTACTAATTTTTTATTAACCTATTTAAGTATGAAAAGAAATCTGTTTTTTGTTTTCATGACCCTCTTCCTTTCACTTTGGGTGAGCGAGGCCTTTGCGCAGACGAAGACCATCACCGGAGTAGTAAAGGATGCGGAGGGTACCGGTTTACCCGGGGCCAATGTGGTACAAAAAGGAACAGCCAATGGAACAGCCACCGATATAAATGGTGAGTTCCGGCTATCGGTGCCATCCGATGCCACGATAGTGGTTTCCTTTCTGGGATTCGAAACACAGGAATTATCTGTTGAAGGCAGATCGGTGTTTGAGATCCAATTGAAAGAGGATGCGATGGTACTCGATGAGTTTGTTAAGATCGGGTATCAAACGGTGCATAAGAAGGACAACACGGCTGCTGTTTCCAGTATCCGGTCGGATGCATTGGAGAACATTCCGGTGACCAGCGTATCACAATTGTTGTCTACTCAGTCAACGGGTGTGCAATCCATCGCCTTGAGTGGTGCGCCTGGCTCACGGGGGTCTCTTATAGTGCGTGGTAATACCAGCATTTCCGGGCAATTGGATGCCAACACCGCCTTTAGCAACCCGCTTTACGTGGTGGATGGTGTGCAGACCTCTCTGGAAGACCTGGCAGGCTATAATGTCTCCAATGTGGACTTCCTCGCATCCCTCAATCCTACCGACATCGAGAGTGTGGACATTTTGAAAGATGCCTCGGCAGCGGCCATTTATGGCTCCCGTGGTGCCAACGGGGTTATCATCATCACCACTAAAAAAGGGATGGCGCTTGATAAGCCCGAGTTTACTTTTACGGCCAATTACGGGGTACAACCTAAGCCCGAATTGGTACCCATGCTGGTGGGTGCTGCCGAGCGCCGCGCCAAAATGGAGATGCTCGAAAAATGGTGGCTGCGCGATGAATTGTTTTCCAGCAACGTGCCCATTATGTTATCCGACAGTATTAATCCGGCATTCAACAATAACGTGGATTACCAGGGCATGTTTTATCAAACCGGTATTACCCAGCAATACTCTTTAAGTATGAGAGGCGGATCGGATGCAACCAATTACCGTTTGTCGTTGGGTTACAACAACAGCAAAGGTGTTGTGACCGCCACCGGATTCGAGAGATACACCATTTCCGGGAACATTAACTCCAAGGTGGGAAAGAAGTTTACCAACCAGTTTCAAACCAATTTTGTGTTGACCGACAATGAAACAGGGCAGGGAAATCCTTATCAATCAAGTTTTAACATGAACAATGCATTGCCGGTTAACCCTGCCAACCTGCAATCGTCATTGTTCACCATTACGGATGCCAAGCGCCAGGAACTACAGGGCCAACTCAAAGAAAAGTTGAATACCGACCGGGGTATATCCACAACTCTGTCCAACCTGGCCAGATATGAATTTATGGATGGCCTGGCATTGAGTTCTCAATTGACTACGGTGTATTCCACCACCAAGAAGAATTTTTATGAACCTTCCACCATACGCCCGCAAGGTGATGGATTCGCCAGTTATTCCTTATATACCCGTTGGAATGTCTCTACCGACACCTATCTCAACTATTTCAAGAGCTTTGGTGATCATGAGGTGACTGCCATTTTAGGAACAAAAACCGATTTCAATCAGTATGAAGAAATGGGTTTAACGGCTGTGGGTTTTGGCAGCGATGCCATTCAAACCATTAATAACCGTTACGCTAAGGAGGAAATCAATGGTTATACCGATCTCAGTGAAAATGCGCTGTTGTCCTATTTCGGGCGATTCAGCTACAAGTTCAAAGAGAAATATATACTGGGCGGTACATACAGTATTGACGGATCTTCACGTTTTGGTAAGGATGTGCGATGGGCAAAGTTCCCTTCAGTTTCCGCGGCCTGGGTGTTGTCGGAGGAGTCGTTTATTAAACCTTATACCAGCAGTTTTCTCGATCTGGCCAAGGTGCGCTTCAGTTGGGGGATCAATGGAAAGCAATTTCAACAAAATTACCTGAGATTTGGTGCATATAATTTAGGTTACGGTGGAAATGCTTATTGGGCAAATCAGATGGTGGTGTCTTCGTATGCCGGCACAACTGGGGTTGTTCCCAACTACAATTCCATTGGAAATGATAAATTGTCCTGGGAAAACTCTACGCAATGGAACATTGGTTTTGATTTGGCTATGTTCGATCGGCGGTTCAATATTACTTTTGATGCCTACAATAAAGAGACCGATAAGTTGTTTTTTGATGTAGATTTCCCTGCTTACTCAGGGTACAATACAGCCAAGGCCAACGTGGCAGGTATTTTAAACTACGGCTGGGAATCGATGATCAACTACCATGTGTTTCCGCGAACCAACGATTTGCGTCTGGAGCTGACATTGGGTCTGACTCAAAACAAGAATTATATCAGCAAATTGCCAAACGGCAATCGCGATTACAATGGGGGAGATTATGGGTATGTTGTGGGGTTGCCAATTAACCTGTATATGATGTTTATCAACGATTACATCATCGACGACCTCGATCAACTGCCGGTTAATCCCTATACCGGTGAGCCACTTACCGGAAAGAGTGCCTGGGCAAAAATCCGGCCCGGTTTTCCCATCTGGAAGGACCTGAATGGGGATTTTCTTCTCAATGAAGAGCATGATTTGCAACTTGCCCGTGACTATTCACCGGTACCCGATTTTCAGGGCTCATTCAACATCAATCTACAATATAAAAGGTGGTATTTACAGGCTTACAGCCAATTCTCTTTTGGAGCCGACATTAAAAATACCGTATTGAACAGTTACATGGACTCCTATGACAGAGGTGGCACAGGATGGGCAACCAATGGATTAGCCGACCTCAGCAATTATACCTTCTGGGAAAAACCAGGAGATGGTGCCGCGGGTGTTCGTTTTCCAGCCCTATACCCTGCCGGCCCGGGTCTGGGCGCATTCTATGGATTTAGGGGGAACCAAACTCTTTGGTTAGAGAGCGGGGACTATTGGAAGATCACCAATGCCTCCCTAGGCTATACTTTTAGCAAGAACAGTATTATTGAAAAGTGGGGATTAACCCGTTTGCGAGTTTACGCCAATGTGTTGAATCCTTGGATGTGGCAACGATCGGATGCCGTGGTGGATGCCTCCATGGTGGATGCCAAAGGCCATGTGTTGGGCAATGGCTATCCCCAGGCAAAAACATTCTCTTTTGGTATTGATGTAAGATTCTAAAATAACACAGATATGAGACAAATGAAAAGAATATTGGGATATATAATGGTTTTCTCCATGTTGAGTACTACAGGATGTGAAGATTTTCTGGAGCGGGAACCTACGACCATTACACACGCGAACGTGTTCTGGGTGAACCAGAGCAATGCCGAGCAGGCCCTCGCGGGAGCATACGGTTTGTTTAAGTATGCGGTTACCAACGGGGCAAATTTCCTCTATTGGGGCGAAATTACCGGGATGACCTTTATGAACAGCAGAAACTGGATTTGCGATTATATTGAGGGTAGTGGCAACTACATTTTGGCCTACAGGGATCCCACGCGAAACTGGAAAGATATGTATCGTGCTGCCAACTGGGCCAACACCATCGAGCTGTACGTAGAGAGCATGGATGATGATCTCTTCTCTTCTATCGAAGAAAAGAACCGCATCATAGGTGAGGCGGCTTTTATTCGCGCCATCTCCTACTTCTACATGGCACGTCTCTGGGGGGATGTTCCCATCGTGGAGGAATCCATCGAGACTTCGGATCAGTTGATCACCGAAGATGGATATGTGGTCAGGATCCCACGGTCGGATGAAAAGGAAGTGTTGGATTATGCCCTGGCTGCCGCAGAAAAAGCCATCGGTTTGTTGGAGTATTCAAGCCCTGCGGATAACCGGTGGGCCATTACAGCCAATAAGGCTAGTGCCGAAGCCTTAAAAGCACACATCGCATTGTGGTATGCCAGCCGCGATAACGATAACAATGCCCTGATGCAGCAGTGTATCGATGCAGCTACTTCCGTAATCAACAACGGCCATGCCGAATTGATTGACTATGTAGCTGAAGGACAGGTCGGTGTGGATAAGATGTGCATCGGACAATCCAAAACAGGCCTTTTTGAGATCAATCTGAGTGCCGATATGAACGAGTCCTGGAGAATTTCGAATTACGATAACAATCACATTGGGCTCACCCAAAATTATCCTGTGTTTGAGAATTATAATGGCAGTGGTCCCTATATCGACCCTGAATTTTTTGGCAAACAGTTCATGACTGCCGACCCTGATCGGACCGACGATTTGAGAAAAGATTACTTCTTTTACATGTACGAGGATGACGATGACTCTTTCATCTCAAAATATAAGTATACTTCAGATGACCCAGCTTCAGAAGACCAGTATGCCCAATTTACAGAGGCAAATATTCTGATTTTCAGGTTGGCCGACATGTACCTGCTTAGGGCCGAAGCCAATGCAAAAATGGGTAATGCCGGGCCCGCCGTCGCGGATTTGAATCTGATCAGGAGCAAAGCCGGTGTGCCGGAATATACCGGTGCTACCGATCGCACCAGCATGATGAAAGCTCTGTTCGAAGAACGCGCCATCGAGTTTGTGGGCGAGGCTCAGTCTGGTTTTGATCGCATCCGCATGGATTACTATTACGAAGGCGTGCCCTGGATGAATGTGAACAGGATTTCCAAAAAAGGTTACTTCTGGCCGGTTCACCCGAGTATTATTTCTATTAATCCATCCATTGTTCAAACGGAATACTGGCGTGGAAAATTGTAACTTAGTGCATTAGAAAAAAATGAATGATATGAAAAAAATAATATTGATTTTCGCAATTGTTCTGGGCATCGTGTCATGCTCACAGGATGATTATCTTGTGGACGGCGGATTGAGCGATGGCCATGTGGGAACCACAACTATGGATTACCTGAAATCGCACTACCAGCTCGATTCTCTGGCCATCCTAATTGAAAGGGCCGGCCTGGCAGATGAAGTGAATGGGGCCTCAACCTTGTTTGCACCCAATAATCTGTCCATAAAAAGCTATGTGAACCGGGTTTTGGCCGAAATGCGTAAGCTCGATCCCCAGGCTGAATTTACCTTTGGCGACATCCCGATGGATACACTCACCAAACATTTGGGGGGGTACATCTTCCCTGAAAAAATTCGCCGCGAAGACATGGTGAAAGAAGGCAAGATATATACAGCCGTCAATGGCGATCAGAGACGAATCTCCCTGGAACCCACCGAGCAGTATACCGATTTTTTGGGTGACTATCCAGAGTATGTATATTATACCTACAAAGTGGGTGCTGAATGGGATCCCTGGGATAACATTGACGACGATATCCGGGTTCAGGTGAGAACCTCCAACCTGATATCTACCAATGGGGTGATTCATGTTCTTCAGGGATCGCATAGGCTCTTTAATTACTATCCCAGCAACAATTAAAAGCGGTATTTCAAATCGTAAAAAAGAAAAACATGAAGAAAATAATCAATTTTGTAATATTATTGGTGGTTCTCACCTCTTGTGAGCCGCCTGAAGTAGGGTATATCAGTGATAATATACATGCGCTTGAGGATACGGTCTTTATTCCCCGCGGTGTATTTATGACCTCAGCGGCCCCTGCTGCCGAGGGTTCAACCTATCCCTTGAAATGGGAAATTACCTCGATTACCGATGATGCCGGCAATCCCACGGATGAATTGACCGAAGAGCATGAAATTCTGATATGGAAAGCCGCTTTTAATGGCGACACCGATACCACTCTGGCATTGGCCGAGGCTAAATTGGAGCAGGCTATGAGACCCACCATTCTTATCAACGAAGTGAGTGGTGAGATGGCTTTTACACAGGCTAGTAAATTTGTGCAGAATGACATTTTTAAGGTCGATGTAAATGTAAAGAATGTGCGTGGCGAACGTCAGTTAGACGATTTTGTCATATTAAAATTTCAACCGTTTCGGCCTGTTGAGTTCCCTACCGAGATGCGGTCGCGCATCAACCTGGTGAAGAACGACGGTGGGCTTAACGCGCTGTATACTTCTGTTATTACGAACGATTATGATCCTGATGTACCCAGCGTGCTGGACGGCACTCATCCATACATTACCATTTCAAAAACAAGTGATGAACCTTCAATGGGGGTTAAGGTTCGGATGGTTATTGCCGATAGTCATGATGAACCTTTCAGTCCTGAAAAGGTGATCTTTTATCCTTCGGGATCAGGTTACCTGCAGAATTTTCATGACAACTCTGTTGAAACAGTGGATGATGCCACCGGCACAACTTTTTCACTGCCCGCACCACCATTTCCCCAGTATGGAAGAAATTATTCCGGAACCAGCTCTTACCTGATGTACTACATCACTACCAGGGATGCCTTCACCGTGGATAAAGAGGCGTGGGAAGCTGACCGTGGCGCACACGACTGGACTCAGTATCAAACCGATTCGGAAACCGGGGAAATACTCGCTCAGGCCTATATCCGTTGGGGTATTAAGATCAATGATTCCGGGACCTGGGAAATAAAAATGAAGATTCCCTATTCTAAGAAGTTAGATTAGCGGAATACGATTCATTCGTATGACAAATGTATTGTGATTAGAATCATCCGGGATTAAAATAATTACCCGGATATTAATTGCTCCAACAGGCTTTCAATATTTTAAATGAAAGCCTGTTGGCTTAAATGCTTGTAATTGATCCTCATGAAAAAATACTTAACCTTTTTTGTCTTATTAGCCTTCTTGTTTTTATTCCCTGGGTGTGGAAGCAAAAAAACACCCTCTAAAACGCTTTCGGACAACGAAATTGATTTGGCTTGGCAGCAAGGCCAAACACTCCCTTCATCGGTTATTAAACAATATCCTTTGCCACTCCAGGAAGTCAAATCGGACAACGGCATTTATGTCATGGTCGACCTGGTGCATCAGTGCAAATTCGTTACCCTGTGGGGGCTCCCGCGGCGGTTAAATCAGCTTGGATTCAGGGCTATTGGCAACCAGGCTTCTTTGAATTCGGTGCTCGATCCCGAAGGTGAATGTCGGGTACGTATTCGTTGGGATGAAGAGAAGAAGATCTATCCGTTTGCCTGGCACCCTAATTTTGAGTACAATGTGATCATTACCCATCAGAGTGATCCAAACGCGCAAAAGTATCTTCCCGAAGAACAAACGGCTTTGGAACAGTTTGTCAGGCAGGGGGGCGGGCTTATTATCATAGGCGTTCCTCCCGGTGATGAATCGGTAGCAAACGAATGGTCATTGAACCAGCTCTGCCGTAAATTTGATGCAGAGATCACTTCTGAAACCGCACAGTATCAAAACCAAAATTACGCAGTAATTACCCATAGTAAAGATTGGGAAAGGACAGCCGAAGGTGAGAGTGGAAAACCGGTAGTTGTTTACAGGAAATTTGGCAAAGGTCATGTGGTCATTATGGGGCACGACAACATCCTGCAGACCAAACGCGAAGATGCAGCCGATGCAGAAGCGAAGAACGAGCTTCTGGCCCAAACTCTAATGAGAGTCTCCAAAGGGAAAAAGCCCGTAGGCGGAGAACCCCGCTATCCAATTTCTGGTGGTGGCGGTGGCGGGATTTATCCCGAGTTGGAGAAACATTTCAGTGATGTAGTTTTGTTTTATGCTGCCAATCAAAAGCCGGAACTCATAAAAACAGTAGATGAAGACATTCCAAAGGCCAAAGCGTTGGTCGAAGGCTGGCTGCCTTCTCAGCCCACTCTGGAACCCATGTACCTCATCCTCTCCTCCGGCGGTGGGGGCGGATGGGCTGTCAATGCCTTCAGACCTAAAGAAAACGGCATCATAAGTCTTTCTCCACAGGGGATCATTTCAATTTTTGCCCATGAGTTGGCCCATACCATGCACGGCCCGGTTAACGAAAAGGGAGAAGTGGCAGGGATTACACCCATTCCCAACAGGGGAGAGGCACATGCCGGTTGGTTTCAGGGGAAAGTGGATGCCTGGTTTGATACCACCTTACGTGATGAACCGGTGAAAAAGTGCAACAGTTTGTTTGATTTTGACCCCTCCGGAGATAAGCTCGATCTGGTTACCCATTATGAGAATGAGAAACTGCATGAAGAATTTGGTAAAGGTAAAGACTGGGTGAAAACCTGGTGGATATGGCAAAAGTTGGACGACAGATATGGCCCCGCCTGGTATCCCAGGTGGAAATGGGTGCAACACACCCGCTGGCAGGACAATCCGGGACATAGATTGTCGTGGGACGAGATGGCAGAGGATATGTCCATCGCCGTGGGTGAAGATATTTTTCCGTTTCTTAATGAAGCCGGACTATCTCTTCAAAGGAAACGGTTGGCATCAATCGGGTTCCAGGGGGAGGAACTTTCTCTCGACGTTGCCCCAATAACGATTTCTAAAGCCGGAAAAGTTCGTCTTGAAGAAATTGGAGATTACAAAAATGACCTGTAAGACTGTCCTCCCCCAAAAGCCTGTTATTGAAAGTTTTCATGTAAAAATTATGGAATTATTAATTCAAAATAAAAACCGCATAACCCTTCACGCCGTCATTAGATTAATGTGTATAGGTCTTAGCTTTTTTTCCTGTTCAGGCCCGCGAACTAAATCGAAACCAGACACCCTTCCCCCCAACATCATCTACATCCTGGCCGACGACCTCGGCTACGGTGAGTTGGGCTGCTACGGGCAGGAGAAGATTGAGACGCCCAACATTGACAAGCTGGCCGAAACCGGGATGCTTTTTACACAGCACTATGCGGGCTCGCCTGTTTGCGCGCCATCGCGCTGCATGTTGCTCACGGGTATGCATCCGGGACATGCACAGATCAGGGGCAATGACGAGTGGGCCTCGCGTGGTGATGTGTGGAATTACCGGGCACAAATTGCCGATTCTACCCTCGAGGGTCAGCGGCCACTGAGAGCCGATACCAAAACACTTTCCCGCCTGCTTAAAAAGGCCGGTTACACCACCGGCATCGTGGGCAAATGGGGCCTGGGAGCACCCCATACGCACAGCACCCCTACTCAAATGGGTTTTGACTTTTTTGTGGGATACAATTGTCAGCGTCAGGCGCATACCTACTATCCGGTACACCTGTATAAAAACGATGTGCGCATTTACCTGGGCAACGATACGGTGGCGCCCAACACGAAACTGGGCGAAGGGGCCGACCCTAACGACCCCGCAAGCTACGGCAAATACAACTTGAGCACCTACTCGGGTGATGTGATGTTTGAAGAGTTGACCGGCTTCATAAACGATAACAATCCCAAAGAAACCGGCCAGCCGTTCTTCATGTATTGGGCTACCCCGATCCCGCAT
>JACDJB010002202.1_pt1 | contig 14488 bp, 18 predicted proteins | sample 7454121 | NCBI WGS metagenome assembly JACDJB01 (sample SAMN14253290, study PRJNA609438) | sludge metagenome | isolation source: sludge after 25d culture with pyrite | collected 2018-12-20 | reverse complement strand
GTCCGCTATACTATCTCAATTGGTAGGCTCCATTTTAATTGGCATATTTTCCGGAAGATGGCTGGACCGTACCCTTGGTACAGAGCCACTTTTCTTAATATTCGGATTGCTGATCGGATTGGCGGCAGGTGTGTATGCCATGCTCCGCCTCATCCAACACTTCTTTTCGGGAGACTAGCCATCTATGGAAATCAAGGACTTGTTCACTCGCCAGCGTAAATACATATTCACTCTGTTGTCACTATATGTACTCGGGTACGGCTTTACAACCTATCAATCTGTTTTTGCCGGGTTGATCTTTGGTACAAGCCTGAGCCTTTTTAATTTATGGCTGCTAGCGAGGAAAATGAACAACTTCGGTGATTCGGTGGTGCAGGGGAAAAAGGTACGCTCGCTCGGTTCGATGTCGAGACTGGCAACTGGAGCGCTTGCCGTGATCGTCGCGATGAAATATCCGGATCGCATAAACCTTGTATTCACGATTTTGGGATTAATGACAGCTTATCTTGTCATTATGATAGATTTTTTTGTCCAGTCTTTTCAATCACGTAAATAGCGGGGAAGAGAGGTGAATTAACTAATGCATCATGAAGCTCCTTTAGTTCCATTTTTAGGACTTTATTTTAACCTGGCAAACATGCTGATGATCACAATAGCAAGTGCTATCGTCTTCATCATTGCAGTACTTTCCACTCGAAGGCTTGCGATGAAACCGACAGGGATCCAGAACTTCATGGAATGGATTATGGATTTCGTAAAAGGAATCATCAACAGTACGATGGACTGGAAGGACGGGGGAAGATTCCATGTACTTGGCATAACATTGCTGATGTATGTGTTTGTAGCCAATATGATGGGTCTGCCGTTCTCTGTCGTTGTCGACAATCACTTATGGTGGAAATCACCGACAGCTGATCCCGTCATCACACTGACTCTTGCAGTCATGGTGGTAGGACTTTCCCATTATTATGGCGTCAAGCTTAAAGGGACTGCCGAATACGGTAAGGAATTTTTCAAACCGTTTTGGTTCATGTTCCCGATCAAGATCATTGAAGAGTTCGCGAATACGCTCACTCTTGGTCTTCGTCTTTACGGTAACATTTACGCAGGTGAGATTCTTTTGGGTCTGCTTGCAGCCGGCCTCGCGACTGATACAATGACTACTTTGGCCGCAGCGGTTCCAATGCTTATATGGCAAGGATTCTCGGTATTCGTCGGGGCAATCCAGGCGTTTATCTTCACTATGTTAACGATGGTTTATCTCTCTCATAAAGTGAGCCATGACCATTAATATATACCCTGTTCATTTATTGGACAAAACTTTAAAAAACATTTTTTCATACATTAAAGGAGGAACTTTATAATGGGTTTATTAGCAGCAGCAATCGCAATTGGTTTAGCAGCACTTGGTGCAGGTATTGGTAACGGTTTGATCGTATCACGTACAGTAGAAGGTATCGCTCGTCAGCCAGAAGCTCGCGGTATGCTTCAAACTACAATGTTCATCGGGGTTGCATTGGTTGAAGCGATTCCTATCATCGCTGTAGTTATCGCGTTCATGGTTATTGGTGCAGAATAATTAATTAAATTCAAATGGCGAAGATCATTCCGCGCGAACCTTCGCCATTCTATTATGTCCGCTTCCTTCCGGAAAGGCTTGCCATTTCGGCAGGGAGCAGACCTGAATTTGAATGTAAGCAATCGTTTGAGATAAAATCGGGCAAGCCCGGGAATTGGTGCGGGCAGCCCCTTAGCGTTGGCTATTAGCCGCAGGCTTCAGGCCAGATGACGCATGTTGGACCTTTTTAATCATGGTACAACTCTTGAAGGGAGTGAATCGAGGGTGTTAACAATGAATTTAGTATTGGGAGCGGCTTCCGGCCTTAACACTGGTGATATCTTGTTCCAGCTTGTTATGTTCCTTATTCTGTTAGCATTGCTTAAAAAGTTCGCTTGGGGTCCATTGATGGGCATCATGAAGGAACGTGAAGAGCATATTGCTGGCGAAATCGGAGCGGCTGAAAAGAGCCGTGCTGAAGCACAGAAACTTTTGGAAGAACAGCGTGACATGCTTAAGCAGGCACGCACAGAAGCACAGGGCCTAATTGAAAATGCTAAGAAACAGGGCGACCTTCAGCGTGATGAAATCATTGCACTGGCACGCACTGAATCTGACAGAATCAAAGAATCTGCGAAGCTTGAAATCGAGCAGCAGAAGGAGCAGGCTGTTGCGGCAATCCGCGAGCAAGTTGCTTCACTTTCTGTATTGATTGCTTCTAAAGTAATCGAGAAGGAAATCTCTGCAGCTGACCAGGAAAAGCTCATCAATGAATACATTCAAGAGGCGGGTAATGCCCGATGAGCAACTCGACAGTAGCAAAGCGCTATGCCCTGGCACTTTTTCAACTCGCTTCTGAAAAGCAGGCTCTCCCACAGGTTGAGGAAGAGCTTCGCACTGTAAAAGAAGTTGTTGTGAACAATCCGGAATTGACTGCGTTTTTAAAGTCTCCGAAACTTCCTAATGAGAAGAAGAAAGAAGTTTTAAAAACAGCATTCGGATCTGTAAGCACGTATGTCCTTAATACTCTGATGATTTTGGTTGACCGCCACCGCGAAGACCAGATCGCAGACGTTGCTGACCAGTTCATCGCCCTTGCAAATGATGCAAAAGGCGTGGCTGAAGCAAAAGTCTTTAGTGTCCAGCCACTTTCGGCTGAGCAGGCTGAAGCCATTTCAGCTTCGTTCGCTCCGCAGGTTGGCAAACAGTCACTTCAAATTGAAAACATTGTAGATTCCAATTTGCTTGGAGGCGTAAAGCTTCGCATTGGAAACCGCATTTTTGACGGCAGCTTGCGTGGCAAGCTCGACCGCTTAGAACGTAAATTGCTAGGCTAAGATTCGTAGATAGGGGTGAAACTCATGAGCATCAAAGCTGAAGAAATCAGTGCGCTGATAAAATCGCAAATCGAAAATTATCAGTCGGAAATTCAAGTGAGTGATGTGGGTACAGTTATCAGTGTTGGTGACGGTATCGCCCGTGCTCATGGCCTCGACAATGTCATGGCTGGAGAACTTGTTGAATTTTCAAACGGCGTTATGGGTATGGCACAAAACCTGGAAGAAAATAACGTTGGTATCATCATCCTTGGACCTTTCACGGACATCCGCGAAGGCGACGAGGTACGCCGTACGGGCCGCATCATGGAGGTTCCTGTAGGGGAGCAGCTAATCGGCCGCGTCGTAAACCCTCTTGGACAGCCAGTAGATGGCATGGGTCCAATCAACACAACAAAAACTCGTCCAATCGAGTACGCTGCACCAGGCGTTATGGACCGTAAATCCGTTCATGAGCCACTGCAGACTGGTATCAAGGCGATCGACGCTCTTGTGCCAATCGGCCGCGGACAGCGTGAATTGATCATCGGTGACCGCCAGACTGGTAAAACATCTGTAGCGATCGATACAATCCTTAACCAAAAAGGCCAGGACATGATCTGTATCTACGTTGCAATCGGACAGAAGGAATCAACTGTACGTAACGCAGTTGAAACTCTCCGTAAGCACGGCGCGTTAGATTACTCTATCGTTGTTACAGCATCTGCATCCCAGCCAGCACCACTTTTATACCTGGCTCCTTATGCTGGTGTAACAATGGGTGAAGAATTCATGTACAATGGCAAGCACGTTCTTGTCGTATATGATGACCTTTCAAAACAAGCGGCAGCATACCGTGAACTTTCCTTGCTGCTTCGCCGTCCTCCAGGCCGTGAAGCTTACCCAGGGGATGTATTCTACTTGCACTCACGCTTACTAGAGCGTGCTGCTAAATTGAGCGACGCTAAAGGCGCTGGTTCAATCACAGCACTTCCGTTCATTGAAACGCAGGCAGGAGACGTTTCTGCTTACATTCCAACGAACGTTATCTCGATCACAGACGGACAGATCTTCTTGCAGTCTGACCTATTCTTCTCTGGCGTACGTCCAGCGATCAACGCAGGTCTTTCTGTATCCCGTGTAGGTGGATCGGCTCAGATCAAAGCGATGAAGAAGGTATCTGGTACACTGCGTCTTGACCTTGCTTCATACCGTGAATTGGAAGCATTCGCACAGTTCGGTTCTGACCTTGACAAAGCAACTCAGGCAAAACTTAACCGCGGTGCCCGTACGGTAGAAGTACTTAAACAAGATCTTAACAAGCCTCTTGCTGTTGAAAAGCAAGTTGCGATCCTATATGCACTTACTCGCGGCTTCCTAGACGATATTCCATTGCAGGATATCCGCCGCTTCGAAGGTGAATACCTTTCATGGTTAGACCACAACCATACAGAAGTGTTAGATTATATCCGTTCTACGAAGGAACTTCCTTCTGATGACGATATGGCTGCTGCAATCAACGCTTTCAAAAAGACGTTCGCAGTATCTGAGTAATCGTGATTAAGTAGCAGCGCCAGCACTCCTTTTTTTAAAAGGACCTGGCTCCTGCTTCTACTTGGACTAACAATCTATGTAAAAGGGTGGTGAGAACCGAAATGGCATCTTTACGCGATATAAAAAACCGTATTACTTCGACTAAAAAGACGAGCCAAATCACCAAAGCAATGGAGATGGTATCCGCAGCTAAATGGAACCGTGGGGTCATGAACGCGAAAGCATTCGTTCCTTACATGGAAAAAATCCAGGAAGTGACTGCCTCAATCGCAATGGGCAGCAAGGATTCCAACCACCCAATGCTGAACAGCCGTCCAGTCAAGAAGACGGGATATCTAGTGATTACATCTGACCGCGGACTAGCAGGGGCTTACAACAGTAACGTCCTTCGCCAGCTGTACCAGACAATCCAGCAACGCCATAAATCAAATGACGAGTTTGCGATCATCGCGATCGGGCGTGTCGGCCGTGACTTTTTCCAGAGCCGTGGCATGAACGTTGTCCTTGACATCGTTGGCATCGCTGACCAGCCGTCCTTCTCTGAAATCCAGGATATCGCCAGCAACACAGTTGGCATGTTCTCGGATGGAACATTTGATGAATTATATATTTACTACAGTCATTACGTCAGCGCGATCGCTCAAGAAGTAAACGATAAGAAGCTGCTTCCGTTAACGGATATAGCCGGAGCTTCAACAAAGCTTACTTCCTATGAATTTGAGCCGAACGCTGAGGAGATCCTGGAAGTTCTCTTGCCGCAATACGCAGAAAGCTTGATTTACGGAGCACTGCTTGACAGCAAAGCAAGTGAACACGCTGCTCGTATGACAGCCATGAGAAACGCGACGGACAACGCAAAAGAGCTGATCAATTCACTTAGCTTGAGCTACAACCGCGCACGTCAGGCTGCGATTACACAGGAAATCACCGAAATCGTCGGTGGAGCTGCAGCGCTCGAATAGTATTTCAATGACAATCGGGGATGTGGCGTAAAGCCGCATCCCATCATGATGTATATATTTCAACTAGTACGATAGGAGGGAACAAGATGAACAAAGGACGCGTTCTCCAGGTTATGGGTCCGGTTGTTGACGTTAAGATTGAAAGCGGCAATCTTCCAGAGATCTATAACGCTTTGAAAATTGTTACCAGCGATGCGGATGTGAACATCGAACTAACTCTTGAAGTAGCCCTTCACTTAGGCGATGACACTGTTCGTACAATCGCGATGTCTTCCACAGACGGCCTTAAGCGTGGCGTGGAAGTATTAGATACAGGTGCTCCAATCTCCGTTCCGGTTGGGGACGTAACACTAGGACGTGTATTCAACGTATTGGGTGAGTCAATCGACCTTGACGCTCCACTACCAGCTGAAGCACGCCGCGATTCAATCCACAGGGAAGCTCCAACATTCGAACAGCTTTCAACTGAGGTAGAAATCCTTGAGACAGGTATCAAGGTAGTTGACCTTCTTGCTCCATATATCAAGGGTGGTAAGATTGGATTGTTCGGTGGTGCCGGTGTAGGTAAAACCGTTCTTATCCAGGAATTGATCAACAACATCGCTCAAGAGCACAGCGGTATCTCTGTATTCGCAGGTGTTGGTGAGCGTACACGTGAAGGTAATGACCTTTACCACGAAATGACTGACTCTGGCGTTATCAAGCAAACTGCGATGGTATTCGGACAGATGAACGAGCCGCCAGGAGCACGTATGCGTGTTGCCCTGACTGGTTTGACAATGGCTGAATATTTCCGTGATGAGCAAGGACAGGACGTTCTTTTCTTCATGGATAACATCTTCCGTTTCACGCAAGCAGGTTCTGAGGTTTCTGCCCTACTTGGCCGTATGCCATCTGCGGTAGGTTACCAGCCGACTCTTGCAACTGAAATGGGTAAATTGCAGGAACGTATCACATCTACTAACGTAGGTTCTGTTACTTCCATCCAGGCGATCTATGTACCAGCCGATGACTACACTGACCCGGCTCCGGCTACAACTTTCGCTCACTTGGATGCAACAACGAACCTTGAGCGTAAGCTTTCTGAAATGGGTATCTACCCAGCGGTGGATCCACTTGCTTCGACTTCACGTGCATTGACACCTGAAATCGTTGGCGAAGAGCACTATTCAATTGCTCGCCGCGTACAGCAGACATTGCAGCGTTACAGAGAACTTCAGGATATCATCGCGATCCTTGGTATGGATGAGCTTTCTGACGAAGATAAGCTTACTGTACACCGCGCTCGCCGCATCCAGTTCTACCTGTCACAAAACTTCCACGTAGCTGAGCAGTTTACTGGTCAGAAAGGTTCTTACGTGCCAGTTAAAGAAACAGTTAAAGGATTCGCAGAAATCCTTGACGGCAAATATGACCACCTTCCAGAAGATGCATTCCGCCTAGTCGGCCGAATCGAAGAAGTTATCGAGAATGCAAAACGTATGGGTGTAGAGGTCTAATAACGGATCAGGAGGGTAAAAAATGAAGACGATTAAAGTCAGTGTTGTTACTCCCGATGGGCCGGTGTATGAATCAGATGTTGAAATGGTAAGCACAAAAGCGAGCACAGGCGAGCTTGGAATCTTGCCAGGCCACATTCCAATGGTTGCACCGCTACAAATTGGCGCTGTCCGTTTGAAAAATGGCAGCAATTACGAGTTCATCGCAGTCAGCGGCGGTTTCCTTGAGGTCCGTCCAGAGCAGGTAACCATCCTTGCTCAATCTGCAGAACAATCAGCTGAAATCGATCTTGAACGTGCACTAAGAGCAAAAGAACGCGCTGAACAGCGCCTGCATGAAAGAAAGCAGGAGAACATCGACTTCAAGCGTGCAGAACTTGCCCTTCAGCGTGCAATCAACCGTATTTCAGTTGCTGAACGCAGAATATAAGATTTGCTCAACACCCTCCGGTGATGCTGGAGGGTGTTTTTTATGTGGTGATTCAGAGGGGGGAGTTGGCGTAATTTGCTGTAGCTCCAATGGGCCGAAAAAGTAATAGCAGTTGGCTAAAATTCACCGTGATTGTCTGGAAACCACTACAATTACCTGAAATTAAATTCAAAGAGCTGAAACTAACTGCAAAAAGTTGCATCTCGCTGAAATCAGCTGCCAGTAGATTAGCAAATATGGTAGCAGATTCCGTTTCGCTATAAAAACTCAAAACTCGCTATAAAAACTCAAAACTCGCTATAAAAACTCAAAACTCGCTATATAATCGAAAAAGTCGCTATAAAAATAAAAAACTCGCTATAAAATCCGTAAAGTCGCTATAAAAAAGAAAAACTCGCTATATAAATAATATTTTCGCTGTAAAAGCAATTTGATATCAACAATGGGCAGGCTTCAACCAGGAAAACAAGCTGAAGAATTCGTTTGTAAAAAGTAATACCGACTTTTTTACCGAAAAACAGACATTTAATGCTCAATTCATCATTTTAATTTCTAAATAATCACCTTCAAAAACTCCAGCTACTCAAAAAATCCACAATTTTGCCATAAAATCCACACTGTATCAGAATCCATGAATGTTGACAAACGTCACTGACAATCAGCCCTGGATTGTTTTAAATAGAAAATGTAACCGAATGTCTTGTTTTGAACGCGGTTCTGTGAGGCTGCACCCTCAAGTACGCGCCAGGCCAATACACAAGACAGCCTTATAAAATAATGAGAATAATTTGCGTTCCGGACAACTAAGTATGGAAGGGGACGACTCATTTTCGGTCTCCGAACATGTTCAGGAAAGATACTATTTTTCTATCAAAATGTGCTTGGAAGAAGGTTGCCAGATTGTTCAAAGCCTTGTCGACACACTATTGCAACAATGGTATAATTGTTATCGGTTACAAGTTTAAAAAGTATGAAAATTTCACAACATTGGAGGGATGGGCATGGAACAGTTGAATCTATATCAAAATAACTATTTGATAGTCTTTGTGTTCCTATGTCTCGGGGTATTGCTTCCAATCGTCGCCTTGTTTGCCGCTAAGCTTCTGCGGCCGAAATACAAAGACGACGAGAGGAAATATACCACCTACGAGAGCGGGATGGAACCGTTCAGCGATGCTCGGGTCCAGTTTAATGTCCGTTATTATGTGTTTGCCCTTATGTTCGTTATTTTTGATGTAGAAACAGCGTTTTTGTATCCATGGGCTGTCGCCTACGAGAAGCTGGGGATTTTCGCATTGATTGAAATGCTGATTTTCGTTGTCATGCTTCTGATCGGACTCATCTACGCATGGAAAAAGAAGGTGCTAAAATGGATTTAAAATTGGATGATTTCTCACCTGAAGAAGTGGCAGAACTCCAAAGGAATGTATTCGTGACAACTCTTGAGCAGGTTAAAGGATGGGCCCGAAGCAACTCGATGTGGCCTATGACTTTCGGTCTTGCCTGCTGTGCGATTGAAATGATGGCATCAAGCTCGGCTCACTATGACCTGGACCGTTTCGGGACGTTTTACCGGAACTCGCCGCGTCAGTCTGATGTCATGATCGTTTCAGGTACCGTTACGAAGAAAATGGCTCCGACTGTCCGCAGGCTGTATGACCAGCTGGCAGAACCAAAGTGGGTAATCGCGATGGGATCTTGCGCGACAGCAGGCGGTCCATATGTAAAATCATACTCAGTTGTAAAAGGTGTCGATCAGATTGTGCCGGTCGATGTTTACATACCGGGGTGCCCGCCGAATCCAGCAGCATTGATTTACGGGATTAATAAATTGAAAGAGAAAATCCGTTATGAGGCGAAAACCGGGAAGAAGGTGATCTAACCGATGAGCGGGGAAAAGGATTTAGAGCAGATAAAAAGAGAAGCAGCCCAAAAGGCGAAGGAGCTTGCCAAGCAGCGTCAGGCTGCCAAACAAGCAGGGGAAGGAAATGACCCGAAAGAGGTTGCCGACAAAGTCGCAGAACCTGAAGCGAAGGAAACCGAAGCAAAAGCGGAAGCACCTGCTGGTGACGACGCCGAGCTAGCGAAAAAGAAGGCCGCAGCCGCAGCGAAGGCCAAGGCAGCTGCACTTGCGAAAATGAAAGCGAAAGAGCAGTCTGGGGAAGCTCCGGAGGCAAAAGAAGAAGAAGTTTCGGCTCCAGTCGAAGGACAGGACGCTGATCTTGCCAAGAAAAAAGCAGCTGCAGCCGCAAAAGCAAAAGCAGCCGCTCTCGCAAAGATGAAAGCGACTGGCCAGACAGAAGAAAACGCCGAAGCACCAGCAGCATCATCGTCTCCAGCAGCAGCGGATGCTCCAGCCGGAGACGATGATGACCTGGCGAAAAAGAAAGCTGCAGCCGTAGCGAAAGCAAAGGCAGCAGCGGCAGCAAAACGAAAAGCGCAGGCCGAAGCAGCCGGAGAAGCAGATGCTCCAGCCGGAGATGACGATGACCTTGCGAAAAAGAAAGCCGCAGCCGTAGCGAAGGCAAAGGCAGCAGCGGCAGCAAAAAGGAAAGCACAGGAGGCAGCTGGAGAAGCAGACGCTTCAGCAGGTGACGATGATTTGGCGAAAAAGAAAGCCGCAGCTGTAGCGAAAGCCAAGGCGGCCGCAGCAGCCAAGGCAAAAGCAGCAGGCGGCGGAGGTTCAGCGGACGACGAGAAAGCGAAAGCAATTGCCGCTGCCAAAGCAAAAGCCGCAGCAGCAGCGAAGGCGAAGTCAGCAGCTGGCGCTAAAGCCGGAGCAGATGAGCCTGTCGAAGAGAAGAAGCCATCTCCGAACCAGCCTTACCTTGATAAATATGTAAAAGCAATCACCGACAATCTTGGCGATGACATTTTGGAAGATTCGTATATTAACCCTCTTTCAAAGGATGTGCCAACGCTTGTCGCAAAGAAAGAATCCTATTATCGCCTGGCTGAATTCCTGAAGTACAATGAATTGCTTGGATTCGATTATCTTTCAGAGCTGCACGGAACGGATTTCCAGACACATATGGAAGTGTATGTTCACTTGTACTCATACAAGAACAGACAGTCAGTTGCGCTGAAGGTAAAGCTTGACCGTGACCAGCCGGCCGTTGAGTCACTGGCGAACCTTTGGGCAGGAGCGAACTGGCCAGAGTGTGAAACTTACGACCTGCTTGGCATCAAATTTGAAGGCCATCCTGACCTCCATCGCATCATGCTTGGTGAAGACTGGGTCGGCCACCCATTGAGAAAAGACTATGAACCGTATGATGTGGAGGTGTAGCCCGTGATACGCACAGAAGAAATGCTCTTGAACGTGGGCCCGCAGCACCCTAGTACACACGGTGTATTCCGCCTCGTTCTTAAAATTGACGGGGAAATCATTGTAGAAGCGAAGCCTGTAATCGGCTACCTGCACCGCGGCACTGAAAAGCTGGCGGAAAATCTGCAATATACCCAGATCATCCCGTATACAGACCGAATGGACTATGTATCAGCGATGACGAATAACTATGTCATCGTCCATGCTGTCGAAACGATGATGGGCGTCCAGATCCCTGAACGCGCTGAGTATTTAAGGGTACTTGCAATGGAGTTGAACAGGGTTGCCAGCCACCTGCTGTGGTGGGGAACATTCATCCTCGACTTCGGTGCGACAAGCCCATTGCTTTACGCATTCCGTGACCGGGAGATGATCCTGAATCTGCTGAATGAACTGTCTGGTGCTCGTCTGACGTTCAACTACATGCGTGTAGGCGGCGTCAAATGGGATGCTCCGGAAGGCTGGATCGAAAAGGTAGCGGAATTCGTGCCATACCTTAGAGAACAGCTGAAGGGTTATCACCAGCTTGTATCAGGGAATGAAATCTTCCTGAACCGTACGAAAAATATCGGTACATATACAAAGGAAGATGCAATCAATTACTCATTAAGCGGCCCGAACCTGCGTTCAACCGGCGTCAAGTGGGATTTACGCAAGGATGAGCCATATTCAATCTATGACCGTTTCGATTTCGATATTGTCACTCGTGACGAAGGCGATGCGCTTGCCCGTTACTATGTAAGGATGGGCGAAATCGAAGAATCACTGAAAATCATTGAACAGGCTGTGCAGCAATTCCCGAAAGAGGGAGAAATCATGGCCAAGGTTCCAAAGATCATCAAGGCTCCAAAAGGGGAAGCGTTTGTCCGGATCGAGGGCTCCCGGGGCGAAATCGGCTGTTATATTTCCAGCGATGGCAAAAAAGAGCCGTACCGCCTCAAGTTCAGAAGGCCTAGTTTCTATAATCTGCAAATCCTCCCTAAACTGCTCGAAGGTGAAAGCATCTCAAATCTGATTGCAATTTTAGGAGCGGTTGATATCGTTCTTGGGGAGGTAGACGGATAATGGTTCAGGATCTACTCGAATCCAGTGCTGGCCTTATGAATTTCAGCATCTTCTTCGTCCTGGCTGTCGTCCTTTTGTTCGTAATCCTTGGATTCGTAACAATGGCGATTCTGGCAGAGAGGAAAGTGCTCGGTTTCATGCAGGGCCGTTATGGTCCAGCCCATGTCGGCGGTAAGTGGGGGCTGCTGCAATCCGTAGCCGACGTTGTAAAGCTTCTTGTAAAAGAAGACTTAATTCCAAAAGCAGCGGATAAGCCGCTGTTCATCATCGCACCGGTCATTGCGTTCGCGCCGTCCTTCATGGTCATGGCGACGATCCCGCTGACAGATAAATTGCAATTTGCCGACCTGAATGTCGGATTCCTGTATTATATCGCGATTTCAGGCCTGACGATCGTTGGGATGCTGATGGCAGGCTGGGCATCCAACAATAAATACTCATTGCTAGGCGGTATGCGTGCCGCGGCCCAGATGATTTCCTACGAAATCCCGCTGGTCATGAGCGTATTAGGGATTGTCCTGTTATCAGGAAGCCTTAACCTGAATGACATCGTCGAAACACAGCAGAACAATGGCTGGTTCATCCTATGGCAGCCGATCGCGTTCATCGTGTTCTTCATCGCGGCTACAGCCGAACTGAACAGGGTGCCATTCGACCTTGCCGAAGCGGAGAACGAACTTGTTGCCGGTTTCCACACAGAGTATTCCGGTTTCCGCTGGGCAATGTTCATGCTCGCTGAATATGTGTATATGTTCGCAATGTCTGCTTTGATCACTGTATTATTCCTTGGAGGCTGGCTGCCATTGCCATTCCTCGGCTTCATCCCTGGAGCTGTATGGTTTGCGCTGAAGTTCAGTCTTGTGGTTTACATCCTCATCTGGTTCCGTGCTACGTTCCCGCGTATCCGCGCAGACCAATTGATGGAGTTTGCCTGGAAAGTGCTTTTGCCGGTTGCGCTGGCAAACATCTTCCTATCGGCATTGATCAAAGAATTTTTCTCTAATTTTTTCTAAAATAGGAATGGAAGCAGCATCGCTTCCTGCATTAAAGGGGTGAATTACGTGCTAGGATGGACTAAAGGATTAGCTTATACCCTTAAACAATTGACTCGCGAAAAGGTGACTTACGATTATCCGAACGAACCGATTCCGCTTCCTGACAGGTTCCGCGGGATCCAGAAGTTTTATCCTGAAAAATGCATCGTCTGCAACCAGTGTGCCAATATTTGCCCGACCGATTGCATTAACTTGACTGGTAAAAAGCATCCTGATCCAACGAAAAAAGGCAAGATCATTGATACGTATGATATCAACTTCGAACTTTGCATCCTCTGTGACCTGTGCACAGAAGTGTGCCCGACTGAAGCGATCATCATGACGAATAACTTTGAACTTGCTGAATACAGCCGGGATGACTTATTCAAGAACCTGGAATGGCTTGACGAAAATGATGAGAATATACGGAAGGTGAATAAAGCATGACGTTAACAGGCGAATTCTTTGCGTTTATGTCACTTGCTTTAGTGGCGGTAATCGGCGGCGTGCTTTTATTGAACCTCACCAAGGTCATCCACATGGTCGTAGCGCTCGTCTTTACATTCGTCAGTATTGCAGGTATTTATGTGCTCTTGTCCGCTGAATTCCTGGCGGTTATCCAAGTCATGATCTATTCCGGCGCCATCACAATCATGATGCTGTTCGGGATCATGCTTACCCGCCACCACGGCGACGAAGAGGAGCCAAAGGGCGGAAGATTGCGCAAGCTTGTGCTGCTGCTCGGTGTCCTTGGATTTGGCGCAGCAGTCTATTTCGGTATCTACGACTTGAATTTCGAAGCATTGCCAAATACGCTGCATGAAAATAACACAGAACAAATCGGGGTATCGCTTTTCTCGCATTACATCATCCCGTTTGAACTGACATCCGTGATCCTGCTCGCTGCGCTTGTCGGCGCAATTGTTCTCGCGCGCAATGATGACAAAAAGGAGGGTGATCAGGAATGAGTTCTGTTCCGGTTTCAGCCTATCTGGCACTTGCACTTATTATTTTCTGCATCGGTCTGTACGGTGCACTGACAAAAAAGAACACAATTATCGGGAAACCCGCCCGGCTTTCTGACAGTGTCGGACGGATTCTTGATGCTCCACCCGAGGCAACGCTGGTCAAGATCTGTGACCGCATCGATAATTTTCTGGATACTGCCTGTCGTGACGGGCGGGTCAGGAAACGCTATCTGATCTCAACTGATGAGATCATCGACCGGCTCTCGGTGCGGGCGGATCTCTATGGGTACGAAAAGGCTATGCACACGCTCAAGGAGATCCGGTACGCATCTCCAAAAAATGGGTAATAAATTATTTCCGGCTGATCAGGTTGATCGCATTGACCAGTGCCTCAACTGAGGAGAGCACGATGTCGTCCCCGCTGCCGCTGGCATCATAGACCTTCCCCTGTTCGTCTTCTACTGCAATGGTGACGTGGCAGATCGCGTCTGAACCTCCGGCAATTGCCTCGATGTTGAACTCTTTTAAGTGGACCCGTTCCGGCACGATCCCGAAGATTGCCTTTAATGCGGCATCCACCGGGCCATTGCCCACAGAGGAAAAGACATGCTCTTTGCCGTTTACCATCGCCTTTACACTGGCAGTGGGGATCATGTGGTTGCCGGTCATGATGGCGATGTCCTTTAGATCGAACATCTTGTGGTCCAGTTCGATCTCCATCACGGTCTGTGCGATCTCGTAGAGATCTGCATCGGTTACCCGTTTGCCTTTATT
>JACDJB010002198.1_pt1 | contig 14503 bp, 11 predicted proteins | sample 7454121 | NCBI WGS metagenome assembly JACDJB01 (sample SAMN14253290, study PRJNA609438) | sludge metagenome | isolation source: sludge after 25d culture with pyrite | collected 2018-12-20 | reverse complement strand
CGCGGAGCCGGCGAGCGCCGCCGGCGCTCGCGCGGCGGCGCCGTCGCCTGCGCTGCCCGACGGGTGATCGTCGGCGTGCGACGGCACAGCGGCGGGCGCCGTCGCGGCATTGCGCCCGCCTGCGGCCGCTGAACGCGCCGCCGGGGCGCCGGGTGCGCGATTGCGGCCCGGCACGTCGCCCGTGCTGCCTCGGGCGCGCGGCGAGAAGCCGATCGCCTCGCCCGCGGTGCGGGCGCGCGCCCGCGAGGCGGGCATCGACCTGCGGCGCGTCGCCGGCAGCGGACCGGCCGGGCGCATCACGCACGAAGACCTCGATCGCCTGTTCGAGCAGGGACCGCAGGCGCCGGCTGCGTCGGGCACGATGGTCTCGCCCGACCCGAGTGTCGAGGAGATCAAGATCGTCGGGCTGCGCCGGCGCATCGCCGAGAAGATGCGCGTGGCGCACGAGCGCATCGCCGACATGACCTACGTCGAGGAACTCGACGTCACCGACCTCGAAGCGCTGCGCGCGAAGCTCAATGAAACGAAGCGCACCGATCGGCCCAGGCTCACGCTGCTGCCGTTCCTGATGCGCGCGATCGCGATCGCCGTGGGCGAACAGCCGCGGATGAACGCGCATTTCGACGACGACAACGGCGTGCTGCGCCGCTACGGCGGCGTGCACGTCGGCATTGCTGCGCAGACCGCGGGCGGGCTCGTCGTGCCGGTGGTGCGGCACGTCGAGGCGCGCGACCTGTGGAGTTGCGCCGGCGAGCTCGTCCGCGTCACCGACGCGGCCAAGGGCGGCACCGCCACGCGCGAAGAACTCACCGGCTCGACGATCACGATCACTTCGCTGGGCGCGCTCGGTGGCATCGTCACCACGCCGGTCATCAACCACCCGGAGGTCGCCATCGTCGGGGTGAACCGGATCGCAATCCGGCCGATGTGGAACGGTACGTCGTTCGTGCCGCGCAAGACGATGAACCTGTCGTGCAGCTTCGATCATCGCGTCGTCGACGGCTGGGACGCGGCGGTGTTCGTGCATCGGATCAAGGCGTTGCTGGAGACGCCGGCGATGCTGTTCGTGTCGTGACGCGCGTGGTGAACCGATGAAGGAGATCCGCTGCAACCTGCTCGTCGTCGGCGCCGGCCCCGGCGGCTACGTATGCGCGGCGCGCGCGGGCGAACAGGGGATCGACACCGTCATCGTCGAGGCCGACCGGGTCGGCGGCACCTGCCTGAACGTCGGATGCATCCCTTCGAAGGCGCTGATCCACGCGGCCGACGAGTACGCTCGCGTGCGGGCCTTCGGCGCGCAGCGCTCGCCGCTGGGCATCCGCGCATCGGAGCCGTCGATCGACCTGGCGCAGACCGTGGCCTGGAAGGACGCGATCGTCGAGCGTCTCGACGGCGGCGTTTCGGGGATGCTGAAGAAGGCGCGCGTGAAAGTCGTGCTCGGGCGCGCGCGCTTTCGCGACGGCAAGACCGTCGTCGTCTCCACCGAGACCGGCGGCGAGCAGACGATCCGCGCCGAGAACGTGGTCGTGGCCACCGGTTCGCAACCGGTCGAGTTGCCGACACTGCCCTTCGGCGGCAACGTCGTCTCGTCGACCGAACTGCTGTCGATGCGAGAGCTTCCGGCGCGCCTGGTCGTCGTCGGCGCCGGCTACATCGGCGTCGAGCTCGGCACCGCGTTCGCGAAGCTCGGCGCACGCGTCACGCTGGTCGACCTCGCGTCGCGCATCCTGCCGCAATACGATGCCGAGCTCTCGCGCCCGGTCGCGCAGCGACTGGCGGCGCTCGGCGTGCAGCTGCGGCTCGATGCGACGGTCAAGGGCGTGTCCGCCGACGGGCAGCTGGCGATCGAGACGGCCGCGGGCGCCGAACGCCTGGCCGCCGACCGCATTCTCGTTGCCGTCGGTCGGCGTCCGGCCACCGAAGACTGCGCGCTCGAGGAGCTCGACCTCGATCACGACGGACCGTACATTCGCATCGACGACCGTTGCCGCACGTCGATGCGCGGCGTCTATGCGATCGGCGACGTCACCGGCGAGCCGATGCTCGCGCATCGCGCGATGATGCAGGGCGAGGTGGTGGCCGACGTCGTCGCCGGCCGCAAGCGCGTCTTCGATCCGCGCGCGATCCCGGCGATCTGTTTCACCGATCCCGAGATCGTCGCGGTCGGCCCGGCGCTCGAAGAGGCGCGGCGTGCGCACGCCGAGTTGCGCATCGGCATGGTGCCGTTCACCGCGAACGGCCGCGCGCTCACGTTGCACGGCGAGTCGGGTTTCGTGCGCATCGTCGCGCGCGCCGACAATCATCTCGTGCTCGCGATGCAGGCGGTCGGCACCGCGGTCTCCGAGTTGTCGGCCGCTTTCGGGCTGGCGCTCGAGATGGGCGCGCGCCTCGAAGACATCGCCGGCACGATCCACGCACATCCGACGCTGGGCGAAGCGATCCAGGAAGCGGCGCAGCGAGCACTGGCGCGCGGGTAGCGCACGCCGGGGCGGATTGCGCGCGTGCGCACCGGTTGTGCGCGTGCGCACCGGTTGTGCGCGCCCGCACGCGGCGCACGTGCGCGCACGCAACCGGCTCGATCCCGTACGCCCGCCCGCCCGCCCGCCCGACCGGAGCGGCTCGCGTCGCCGGTCGCCGGCGCCCGGCCGGCGTGCGTGCCCGCCAGGCCCGACCCCCGTTTTTTTTTCGCTGCACGCGGGAACGTGCGGGCCGTGCGCTGCATCCAACGTTCGAGTGCGGCGAATCCGCAAAGCCAGACCAGGGAGTCACGATGAATCCGTATGTGCTCGAGGAGCCGCGCGCGATGCCGGTGCTTGCCGATGCCGATCTCGTCGGCCACGTCATCGCCGGGGATCACCTCGCGTTCCGCACGCTGATGCAGCGGCACAACCAGGTGCTCTATCGCGCCGTGCGCAGCATCGTGAAGAACGAGGCCGAGGCCGAGGACGCGGTGCAGGAGGCGTGGCTGCGGGCGTATCGCTGCATGCACGAGTTCCGCGGCGAGTCGCGGCTGGCGACCTGGCTCGTGCGCATCGCCGTCAACGTGGCACTCGGGCGCCTGCGCGGCGTCGCACGGCGCGCCCAAGTGATCCCGCTCGACACCACGGTCGACAGTGCCGCCTTCGCCGGGGAACCGAACATGCAAGTGCCCGAAACCGAACGACCCGATCGCCTCGCCGAGCGTGGCGAGCTGCGCCGCGTGCTCGAAGCGCACATCGACGAGCTGCCCGACTCCTTCCGCACGGTGTTCATGCTGCGCGCCGTGGAGGAAATGAGCGTCGAGGAAGTCGCGGCCGTGCTCGGCATTGCCGAGTCGACGGTGCGAACGCGTCACTTCCGCGCTCGCTCGATGCTGCGCGAAGCGCTGGCGCGCGAGGTCGACGTAGCCCACGCCGACGCATTCTCGTTCGCAGGCGAGCGGTGCGATCGCATCATCGCCGGCGTCTTCGAGCGTCTCGGCCGCGAGCGCGCAGCCGAGCGTCCGGGTTCCGAAACCGACCTTCCTGCCTGAACCACTTCACCGGAGTACTGCCGTGTCCGTTCCCGCCGTCCCTTCCAGCTTTCTTCAACCCGTCGACCGCCGCGCGTGGCTGGGCGGCTCGGGCCTGCTGCTGTCCGCCACCGCGATCGCGATGCTCGCCGGCAGGCCGGCGCTCGCCGCCGGCACGCGCTCCGATTCCGCGCAGGACGCTCGCATCCTGAACACGGCGCTCGGCGCCGAGCTCGAAGCGATCGCCGCGTACCAGCTCGGCGCCGACAGCGGGCTGTTGCACAAGCCCGTGCGCGATCTTGCGCTCGTCTTCCAGGGGCATCACAGGAGTCACGCCGACCTGCTTGCGGCGACGGTCTCGAAGCTCGGCGGCAAGCCGGTGTCGGCGAAGCCCGAATACCGGTTTCCCACCGAACGGCTGAAGACGCAGGCCGACGTGCTGCGCTTCGCCGCGGGGCTCGAACAGGGCGCGGTGAGCGCCTATCTCGGCGCGGTGCCGCTGTTCGGCGATCGCGACCTGTCGAAGGCGGCCGCCAGCATTCTCGGCGACGAGGCGATGCACTGGGCGGTCCTGCGCAACGCACTTGGCGAAGTGCCGGTGCCCGTGGCCTTCGTTGCCTGAATCGCTGCCGGCGATGATTGCGCATCTGCTGCCGCACCGTGGCCGCGCTGCCGAGGCGGGCGTCGACGTCCGCGGAACGCATCCCGAGGCGACAAGCGCTGCGATTGGCGGCGCTTGCCGATGGCTGTGGAGCGCTGCGTGCGCCTGCGTCGTCGTGGCCGCGCCGGCTTTCGCCGCTGCACCGGCACCGGCAGGCGATGCCGGCGCGGGTGCGCGGATCTACGCCCGTTGCGCGGGCTGCCACGCGCTCGCCTACGATCGCACCGGCCCGCGTCACTGCGGGATCATCGGTCGCCAGGCAGGAAGCCTGCCCGGTTTTGCCTATTCCGATGCGATGAAGCGATCCGGCATCGTCTGGAACGCGCAGACGCTCGACCGCTTCCTCGCCGATCCGGCGAAGACGGTGCCGGGCACGACGATGGGCTACGCAGGCGTGAAGGATCCGGACGAACGCGCAGACCTCATCGCGTTCCTGCAGCAGCACAGCCACGGTCCGGGCTGCGCGAGGTAGCGCGCTGCCGCGCGGGGTCGTGCCGGGCCGGGTCTGCGCGATAGCACCCGCTCACGTGGCAGGGCGTTGCTAGAATCGCCTCCCTTTCGCAGTGCCCCGGCGTTCGCCGTCCTCCCCCACGATGTCCGCGCAGCTGAATCCCGCCCAGCGGGAGGCGATCCGCTATCTCGACGGCCCGTGTCTCGTCGTCGCCGGCGCAGGTAGCGGAAAGACGCGCGTGATCACGCAGAAGATCGTGCATCTGGTCGACGCCGGTTTCCGTCCTGGCGCGATCGCCGCGATCACGTTCACCAACAAGGCTGCGCAGGAGATGGCCGAGCGCCTGGGCAAGGCGCTGCGCCTGCCCGAAGGGCAGCGCCCGCTCGTCGCGACCTTTCATTCCCTCGGCGTGCAGATGCTGCGCCGCGACGGCGCCGCGCTCGGGCTGAAGCGCAACTTCTCGATCCTCGACGCAGAAGACGCCGCAGGCATCGTGCAACAGGCGCTCGGATCGGTCGACCGCAAGACGACGCGCGCGGCACAACACCGCATCTCGCTGTGGAAGAACGCGCTGGTCGATCCGGACCAGGCCGCGGCGTCGGCGATGGACGCGAACGAGCACGCGATCGCGCGCGCGTACCGCGACTACGCGGCCACGTTGGGCGCCTACCAGGCGGTGGACTTCGACGACCTGATCCGGCTGCCCGTTCGGCTGCTGCGCGAACACGGCGACGTTGCGCAGGCCTGGCGCGAGTCGCTGCGCTACCTGCTCGTCGACGAGTACCAGGACACGAACGCGTGCCAGTACGAATTGCTCAAGCTGCTCGCCGGTCCGCGCGCGGCGTTCACCGCCGTCGGCGACGACGACCAGTCGATCTACGGCTGGCGCGGCGCGACGCTGGAGAACCTGAACCGGCTGTCGGCCGACTTCCCGTCGCTGAAGGTCGTCAAGCTCGAGCAGAACTATCGCTCGAGCGTGAACATCCTGCGTGCGGCGAACCGGCTGATCGCGCACAACCCGAAGCTGCACGCGAAGAAGCTGTGGTCCGAACTCGGCCCGGGAGATCCGGTGCAGGTCGTGCCCTGCGACGACGACGAGTCCGAGGCCGAGTCGGTGGCGATGCGGCTGCAGGCGCATCGCTTCGAGCGCCGCGCGAAGTTCGCCGACTACGCGATCCTGTACCGGGGCAACCACCAGGCGCGCGTGTTCGAGCAGGCGCTGCGCAGGGAGAAGATCCCGTACGTGCTCTCCGGCGGGCAGTCGTTCTTCGAACGCGCCGAGATCCGCGACCTGCTCGCGTACCTGCGCCTGCTCGCCAACGACGACGACGATCCTGCGTTCATTCGTGCCGTCACGACGCCGAAGCGCGGCGTGGGCGCCGCCAGCCTGCAGGCACTCGGCACCTGGGCCGGCGAGCGCAACGTGTCGATGTTCGCGGCGCTCTTCGAGACCGGATTCGAGTCACGGCTGGCGGCTCGACAGCTCGAACCGCTTCGCGAGTTCGGCGACTTCGTCAACCGGATGAACTGGCGCGCCGCCAAGGAACCGGCCGCACAGGTGCTCGACGACCTGGTTTGCGCGATCGACTACAAGGCGCACCTGTTCGGCACCCACGACGACAAGGTTGCCGCCGCTCGCTGGCAGAACGTCTGCGACTTCGTCGACTGGATGAAGAAGCGCGCCGAAGAGGACGGCGCGACGCTGCTGAAGCTCGCGCAGACGGTCGCGCTGCTGTCGCAACTCGATCGGCGCGACACCGATCTCGACGCGGTGCGGCTGACGACGATCCACGCCGCCAAGGGCCTCGAGTTCGCGCACGTGTTCGTCGTCGGCTGCGAGGAAGGACTGCTGCCGCATCGCGGTGACGCGCCGGCGCCCGGCGTCGATGACGAAGCGACGGACGGCACCGAGCGCAGCCAAGCGCCCGAGCGCGAGCCTCCCGAGCGTGGGCGCGAGTGTGAAGGATTTCACACCGACGCGCACGCCCGGCGCATCGAGGAAGAGCGCCGCCTGATGTACGTCGCCGTCACGCGCGCGCAGCGCAGCCTCACGCTCACCTGGTGTCGCCGGCGCAAGCGCGGGCGCGAGCGTCTCGAACAGCTGCCGTCGCGCTTTCTCGCCGAGATGCAGCTCGATGCGTCTGCCGCGCCGTCGCAGGCGATCAGCCAGCAGGCGGGCAACGCGCGGCTCGCCAGCCTGCGCGCGCTGCTCGCGCGCCCGGCGTCCGTTCGCTCCGGGGACTGACGGGCGCGCCCGCCTCTTCCGCGCGCCTTGCGCGCGCGAGCGCCCTTGCCTCGCGCGCGACAGCGGGATGCCGCGCATCGCGGTTCATCGTCCGATCGTCCGCTGCGTGCGACGCACGAATTCGTCGCCGGGCGATGCTCGCGCAAGACTCGCCGATCGGAGCCGCTCGCTCTCGCGCGGCCGACGGCGACGACATCGTGATCGGGAAAATGCTCGGACTGCCTGCCGTGGGAAGTACGGCGCTCGCGCGCCCGCTCCGACCGGCCGCGCTCGCGCTGCGCCCGCTGTGGACGCAGCTCACGCGGCGGACGCTGTGTACGGCGGCGTGGCTGCTCGCGTGGCTGTGGTGCGCCGGCCCGCACGTCCTGCTGCTGCCCGGACGTGCGGCCGCGCAGCCGGGCGGCGACGGCTTGCTCGGGGCCGTGTCGTGGTTCGCGCTGTCCATCGCCGGGGTCGAGCTGGTTCTCGCCTTCGTCGAGCGCGAGCCGAGCGCCGCCGGCCTGCGTCGCGCACTGCGCCTGTCGCCGCCGCTCGCGTTCGCGGCCGCGGCCGTCGTCGCCGTCCTCTTCGCACCGCCCGGATTCGCCGTGACCGGGTACGCAGCGAGCGCGTTCGCGGTGGTGGCGCTCGCGGCGGTCGGCAGCGCGCAGGCGCCGCGAACCTGGCTGCCGACGCTCGTCTTCACGTTCGGCTGGCTGCTGCACGCCGCGAGCATCTTCGCTGCGCCGGCCGCTGGCACCGTGCCGTCGCGCGACGCATTCGTCGTGCTCGACGCACGCTCCGGCGCACTGGCATTTCTCGCGTGCGCCATCGCGCTCGTCGCGCACGCTGCGTGGGTCGTGCGGGCGCAGCGTCTTCGCCTGCAGCGAAACCTGCTCGATTCGGCGCGTAAGTATCGGCACGTCTACTACTCGGCGCCCGTCGCGCTGTTGTCCGTCGATCCGGCCGGCCAGATCCAGCGCTGGAACGAGCTGGCGGCGCGGCTTTTCCGACGCGAGCTGCGGCAGGGCCGCGTCAATACGCTCGCTGCGCTGCTCGGCGAGCAGGGCGCGGCTGCGCTGCTCGCCGAGGCGACGGCGCAGGGCCGCCATCGCACCGAGGTGCGTCTTGCGGCCGACGGTGCGCAGCGCATCGTCGAGGTCGACGCACTGCTGGCCGCCGATGCGATCGAGATCAGCTTCGTCGACGTCACCGAGCGCACGCTGCTCGCGCAGACGCTCGAACACAAGGCCTACCACGATTCGCTCACCGACCGGCTGAACCTGCACGGACTGCAGCGCGAGATCCAGCGCGTGGCCGATCGCGTCGGGCCCGCCGGCGTCGCCTCGATGTTCTACGTCGACCTGCATCGCTTCAAGGCGGTCAACGACGTGTTCGGCCACGCGGCGGGCAACGCGCTGGTGGTCGAGGTGGCGCGGCGCATCGAGGCGAGCGTTCCCGCCGGTTCGCCGATCGCTCGCCTGGGCGGAGACGAATTTCTCGTCGTGCTGCCCGACTGTCCGCTCGAACAGGCCCGCATCGTCGCGCAGGCGGCGACGCAGGCGGTCGTCGACAGGGCCTACGAGGTCGACGGCAAGCGCATCCGCGTCGATGCGAGCACCGGCGTCGTCGAGCTCGCCGCCGACATGAGCCCGGCGGAGCTGATCGCCTACGCGAGCGCCGCGTGTCGCGAAGCGCGTCGCAGCCACGGCAGCGGGATCGTCGCTGCGCAATCGTCGGGCGAGCACCTGGCGCGCTACCGGGCGGAGGTCGCACTCGGCCTGCGCCTGCGCTCGAGCCTGCCGGTGGAGCGCCTCGCGGTGTTCGCCCAACCCGTCGTTCCGCTTCTGCGGTCCGGTTGCGGGTCCGCGGCGATGTCGTACGAGGTGCTGCTGCGCGAGCGCGACGAGACCGGTGCGATCCTCGCGCCGGGTCGGCTGATCGCGGCCGCCGAGCGCCACGGCGCGATGCGTCGCATCGACTGGCACATGCTCGAGCAGACGCTGCGGCACCTCGGCACGAACCGGGAGCACGCGGCGAAGATCGACTTCGTCACGGTGAACCTGAGCGGCACGTCGCTGAACGACGAGCGTTTCCTCGCCGATGCGCACGCGCTGCTGCGCGACTGTCCCGAGGTGGCGCCGCGCGTCTGCCTGGAGATCACCGAGTCGATCGCCATGTTCGACGTGCGCAGCACGCGTCGCTTCGTCGAGAAGATGCGCTCGCTCGGGGTGCGCATCGCGCTCGACGACTTCGGCGCCGGCTATTCGTCGTTCGCGTACCTGCGCGAACTGCCCGCGTCGCTGGTGAAGATCGACGGACAGTTCATGCCCGGGATCGGCGCGCAGCCGCGCAACCAGGTCATCGTCAGCGGCATTCGCCGACTCACCGAGGAACTCGGCATGGGCTGCGTGGCCGAATGGGTCGAGGACGTGTCCGCGCTCGCCTTCCTGCTGCGCGTGCGAATGGACTATGCCCAGGGCTTCGTGCTCGCGCGCCCGCAGCCGATCGAGCATTGGCTGACGCACGAGGTCGACCTTGCGCCGCTGTCGGCTGCCCGCGAGCAGTTGCGCGCCGAGCGCGCGCAGGGCGTGCGACGCGAGTCGCTGGCGGCCGGCGGCCATCTGCATCTGACTTCGCCGGCCCCGGCGCCCGTCACCGTGGTGACGACGTGAACGCGCCGGCGGAGGTGCTCGCCGGGGCGCGTCAATCGTCGCCGCTGGCGCCCGGACACCGCCTGGGCGACTTCCTCGTCACGCGCGTCGTGGGCCAGGGCGGCTTCGGCATCGTGTACGAGGCCGAGGACCTCACGCTGCAGCGGCGCGTCGCGATCAAGGAGTACATGCCGGCACAGCTCGCTGCGCGCGTCGACGGCATGGTCAACGTGCTGTCGAGCCGCTACGAGAAGACCTTCGAACTCGGGCGCCGGAGCTTTCTCGCCGAGGCGCGGCTGCTCGCGCAGTTCCACCATCCGGGTCTGCTCGAGGTGCTGCATTTCTGGGAGCAGAACGGCACCGCGTACATGGTGATGCCGTTCTACGAAGGGCGCACGCTCGAGCAGGTGCTCGCCAACGGGCCGTGCACGGTGGACGAGCCGTGGCTGAAGAGCGTGATCCGGCCGGTGCTCGATGCGCTCGAGCACATGCACGGCGAGGACTGCTATCACCGCGACGTCTCGGCCGACAACATCCTGATCCGCAACGACGGCAAGGCGCTGCTGCTCGACCTGGGCGCGGCGCGTCGCGTGATCGGCGAGAGCGACCGGGCGTTGACGGTGATGCTCAAGCCCGGTTACGCGCCGATCGAGCAGTACGCCGACGATCCGACGTGCCGGCAGGGGCCGTGGACCGACATCTATGCCGTGGCGGCGGTGCTGCATTTCGCGGTGACGAACCGGATGCCGCCGGCCTCGGCGTCGCGCGTGATGCACGATTCGATGCCGTCGCTCGCCGCACTCGCGCCGCCGGGTTACAGCCGGCGCTTTCTCGAAGCGATCGACCGTGGCCTGTCGATCCGCCCCGAGCAGCGCCCGCGCACGGTGGGCGAGTTCCGTTCGCTGCTGTTCGCCGCTTCGGCCGACGAAGGCCTCGGCAGAATCGACGATGCACCGAAAAGCGCGCTGCGGGGGCCCTCGGGCAAGGCCGCGGGACGCGCGCGCAGCGAGCCGTCGGCGCCCATCGGGGTCGAGCCTGCTGCACCTCGGCCGCCTTCGCGTTCCCGGCTCGCGGGGTCCGCCGGCGTCGCCGGCGCGCTGCTCGTTGCGTGGGCCGCGTGGCTGGCGCTCGGCGCAGGCGAGAAGACGGCGGCGCCGCCCGCCGTCGAGCGCGCGCCGATCGCCTCGCCGGCGGAACCGGTGCTGCGCGACGGAAACGATGTGCCCGGGACAGGCGCGCAACACGCGGTCGACGCAGCCGACGGTGCGCACTTCGCGCCAGGTTCGCCGGCGGCCACCGACGCGTTCGCCGCCGGCGCGACCGACGCCCCGGGCGGGGCCGCGGCCGCCGCCCCTGGCCTGGCAGCGGCTGCCGCCCCGGGCGTGGCAGCGGCCGAAACGGCATCGAAGCCACCCGCGGTGTCGTCGGCAATCTCGCTCGTCGTCGGCGTGCCCGAGCCGGCAGGCGCAGCGGCACCCGACCCCGCGCCAGTCGCCGCCACCGGCGTCGTGCGCCTGGCCGTCAGCCCGTGGGGCGAAGTCTTCGTCGACGGCGCCTCGCGCGGCGTCACGCCGCCGTTGAAGCAGCTGAAGCTCGATGCCGGCACCCATCGCATCGAGATCCGCAACCCCGCAGGTCCGACGTGGACGAGGCAGATCGACGTCGTCGCGGGCCAACGCACCACCGTCACCCATCGATTCCCATGATGAACGAATCCGCAGGCATCTCTCCTCGTGCGTCGATCGCCGCTGCGATGTTCGCTTTCTTGCTGCTCGTCGGCGGCTGCGCGAGCGTGCAGGACTGGGCCGGCTCGATCGGCGGCACAGGCGCCGACGGCGCGGCGTCGACCGCGCCCGGTTCGGCGAACGACGACCCGGGGCGCCAAAAGCTCGCCGAAGGCGTCTCGCTCTACGAGGCGGGCGACTTCGTCGGCGCGATCCGCACGCTGAACGCGCCCGAGATCGCGCGCTCGGACGCGGCCGCGCAGATCGAGGCGAACAAGTACCTCGCTTTCAGCTACTGCGTGACGACCCGGCGCACGCTGTGCCGCCGCAGCTTCGATCGCGCGCTCGCGCTCGATTCGGGCTTCGCGCTGAAGCCGGCCGAGGCGGGCCACCCGCTGTGGGGCCCGGTGTTCGTGCAGGCCCGCAAGGCGGCCGACAAGCGCTCGAACTGAGCGCCCGACGCAGGCGCCGATCGGGCGCCGCGCGACCTTTCCCGCTCCGGTTTCCGGACCGCCCCTGCCGGCTCGCGTTATTCTTCGCCCCTTCCGGGGAGGAATCAGCGCGCAATGGCATTGTTTGGACGCGGCGGACCGGTCGTCTTCGAACCCTACGGTTATCGCAAGCGGCGATCGTGGGGAATTCCGCGGTGGCTGGTCCTGCTGCTCGTGGGGATCGTGATCGGCGCCGGCGGCCTGCTGTACGTCCAGGAGGAATACCTGCCGCACCGTCTCAGTCCCGCGGAATCGCAGCGGCTGCAGACGCGCGTCTCCGAGCTCGAAGCCGAGCGCGACCGATTGCAGGCTTCGCTCGCGGACACGACGAGGCGACTGCAGGCGAGCGACGCCGAGACGAAACGGCTGTCCACCGAGCTTGCCGGCGCGCATGCGCAGACGCAGAAACTGCAGCAGGACATCGCGCTCTTCGAGGACATCCTGCCGCCCGATCCGCGCGACGGCGCCGTCGAGGTGCGCGGCGCGCGCTTCTCGAACGAGAACGGGCGACTTGCATATCACGTGCTGCTCACCCGAGACACGAAGCCCGGCAAGCCGTTCCACGGCGTCATGCAGCTCGTCGTCGCCGGCTCGCGTGCGAGCGGCGCGAACGCCACGGTCACGCTCGACCCGGTCGACGTGAACCTCGCGTCGTACGAGCACCTGCAGGGCGCGTTGCCGCTGCCCGAGGGGTTCACCGCGCGGCAGACGACGATCCGCGTGCTCGACGGGCCGAACGGCCGGCTGCAGGGCATGCGCGTGATCAACGTGCGCTGAGGCGCAGCGTCGCGTCGTGCGCTCGCTCGAGGCATTCCACGACTCCGAGCGGGTGCTGCGCCTGGCGGCGGAGACGTTCTTCGGCCAGCTCTCCGAGCAATGCGAGGGGATCCTCGTCGTCGACGCGTCGTCGCGCATCGTCTGGACCGACGATCGCTGGCAGCGAAACATGACGAGCCTGGGCTTCTCGTCGATGGACCAGATCGTCGGCCGGCCGGTCGAGGAAGTGGTGCCGCACACGCTGATGCGCCACGTGGTCGACACCGGCAAGCCGATCCTGCTCGACATCCTCGAGAACAAGGCGGGAACCTACCTCGTCTCGCGCTTTCCGCTGCGCGACGACTCGGGCGCGGTGATCGGCGCCGTCGGCCTGATCCTGTACGACGAGATCGAGTCGCTCAAGCCGCTGATCGGCAAGCTCGGCAGACTGCAGAGCGAGCTCGCGCAGGCACAGAAAGAGCTCGCGCGCCAGCGTCGCACCCGCTACACCTTCTCGAACTTCATCGGCAACAGCGAGCGGGCGCTCGAGGTCAAGAGCCGCGCGCGCCGCGCCGCGGTGCTGAACACGACCGTGCTGCTGCTGGGCGAGACCGGCACCGGCAAGGAACTCCTCGCGCAGGCGATCCACGCCGCTTCGCGGCGCGCGCGCGGCCCTTTCATCGCGGTGAACGTCGCGGCCATTCCGGAAACGCTGCTCGAGGCCGAGTTCTTCGGCGTCGCGCCGGGCGCGTACACCGGCGCCGACCGTCGCGGGCGCGACGGCAAGTTCGCGCTTGCCGACGGCGGCACGCTCCTGCTCGACGAAATCGGCGACATGCCGCTGGCGCTGCAGGCGAAACTGCTGCGCGCGTTGCAGGAGCGCGAGTTCGAGCCGCTCGGCTCCAACACGATGAAACGCGTCGACGTGCGCGTGATCGCCGCCAGCAGCGTCGACCTCGCCACGCTCGTCGTCGACGGGCGCTTCCGCGCCGATCTCTACTATCGCCTCAACGTATTGCCGATCCGGCTGCCGCCGCTGCGCGAGCGCGTCGAGGACCTCGAACCGCTGTGCGAGCACCTGCTCGAGCAGATTGCGCTCGAGCACGAGATGTTGCCCAGGGAGATCGACCGCGACGCGCTCGAGGCGCTGATGCGCATGCCGTGGCTGGGCAACGTGCGCGAGTTGCGCAACGTGCTCGAGCGCGCCTGCTCGCTGTGGGACGGAATGCGATTGACCGTGGACGCGCTGCGCACCGTGTTGCCGGAGCTCGACCGCGAGGAGGGCGGCGAGGAGGGCGCCGGGAGGCTCGTAGAGGAGCGCGCGGAGGGGGCTGCAGGGGAGCGCGTAGGGGAGCGTGCGGAGGGGGGTGCAGGGAAGCGTGCTGAGGGGCGTGCAGGGGAGCGCGCAGAGGTGCCCGACGAGGAGCGCGCAGGCGAGCGTGGCGAGGAGAGCGCAGCGAAGCGCGTGGAGGAGCGTGTGGAGGAGCGCGTGGAGGAAGGGCGCGTAGAGAAGAGCGCAGAGGAGAGTTGCGCGGAGAGTCGTGCGGAGAGCGGCGAGGAGAGCGGCGAGGAGAGCGGCGAGGAGAGCGGCGAGGAGAGCGGCGAGGCGTCGCCGGCGGCGATCGCGCCCGGCCGCACCGCACCGGTTCGGGCCTCTGCGGACCCGACCTTGCCGCAGCGGATCGCCGCCCTCGAACGCTCCGCGATCGGCGAGGCGCTCCGAGCGACCGGCGGCAACCGGCTGCGCGCCGCGAAGCGACTCGGCATTGCGCGCGCCACGCTGTACCAGAAGCTGGCGGAGTTCCCGGAGCTCGCCGGCACGCGCCCCACGCGCCCCGACTGAACGCAGATCGCGCCAGCGCAGCCCTCATCTGCCCCGTCGCGCTTCGTTTGCGGACCAAGGCTCGTATTGGAAGCCTTTGCAGCCCTGGAATGCATTCCACAGCGGAAAGCGCTCGCTTTTGCAGCCTGAGCCTCGGCGTCGGGTGCTGCGCCTCGGCGTGGGGGGTACTGAGCCTCGGCGTCGGGGTGCTGCGCCTCGGCGTGGGGGGT
>JACDJB010002194.1_pt1 | contig 14508 bp, 12 predicted proteins | sample 7454121 | NCBI WGS metagenome assembly JACDJB01 (sample SAMN14253290, study PRJNA609438) | sludge metagenome | isolation source: sludge after 25d culture with pyrite | collected 2018-12-20 | reverse complement strand
GGGCTTCGGCGACGATGTGCTGGCAGAGGGTGGTCTTGCCCGACGACTCCGGGCCGTAGATCTCCACGATGCGCCCGCGCGGCACACCGCCCACGCCCAGAGCCAGGTCGAGCGACAGCGCGCCGGTCGGGATCGACTCGACCTGCATATGGGTTGCCTGACCCATGCGCATGATGATCCCATCGCCAAAGCGCTTGTTCAGCGTGGCGACGGTATTCTCTAACTGTCGTGCTTTTGCCTGGTCGCTTGCCATGACTGTTCCGGGTGGCGGACTGGGGTGATCGCTGCGCTCGACTGCTGCTTCACTCCGTTACGCGAGATCACTTCTTCTTATGTAGTGTACAATAGCCGTATGCAAATGGCAAACTCTACCGCTGGCGCGCAGGCCCTGCCGGGGCGCGTGCGGCGGGCCACAAGGGAGGACGCCGCGGCCGTGCAACGCCTGTTGCGCATGGGCGTCTATATCCACATTCACGTCGATTGGCGGCCGCCGGGTGAATGGCTGGGGCAGCCGGGTTTTGTTCTCTATGACGATGGATCGGCGGCGACGCGGCGCCGCCGGTCAGCCGACGCCCCGTCCATCATCGGCTGTATGGCTGTGGCCGCCGACCCGCCACCCGCGGCCTGGGTGCGTGTGGCGGCGGTCGAGTCGGTGGCCGATTTTAGTCACGCCCAGGCCATGTTCGACGCCATTCTGGCCGATCTCGATCCGGCCGTCGAGGAGATCGCCTGGTTTCTGACCGACTACTGGCCGCTGCATTGGCTGGAGCGGCTGGGCTTTGTGCCCATCACCAACGTGCTGAGTTTTCAGAAGGATGACCTGAGCGCCCCCCCCTTCCAGGCCCCAAGCGCGTTGCACATTCGACCCTTGCTCATGGAAGATTTGCCGGCGCTAGAGGAAATTGAGAAATCCGCCTTCGTGCCGCGCTGGCGACACGGCGCTGCCGATCTGCAGCGCGCCTGGCGACATTCGATTAGCTTCGACGTGGCCTTGTTGGATGGGCAACCGGTGGGCTTCCAGTTCAGCACCGGCGGCAACGGCAACGCGCATCTGGCGCGCATGACGGTTCACCCCGCGCGACAGGGAGAGGGCATCGGCGCGGCCCTGCTGGCCCACGCGCTGGAGGGGTATGGGCGGCAGAACATCAGGACTGCGACGCTGAACACCCAGATGGATAACCAGCCATCGCGGCGGCTGTATGAGCGTTTTGGGTTTCGCCACACCGGACAATCCTATCCAGTGTGGGCCTATACCCCTGTGCGATGATTCTGGTTCACGACAAAGTAGCAGAGGTTATTGGTTTGTAGTAAGCAATTTTTGGTTCATTCCTCAACGGTGTTGGCGTTGCCCCCGTCGCCCCACCTACGATGCCACTGAAGTTCCTGACTACAAACAGAGAGCGATTATTATTGATATATTTTGTTCCGCGTGAGGTGTGACAACATGGCAAGAAGAAAATTGACGGAGGATGAGATTGAAAACGCGCTGCAGGCACTGCCCGGCTGGGAGGTAAAGGACGGCAAGTTGCACAAGACGTTTAAGTTCACTTCGTTTGCCCAGGCCATCGGTTGGATGGTCGCCGTGGCAATCTATGCTGACAAGACAGACCACCACCCGGAGTGGTCGAATATCTACAACAAGGTGCAGGTCGATTTGTCCACCCATGATTTGGGGGATGCGATCAGCAAGCTTGATTTAGAATTAGCCCACCGGATGGAAGTAGCGGCCGGGCAAGGATGACACATCATGGCATTGAATCTTCGCAATCGCAGTTTTTTGAAAGAGCTGGATTTCACGCCCGATGAGCTTCGCTTCCTGCTGAAGCTGTCGGCCGACCTGAAGGCGGCCAAGTACGGCGGCTACGAGCAGCCACGGCTGAGAGGCAAGAACATTGCTCTCATCTTTGAGAAGGCTTCGACGCGCACGCGTTGTGCCTTCGAGGTGGCCGCCTACGATCAGGGGGCGCACGTTACCTACCTGGGGCCAGACGGGTCGCAGATCGGAAACAAAGAGTCGATGAAGGACACGGCCCGCGTGCTGGGGCGGCTCTACGACGGCATAGAGTACCGGGGTTTCGCCCAGGAAACGGTCGAGACATTGGCCCAATATGCCGGTGTGCCCGTCTGGAATGGGTTGACGAACGAGTTCCACCCCACACAAATACTCGCCGACCTTCTGACGATGAGCGAACATGCCACCAAGCCGATGCGCGAGATTGCCTACTGTTACCTGGGGGACGCACGCTACAACATGGGCAACTCGCTCATGGTCGGCGGCTGCAAATTAGGCATGGATGTCCGCATTTGTGGGCCACAGGCGCTGTGGCCGGCCGAGGAGCTTGTCAATGCCTGCCGCGCCATCGCTGCCGAGACGGGTGCGCGCCTGACCTTAACAGAAAGCGTGGCCGAAGGGGTGCAGGGAGTGGACTACGTCCACACCGACGTGTGGGTGTCAATGGGCGAACCGGATTCGGTGTGGGAGGAGCGCATCCGCTTGTTGAAACCATACCAGGTCAATCCCGACGCGCTGGCCCAGAGTGGCAACCCCGAGGTCAAATTCATGCATTGCCTGCCCGCGTTCCACAATCGTGAGACAAAGATTGGCGAACAAATCTACCAGAAGTTCGGGCTGGACGGCATGGAAGTGACCGAGGCGGTCTTTGAATCACCGGCGTCTATCGTCTTTGACCAGGCTGAAAACCGGATGCACACCATCAAGGCGGTGATGGTGGCCACGCTGGGGGATTGAGCCGGGCTACCACGGATAAGGATTGGGCGCGGATCAGCAGGTGGTTAAACGCTGCGCAAAGGGCGAAATCAACGAAAATCCCCGGTAAGCCGCGTACTATTCTGCTTCTCTCTGGACAATCGATGGGCACGAAGGATGAAGCTGCCCGACTTACGTGCCGGTCGTCGGCCGGGCGTTGGCGGCGCAGGCCAGCAGCACGGTCTTGATCTGGAATGGCGTCAATTCAGGGTGTTTCGAACGGATGAGGGCAACGATGCCGGCGATGTGGGGCGCGGCAAAGCTGTTGCCGGTGTTGGTGGCGTACTGCCTGTTGAGCCAGGCGACTTCCACGTCAATGCCCGGCGCGCCGAACTCGACCGGGGGAGTGGGATTGTAGTAGTAGGTGAACGGGTCGAGTATGCCGTGGGCAGCCACGGAGATGACCGACGAGAAGGTTGACGGGTAGCTGGGCGCAGGTATGTTGTTGACGGCCGACACCAGGATGGTTCCCCGGAAAAAAGCCATGTCGGCCAACTCGTGGAAGAGAGCGAAATACTCCTCTTTGGACGTGCTCAAGCTCAGGTTGATGACGTGCATGCCATTGTTAATGGCCCACTCCAGCCCGCCGGCAAACTGAAGCGCCCGGCCGCGCATATCCCGCCCCAGCACTCGAACGCTGGTGATCTCTGCCTCGGGGGCCAGGCTGTGAATAATCCCGGCGCAGGCTGTGCCGTGCCCCGCCAGGTCTTGCGGCCGCTCGTCCGGCTCGACGCGGTAACCATCTTCAGCGTCCTCGTCATATTCGATGATGACGCCGCTGCGCACACTGCCGCCCAGCGCCGGGTGATCGTGCTCGATGCCGGTGTCGATAACGGCCACGCGCACCCCACGACCGGTGCTGTCGCCCCAGGCCCACTCGCGGGTGATCGCCCCAATGGGACCGGATGTCTCCAACTCGCGGATTACCCCCGGCGCGAACTGTTCTGACCACGCCGGGCGCAATACATCCTCGCTCATAGAGTTCCTTTATAGTCGGGGTCTTGTGCGGCTGCGGCCGTACTCGGCCAGGGCAGTCATAATCTTGAGACAGGCGCGTCGTTCGGCAGCGCCCAACCGGCTCAGGTCGTTGAAAAGGCCGGCCAGAGTATACAGGTCATCCATCTCCGGGGTATTGCGCCGTGACCCCTCCAGAGCATCGGCCAGCGCCTGCGAGTCAGGCAACCCGGCGCCTCCGGCCAATTGGATCAACCCATGCCGGAGTGCCTGATCGATCATTTCCAGTTGTTGCGCTTGTCTGATGGCTTCGGCCGACTGGTGGGCGAAGATACCCATCAGTTCCATGTCTTGCAGGCCGAACGACGAGGCGGCGATCTTGTCCAGCACTTCCAGCACGCCTATCACGCGATCTTCCAGGATGAGCGGTGTGGCCAGAATAGAATCGGGAATGTAGCCTGTGCTCTGGGCAAATTCGACGTTGAAGCGCTTGTCCTGGGACACGTTGGAGACGGCAATGGGTTGGCCGGTCATGGCGACGTAGCCGGCGATGCCCCGATCCAGCGGAATGCGCCGGCCGACGAGGTCCGGCTGCCGGTTGCCCACTTCCACACGAAAGACGAGCGTCTGATCTGTCTCATCCACCAGCAGGATCGAGGCCGCGCTGGCCCCGAAGATGCGCACCGCTGTAGAAACGATGGAGTGCAGCAGTTCGTCATCCGACCGGGGCAGAATGGCCCTGGCGCTGAGTTCGATAGCCCGAACTAGCTGCTGAAGCTGTTCGGCAAGAGGATTTTCGGCGGAACTGTTCATAGCTAAACCTTTCGCCTGGGTGGGACCTGATGACCGTATCGTATTGCCGGCTCGATAGCCGTGGCTAAACGGGAAAAAGGCTCACGGACTCCGGAGAGTCTATGAGCCTCAATTGCGTTGTTGGGGCCGGCGAATGTTATTCGACTGTGTATACCTCTTCATCCTCGTCGAAAATCACGCGCAGTGCCACCTTGGAAGTGATAGCCGATGTCTGAGCCGTCGTCTTGGCGGCGGTCATGCCGTGGGCGGCAACCTCGTCGACATCGGTCGTCTTGGCGGTCGTCTTAGCCGTTGTCTTGGCGGAGGTCATGCCGTGGGCGGCGACCTCGTCGACATCGGTCGTCTTGGCGGTCGTCTTGGCCGTGGTCTTGGCGGAGGTCATGCCGTGGGCGGCGACCTCGTCGACGTCGGTTGTCTTGGCGGTCGTCTTAGCCGTGGTCTTGGCCGCGGTCATGCCGTGGGCGGCGACCTCGTCGACGTCGGTCGTCTTGGCCGTTGTCTTGGCCATGCTCATGCTGTGGGCGCTGATCTCGTGCTGGCCTACTAGCATGCTATCCAGCAATTGCTGCTCTTCGTCCGTCAGCGTGGCCCGCAGGGCCGATAGCTTCTTGAATAAATTCCGGGAAACCAACTGCTTGTCCATCCTAGATTCTCCTTCGTTCTACGTGATTTCTGGATAACTGTGGACACTATAGCATTATCGTCGCGCGCTGTCTGTCGCATATACGACATAAGACTAAAATGCGACACAAGGAAATAGAGCAATCAAATCAACCCTTGCTCTTCGATTCGGCGCAAGGCGGAGCGATTGAGAAGCATGATCCGACCCCGGCCGGTCAATAACCAGTCGCGCCGGCGCCAATGGCCGAGATTGTTGGCTACTGTCTGCCGCGACAGCCCGGTGCGCTGGGCCAGCTCCTCCTGCGAAAGAGTGATATACCCTTTATCCGGCCCCTGTTTGTCGTCCACGTCCATTTGCAGCAGCACCCGGGCGATGCGCGCCGGCGCATCCAAAAAGGCCAGGGCGCTTTCCCGCTTCTGGGCCTTAAAGAGGCGTTGGGTGGCGATAGACAACATGCCCCGCGCCAAGACGTGGTCACTGTCGAGCACATCGAGGAAGGGCCTGGCCTTGATCTCCATCACTTCGCTTTTCTCGCGGGCCTGGGCGCCGGCCGTGCGCTCGCCGCTGGCCAGCAAGGCTACCTCGCCGAAGCAGTCGCCAGGGTGGATTTCGTCGATGATCATCTCGCGGCCGTCGATGCTGGATAGGATGATAGCCAGCTCGCCGGAGCGTAAAATGTAGAGGCTGTCGGCCGAATCGTGCTGTTGGAAAAGAAACTCACCTTTGGGGATAACGACAAAGCGGCTTGCCCGCGCGAGACGTATCAAGCTGTCATGGTGCACGCCGGACAGCATGGGCGTGGCAGCCAAAAGGCGCAACTGCTCATCGATCATGACGTTCGCATTCATGGCGCCTCTCTAGTTCTCCGGTTCGTTTGTCCGCAAGTCGCGCAACGCCGCTTGATCGAGGCCGGCAAAGCGTGGTAGTTCCACAGTGCTGAGATTGACCAGGCGCTCGTTCATTTTCTCTAATACCAAGGCATTGATTTTGGGATTGTCCATCAATAGGCGCAGGGTGGCCGCCGGTACTTGCAGCACCGCCATGTCCTCTTCGGCGACGACATCGGCCGTGCGCGGCGAGCCAGTCAGCGCCGCGATCTCGCCGAAGAAGTCGCCGGGCAGCAGGCAATCGAGGGCCTGGTAACCATCGTCATCCTGGGCAATGCCGGCGACGGCCCGGCCGGAGAGGATGAAATAGGCCACGTCGCCGATTTCGTCCTTGCGTACCACGGCCGTGCCGACGGGCACGGGGATCACACGGGCGTGGGCGCTCAACGTCTCGCGCTCACGCCCATCCAGGCTGCCCAACGGCGGAATGAGACCGGTGAGCACGTCGGCGTCAGCCAGCGTAGCCGCCCGCCCGGACGCCAGACCAGGGGCGGCAGGCGCCCCACGCAGCAGGGCCAGAGAGCGACGCCAAGCGACAGCATCCTGTCGCAGGCCGGGCAGAAAAAGGACGGCTACCCCGCCGAACAGGATCATCAGCGACGCCAGGGCGTAGAGGAGGCGCACGTCGACTACGTCGGCCAATCCGGCGGCGCTCATGCCGATCAGAAACAGGACGTCGCGCGAGACGAAGAAGGCGCTATTCACCCGGCCGCGCATCTCGCGTGGGGTCGAACGTTGCAAGACGAGACGGCCGCCGATGGCCGAAGGTGCGTTCATGAAGCCCGATACCGTGACAAGCAGGATGGCCAGGGGGATCGAGGTAGCACGCGAATAAAGCACGCCCATGATGCCCATACCAATCCAGCCCAGAGCTATCCATTGCCCTTCGCGCATCCGGTCGAATATGGAAGCCATGATCAGGCTGCTGACGACGAAGCCTACTGAGGTCAGCGCTTCCTGAATGCCATACTGAAACTCGGTCGCCCCCAATGCCCGGATCGAAAAAGGCAACAGGAGGGAGTTGGATAGGCCAAAAGCGATCAGCACAGGGATGTAGGCCAGGAAGAGGGAGCGCAACAGCGGCGTATCAGCCAGGAAGCGGACACCGGCGCGCAGGTTGCGCACCACCATGTCAACGCTGCCTGCCTCCTGATCCTCCATTGGCTGCACGCGAATGAACACGATGACCAGGGCTGAGACGAGAAACGAAAGGGCGTCGATCCAAAAGGCCCACTCGATGCTGGCCGTCGAGGCGATGAGTCCTGAGGCGGCGAAGCCGATGGCCGTGGAGCCGAAGGAGCTGATAGCCATGAGCGAGTTGGCCGCGGCCAACTCGTCCTCGGGGGCGATCTCCGGCAGCACGCTTTCGTGGGCCGGGTCGTAGAATTGGCCAATGGCACTGACGAGGGCGACAATCACGTAGAGCCAGGCAATATTTATAGGAACCAATATGGGAATGAGGGCGATCAGCACCGCGCGGGTCAATTCGGTGACGATCATGATCCGCTTGCGGTCGTAGCGGTCGACGATGACCCCGGCGAAGAGGCCCACCAGCAGGCTGGGCGCGGCCGTGGCCATCATCATCAGGCCGACGCTGGCCGCCGAGCCGGTCAGGCGAAAGACGAGGATCGACGCCGCCAGCGAAGTCAGCGCCGATCCGGCCGTGGACACGAGTTGGCCAATCCACATCAGCCGGAAGTCACGGTGACGAAAGACCCGATAGGGAGATGGGGGCTTGAGCGAGAGGGCGGTAGGTGAAGCTGTCATCTTTCCTCAGGCGTACCTCGTCCTATTTTAATGTGAAAGGCGCGCCGGCCGCGCCGCTGTTCCGCTTACAGGCTTTCCAACTCGTCGATCATGCCGCGCAGGACATCATACCCACCCTGCCAGAAGGCGGGCGAGGCGATGTCGAAGCCGGCGCCTTGCAGCACACGCGCCGGTTCCCGCGAACCGCCATAGGCCAGCAGTTGTAAATATCGGGGGATAAACGTCGCGCCTTCCTGGCGATATTGTTGGTAGAGGGACAGAACGAGCAGTTGTCCAAAGCTATAGGCATAGGTGTAGAACGGCGTGTGATAGATGTGGGGTATGACGATCCACTCCCAGCGGAAATCGTCGCTGAGGGTCAGCGAATCGCCGAACTGTTGGCGCAGATTCTCCAGGTAGGCGGCGCACAGCTCGTCGGTCATTTTGCCGTCCATGATATGCTGGTGTGCCTGCCGCTCAAAGAGGGTGATATACGCCTGGCGCTGTACCGTGGCGTAGGCGTCGTCGACCGCGTAAGCCAGCAGGTCGCGGCGCACGGCCGGGTCGTTTTCCTCGCACAACAGGCGATCGGTCAGCAGCATCTCGGCAAAGACCGACGCCGTCTCGGCCAGAGGCAGCGACGGCTGGTAGGTCAGCAGGCTGTGATCGGCGGCGATGATGCCGTGGATGGCGTGGCCCAGTTCGTGCGCCAGGGTGGCCACGTCGCGGGCGCGGCCGGCGTAGTTGACGAGGACCCAGGGGGTCATGCCGGGCACGACTGAGTAGCAGAAGGCACCACCCCGCTTGCCCGACCGAATCTCGGCGTCGATGTGGTGGTCGTCGAACACGCGGCGGGCCATGCGCGCCAGATCGGGCGAAAAGCGCTCGAAACTGTCCATGATCAATTCAACGCTGTCGTTGAAGTTGTAGCTCTTGTCGGCCGTGCTTAGCGGCGCGTAGATGTCGTAGCGGCGCAATTTCTCGACGCCCAACCAGCCTGCCTTCAACTTGAAGTACCGTTGGAAAAGATCGTTATTGGCGGCGCAGACGTCCAGCAGGACGTCCACGGCCGCGTCAGGAATGTCGTTGGCCAGATTGCGCGCAGCGATGGGGCTGGGGTACTTGCGCAGCAACAGCCCCTCGGCGTGCCAGTCTCGCACGCGATGGTTGTAAATCTGGGCCAGGACGGGGCTGTTCTGCTCGTAGACCCGGAACAACTCCTGATAAGCGGTGGCGCGCACGTCGGCCGAGGGGTGGCGGTAGAGCGCAGTGAGCTGATCGCGGGTGAGCTCTTTTGTTTCGCCGTCTACGGTCACCGTGAAGGTGAGTGGGCTGGTGAGCATGTCGTAGAGGTTCACCATGGCGTCGATGCCGTTGGTGTCCTTTAGATTGATTATCTGCTCCTCGGTTTCGGTCAGGGTGTAGGGTTTGAACTTGAGCAGCGATTCGAGGTAGTGGCGGTAGTCGGTGTTGGGCGGTGTCAATTGGGCGACGGCTTCATCGGACAATCCCTTCAACCAGAGGGTAAAGAAGAGGAGGCGGTTGTCCACGTCGGTAAGGACCTGATCGACCCGATCGCGCAGGTTGAGCGCGGCCTGGTTAGTGGTATCGGCCAGGAAGGATAATTGGGCGTAGGCGTTGACGCGGTAGGCCAGATGCATGATGGCCTCGAAGCTGGCCAACCGCTCGACGAAGTCACTGGCCGGCATGGAGTCAGCCAATTGACCGCGCTCTTTCTCGAATTCGCTGGTCAGGCTTTCCAGCTCTGTCAGGGCGGCTTCCAGCGAGCGCTCCAGCGGTGGCGGCAGCAGGTCATCCAGGCTCCAGCGCGTCGGCGCAAATACTTCGGTCATGGCACAACTCTCCGTGTAATTTTGAAGGAACTTAGGCCGGAATTGTACAGATAATTCCGTAAAGCAACAGGCAAAGACGACACATTGCTGGCTCGGATGGGGGAGGTAATAAAAAAGTCGCAGTTGCTACCAACTGCGACTTACTCAGGTCGCGGGGGCAAGATTCGAACTTGCGACCTCCGGGTTATGAGCCCGACGAGCTGCCTCTGCTCTACCCCGCAACGACAAGTACAGATTATAGGCGAAAAAACGGGAAAGTCAAATTACCTTCAAGAGGAACCACAGATTTCACCGATTGCACAGAAATTATGACGATTTTGCTGCCTTGTTCAGGGCAACGATCGAGTGGAATTGACTGAAATAAAGTTCCTTCCTATAATGAAAAGCGTCAACTAAATAGGTGTCTTGCGGGTGCACGGTACAACCGGGCTGAGATGCCTCTCCACGTGGGGCAAACCGCTCAACCTGATCCAGGTAATGCTGGCGTAGGGAAATGACGTTGCTTCGTCTCATGCGCCCCTGGTTCAGGGGCGTTGTTGTTTGACGAGGGCAATCATGAAAGCGAAAAAGATCGTCTTATTTCTTCTGGTCGCGCTGCTGCTTGGTGCGGCTGCCTGTGGTGGAGAGGGGGAAGAAGCGGCTGAAAGGCCGGCCGTGGTGCGCCTGATGACCCACGACAGCTTTGACATCAGCGCCGGGTTGCTGGCTGATTTCGAGGCCGAGACAGGTATTCGCGTGGAAGTCTTCAAGGCAGGTGACGGGGGTGAGGCACTGAATAAGGCCATTCTGGCCAAAGGTGCGCCGTTGGCCGACGTCTTCTTCGGCGTCGATAATACCTTCCTCAGCCGCGCCCTGGAGAATGACATCTTCTTACCTTACGAATCGCCGCTCCTGGCCGACGTGACCGACTCGCTGAAGCTTGATCCGGACAACCGCGCGCTGCCGGTGGATTACGGCGACATCTGCCTCAATTACGACGTGGCCTGGTTCGCCGAGCGTGGGCTCAACCCGCCCGACGCTCTGGCCGATCTGGCCGATCCGGCGCTGGCCGGACTGACCGTTGTCGCGAACCCGGCCACCTCGACTCCTGGGCTGGGCTTTCTGTTGGCCACAATTGATTCCTTCGGCGAAGACGGCTACCTCGATTACTGGCAACAACTGGTCGATAACGACGTTTTGGTCGTGGACGGCTGGGAGACAGCTTACTACAGCCACTTTACGGCCGCGTCCGAGGGTGATCGGCCTATCGTCGTCAGCTACGCCAGCAGTCCGGTGGCCGAGGTCTTCTTCGCCGAAGAGCCGCCCGCTACCGCCCCCACGGCGGCCGTGGTTGCCGACGGGACGTGCTTCCGGCAGATTGAGTTCGTCGGCATCTTGCGCGGCACGGCTGTTGAGGAAGAAGCTCGCCGCCTAGTCGATTTCATGCTCGATCGCCGTTTCCAGGAAGATATCCCGCTGAAGATGTTCGTTTACCCGGCTAACCAGACGGCCGAGATGCCGGACGTGTTCACCACGCATAGCCGCGTGCCGGCCGCGCCGGCGCAGCTTGACCCGGCGCGCATCGCCGCTAACCGCGAGGCGTGGATCAACGCCTGGACTGAGGTCGTGCTGCGCTAGTGCCGCCCAAAACCAACCATGCGCGCGCTTCTTGCCTCTCGACTGACGGCCCGGTTGCTGTGGGTGCTTGCCCTATTGGCGCCCGCGCTCTTCTTTGCGTTGTTCTACTTCTATCCGTTGGGGGCTGTGCTGCGGTTGGGGTTATGGGCCGAGGGTCAGCTGGATACGGCCGCGCTGGCCCAACTCTTCCGTGCGGCCTATCTGCGGCGCGTCCTTTGGTTCACAACCTGGCAGGCAGCCCTGTCCACGGTACTGACGCTGGTGCTGGCCTTGCCGGGGGCCTACGTGCTGGCACGCTACCGCTTCCGGGGCCAGGGGTTGGTACGCGCCCTGGCGACGATGCCCTTCGTGTTGCCCACCGTCGTCGTCGCGGCCGCCTTTCTGGCCCTCATCGGCCCGTCCGGCTTTATCAACAACTGGCTGCGTGACCTGTTGCGCCTCGACGCCGCGCCCATCCGGCTGAATCAAACGGTCTGGATCATCCTCATTGCCCATGTCTTCTTCAATTACAGTGTAGCCCTACGCCTGCTCAGCGCCTACTGGCAAAACCTGCCCACGTCTTTGCCCCAGGCGGCGCAAATGCTCGGCGCATCTCCCGCGCGGGCCTTCTTCGAGGTGACACTGCCCCTGTTGCGCCCGGCCATCATGGCCGCCGCCACCCTCATCTTCATCTACTGTTTCACCTCCTTTGGTATCATCGTCATCCTCGGTGGACCGCGCTTCGCCACGCTGGAAGTCGAAATCTATCGCCAGGCTCTCAACCTGTTCAACCTGCCCCTGGCCGCTGCGCTGTCGGTGTGGCAGATCGTGTTCACCTTCGTGCTGATGGGGGTCTATACGCGTACACAGGCCCGGATTGCGCAAACCTTCTCGACCCGCGCGCGCCATATACCCCCGCGGCCGCCGCATACGCCGCGCGAAAAGCTGCTTGTCTACGGCAACGTCGCCGCCATCGTCGTGCTGATCGGCGTGCCGCTATTGGCGCTGGTCGGGCGCTCAGTAAGCGGGCAAGCCGGGCTGACGCTGACTTTCTACCGCGCCTTGTTCACCAATCCCCAGGATTCGCTTTTCTTCGTACCGCCGGCCGCGGCCATCCGCAACTCCATCGCCATTGCCCTGGCCGCTATGCTGTTGGCCGTCGTGCTGAGTCTCATTGTGGCTCAGTTCCTGGCCGGGTGGCGACCTTCTGCTGGCTTTGATGCCGTGCCGCGCCGCGCCGCGCCCGTGCGCTTACTCGAGGCGGTGATGATGTTGCCACTGGCGACCTCGGCCGTAACGCTGGGGCTGGGTTACATCGTTGCCCTCGGCCGCCCGCCACTGAACTTGCGTTCGTCGATCATCCTATTGCCCATTGCCCACGCCGTGGTGGCCGCGCCGTTCGTATTGCGCAGTGTGCTACCTGGCTTTCGGGCCATTTCCCCGTCCTTGCGCGAGGCGGCGGCCGTGCTGGGCGCGGACGGCTGGCGAGTGTGGCGCGAGGTCGATTGGCCGCTCATTCGCCGGCCGCTGCTGGTCGGCGCGCTATTTGCCTTCACCATCAGCATGGGTGAGTTCGGCGCGACAGTCTTCATGGCCCGTCCAGAGACCCCCACCATCCCGGTCGCCATCTACCGCTTTCTGGGGCAACCGGGTGCTCTCAATTACGGTCAGGCCATGGCTATGAGCGTTTTGTTGATGCTGGTGTGTATCGTCGCCTTTTTGGCCATCGAGCGTTTTCGCTTCGGCGGGGAAGGGGAGTTCTAGCCATAACCCTACTGGAGATCCTTAACGTCAGCAAGGCGTTTGACGGGGCGACGGCCGCCGTGCGTGACGTCTCCCTCACCCTGGATCGGGGTGAAATCCTCAGCCTGCTCGGCCCATCCGGCTGCGGCAAGACGACGCTCCTGCGCATGGTGGCCGGGCTGGAACGGCCCGATCACGGGGCCATCCGCTTTGATGGCGCCGACCTGAGCGGCGTACCGCCCCACGCGCGCGATTTCGGCATGATGTTTCAGGATTTTGCCCTTTTTCCCCACCGCAATGTGCGCGACAACGTAGCCTTCGGCTTGCGCATGCACCGGCTGCCGGCGGCCGATATTGCCCGGCGCACAGCCGAGATGCTGGCTCTGGTCGATCTAGATGGGCTGGAAACGAGAGAGATCGGGCAACTTTCTGGCGGCGAACAGCAGCGCGTCGCCCTGGCCCGCGCGCTGGCCCCCGGCCCGCGCCTGTTGCTACTCGATGAGCCGCTGGGGGCGCTTGATCGGGCTTTGCGCGAGCGGCTCATGCTCGACGTGCGCGCTATCCTGAAGCGGGTGGGTATGACAGCCATCTACGTGACGCATGATCAGACCGAGGCATTTGCTGTGGGCGACCGGCTGGCAGTCATGAACGCGGGTGTGATCGAACAGATCGGGCCGCCGCAAGCAGTCCACGAACGCCCGGCGACCCCCTTCGTGGCCCAATTCCTGGGCTTTCATAATCTTTTGCCCGGCCGGGTGACAGCGAGCGGGGAGATCGAGACGCCGGTGGGACGCTTTCAGGCGACCTTCCCTGTGCACCCCCATGCTGCGGTAACCGTCCTCATTAAGCCCATTATGGGCGACGTAGTCAAGCCCAAATCGGCCGCGCCGCTGGTCAACGAGATCGAGGCTATCGTTGACGCGGTCACCTTCCGCGGTCGCTTTTCCCAAATATGGCTCACCAGCGGCCCGCACCGTCTGCTGTTCGAAGAAGCTGGCGATCCGGTCTTTCGACCGGGCGAGACCGTGCGACTGAACATCAACCCGGATCAAATAATGGTTTATGAGGCGGCGCAACAGGACGGCCCCGACTCTCGTAAGTAGAGAAAAGAATATGTATACTCAGGTAGCAGCCAAAGTTGGCGTAAAGACCCGTTAGGTCTGGTAGCAGAGAATTATGCTCGATTTTAACCCGTCCACCCTTATCGCCCGGGTAATCGTCCTGTTGATTGCCTTTACTATCCACGAGCTGGCCCATGCCCTCACGGCCGACTATCTTGGCGATCCAACACCACGCAACATGGGGCGCATCACGCTGAACCCGTTGAAGCACCTCGACCCGTTCGGCACGCTGCTTCTTCTCGTGGCCGGGTTTGGATGGGCCAAACCGGTCATGGTCAACCCGATGAACATGCGTGGCAACCCGCGCACATCAATGGCCATTGTCGCCGCCGCCGGACCGATCTCCAACGTGCTCATGGCCCTGTTGGCGGCGCTCGTCTTTCGCCTGGGGCTGGCCGATTTCACG
>JACDJB010002192.1_pt1 | contig 14530 bp, 14 predicted proteins | sample 7454121 | NCBI WGS metagenome assembly JACDJB01 (sample SAMN14253290, study PRJNA609438) | sludge metagenome | isolation source: sludge after 25d culture with pyrite | collected 2018-12-20 | reverse complement strand
GTTTGCGCACAAGGTGCATCGCTGGGCACGCCTGATCGACGAGGACGGCCCCGAACCGGCCAACGAACGGAACCACAAGAAGCGGGATGCCCGGTTGGTGCAGAACCCGTGGGATCTGTCGTGGGAGCTGACCGGGTTCTTCGCGTCCGCACAGGGTGCGGAGCTCCGAGAGATCCTCGACCGTTACGTCGACGCCGAATTTGAGGCTGATTGGGCCGAAGCCAAAGCCCGGCTGGGCCCGGACGGCCTGTTCGGCGACGGAATCACCAAGCACGATCTGCAGCGGACCGATGCCCAACGCCGCGCTGACGCGTTGGTGCGGGTGTTCCGAGATGCAGCCGCCGCCGATGGATCGGCCATTGCGCCCGGGTGGGTGCACAACATCCACTGGTCGGCGGCCGCCTACGAGGAGATGCTGTCGGCGATGGACGCTGACCGGCCGCCACGGTTCGATCCGGAGACGTTCATGTGTCGCACCGAAGACGGCCACGACGTCGACCCGACCGAAGCAGCGGCCAACAGCCTGCTCCACAAGGTCCGCAGGATGATCGTCGACGCAGCCGGGGTGGTGATCGACCTCGGGCGGGCCCGACGGTTCACTGGATCGGCCCGTGTGGCCGCCACCGCCGGCCACACCCACTGCATCTGGCCTGGCTGCCACGCACCCGCCAGCCGTTGTGAGATCGACCACCTCCACGAACACGGCCGAGGCGGAACAACACAACCGGCCAACGCAGCGCCGTTGTGCGGAAAACACAACCGCTGGAAGCAGAAGGGCTTCACGATCCAGCGAGATCCGACCGGCGGGTGGCACACCACACGACCTGACGGAAGCCAGTTGGAGTAGGTCGCCGGCGCCCCGCCAAGCGAGCCGATCGATCCTTGAGTGCCCGGGGTGGGACTTGAACCCACACGCCCTTTCGGACAGGGGATTTTGAATCCCCCGCGTCTGCCATTCCGCCACCCGGGCTTTGGGTGGAGCGTCGATGGTAACCCGTCGACGCGTTCGCTCACCATTGCCGCAGTTCAGGGCCCGGATCGGTAGTTCGTCCGATACGATCCACAGCGTGAGTCGCCTACTGAAGGTTCTCGTCATCATCATCTTGGGCGTCATGCTGGCCCGCGAGATTGCGTTCCGACGGAATCTGAGCGAGTTCAACCCCGACACCGCACCGTTCGGCGATTGAGCCATTGAGGGGCTGCCGCCGGACGCGACGATGGGAGCGCCCGAGGACGCTCCCATCGCAGGTAGCACCAGTTGTTCGGGGCCAATCGGCCCCAGCCAACTACGGGGTCTCTTCGCCCTTGGCGATCTTCTTCAGCTTGGAGCCAGCGGAGATCTTGACGGCCTTGGTGGCCGGAACCTGGATCTGTTCGCCGGTCTGGGGGTTGCGCCCCATGCGGGCCTTGCGCTCGGTCTGCTCGAAGGAGATGAAGCCGGGGATGGTCAGCTTGTCCTTGCCCTTCGCGACGACCTCGCCGACGACGGTGATGAACTCACCCAGCACTGCGTTGACGTCCTTCTCGGACATCTCGGTGCGACGGGCGATGGTCGAGACCAGTTCACTCTTGTTCATGTGTGCCTCCTCAGCGGTTCGTCCGCTTGGATCATGTACGAACCGACTTGGTTCGGGGTCGTTGTGACCCTATTGCGCCGCCCGTCACGTTCTGCAACCTCGAAACCAGGCCGGAGCCCGGAATTCGGTGAAGCCGGATGTGAATGACAACGGTGTAACTCTACCAGGAATGAGCGCAGACACCTAGGGGCACAACGAATCTGCGATTTGAGCGGGCTTCAAGCGGCGGCTGCAAGGGTCCTAATGTCACATCCCCCGGTCGAGCGCGTCTCGGAACTCCCCCACCTGGTCGGCCACCTGATCGGGGGAGGCACCGTCGAGGATCTTGCGCATGAACGCTGACCCGACGACTGCGCCGTCGGCCACCTCGCACACCTCGACCGCCTGCTGGGGGCTGGAGACGCCGACCCCGACCAGCACGGGCAGGTCGGTGATGTCCTTGGCGCGCCGGGCGATCTCCTTGGCCGAATCGGCCAGGGTGGCCCGCTCGCCGGTGACGCCGAGCAGCCCGACGGCATACAGGAAGCCCCGGGACCGCTGGGCGATGCGGTCGAGGCGTTCGTCGGGGGTGGTTGGCGCCGCCAACAGCACGGTCTCCACCCCAGAAGTGTCGGCCGCATCGATCCACGGGCCGGCCTCGTCGAGAGGCAGATCGGGCAGGATGGCCCCGGCGATGCCGGCCCGGGCCAGTTCTCCGGCGAAGCGGGTGACGCCCGGGCGGAACACCAGGTTGTAGTAGGTCATGACGGCCAAGGGGATGCCGACATCGGCAGCACCGGCGGCCTCGATCACCTCGTGGGGAAGGGCCCCCTGGTGCAAGGCCAGGTCGGAGGCCGCCTGGATGGTGGGGCCGTCCATCACCGGATCGGAGAAGGGAATGCCGATCTCGATGGCATCGGCGCCGGCCTGGGCGACCGCCTCGATCGTGGGGATCCACTCCCCCAACCCACCGGTGATGTAGGGCACGAGGGACTTGCCCCCGGCGTCGCGACGGCGGCGCAGCGCCGATTCCAGCGGGCCCGGGACGTGTGACGGCTGGGCGGCGCTCATCCCAGCACCTCCATCATCTGGGCGACGTCCTTGTCGCCACGTCCCGACAGGTTGATGAGCACGGTCTTTCCGGCGAGCCCGTCCTTGGCCTTGGCCACCCAGGCGAGGGCGTGGGCGGGCTCGAGGGCGGGGATGATGCCCTCAAGACGGCTGAGCTGCACGAATGCGTCGATCACCTCGGCGTCGGTGACCTGCACGTAGCGGGCTCGGCCCTCGGCGGCGAGGAAGCTGTGCTCGGGGCCCACCCCCGGGTAGTCGAGCCCGGCCGAGATCGAGTGGGCCTCCATCACCTGACCGACATCGTCCTGCTTGAGGTACGAGGCCATGCCGTGCACGACGCCGACCGCCCCGCCGCCGATCGCCGCACCGCCGGCGGGCTCGGCGCCGACCAGCTCGGCCTCGGTGTCGACGAACCCGGAGAAGATTCCGGCTGCATTGGATCCACCACCCACGCAGGCGACGACGACGTCGGGGTCGGCGCCGGTCAACTTGTGGACCTGGGCGTAGGCCTCGTCGCCGATCACCCGGTGAAACTCCCGCACCATCCACGGATACGGATGGGGTCCCATCACCGAGCCCAGGCAGTAGTGGGTGGTCTCGACGGTGGCCACCCAGGAGCGCATCGCCTCGTTGACCGCATCCTTCAGGGTGCGACTGCCGCTCATCGCCGAGCGAACCTCGGCCCCGAGCAGGCGCATGCGAAAGACGTTGAGCTCCTGGCGGGCCATGTCGACCTCGCCCATGTAGACGATGCACTCCATGCCGAGCAGCGCCGCTGCGGTGGCGGTGGCCACGCCGTGCTGGCCGGCACCGGTCTCGGCCACCAGCTTGGACTTGCCCATGCGGCGGGCGAGCAGCGCCTGGCCGAGAACGTTGTTGATCTTGTGCGAGCCGGTGTGGTTGAGGTCCTCCCGTTTGAGCAGCACCCGGCAGCCGAGCTCCTCGGACAGCCGGTGGGCTTCGGTCAGCGGGCTGGGACGCCCGGCGTAATCGGCGAGCAGTCCGTCGAGCTCGGAACGAAAGGCCGGGTCCACCCAGGCGTCGCGGAACGCCACCTCGAGCTCCTCACATGCCGGGATGAGGGTTTCGGGCACGTAGCGCCCACCAAACTCGCCAAAGCGGCCCGTTGCACCCGGGTCACCCATACCTACCGTGTTGGTCACGCTCGCTCCCGTACCTTCTCGACGACGGCCGACACCCTACGCCCGGCGGTCGAGAACCTTGCGGTGACCGGCCGGTGGTCCGAACCGGCTGCACGTCCCACGCTGAGCGACAGCGGTTCGAGGCCCCGGAACAGCACCCGGTCGAGACGGGCAATCGGCAGCCGGGCGGGCCAGGTGAGCCCCAACCCCTGCCCCACTTCCCGGTGGGCGTCGCGCAGGTGCCCGCCGGCCACCAACTGGCGCATCGGCTGGTGCCGACCGCTGGCGTTGAAGTCACCGGCCACCACCACGCGATCGGCTTCCCTGGCCATCGCCGCCAGCCGGTCGTGTTGGGCGGTCCACGGGCCCACCCCGTGGATTGGCGGGGTGGTGTGCACCCCCAGTACGCGCACCACCGTGCCGTCGCCGGCGACCACGTCGGCTGAGGGCGTGGGCGACCCGGCGGCCGACTCGATCGTGGCGTTGCGCACCTCCACCCGGCCGAACATCGCTGCCCCCAGCGCATCGTCGCGGGAGGTCGACACCACCTCGGTGTAGCAGCCCTCGAGCCCGGCGCGCAGCTGCCGGAGATAGTCGGGGGTGACCTCCTGAAACACGGCGACGTCGCAGTCGGCGGCCAGCATCTCCTCGACGTTGGCCGAGACGTCGCTCCGCTCGAACTCCAGGTTGGCGGAGTACACGGTGAGGGTGGCGTCTCCCGGTCGGGGCCCTCCGCCCCAGTCCCCAGCCAGCAGGCCGACGCCGGTGCCGAGCAGTGCGAGGGCGGCGGCCGCGTTGAGCTGGCGTGCCCTGCGGCCGGGGGCGAGAGCGGCAGCCGGCAGGGCCGCCAGGGCTGCGGCGTGCGCCGGCAGCGCCAAGGTCTGGGCGATCACGTGGGCCGGTGGGCCGTTGATGCCGAGCGCCCAGGCCGCATCGAGTGCGGCCGCCGGGGCCAGCGCCGCCGGGGCCAACCAACGCGGGATGCGGCTCAAGCGCCGGAGCGCACCGGCTCGGCCGCCGGGGTCCGGGCCATCGCATCCCGGTACAGCTGCTCGTAGGCGGCGGCCAGGCGGTCCATCGAGTAGGCGTTGGCCCGCTGGTGGCCCGCCTCGGTCAGCCGGGCGGCCAGCGCTTCGTCGGTCAGCACAGCGGTGAGCGCCTCGGCCAACGCCGTGGGATCCTCGGGCTCGGCGAGCAGGGCGTTGCGGTCGTGGGTGGCCACGTTGTTGTAGCCGGGGATGTTGGAGGCGACCACCGGGGTGCCGGCCGCCATCCCCTCGAGAAGCACCACGCCGAAGCTCTCGCCGCCGAGGGCAGGCGCACAGAACACGCTCGCCCCGGCCAGGCGGGCATCCCGCTCGGCGTCGCTGATCCGGCCCAGCCACTCGATCCGCTCGTCGCCGGCATTGGCCGCCTGGAGCTCCTCGGTGAGCGGGCCGGTGCCCGCCACCCACAGGGTGACGTCGGCGGGCAACTGCTTCATTGCTTCGAGCAGGACGGCCAGGCCCTTGCGGGTCTCGTGGCGTCCGATGAAGAAGATCGAGGGCCCGTCGCTGGGCGTGGGCACCACCTGGCGAAACGCCTCGGTGTCGACGGCGTTGTAGAGCACCAACATGTCGTCATCGGTGAACCACACACCGGCGGTGCTGCGGGCGTCGTCGGAGACCGCCACCCGCACGTCGAGGCGCCGCACCCCCCACGATCCCAGCGGCTTGAGCCAGGAGGAGTAGGCCGAGAAGTCCCCCGAGGCATGGAACGTACCGACCATCGGGCACGGCTTGACGACCAGGGCGGTGTTGGTGACGCCAGGGACGAGCGGTTCGTGCAGGTGCAGCACGTCGAAGTCCTCGTCCCACAGGGCCCGCATCGTCCGCAGCTGCGCCGAGGGGTCTGGGGCGAGCGGGGCGACCGACCCGTTGGTGGCGAAGGGGATGGAGGCGCCCAGCGGGGTGACCCCCGGTTCGGGCGGCGGGCCGTCGCAGGGCGCCAGCACGCGAACCTCGTGGCCTCGACGGCGCAGGGCCTTGGCCAGGCCGAGCACCTGCCCCTGGACCCCACCGGGCACGCTGAGGCTGTAGGGACAGACCAGGCCGATACGCATCGGGGTGAGGCTAGTTGGAATGCCCCGGAGCGCTCCCAGGCAACGACTCCGGCGAGTAGCCGGCCGCCCGCAGCGCCGCGACATCGCTCGGCCAGTTGGGGCTCTGAAGGTGCCACTGCTGGGGCTGCGCGGCGATCAGCTCCTCGAGCTCGTAGGCGAGGACCTGGGTGAGCCGGGCGACGTCGGCCCGAAGGCGCCCCTCGCGTTCGAGGTCCATTGGGGGGCGGACCACGCCGAGCACCCGGTTGCCCGGCGTTTCGTAGACCGCGGTGGGCAAGAGCAGGGCGCCGGTGCGCAGGGCCAGGGTGACCGGGCCGGCGGGCAGGCGGGTGCGCTCCCCGAAGAACTCCACCTCGGGGCCGCCGCCGCTGATGTCGCGGTCGGACAGCAGACACACGACGTGGCCGGCTTTGATCGCCCGGCTGATCGACCCGACCGCGTCCGGCCCCAGAGGCACGACGTGGATGCCGAGCGCCTCGCGCTTGTTTCGGAACCAGTCGAAGAGTTCCGGGGGTTCGATCGCTTCGACGACGGCGGTCACCTCGACGCCGTGCACGCGGGTGAGCCATGCGGCCGCCCACTCCCAGCGGCCGACGTGGGGCATGGCGAGGATGGGTCCGGTGCCGCTTGCGACCGCCTCGTCCAGGTGGTGGAGTCCCTGGCTGTCGAAGTTGGCCGCCAGCTCGCGGGTCGAGACCGTCGGCAGGCGCAACAGGTCCTCCCAGTAGCGCCCATAGGAGCGGATCGCTGCGTTGGTGAGCGCCTCGCGTCGAACGGGGGTGAGCCGGCGACCGGTCGCCCGATCGAGGTTCCGGCCGATCAGCAGGCGCCGCTCGGAGAGCATCGGCGCCACGGCGCTGGCCAGGCCCTGCGAGACGATGTTGGCGCCCGGCCTCGGCAGCACACCGGCGGCGGCGGTGCCCAGCTTGAACAGGTCGAGGACCGAGATGCCCAGTACCACGCCGTGAACCGAAGGACCTGGTTAGCGGCGGCTGGCCAGGCGGCGGTCGCGGGCGTCCCGGCGGATCTGCCAACGCTCGGCCATCGTCGTCTCACTGCGGCGGGCACGGCGACGCTGGCGGGGCGGGCGGGGACGCTCGACCGAGGCCTGCTTCCACACCTTGACGAAGCGCTGTCCGGCCGTGCCGACGTTGAGGACCAGCATGAGGATCAGGGCGGGGATCATCAGCATGGGGAACAGCAGGGCGACCAGGAGGATGATGAAGCGCTCCGCCCGTTCGACCATGCCGCCGCTGGCGTCGAAGCCGAGCGATTCGGCCTTGGCCCGGATGTAGCTCACCCAGGAGGCGCTGGCGAGCACGGCGACCGGCAGCCACACCCAGTTGGGCTGGTTTTGGCTGTAGTTGATGGCGATCGCGCCGAACAGCAGCGCATCGGTGACGCGGTCGCTGACCGAGTCGAAGAAGGCCCCACGAGGCCCTGCGGTGCCCGACGCCTTGGCCACAGCACCGTCGAGCAGGTCGGGCACACCGGTGAGCACGACGAACAGCAGCCCGAGGTGCCACCAACCGAAGCTGATGACGACCGCAGCGCCCACCGCCATGACCAGCCCCGCGATGGTGAGATGGTCGGCCGTGATGCCGGTGCGCTTGATCTGCTGGCCGACCGGTTTGAGCTTGGCCTCGACCTGAGGACGGAAGTTTCCGTCGAACATGCTTGTCTCCCCTCGGGGTGCTAACTCTTGCAAGCATAGCGACCCGGGTGTCTTCTGTGAAGCGTAGACGCTCGACGGGTGCCGGACGGACCTCTCGGACCCGGGTGGTTCAGGCGCCGGGCTGCGGGTCCCAGCGCTCCGGGTTCTCCTCGGCGAACCACTCGACGATCTCGCCGTTGACACCGTCGATCAACACGATGCCGCGGTTCTGGGGCGGGTTCTCGTTTGAGTAGATGAGAATGCGCCAGGTCGGGGTGGAGCGCCAACCCCGCCACACCTGCTGTGCCGACGCGTGCCCGACCGGGAACCCGACGACAGAACCGGCGGTGGCGAACGCTTGCTGGTCGTCGACCGCCAAGGTGCGGCCGGCGATCAGCCCATACAGGCCGAAGACCGCCAGCAGCGCGCCGGCGCCGGCGACCCCGGTGTTGACCACCGCCTCACCTTTGTAGGCGATGGAGACGGCGATGGCGGCCACGCCGAGCAGGAGGTAGATCAGCGCCGGGATGCGGCGACGGTTGTTGTTGGGGAACGTCACCGGGCCGACGAAGTTGGTCATGTCGAGGTCGTCGGGCAGTTCGTCGATGTGTTCGGCCTCGTCAGTCATTGGCCTGTCCTTTCATCCAAGCAGGGGGTGCCCCGCCGGGCCACCCGGCGCGTAGGCGGTCCCAGGCCTCGGGCAGCGACACCGGCAGGGTGCGGGTGTCGGCGGTGGCGGTCATGAAGTTGGCGTCGCCTGCCCAGCGGGGCACGACGTGGACGTGGAGATGGTCGCTCTGGGAACCGCCGGCCTCCGCCCCGAGGTTGACGCCGACGTTGACGGCGTCGCAGCCCAGGCCCTCCCGGCAGGCGACCGTTGCGTCGCGCACCATCGGCCACAGCTCGGCGAACTCCTCGTCGTTCAGGTCGTCCAGCCCGGCGACGCCGCGGTTGGGCAGCACCATGACGTGGCCGGCGGTGTAGGGGAACAGGTTCAACAGTGCAAAGCAGCGACGGCCGCGGGCGACGATGAACTTCTCGCGGTCACCCTCTGGTGCGCCGAGGATGCGCTCGAACAGCGTGCCCTCGGCGTCGCCCGGCGGGTCGCCCAGCGTCGAGACGTAGTTCGATCGCCAGGTGCTCCACAAGTGATCGAGCGTCACGACGGACCGGGGCGCGAGGCGGCCTCGATCACCGCCTGGGGGACGCCGTCGGGGTTGAGCGAGCCGGCATCGACGCCCTCGGGCGTGCCCGGCCCGGCCCCGATCCCCTTGGACTCCACCTCGGCTGCCAGCCGCTCGAGGAAGGCGTCGACCGACACGTCCCGCTCGACCGAGCCACCCCGGGGGTTGACGCCCACAGTGTGGTGGGCCACATCGTCGTCCCCGACGACCAACACGTAGGGCAGCTTCTGCCCCTTGGCGTTGCGGATGCGCTTGCCCAACGTGTCGTTGGCCTCGATCACCTCGGGGCGATACCCCGCAGTGCGCAGCCGTGCGGCCAGGTCGTGGGCGTAGTCGTCGTGGGCGTCGGCCACCGGCAGGATGGCCACCTGCACCGGGGCCAGCCAGGTGGGGAACGCCCCGGCATAGTGCTCGACCAGCACGCCGAAAAAGCGCTCGACCGAACCGAACAGCGCCCGGTGGATCATGATCGGCCGGTGCCGCTCGCCGTCGGAGCCCACGTACTCCAGCTCGAAGCGTTGGGGCAGCTGGAAGTCGACCTGGATCGTCGACATCTGCCAAGTGCGGCCGATGGCGTCGCGGGCCTGCACCGAGATCTTGGGGCCGTAGAAGGCACCGCCGCCGGGATCCATCACCAGGTCGAGGCCTTGGGTAACGGCGACCTGGCGCAGCGCCTCGGTGGCCTCGTCCCACTCCTCGTCGGTGCCGACCGCCTTCTCTTCGGGCTTGGTGGACAGCTCGAGGTAGAAGTCATCGAGGCCGTAGTCGCGGAGCAGCGACAGCACGAAGTCGAGCAACGACGACAGCTCCTCCCCCATGTTCTCCTTGGTGGTGAAGATGTGGGCATCGTCCATCGTCAGGCCGCGCACCCGGGTGAGGCCGTGCAGCACGCCGGACTTCTCGTAGCGGTACACCGTGCCGAACTCGAACATGCGCAGCGGCAGCTCGCGGTAGCTGCGCATGCGCGAGCGGAAGATCAGAATGTGGAACGGGCAGTTCATCGGCTTGAGGTAGTAGTTGGTCGCCTCGCCGTCGCCGTCCAGGTCGAGTTGCATCGGGGGGAACATGCCGTCGGCGAACCAGTCGAGGTGCCCCGAGATCTGGAACAGCTTTTCCTTGGTGATGTGGGGGGAGTTGACGAACTCGTAGCCCGCCTCGGCGTGGCGCTTGCGGGAGTAGTCCTCCATCAGCATTCGGACGATGCCGCCCTTGGGGTGGAACACCGCCAGCCCGGAGCCGATCTCCTCGGGAAAGCTGAACAGGTCGAGCTCGACCCCCAGCTTGCGGTGGTCGCGCGCTGCGGCCTGCTCGAGCCGCTCGAGGTGGGCGGTCAGGTCGTCCTTGGAGGTCCAGGCCGTGCCGTAGATGCGTTGGAGCATCGGGTTGGCCTCCGAGCCCCGGAAGTAGGCGCCGGCCACCCGCATCAGCTTGAACCAGCCCAGCTTGCCGGTCGACGGCACGTGAGGGCCGCGGCACATGTCGACGAAGCCGTCGCCGTTGCGGTAGAAGCTGATCGTCTCACCGGCGGGGGCCTCCCCGTCCGAATCGTCACCACCGGACGCGGCGGACATGAACGCCTGCTTGTAGGGGTGGTCGCCCATCTCGGCCATCGCATCGTCCAGCTCGAGTTCGTACCGCTCGAAGGGCTGGTTGGACTTGATGATCCGGCGCATCCGCTCTTCGATGCGGGCCAGGTCGCCCTCGGAGAAGGTGCCGCCATCGGGCAGTTCGAAGTCGTAGTAGAAGCCGTCCTCGATCGGCGGGCCGCCGGCGAACGTGGCGCCCGGCCACAGGTCGAGCACCGCCTGGGCGAGGACGTGGGCGGTCGAGTGCCGCAGGTGTTCGAGCACCTCCGGGTCGCGCTTGGTCAGGAACCGCACCTCGGCCCCGTCGGGCAGCGGCGCCGACAGGTCGCTGGGATGGCCGTTCACCTCGGCGATCAGCACCGCCTTGGCCAGGCCCGAACCGATGTCGGCGGCCAGGTCGGCCCCCGTGGCACCGTCGGTGAGCTCTCGCTGAGAACCGTCGGGAAGGGTGACCGTGATCGCTGACATAAGGGGACCGAGGCTACTCGTCCGGGTACGGAACCCGGAAGCGGGTTGCCTAGGCCCGCACGAGCGGCCTTGGCTGCAGCACCGTCGCCGACGAGGCCCGGCTGAGCATGTCGTCGTGGTCGGAGGATGTGTCGACCACGACGGCGGCCTGTTCCCTGGCTGCGGCCGGGTCCGGCGCCGGCACCGGGGAGCTACCGGCTGGCACCAGCGGGCGCGCCGCCAGGACCGATCCGGACGAGGGGCGCGTGGCGCCGCTCTGGGTGGGGCTCGACGTACCGGTGCGCAGGTGGCGGCCGTGGCGCACCTCGCCGCCGGCGCCGGTGAGCACCGTCGAGGAGGACGCAGGAGCGGTGGCCGGTGCGCTGGGCTGCTCCGGCTTAGCCGCCTTGGTGGCGTAGGAGTCGTCGTAGTTCTGTCCGGTGAGGCGGCGGATCTCGAACATCACCTCGTCGGTCAGCTGACGCAGCGCCATGCGATCGTCGAGGCGGTCGAGGTAGCGCTCGGGCGAGATCGGTTGACCGAAGCGGATGTGCACGTTGCGGAACGGCCGCGGGAACTTGGCGTCGGGGGGTTGCACCTGGACCGTGCCAAGGACGCCCACCGGCACGATGGGCGAGTTGGTCTCGATCGCCAAGCGAGCGATGCCGGTGTGCCCCTTGTGCAGGTCGCCGGTGCGGCTGCGGGTGCCCTCCGGGTAGATGCCAAACAGCTCCCCGCGGTTGAGCACGTCCGCTGCTGCGTCGAGCGCAGCCTGGGCGTGCTCCCCGCCGCGCCGGTCGATCGGGATCATGCCCATCGCCGGGAACAGTACTTTGGTCTTCCAATCGTCCAGGTACTCGGCTTTGCCCACGTAGGTGATGCGACGGGGCAGCGAGCAGGGCACGAAGAACGAATCCAGCACCGACAGGTGGTTGGGGGCGATGATGGCGCCGCCATCGGTGGGGATGTTCTCAAGGCCGTCGGTGCTCACTCGCCACGCAAAGTTGAAGAGCGGCTTGAGAACCGCCTTGATGGGTTTTTGGAGTTGTCCGACCTCGAGTTGCATGTACTCCCCTTACATTTCGGTCACCTGCGGAACGCACTCATGCTGATCGCAGTTTGCGCTCCTTCATGAAGTTTTGGTGACGGCCCATTCTGTCCTATGCCCATGATGATTGGTACCGCTAACGGGCGATTTCTCATTCGGACCTGAGAATATTCATGGCGACAACGTAAGGCCGGCGCCCGGTGGGCGGCTCAGCGCTCGAAGTCGACGCCGAGCAGCATGGCCGCCTCCGACACGCCCTCGCCTCGTTCGGCCGCAGCATCGATCGCAGCGATCGCAGCCGGCGTGTCCAGGTCGTCGTCCAGCGCGGCCCGCACGTCGTCCAACGCGCCGGTCCCCTCCCCCGCCGCCAGCCAGCGCTCCCAGCGTCGCTGGGCGTCCGGCATCAGCTCGTCGGAGTACTCCCACTCGGTGCGGTAGTGGTTGGTGAGCACGCCGAGCCGGATCGCCATCGGGTGAAACGATTTGGACAGCTCGCTGACGAACACCAGGTTCCCCAGCGACTTCGACATCTTCTCGCCGTCCATGCGGACCATGGCCTGGTGCATCCAGTGGCGCACCAACGGCTCGCCTGTGGCGGCCTCGGACTGGGCGGCCTCGCACTCGTGGTGGGGGAAGATCAGGTCGCTGCCGCCGCCGTGCAGATCGATGGTCGTGCCCAGCTCCCGCAGGCACAGCGCAGAGCACTCGATGTGCCATCCGGGTCGGCCCGGGCCCCACATCGACTCCCAGGCCGGTTCGTCCTCGGCGGAGGGCTGCCACAGCACGAAGTCGAGCGGGTCCCGCTTGTTGGGGTCGTCGACGTTGCCGCCCCGTTCGGCGGCCAGCTCCAGCATCTCGTCGCGCGAGTAGCCGGACAGCTCACCGAAGCGTGGGAAGGTGGCCACCTCGAAGTACACCGAACCGCCCGCCTCATAGGCGTGACCGGTATCGATCACCATGCCGATGAACCCTCGGATGTCGGGGATGGCCGACGTCGCGCGGGGCTCGGAGTACGCCGGCAGCATTCCCAGCGCCTCCATGTCGGCATCGAAGCGGGCCATCTCGGCGGCTGCCAGGTCGAGGTAGTGCACGCCCAGCTCGCGCGCCTTGGGCAGGATCGAGTCGTCGACGTCGGTGATGTTGCGAACGGCGCGGGTCTCGTGCCCCGCGTCGCGCAGGCGGCGCTGCAACACGTCGTAGGTCAGGTACGTCGCAGCGTGCCCCAGATGGGTGGAGTCGTACGGCGTGATTCCGCACGTGTACATCGTGACCACCGGTCCCGGCTCGAAGGGCACGATCTTGCGGCGAAGGGTGTCGTAGAGGCGCACGGAGGTGGGCGTTACGCCTTGGCGGGCGCGGCTGTGTCCTTGGCGGCGGGTGCCTTGGAAGCGGCAGGCTTGGCGGCGGCCTGCGCGGTGCGGCCTGGGGACTTGGTGCGCCGGTTCTTGGGATCGATCCCGGTGAAGCGCACGGCGGCGCGGGTGCGGTACTTCACGTTGAGCTGCAACAGCACCGCAGCAAAGGCCTCGATCGGGGCGGCGTTGGACAGCTCGCCGGCATCCAGGCCACGCAGGTCGGGGATGGCGTTGACGATCTCGAGCGTCGTGTTGGTGGCCTCGTCGTGGTCGGAGCACACCAGCACGTCGGACTCGACCGGGTTGGCCAGGTCGCCGAGTTCCTTGGCGGGCACGTGGTGCATGGCCGCCGACACGAGCGACTGGGGAATGGCGGCCTGGATCGACGCCGCCACCGAGCCGCGGGGCGGCACGAGGGGCTGGAATTCGTGGGCCACCTTGGCCAGGGCGTTGGCCATCGAGATGACGACCTTGCCGGCCAGCAGGTCGGCCAGTGGCATCACGGTGGCGGCCGCAGCGTCCCAGGGGGTGGCCACGACGACGACGTCGGCACGGGCGGCGTCCTGGTTGTCGCCCGCATGCAGGTTGAGGTCCTTGTCCGGCCACTTGTCGGTGAGACCGTCGACCACCTCCATCGCCCGGTACTTGGACCGGGAACCGATCCACACCTCGTATCCAAGCGACGACAGTCGCACCGCCAGCCCGCTTCCGGCCGGTCCAGTTGCTCCAAGTACACCGATCTTCATGAGGGGCGATGGTAGTTGGGGGTCACCATCCGGCCATGAATCGCCTCGGCGTGCGACGTGTGGGAGCGTCGGACGGCCGGCGAAACGGTCGCCGCCGATCCGACGGAGGTGGAACGTGTCCCAGCCGCTGCTGTCGGTGAGCGGCCTGAGCGTCTGGCGGGGCGAACGACGCCTGCTGTCCGACGTCACCTGGGCGGTGCTGCCCGGCGAGCACTGGGTGGTGTTGGGCGCCAACGGATCGGGCAAGACCACGCTGGTGCGGGTGGCCACCTGGTGGGACCGGCCATCGGCCGGGGAACTCACCTTGCTTGGACACACCCTCGGACGCGCCGACGTGCGCTCGGTGCGAACGGAGGTGGGGTTCGTCAGCGTGGCGTTCGCCGACAAGATCCGTCCGGGGGTCACGGCTCACGACGTGGTCGTCTCGGCCCGCCACGGGGCGCTGGAGACCTGGTGGCATCACTACACCGCCGACGATCACGCCAGGGCTGCGGCATCGCTGGCCGAGATGGCCATGGCCGGCTTCGGCGAGCGGACCTTCGGATCGCTCAGCTCGGGCGAGCGTCAGCGGGTGCTGCTGGCCCGAGCCCTGATGGCCGACGCTCCCCTGATCGTCCTCGACGAGCCGTCAGCCGGCCTC
>JACDJB010002190.1_pt1 | contig 14541 bp, 9 predicted proteins | sample 7454121 | NCBI WGS metagenome assembly JACDJB01 (sample SAMN14253290, study PRJNA609438) | sludge metagenome | isolation source: sludge after 25d culture with pyrite | collected 2018-12-20 | reverse complement strand
TAACTCACCATGCTGAACCCGATATACGGCAGTTGTTTGCCCAGGAGGAACTCCAGCCGGTTCACTGGCGTTACATACAGGTTGGTTATGGAGCCCAACTCTTTTTCCCGCACAATTCCCAGCGCCATCAAGACCGCCGGAATAAACATTAACAAGATGGGGATAACCGCTGGCACCATAGCATCCAGACTGCGGAAGCCCTGGTTATAGCGATACCGGGATTCAACGGTTACCAGGCTCAGGGTTGGCACAGTACCGTAGGTGCGCCTGGCCAGATCCTTGAGATAGCTGAGATGCAAGCCCTGTATATAACCCCGAATGGTCTCGCCTCGGAAAGGCATGGCGCCATCGACCCACACCGCGAGATCTGTTGGCCGGCCACGTTTGAGATCTTTGCCAAAACCAGGCGGGATAACCAGCGCCAGACTGAGTTCGCCGGACCGCATCCGGTGCTCCAGCTCGGTCATGTTGCTGATAGCGGGTTGCTCTATGAAATAACGAGAACCGGAAACAGAGGTTACGTAATCGCGACTTTGAGCGGTCTGATCCTGATCCAGTACCGCAAACGGCAAATCCTCCACATCCAGCGTAATACCATAGCCCAGAATCATCATCAGCAACGCCGAACCGATAAAAGCGAACGACATACGGATAGGGTCCCGCAGTAACTCGCGGGTTTCGCGGCGGGCATACGCCAGCAGCCGTTGCGGACTGAACAGGCTATGGTGAAGCAGGGTGCTGGTGTCTGTATCGAATACCTTGCCATCGCCCTGGCTTTCAGGTTCTTTGTCGACGGCTTCAAGCGTTTGCATGAAGGCGCCTTCCAGACTGTCTTCGCCGGCCTGCTGAATCAGTGCAGCAGGGGTATCGCAGGCCAGCACTTCCCCGGCGTGCATCAACGAGATGCGATCACAGCGCTCACCTTCGTTCATGAAGTGGGTGGAAATAAAGATTGTTACGCCATCTTCCCGGGACAGTCGTAATAACAAATCCCAGAACCGGTTTCGGGCGCCTGGGTCTACGCCCGAGGTAGGCTCATCAAGAATCAGCAACTCCGGTGAATGCACCACCGCCACTGCCAACGACAATCGCTGGCGAACCCCCAATGGCAAGTCACCGGCCAGTTGGTCCATTACGTCGGACAAACCGAATTCCTCTACCAGCTCATTAATTCTTGGCTGGATGCGCTCTGGTGGCAGGTGAAACAGCTTGGCATGGAGCAACAGGTTCTGGTGTACGGTTAGTTCGCTGTACAGTGAGAACGACTGGGTCATGTAGCCCACCCGGCGCCGTGTATCCAGATCCCGTGCATCCAGGGGTGAACCAAACAACGACACCTCGCCCTCAGTAGGCGTCAGCAGGCCAGTGAGCATTTTCATCGTGGTGGTTTTGCCACAGCCGTTGGAGCCCAGAAAACCAAAAATTTCTCCTTTGGGGATGGTGAAACTGACATCGTTCACGGCCGTGAAATCGCCAAAGCGAAGTGTCAGGTTATGGGCTTCTATGGCAGGAATGTCATTCTCGCCTGTTGTCGTTACAGCTAGTGCGGAAGTTTGGCGGTCTCCCGTGATGGTTACCCCAACACTCTCATCTTGCTGGCTCTCGTGCGGTGACAGGACTGTAAAAGCATCGTCCAGGGTTTTTGTGCCGGTCACCTGTTTCAGTTCCTGCGGCGAGCCGGTGGCCAGAATGGTGCCGTTATTCATGGCAACCAGCCAATCGTAGCGCTCGGCTTCTTCCATAGACGCAGTGGCAACAAGGACGCTCCTGGATGGCTGCTGCTGCCGGATAGAATCAATCAGATCCCAAAAGCGCGCTCGCGCGAGGGGGTCCACGCCGGTGGTGGGCTCGTCCAGAATCAACAGTTCGGGGTTGTGGATCAGTGCACAGCAAAGCCCCAGTTTCTGCTTCATGCCACCCGACAGCTTGCCGGCGGGACGGCCTCGAAAATCCAGCAAGCCGGTGGCATCGAGTAAACGATCAATCTGCCGGGCACGTTCCTTACCTGTCAGCCCGAACAAATCGGCAAAAAACTCGATGTTCTCGTCGATTGTCAGCGTGTGATAAAGGTTACCGCCCAGCCCCTGGGGCATGTAGGCAATACGTGGCGCCGCTTCGCTGCGAAAGCGCGAGTCGGCCATGTTACCGCCCAACACCTGCAGCTTTCCCTGCTGCAACTGGCGAGCACCAGCCACCAGGCCCAGCAAGGTGGACTTACCCACACCGTCCGGCCCGATCAGGCCCACCATACAACCCGCGGGCAGGTCGAGGCTGACGTTTTCCAGGGCGGTACGGCTGCCGTAGCAGTGGCTTATTGACTCCAGCCGTGCAACCGGTTTTGTACCCACAGCATCGGCGTTAGGCTTATCCACCATTGGGCAGGTTCACTTGCAGATGCTCCGGCCAGGGCTGGCTTTCATCTAGGCGCACATAGGCCTCTCCCGGCACACCGGTTTTTACCCGGTCGCGGTAGGCGTTCAGCAACTCCGGATTGATGCGGATGCGCACCCGGAACATCAGCTTCTCGCGTTCGCTGCGGGTTTCTACCGCCTTGGGTGTGAACTGGGCCTCGGCCGCCACAAAACTCACCTCCGCAGGCACCACGTAATCGGGCAAAGCATCCAGAATAATCCGGGCTTCGGAGCCAACCCGCACCTTGCCCGCCTGCGCAGTGGGCAGGAAAATGGTGAGGTACACGTCAGTGACATCGATGACCGTTGCGACCTTGCCTCCGGCCGCCAGCACTTCACCCGGTTCGGCCAGACGGTAGAGCACACGACCGCCTACCGGGCTGTTCAGGTGGCTGTCATCAATGGTGGTTTGAATCTTGCGAATGTTGGCTTTTGCGGCTTCAATACCAGCGCGGGCAGAGGCCACCTGAACTCTTGATGCCTGCAAAGCTGCTTCAGCAGTTTCTGCGGTGGTGCGGGCACGGTCAAGCTGCTCCTGAGACACATGGCCTTTGTCCACCAGGGATTCCATCCGGCCCAATTCTGCTCGAGCCAGCCGGCGCTCACTTTCACGCTGAGCCACCATTGCCTGGGCCAGGTTCAGGGCTTCTTTCGCCTGGTTCAGGTTGGCTTCGGCCGCCGCCAATGTTGCCTGCAGTTCGTCGATGTCCATCTCAGCCACCGGGCTTCCGGGGTCAATCAGATCACCTTCGGCTACAAAAAACCTCTGCAAGCGCCCGGGGATACGGGTGGCGATGTCTACCTGAGTAGCTTCAATGCGGCCATTACCAGAGGCTATATGCTCCGGGAGCCTGTCATGGTCCGGCACAAACTGCCAGGCGACAATAACAATCGCGGCGATAAGGGCAAGACTAATCAGAAGTTTCTGGGGAACTTTGGAGTTTGAAGCGGACATTGATCTTCCCTGGTGCAGCCGTGAGTTAATACAGAAAATTAGGTTACTACCAGTGTAGTGACATCTTTACTATGTCGGACTGATGCGCATCAAGAACGTACGCGATGACAACAACCCAACAGGCACAACGACAAAGCTTCTTCTACAGCAAATGCTCAATAGGCAAAAACGAGAACAGGGAAACCAGCATACGCTTAACTGGCCCGGTTCCAGGATCGTGGCTGTGCCGGATTTCGTCCTCGCCATTGCGCTCAATCCACTGCAAATGGCCTGCCTCGTCCAGCACCACTTCATAGGCGGTTACCCGGGCCTTTTCTTCAAAGTGGTCCTCCACCGCCTGGGCGAGTTCCGGGCTCTCGATCACGAAGCCCAGTTCGGTGTTGATATGGACTGAACGGGGGTCAAAATTGAACGAACCCACGAACAGTCTTTTGCCATCTACGGCAAAGGTCTTGGCATGGAGGCTGGAGGATGAACTGCCTATCAGGTTGCCCTGTAGCTGGCGTTCCACAGGTTCCTCTCCGGGTAACTTGCGCAGCTCAAACAGCTGCACACCCGCTTCCAGCAGCGGCTTGCGATATTTCGCGTAGCCGGCGTGCACCATGGCCACATCGTTGGCTTCCAGGGAGTTGGTGAGCACTCGCACGTGAACACCCTGGCGCTCCAGATTGCGGAACAGCTCCACCCCGGCCTTGGTGGGTATGAAGTAGGGCGACACCAGTATTATCGAGTGCTCGGGGCTACCCATGGCTTCTGCCAGCTGGCGGCTCATCAAGCCGTTCTTCGGTTTTTTCCCCAGCACCTTGCGGGGGTCATCGCTGACCATGGAGACCGGTGCCCAGGTAAACCCGAGGTTACCTTCCAGCAGGTTTTTCAGGAACTCTGAATCGGCCACCGCACACACATAGCGGCTGGCCTCTGAGCGATCGTTGCATGCCCTCGCCGTTTCCACAACCTGTGCCAGGTCCTGCTCGCCGGCTTGCGGCAGGATGACCGCTGCGGGGTAGGCTGAGGCACTGGACCAATACCGGTCAAAATCATCCGAAAGCTCGCTCACCACCGGGCCTATGGCCAGTACATCGAGGTCTGCGAACAGCGCGCCCTGACCGGCTCCGAAATATTCATCCGCAATGTTGCGTCCGCCAATGATGGTGGCCTGGTTATCGGCCGTGAACGATTTGTTGTGCATGCGGTGATTCAGACGCGAAAAGCTGGTTACGTAGCCAATCCACTTGGGGCTGCGCACAACAAAGGGATTGAACAGGCGTACTTCTATATTCGGGTGGGTATCCAGCGCGGCCAGGGCACCATCCAGGCCCGAAATGCCATTATCGTCCAACAACAGGCGCACCCGTACACCGCGCTCGGCTGCGCGGTAGAGCACATCCAGCAGCATGGTGCCGGTGATGTCGTATTGCCAGATGTAGTACTGCACATCCAGAGTAACCTCCGCAGCTTCAGCCAATAGCGCCCGGGCTGCGAACGCATCGTGTGCGTTTTTTAGCAACACAATCCCGCTTTCCCCCGGGTGAGCGAGGGCCAGAGGGGCTATCGCACGCCCCAGCCGGGTATCGGCGGTTTTTTTGCTGGGTACCGAGAGGCTTTCCGTGCGGTCGCCCAGTGGGGGCAGAGCGCATCCGCTTATGCTGAGCAGCAGGGCCAGGAAGGATAAAACAGCCGGGTAATGCCGCGTGGGCCGGTTCAACAATGCACGCACTCCTTCTGATAGGAGGGCTAAGTGTAGCAGTTCCCCGGCAACTATTTGACCCCGGTCAAGCCAACGAATATAAGCTTATGCCCGGCATTGTGACTTTCAGGCCCTCAGGAGTATGGTGGAAGTAGCACCCCACTGTATGACGATTTCAGGAGAAAATGCGATGAGGCTTATACTGGCTGCACTTCTCGTTACCCTCGGGCTGAGCTTTCACGCGTCAGCGGAAGAAGCCATGTCCCTGACCCCACAGGAAACCTACGATCTGGTTCAGAAGCAGGGCGACCAGATGCTGTTTGTAGATGTACGCGACCCGATCGAAATCATGTTTATCGGCTTTACCGACGCCGTGGACAAAAACATACCGTTCAAGCTGGCCGACCGCAGCACTTTTCTCGCGGACAAGGGCCGGTTTGCCATGAAAACCAACCCGGACTTTGCCGCGGAGGTGGAGGAGGCCCTCAAGGATAAGGGGCTGAGCAAGGATGCCCTGATTGTCACCATGTGCCGGTCCGGTTCCAGCCGTGGCAAGCCCAGCGCCGACTATTTGCTGGAACGAGGGTTCACCAACGTGAAGTATATCGACCACGGCTTTCAGGGCAGTGGTGCAAAGGAAGGCAAAAAAGCCGGTATGAGGATTGTAAATGGCTGGCAGAACGATGGTCTGCCCTGGTCCATGAAGCTCAATCCGGAAAAAATCTACCAGCCCTGATAACAGCTACACTGGCAGGGCGGGTGGTTCCTTAATCTGACAATAACATGGAGGGTGTCATGGCCACCCTGAGCACGGTCCACCGGGGCAGATACCTTGCGGTGAGATTTCTGGCGGCCTTGCTGATGTTTGCAGGTACCCCAGGCATGGCGGCGATTGAGCGCAGCCCCGCCACTGCCGATCACAGCAAGTTCAAATCCCTCCAAGGCCCTTTTGAAACCGCCAGCCAGGTGACTGACGCCTGCCTGCGATGCCACACCGAGGCGGCCGATCAAATCAAGGCAACCACCCACTGGACCTGGCTCTATAAGCACGAGGAAACCGGGCAAACCCTTGGTAAAAACCAGGTAATCAACAGCTTTTGCGGTATGGCCGTCACCAATGAGCCCCGGTGCACTTCCTGTCACGTGGGTTATGGCTGGAAGGACATGAGGGAGCCGCCACCGGAAGCCGATTCCGCCGTGGATTGCCTGGTGTGCCACGATACCACCGGCGATTACTGGAAGTTCCCGACCCTGGCCGGCGACCCGACCTACGTACCCCGGGAATGGCCCAAGGGCAGCGGCAAGATTGTGCAACCGCCCGATCTTCCCGACATCGCCCAGAACGTGGGTGCCACCGGCCGCGCCAACTGCGGTAGCTGCCACTTCTACGGCGGTGGGGGCGACGGTGTAAAACATGGCGATCTCGACTCTTCCCTGGTTTCGCCGGAACGCGCTCTGGACGTACACATGTCCCCCGAGGGAGCCAATTTCAGCTGTTCCGACTGCCACTCAACCTGGGGTCACAGTGTTTCCGGCAGCCGTTATCAGGTAAACGCCAAAGATACCCTCGGCATTGATATCCCCGGCCACACCGACCTCAGCCGCGCGAGTTGCGAATCCTGCCATGGCGCTGAGCCCCATGAGAAAGAAAAGCTGAACCATCACGTGGACAAGCTGGCCTGCCAGACCTGCCATGTACCCGCTTTCGCCCGGGGTGGTGTGCCAACCAAGATGTGGTGGGACTGGTCCACGGCCGGCAAACTCGACGAGAACAGCGAACCCATCGCCACCTACGACGAGGCGGGCCATGTGAGTTATCTGAGCGAAAAAGGCGACTTCCGCCACGGTGAAAATGTGGTGCCTTACTACGCCTGGTTCGATGGCACCGTTGAATACACGATGGTTGACGAAAAGTTCGACATTGATAATCCACCACTGGAGATCAACCGGCTTGATGGCGCGCCAAACGACCCGGGCTCACGCATCTGGCCATTCAAGGTAATGCGCGGTAAGCAGCCTTTCGATACCGAATACAAAACGCTGTTGGCGACTCACGTCTTCGGGGCCGATGATTCCTCACTCTGGAGCAACTACGATTGGCCCAAGGCCCTGGAATATGCCAGCGAAATGTCGGGCATGCCGTTCAGTGGCAACTTCGACTTTGTGGAAACCAGGATGTACTGGCCGATTACCCATATGGTACCGCCAGCGGACCAGGCCCTGCGCTGCGGCTCCTGCCATGCCGGAGAAAGTCGCCTGGCCGGAATCGGTGGCATCTACATGCCCGGACACAACGCCAATCCATGGCTGAATCGCATTGGCTGGTTAATGGTGGCACTGACCCTGGCCGGCGTAGTGATCCACGGCCTTGCGCGGGTGGTATTCAGAAAGAGGAAGCAATCATGAGCCGGGTACTGATTTTCAAACGCTTTGAACGCTTCTGGCACTGGTTTCAGGCCTTGCTGATTTTCAGCCTGCTGATTACCGGCTTTGAAATCCACGGCAGTTACTCGCTGCTGGGCTTTGGTGACGCCACGCGGCTGCACACCATTGCCGCCTGGTCACTGATCGTGCTCTGGCTGTTTGCCATTTTCTGGCATATCACAACCGGCGAGTGGCGCCAGTACGTGCCCACCCGCGACGGCCTGTTCGCAGTGATGCATTACTACCTGATTGGCACCTTTACCGGTGCCGAACACCCTTATCGCAAAACCACCAGGGCCAAACACAACCCGTTGCAGCGGCTGGCCTACCTGTTTTTCAAGCTTGCAATCTCACCCATCATCTGGGTAAGCGGCCTGCTGTACCTGTTCTACAACGACTGGCCCGCCACGCTGGCAGGGGCACTCAGCCTCGAAACCGTAGCACTGGTCCACACGGCTGCGGCTTTTGCCATGCTGGTTTTCATTATTGCCCATGTGTACATGACGACAATGGGCCACACACTGACCAGCCATATCAAACCCATGGTGACCGGCTATGAGGATCTGGATGAGCCCGCCAGCAAACCCTGATGGCGTGGTGAATCAAACAGTTCAGGCAGGTATGAAAAAGCCGGCTCCTTGAACAGGGCCGGCTTTTTTTCATCCTCACGAACCGTGGAAGCGACTCAGAAGGTAAAAGTACGCATCGCCGGGTTCAGCATCTGGCCAGCCATCTCCGGTGGTGTAGCAACACCTACACCCTCAATCAGATCGCTCTTGCTGTAGTCACTGTTAGGCAGGTAAAGCGCGCACACATTAGCCACCCCGCCCTGCTTCATCAGCCCGCGCAGCATCTGGCCAGGAGTTACGTCCTTCGGTTTCAGCGCCGGTGCCTCGTAGTTTTTCAGTGCCAGGTCGCCGGCTTTGTCGCACAGCAGTACGTTTACCTTGGCACCCTGCTGGGCCATGGTGGTGGAAAGAACCATGGCCATACCCTGAGTTTGCAAGGAATCGCTTGAAAGAATCACCAGTACTTCCTCAACCATTTTCTGATCTCCTGCCTGAGCGCTGATGGGCGCAACAGCAACCACGGCTGCTGCAATAAGTGCCTTGAGTGATCTGATCATTATGCGGTGCTCCTTATCGGTTTATCGTTGGTATACACCCAGAATAGTTCCAGGGCCCTCATTGTTCAGTGACAAAGTCACCTTCACCCAGGTTAAAACCCGGCGGGGCCAACTTTTGTGCGATCTGCTAGAATTCCGTTCACTGGTTTTATCAAGGGCGGCAAATGACTGATACGGAGACTGAAAAAAGACGACTCGCAGCACTGACCCGGCTGGGGCTTCTCGACACCCCTCCGGAAGAGCGTTTCGAGCGTCTGACGCGGATCGCCAGACAGCATTACCAGGTAAAAACGGCCCTTTTCACCCTGCTGGACCACGACCGTCAGTGGTTTAAATCCCGGCAAGGGCTTGATATCTCCGAAACCCCACGCTCTGTCGCATTCTGCGATCATGCCATACGTCAGGATCAGATTTTTGTTGTGGAAGATGCAGCAGTGGATCCGCGCTTTCGCAACAACCCTTTTGTTCGGGATGCACCGTACATCCGCTTCTACGCCGGCATGCCCGTGCGCGAGCCCAGTGGATTCAGAGTGGGCACCCTGTGCATCATTGACGATAACCCTCGACAATTCAGCGAGAAAGACCTGGATGTACTACGCACCCTGGCCACCATGGTGGAGGAGGAGCTGGAACGTTCCTACAGTGACTCCGATAAAAGCGAGTATGTGCCGGTTTCCCATCTTAACCGGGCCATTCATCATGCCCAGAGCATTTTCCTGACCAGCGACAACGAGCGCTCTGCGTTTGAGCAGTTACTGAGCGATCTTCTGGCTCTTACCGACAGCAAGTTCGGGCTAATTGGTGAAATCCTGCATAAGGACAACGGCGCGCCCTTCCTGAAAGTTGGCGCCATCACCAACATCGCCTGGAGCCCGGAAACCCAGGCCCTGTACCAGGATGTGGAGCGCCGGGGCATGGAGTTCGACCGCCTGGACAATGTTCTCGGGCTACCCCTGGTGACCGGCGAAACCGTTATCTCCAACAACCTGGATGTGGATTCCAGGCGCGGAGGCCTGCCGCCCGGGCATCCGCCCATCAATACATACATCGGCATCCCGGTATACTCCGGGGGTGTGCAGCTGGGGCTGATTGGCCTTGCCAACCGGGCTGAAGGCTATAATCAGAAGCTCGCCGATGAACTGGCTCCCCTATCGCAGGCGCTCGGCAACCTGATTGAACGCAAGCGGCTCTACGAAGAAAAGAGAACCCACGAAAAGAATATTGAACTGGCTGCCAATTACGACGCACTGACCGGCCTGCCCAACCGCCAGCGGCTGACCGAACTGTTCGAGCAGGAGCTATACGAAGCCAACAAAAGAGACGGCGTGGTGTCTGTTTGTTTTATCGATCTGGACGGTTTCAAAGCCATCAACGATGAGCACGGCCATGCGGTAGGGGATGCGGTTCTGCGATCTGTGGCCGCCAAACTTCAGGCCACCGTGCGTAGCCACGATATCGTGGCCCGCCTGGGCGGCGACGAATTTGTGGCAATCCTCCGCGATGTGGACGATGAACGGGTGTATGCCCGCCTGCTGGAAGCCATTCGTCAGCCCATTAACTTCCGGCACTATGTGCTCCAGGTTTCCGGCAGTATGGGCGTTACGGTTTATCCGGAGGATGATGCCGATTCCGACCTGCTGCTCCGGCATGCGGACCAGGCCATGTACGCGGCCAAGGAAACCGGCAGTAACTGCTTCAAGCTATTCGATCTTCAATCCCATTCTTCCCGCAAAGAACGTCTCAGGGTGCTGGAGCAAATTGACAGCGCACTGAGTAACCGGCAAATGGAACTGTACTATCAGCCCAAGATCTGTTTCCGAACCCGGTCGGTAAACGGGTTTGAGGCGCTGATTCGCTGGAACCACCCGAAGGATGGCGTGCTTGGCCCCGGGCATTTTCTGGCCCACATCGAGTACACCGAGTATGCCCGAACCCTGGGGAATTTTGTTATACGGGAGGCCGTCAGACGGCTGGTGGAGTTCGCCCGGCAGGATCTGCCCTATACTCTGAGCATCAATCTGAGCCCGTGCCATTTTCTGAGCCCGCAGTTCCGGGACGATTTATCCAGTGCCCTGGAGGAGTGCCCGGAAGAATTACGTGCTCACCTTATTCTGGAAATCCTTGAAACCACGGCCATGGATGATTCGGAAACCGTTCTGCAGAACCTCAAGGCCTGCCGCGAACTCGGGGTCGACGTGGCCCTGGATGATTTCGGAACCGGCTATTCGTCTCTGGATTATTTCCGCAGGCTACCGGCCCAGGAGATCAAAATTGATCGGTCGTTCGTAATGGATATGCTGGAGGATGCTGACGACAGCATGATTGTCAGTGCTATCGTCAGCCTGTCGAAAAGTTTCAAGCGACGGCTGGTAGCGGAAGGCATAGAAAATGCCAGCGTTGAGCAGAAATTGATAGAACTTGGCTGTGATCTTGGCCAGGGATTCTTTTACAGCAAACCCCTGCCACTGAGAGAAGCGCTGAACTGGGCAAAAGACTTTCAGTGGCAAAGCAGGTTTAATGACTAACCTCAACCGCGCAGGTTCAAGCGCAAGACCGGAGAATAAAGCATGATCGGATACGTCACCATCGGTGTCAGTGATATGGAAAAAGCCAAGACCTTCTACACGGAGCTCCTGGGTGGCATGGGCGCAAAGCTTCTGCTGGATATGGGGCGCATTGCGTTCATTGGTGAAAGCATGAAGGGGCCGATGCTGGCAGTTTGCACGCCATTTGACGGTGCCCCAAACCATCCGGGTAACGGCAATATGCTGGCATTCTGGCCCGGCTCGAAAGAGGCGGTTGATACCTATTACCAGAAAGCCATCGACCTGGGGGCGCGCTGCGACGGCGAACCGGGACAGCGTATCCCGGACAAGTTCTACGGTGCTTACGTAAAAGATATGGATGGCAACAAACTGGCGTTTTACCATTTCGGCTGATTCAGCCACCACTTCTGCCCACCTTCAGTCCCCCGGATACCGGGCCGCCCTATCCGGCGGCTTCGGTACCGAACCACCATCCCGGCAATAACCCCCGAACCGTCGGCTGCAAAAAGCGATCATCAATCAGCCAGATCACCCCCCGGTCATCCGGTGTGCGAATCACCCGTCCCGCAGCCTGGGCTACTTTCTGCAAGCCCGGAATCAGGTAGGTGTAATCGTAACCGGCGCCGAAGCGCCGGTGCAGGCGCTGTTTCAGAATCTCGTGCCAGGCATCGAAGGGCGGCAAGCCGAGCGTCGCCACGAAGGCTCCGATCAACTGATCACCCGGCAAATCGATGCCTTCGCTGAACACACCCCCGAGAACGGCAAAAGCCACGCTGCCGGATTCTTCCCGGAACCCTGCCAGAAACTCCTTGCGCTGCTGCGGGCTCATCCCCGGATGCTGTGAACGCTGGCGCACGTCCGGAGCATGTTTGCGTAATACCTCGCTCACGTCATGGAGGTATCTGAAACTGCTGAAGAACGCCAGATAGTGCCCGGGACGCTCCCGGTACTGCCTGGCAATCAGTGCAGCAATGGGCTCGGCGGATGCCTGCCGGTGGGCTTGGCGAGTGCTGATCCCGGGCGTGAAATGCACCTGTAGCTGGTCAGCGCTGAAGGGACTGGGCAGGGAGGTAAAACAGCTGCTTTCCGGCAACCCCAGCAAGTCCCGGTAATACACGCCGGGGCTGAGGGTAGCGGAAAACAGCAATACCGAAGCAGCTGCCTGAAAGCGGTCGCGCAGGAAATCCGCCGGCACCAGATTCTGGATAGTCAGGCTGGCACGGCCGCGGCCTTCGCGGCGGAACTCACACAGGGAATGATCGCCAAACGAGCCTGCCAGCTTCATGAAGGCAACGGATTCAAACAGAACCTCCTGCAATGCCAGGTCCGGCGGGTTGTCTGCCAGATAATCCGTAAGCCCGGAAACCAGCCCTTGCAGGCTGCCCGTGAGCGCGGCAGGCAGGTCATCAAGAAACACCGGGGTGCTGCCGTTCTCTGAGTGATCCCGGATAACGCCCTGCCAGGCGCGGGCGGTGCGATCCAGATACGGTTTCAGGGCTTTGGGGGCGGTTTTACGTACCTTCAGCAGCCGCTGCTGATCCAGTTGTACCGAATACATACCCCGGCCCCGATCCACCAGATTGTGGGCTTCGTCCACCAGAACTGAGGTTTTCCAGTTGTTCTGCCGGGTGAGGCCATGGAGCAGGGCAGACTGATCAAACATCCGGTTCACATCGCCAATGATCACATCACACCAGCGCGCCATTTCCTGCGCCAGAAAGTAAGGACAGATATTGTGACCGGCGGCAATCTTTGCCAGTACCTCCTGAGTGAGCGTTGTGCCCGCCTGAGCGGCTTCGGCACGGGCATCCGGCAGGCGATCAAAGAAGCCTTTAGCCAGTGGGCAGGAATCGCCATGGCAGGCTTTGTCCGGGTGCTCACAGGCATCGGACTTGGCCACCAGTTCCAGCGTACGCAAGGGCCAGATCTGCGGCGCTTCCTGTGCCGCCCGCAAACGCTCCATGGCATCCACCGCAAGCTGCCGGGCGGTGTTGCGACAGGTCAGGTAGTAAAGCCGGTCATGGTCCGCTGCGGGCATAGCCATAAGCGCAGGAAAAAGCGTACCCAGGGTTTTGCCCAAACCGGTCGGTGCTTCCAGCAGCAAGGTGCCGCCTTTTACCGCGTTTTTGTAGACGGTTTCGGCGAGTTGGCGCTGGCGAGGGCGAAACTGCTTGAACGGAAAGTGCAGACCCGAAAGGCGATGATCGCGCTGCTCCCGGTGGAGGGCTTCCTGCTCAGCCCATAACCGGTAGCGGTCGCATAACACTTCCAGTTCTTGCCAGAGCTCCTTGGCAGTGGCCGTTTCGGTAACCGGTGTTTCCCGGTTGTTGCCGATATTGAAATACACCAGCGAGAGCTTCAGGGTTTTGCGGCTTTCCTGCTTGCAGAGCAGGGCACCGTAGGCTCTTAACTGGGCCCGGTGCAACGCCCGTTGATGGGGCCGGATTCGGGACAGGTCACCTCGGTGGGTTTTGATTTCTTCCAGCAAACCGGAGTGCGGGTTATACACATCGACCCGGCCATACAGCTCCAACCCCAGGCATTGACCGGTAAGTGAATACTCGCTTTTGTAACCGTACCCACGTTTACTCTGAATGGCCTGGTGGCCAAGAATGCCCTCTTCCGCGCTGGGTGCCGGGGTGTAGCGAAAGTCCAGATCGCCTTCTCGAGCAGCAAATTCGCACAGGGTTCGTACCGCCACCCTCATGTTGTTGTCTCGCTGTCTTGCCAGCGCAGGTAGCACACGCTGGCAGCAATGCCCTGGCGGGCAAAAAAATGCAGCCAGCGGATTTGATGATCCTGTAGTCGGTCGCCTGGGCCTTTTACCTCGATCATTTCATAACGGGGCGCATCTTCGTCGATCTCCTTGGAAAACCGTACAAGATCCGGGAAACCGGTGCGATGTTCGCGAATATTCAGCAGGAGTCTCTCGAACATGATTTTCAGGTCTGCGGCCGGAATACGGTCCAGCGCCAGGTTCAGCAACTCTTCACTCAATGCCGGCCAGGCCACAAAGGGGTTGGTAATGCCCTGTTTGGCGGCGTAGGTTTCCAGAATTATCTGACGGTAGCCGCCATCCTTCAGGGCGGCAAAGCACTGATCAAAAGCAGCTTGCCGGCGGTTGACAAAATCCTCCCGCACCAGATCCGCCGGCCCGGTGTGGAAGGGGTGAAAAAATGCACCGGGAATGGCTTTGAATATGGTGTGCCAGCACAGCAAGCCGAACAGGCTGTTGATCAGGGTATTTTCCACATAAAACGCAGGCGCTTCTGGCGTGGAAAGATGATCCCGAACCACCATCTCAACCGAGCCACCGGTTTGTGGCAGGGTCAGTGTGAACTCGCAGATTTCAGGATTCATCGAAGCGGACGGAACCGGTTTGCCCACCTTTT
>JACDJB010002189.1_pt1 | contig 14545 bp, 11 predicted proteins | sample 7454121 | NCBI WGS metagenome assembly JACDJB01 (sample SAMN14253290, study PRJNA609438) | sludge metagenome | isolation source: sludge after 25d culture with pyrite | collected 2018-12-20 | reverse complement strand
GGTTATCCGCGAATGAGCCCCGCGATCCGCCCTATGGCGCACACAGAAGATGAGAGGTTTTTCTATTTTCAACTGTCATTCTTCCACGGCTTTGTGGAATACGACATGGAGAACGACAGGATTGCCCGCGACAAACCTCGAAAGAACTGTTTGGTTTCCTGAAGTGGGACGTCAGATGTCAGTCATCAATATAGAGCGTGCGGAGGAAGTCGCCAGGGTGGATGTTGGCGATCATCCCCAGCGGGTACGCTGCCAGCATTCGCTCCCCGGCAGTCGTGCAGTTTGATACCCTTTTGCGCTGGAATACAACCCCCCGAAAATGTACAGATTAACTTTATGTTGGTCTATTTGTGCAGTTTCTTTTCCGCCGAGCAAAAAATTGCCTGATCAATCAAGGGCGCACGCCGGAACAGGCGTTTTATTACCGTTTTCTGACGGGATATTGACGAATTTTTAACTAATAAAATGACAAGCTTCACACCGATAATTCTCCGCGTTTTGTATTATTTAGCGAATTCGACGATTTATTGGTGTTAAAGTCATATGAAGCGCGTCATTAAAGTGTCAAAGGCATGGATTGCCGCGTTTGCTTTCGTTGGTCTGCTCACAGGGTGTGGTGGATCCTCTGATTCCGAAGCCGTCAGTTCAGATTTTAGATCTGCTGCTCCAGAGACAGAAAAATCTGCTGTGTTGAGCTGGAATGCCCCTGAGAGCCGTGTAAATGGCGAATACATCAAAATGGCAGAGCTGGACAAGTATATTATCCGCTACGGTCAGAACGCCGACGAACTGGATCGCAAGATTGTTATTTCCGACGCTCAGGCGAATGCGCATATGATCCATAAAGTGACAGGGTTGGACGACGGCGTCTGGTATTTCACAATCCAGGTGCAGGATTACAACGGTTTGTTGAGCGCTCCTTCTGATGTTGTGTACAAGGAAATCAAATCCTGAATATTGCAGAGCCCGGTCGGCTCACGGGCTCCGGCCTTCCGGGCCTCAGGTCAGGGGGTCTGCAATTGGAAGTTTCAGTGTGAAGGATGAGCCTTCCCCGGGTTTGGAGGTTACGTAGATCTCGCCCCGGTGTTTTTCGATGACAGTTTTTACGAAAGAAAGGCCAAGCCCGGTACCGTGAATGCCCGCCAGTTCGCTGCTTTTCTGGCGGCGATAACGATCGAAAAGATAGGGAAGCTCTTCAGCGTCAATCCCTACGCCATCATCGTCAATCGTGAGGCAGGCCTGGTGCCCTGCGCGAAACACCTGAAGGCTTACAGCAGACCCGGGTGGGCTGTACTGAACGGCATTGGTTAACAAGTTGATCACCGCGCGCTCGAGCAATTCTGCGTTGCCTCTCAGCCATAAATCCTCGGTTCCCTGAAGCTGCAATGATATACCTTTTTCCAGCGCCTGTTCGCTCACGCTGTCCCGGGCATTTTCAACGATGGCCAGCAGCTCGCATTCATAAAAACGTGTTTCGCTCAGCTGCTCGGCACGGGCCAGTTGCACAAACTCTTCTGCAAGATGGTAGCTTCGCCGCGCCAGCCGCCCTAACTGTTCCAGCTGGCTTTGATTAATATGGCCGGGATCGCGCTTCAACTGCTCTATAAGGGCCAGTTGTGACACCAGAGGCGAACGGACATCGTGGGAAATAAAGTCTATGGCTTCCCGGTGCTGCCGTTGTTGTTCCCTGAGTTCCGAGATATCGGAGATATTGGCAATAATTCCGTATTGTGTACTGTGCGGAAGTGCGAAGGGGGCAAAATGAATGAGAAAGTCTTTTTCCCGGACTTTCAGATCTACAGTCCGGCTCTGCAGCAAGGTGAGCGTTTCAGACACGGTCTCATGCCAGGGTGGTGTTTCGCGCGGGTCGTAACCTTCAAGAAGTCGTGTCAGGGGAAGCCCGCCCAGGCTTGGCATGGGCTCTCCAAACCACTCTTCAATGTGCCCGTTGGCAAACCGGATGATGCCGAGTTCGTCCGTTACAATGATGCCATCAGGCATACGCTCGAAGCTGCGGCGAATGAATTCCTGCATGTGGTTCAGGCGATCGGTTGCCACTTTGACCCGCTCGATTCGGGCCGAAATGTTTTCCCTGGGCTGTGGTTGGATTTCAGCCGAAGCGTCGCTGGAAAGCTTCAGGCGGCTCAGGTAGCGTTGTATGGCATCGCGGCTGAGATCGTTGGGCAGGGAAAAACCCAGGGTGTAGCACGTATTGCCTCGGTAAAACCGAATCCAGCTCTGGTTGCCAGTGTGATGCCAACGCCCCGGTTCCAGTTCTGCAGGCACATCCGAAAGGTCCAGATGCCGGAGGGAAAGTACGTCTGCGTCTTCTGTCAATAACCAGCTTTGCGGCTGAAATAATGCCTGAAAATGCTCCAGAAGCTGGGTTGGCGGGCGCTTTGAGGGCTCGGGCAGTGTAATCCTCGGACTGCGCACCAATTCATCCAGTTGCCGGTTCAGGAACCGGTTGGTCATGGCCAGACGCAAGCCGCTGGCTATGGGAAACGCCAGCGCGGCAATGATCAGCGCATGAGCTACCGGCAGCCACACCCGGAATGCCCCCAGCATCACTGTGTACAGCCCGAGAATCGCCGCACCAGCCAAGATACATGCGAACACGGTGCGTATCGGGCGCATGCGGGGTAGCAGGAAGGATAAGGCCATTAGTGTGATAATGGCCAGAGCTATGCTGGCCCATGCCGGTGCCGGCTTGATAAGCAGTTTCTGCTGATAGGCAGACAGTGTACTTGCATGAAATTCCACGCCGGACATGGGCCGGCTGAGGCGTGAAAACGGTGTTGGCAGTATGTCTCCCAGCCCCGCGGCGGTAGCTCCCACGAAGACGGTTTTGCCGCGGAACAGTTCCGGTGCTGGCGGCGCGTTCAGCACGTCACTGTAGGAATAGGTGGGCAACGTGCCCGCGCCGCCGGTAAGCGGAACAATCCGGTAGTCATCCCGCACATTTACAAAGGGCGGTAAGCCGTTGATCTCCGTCTCTCGAGGGGCAGCGCCAGAGGCTGCAAGGGCGAGGCTGGGCCATAGCTGTTGTCCCATACCATTGAACAGATAAAGGCCTCGGGCGATACCGTCATGGTCGAGCTCAACATGTACATGGCCGATACCTGAGGCCGCCCTGAGGAGTGGGGCCGCCGGTAACTGTTCACTGAGCTGCATGCGGGAACTTGCAGGGGAAAGGTGTACTGGCAGGATAACCTTGCCATGGGCCTGCATGGCGCGTCCCAGCGCGGCATCGTCCCGGGAGGCCTCGGTGAACAGCACGTCGAAAACGATGGTTTCTGCGTCTGATTCGCGCAGTTTGGTGATCAGCCCGGCGTGGGTGTGTCGTGGCCAGGGCCAGCGGCCCAGCTGAGCCAGGCTGAAATCATCAATCGCAACAAGGGCAATATCGGAAGAGGCGTCAGCGGGGTGGGCGAGCAATGCTGAATCCAGTAGCCAGTAATCAATACGCTGTGGCAGGGCCGTGGTTCCGGTCAGCACAAACATCAACAGGATTGCCAGGCCGAGTGTCCAAGGTGTCGTTTTTAAAGGCAGCCAATCCCGGTTCATGAATCCTGCTGTGTGTTAATTGTTCAGTGTTACTCCAGGTACAGTTCCCTCCCTGGCCCCCAGCGGCTCTGCAACGGGCCGTCGGAAAGTGCTTTCAGGCGCACAAAATACCGCCTTCCGGGAATAAGACGCAAGGCCGCTGTAGTATCCGGTAATGTGGCTTCTTTGATAACCCTTTCAAAATCCGGCTCTTCCGAGAGCTGCATCCGGTAGTTTACAGCTGTGTCGATCTTCTCCCAAAACACCCGAACCTGGCTGTCGATGTAATTGATACTGATAATCCGAACCGGCGGCAAGGTCCCGTTTACAATCAGCTTACGGGGTTCGGTGGTGGCCACGGAGTTACCGCCGGCTTCTGTAACCACTCGCCAGTAATACTGGCCCGGACTCAGGGGGCGCGAGGGCAGGGCAGATGTGTCCGGCGCCCACTCGCTGGTTGCTGTCAGGTTCCGAAACGCTTCATCTTCGGCAATCTCAACCCGTGCAACCTCGTTTTCACCGTTGAGTGCCCAGCGGAACTCCGGCATGTCGTCATTGACGTTACCGCCGTTTTCAGGCGCCAGCAGGGTTGCAGCGCGGGCCCGTAAATCTACCTCGACAGGCAGAATGGCGGGCATTCCCAGCGCGCCTTGTGGGTCAAGTGCAGCCAGATGAACCCTGTACCCGCCATTGTCGAGGCGGCTGATGTCAAAGCGGTTGCCGTCGATTTCACGGCTTTCAACCCACCGCCCGCTTTCTGTTTCAAAAATATCAAGGCGATAGCGGGTGGATGCGTTCTGTTTCCAGGTCATTTCTGCCGGAAGCTGGGTGAGCACAGAGGGGAACGGATTGATTTCCGGCGCCGGGGGCATTCTGCGTATGCTCATGTTTCTGCTACTACTGCTGTCAACCGTGGCGCTGAAACCGGCGGGTATGCGGTGGGTCCGGTTTGGGGCACCGAAATCAACGACTCCTTCGGTCACTTGCAGGCGAGTACCCTCAGGCCCGGTTTGCAGTGAAAAGGCGGTCCCACGCACGGCGGCCACGGCCGAGGGGGTTTCTATTTCAAAGCGGGCGCCACCCTCAATTACAGGCTTCACGCGGGTATGGGCTTCTCCCCGGTTCAGGCGTAGCCGGGTATCTACCATGCCGGACTTGCCGTATTGGGTCAGCCGGTTGAAAATCAGCCTGGAATTGGGTGAGAGGCGGACTTCCGAGCCGTCTGCCAGGGTGATGGTCGCTGCTCCGGCAGCCGATAGCACCTCGTCACCTACTCGCACAAGAGCACCTTTGGTCAGGTTTTTTTTCCCGCCATCAACGCCGGATATCAGTTGCACACTGCCGGTAACCGAGGTGACCCGAGCTGGGTCAGGTTGTCTTTTCAGCCAGGACAAGGGAATGCGAAAACGGTCGCCCTCTCCCAGAGTGGCGGGGTTTTCGATCGCGTTATACTGAAGCAGGCGGGCTACGCTCTGGTTGCTGGTCAGGAGCTCTTTGGCCACTTCGGAAAAACTCTCACCGGGCTTCAGGGTGTAAGTCCACTTGGGCGCAGTCTTGCTGGCAGGGCTTGCCAGAGCCGTCGCGGAGCCACGGGTAATGGAAAGCTCCGCACTCACAGGCGCACCCATCACCAGAAAAGCCAGCACCAGAAATGCTTTGGTGAGAAATGGCATAGAGTGTTCAGTCATCCAGTATTTGTGCTTCCCGGTTCGAATCCGGGGCTTTCGCTTTCGTTAAATCTTCGTTCGCGGCTTCGCTTTTCATGGCTTCCAGGCGGTAGCCGCGCTGGTAGATCGTCTTGATACGGAAGCCGTTCTCCGGGTTCAATCCCATCCGGCGCCTGAGGCGGCTCATGTGGGTGTCAACGGTTCGGGTGTTGATATCTTTAGCCAGCCCCCAGACACGCTCCAGCAGCACCTCACGGGTGAGCAGGCGGCCCTGGTTCTGGAACAGGAACAGGGTCAGGTCGAAGTCTTTATCGGTCAGCGTGAGTTCTTCGCCGTGCAGGCAAATGGTTCGGTGTTGGGTGTTGACTTCAAAAGGTCCGTATTGCAGCACTTCTTTCTCGTTGTCCGGATTGGCACGGCGCGCCAGGGCGTTGATACGAGCGACCAGCTCCGCGGCCCGTGCCGGCTTTGCAAGGAAGTCATCTGCGCCGGCATCCAGTGCCTCAACAATATCGGATTCGCTGTCGCGCTGGGTGAGAAATACAATGGGAACAGGCCAGTTAATTTGCGCCCTTACACTTTTCAGCACATCGATACCGGTCATATCGGGTATCTGCCAGTCAAGAATCATCAGATCGTAACTGCGGTGCAGTGCGGCACTCAGAAAACTCTGGCCGGTGGGGAAGCTGTCGCAGTGATGCCCGCGCTCAGACAGAATGGACTGGATGTGCTGCGCCTGTTCCTGTTGGTCTTCAAGCAGAGCAATGCGCATTGCGTATCTCCCGGACTAGATGATGCCTTGTTGCGATGCTGTTCCCCTCTGACATAATCAGGGTGAGAAACAGGATCTCCCGCCATATCAGTCGATTATCGCAAATTGCTGCAAGGCATTCAGTATCGTTATGTAGACTTGCGTAAGCGAATTGCTGGCTTTCCGTTGTCGTCATTCAGTGTTTGTCGGCAGGCCGGGAAATTACTGCAGCCCCAGAACCAGCCTTTTTTGCCGTTCCGGCGAACGAGCGGGGAAAAACAGTGGGGGCAGGGCACAGGTTTTTGCCCGGTGCCATCTGCCGGGTTGGCGTCTTCAAGCGGGCGGGTTCCCCGGCAGTCAGGGTATCGGGTGCAGGCAAAGAAATGACCGAACTTACCGTTTCGCTCTGTCATGGGTGCCCGGCATTTGGGGCAGTTCGGCAATGTGGTTTGTGGCGCTGCTGCCGGCGTTTCAGCCTTGGCGCCAATGAACAGGCGGATTTCTGTTTTCAGTGCCTCGAGAAATTGCCTGGGGTCGCCTTCACCTCTGCGTATGGCTTCCAGAGTTGCTTCCCAGACTGCCGTTCTGTCGGGCTTACTGACAGATTCCGGCAGAGCCCCGATCAGCGTTTTTCCTTTGTCGGTCGCACGAATGTGCCGGCTGTCCCGGTACAGATAGTCCCGCTTGAACAGGGTGTCGATAATGCTCGCGCGGGTCGCTTCTGTGCCCAGGCCGTCCGTTTCCCTCAGGGTTTTCCGAAGTTCCGGGTCGGTTACAAACCGGGCAATGTTGGTCATCGCCGAGAGCAGCGTCGCATCGGTGAAGTGCTGGGGTGGCTGGGTTTTTTGCTCGTTTACGGTGCTGTCTTCGCAGAATACCGGTTCACCCTTGCCCAGGCGTGGCAGTGGGGATTTTTCAGTTTCTTTGTTGTTGTCCCGGAGTTTTAACTCCAGAGCCTTCCAGCCGGGTTCCAGCACGGCAGTTTCAGTGGCACGGAACCGGTGTTCCGCAACCTGTACGGTCAACCGGCCTTCGCGGTGTATGGCATCTGCGAGAAACTGCATCAGATAATAACGGCTGACAAGATCGTAGATTTTCTGTTCAGCATCACTGAGCCGGCCATTGGGTGCCGTTCGGCTGGTGGGAATAATGGCGTGGTGGGCATCTACTTTTTTATCGTTCCAGGCAGCTGTTTTGCGGTTGAAATCGGCCTGATTACAGGTTTCAGCCAGGTCTGGCAGAACGCGGCCGATAGCACCCGCGATTTGTTCGCGCTGGGCAAAATGGCCTTCAGGCAGGTGTCGGCAGTCGGAACGGGGGTAGGTGATCAGCTGGTGGCGTTCGTAAAGATTTTGCGCCGTGTCCAGTACGTCTTTCGCTCCCATGCGAAACAGGCGCCCCGCTTCGATTTGCAACGCCGACAGGGATAAAGGCAAGGGCGGCGCTTCCGGGCGGTCGCGAAAGCGGGATTCAATCACCGACCCGGGCCGATGGTGAATGCTGGCGGCAATCTGCCCGGCGGTTGCGCGGTCCAGCAGGCGGTTCTCGTCGTCCAGATAATCCTGAAACTGTTCGTTCGGCAGCCATCGGGCAGTGAACGCCTGCTGGTCTGCCTCTTCTTCCTGAGCCCGGAAGCGGGCTTCTATGCGAAAGTAGGGTTTGGGCTCAAAGTTCTCGATGGTGTTGTCCCGTTCCACCACCAGGCCCAGTACCGGTGTTTGCACCCGGCCCACGGAGTAAACGCCCTTTTGCCCTTGCTGCTGGTAATTCAGCGTATAAAAACGGGTGAGGTTGATGCCATAGAGCCAGTCGGCCCGTTGCCGGGCGAGGGCAGAATGCGAGAGCCTGCGGAACTCCGAGTTGTCCCGGGGTTGCTGTATGGCTTTGGTAACGGCCGCCGGGGTCAGGTCGTTGATGAGTATGCGTTTTACCGGGGCCCGGGTTCCGAAGTAGCGGATCACTTCATCAACCAGCAGTTGACCTTCCCTGTCCGGGTCTCCGGCATGAACAATGGTATTTGCCTGCCGAATCAGGGATTCCAGTGTGTTGAGTTGCTGGCGCACGCTGTCTTTGGGGGTTAGCTGCCATGTGTCCGGGAACATGGGCAGGTCGTGCTGGCGCCATGTTTTCCACGCCGGGTTGTAGCTTCCCGGTTCGGCCGGCTCCAGCAGGTGGCCAATACACCAGCTCACGGTGGCAGCTTCGTTGCCTTTGCCACAGCGAATCCAGCCCTGGCCTTTCTGGTAGGGGCCGGGCAGGGCGGCGGCAATGGCTCTGCCGAGGCTGGGTTTTTCCGCGATGTACAGGAGCATGGCTGGGTAAGGTTTTCCGGTCTTTGGCTGGCAAGGGAATGTGGCTGTTTGGTGGATGGGTGTCAAGGTTCGGGGAAGTGCATCTTCTGTAGTAGACTGTTTGCTTTGGGGTTAGTCGGGCGCGGAGCTGGCCTTTTCAAAACACGCCGTCTTCGTACACCGGGGTGTCGCCAATCAATCCAGAGCGAATGTTGCCAGAGCGAATGTTGAGAGTTAAATAATTATGAAAATGCAGAACGCAATTGAAAGCAAGCTGAATGAGGCGTTTGACGCCAGTATTCTTCAGGTGGAGAACGAAAGCCATATGCACAGTGTGCCGCCGAACTCGGAAACGCACTTCAAGGTGACCATGGTGTCGCCGGCATTTGCGGGTCAGATGAAGGTCAAGCGGCATCAGGCTATTTACAAGGTGCTCTCTGAAGAGCTGGAGATGGCAGGTGGCGTGCATGCATTGGCACTTCATCTATACTCTCCGGAGGAGTGGGAAGCGTCCGGGCAGTCGGTGCCGGCGTCGCCGAATTGCATGGGAGGTTCCAAGGCGGATGCCCGGCCAGCGGCTTCAGGTTCGAAAAATCAGAGCGGAGGGCTTTCATGAGCCAGTTCTTTCAGATTCACCCGGAAAATCCGCAAAAACGGTTGGTCAGGCAGGCGGTTGAGATTCTTCGTAATGGCGGTGTGATTGTGTATCCCACGGACTCGGGATACGCCCTTGGGTGTCATTTGGGGGAGAAGCCGGCTGCCGACAAGATCAAGCGGATTCGCAAACTGGATGACAAGCATAATTTTACGCTGGTATGTCGTGATCTTTCGGATATCGGGGTGTATGCCAAAGTGGATAACACCCAGTACCGGCTGCTCAAGACCTTCACGCCGGGGCCTTATACCTTCATTCTGGATGCGACGAGCGAGGTGCCAAGGCGTCTGCTGAACCCGAAGCGCCGCACGATCGGAGTAAGGGTTCCCGATAACGCGATCGTTCAGGCGTTGTTGGGTGAGCTAGGCGAGCCCATCATGAGCAGCACGCTGATTTTACCGGGCGAGTCCGACCCCATGACAGATCCTTATGACATCCGGGATACGCTGGAGCATGAACTGGACCTGATTATCGACGGCGGTTTCTGTGGTATGGAGCCCACCACGGTGGTGAACTTTACGGGTGAAGTGCCGGTGGTTACCCGTGTGGGCAAGGGCGATCCGGCACCGTTTGAAACCTGATGCTCAGGCCCGGGTATTCAGGTTGAAGGCATAGGTAGAGCGGTTCTCTGCAACATTAAACTGATCAGTCCGGGCGGAGCGGCGCAGGGTGTCGTAGCGATGCACGAGGTCCTGCAGGCCGTTGAACTGCTGGTTTTCGCTGATCAGTGTGTCCAGCAGTGAATTATTGACGCCGTAAGCCTGGTTGAGCTTCAGGGCATTGTCCATAAAGTGCAGTGTCGGCTCGTTTACGCTCAGGCGGCTGAAGGCATCTGCGAAACTCCTGTTCACGTTAAGATCATTTTCAATGCGGGTACGTGCTTCTTCTGCAAGGTTTCCGCCCACTTCAATCCTGCCACCCTCATTTTTGTTAACGCTTATTTTTGAGGCCGGGTTCAGGTTGTATTCGGCAAGTTTGTGCCGCAGTGTTTCCCGGATGAAGGCAAGATCCTGCCCCACCGTTTGCTTGTAATCTGCCAGCGGCAACTTCTGCGCTTTCAGTTGTTCCTTTGCGTTCAGGAAATCCCCCGTTGGCGTAAAGCGGTCATCACCCGTACTTACGGAGGGCGCAGCCTCCGCTTTTCCAGGACCCTGATTCTTTTGTTCATTCATCCCTTTTGCGGTTGGGCGGTTTTCCAGGCTTTGCTGAAAGCGGGTGCCTGCCTGTATGAGAGATGAAAGCAATGACATGGCCAGTACTCCTCCGCCGGCAGCAGACCGCGTGCCGGAAAGTGATCGTCGATAACACAACAAGCATATTTCAGGCCAGTCTTAAAAGTGCCTTTCTGATCTGGGTCAGTAAATATTTGACGCGTATCTATAAAGTTAACCGCCGCTTTGCCGTCATAACAGTCAGTGTCTGGAAATTCCGGTTGGGATCTGGTGTTTGTTGGTCTTTCCGCGACACATTGCACGAATGTGCTGAAACTTTTTTGTATCGATTTTCTACCGGGTTGCTATGAAAAAACACTATTCCATCCGCTTTCTGCTGCTCGCCGCGTTGGCCGCTGCTTTTTCCCTCATTCTTGTGTTCACCGTGCTCTATAGCGCGAATGCCCAGCGTGACCATATGGAAGATTTCAGTCACAAGTATGTGGATGGTTTGGCCAAATCCTATTTTGACGGCCTGAACACCATGATGGTAACCGGCACAATCGACAATCGTGATGTACTCCGGGGCAAAGTGATGGCTTCGGAGAATGTTCTGGATGTGAGGGTGATTCGCAGTGACCAGATGAACCAGATGTTTGGCAGTGGCTTGCAGGCGGAACAGGCGCGTGATTCCGACGACAAAAAAGCCCTCGCAGGGCAGAGGATTGAGCGCTACTCAAGCAACGGCGAGGGGCGCGTTTACACGCTGATTGATCCGGTGATTGCCCGGGAGGACTATCAGGGTGTGAATTGTCTGGGCTGCCACCAGGCCCGGGAAGGCGATGTGCTGGGAGCCATTCGTGTGGATTATTCTCTTGCCGAAAGCGACGACCGGCTGCATCGGCAGCTGTTTGCCAGCGGCGGTATTCAGGCGGCTATCTTTGCTGCGGTATTTTTTCTGACGGGGCTGGTTTTGAATCGTCTGGTTTTTTCCCGGTTGCGCAGGCTCCAGAGGAGTATGGACCAGATATCCGGAAACTCCGATCTCACCATCAAGCTGGACGTGTCCCGCAACGACGAAATAGGCTCTGTCTCACTGGCGTTCAACCGTATGATGGCAAAAATCCGGGAGAGCATGCACACGGTTATGGATAACGCTGCAAGAGTGGAAGAGGCGGCTCGCAGTATTGCTGCAAAAGCCGAAACCACCGGCAATGAGGTGATGGCGCAGAAAGACAATACCGACCAGGTTGCCAGTGCAACCACAGAAATGGCCGCATCGGCTGTGCAGGTGCGGGAAAACGCCAATCATACAACCTGCAAATCGGCAGAGACAGCCGAGTCTGCGAGCAGCGGCGAGCAACTGGCACGTGCGGCAGTAGAAGGTATCGAGGCGCTCAACACCGAGGTTCAGGGCGGCGCCAAACGGATCGAGGATCTGAACCAGCGCACCAGCCAGATGGCGAGCATGCTGGAAGAAATTTCCAACATTGCAGAGCAGACCAATTTGCTCGCCCTGAACGCGGCCATTGAAGCAGCCAGAGCAGGGGAGCAGGGCCGTGGCTTTTCGGTGGTTGCTGATGAAGTGCGTGCGCTGGCTTCCCGCACACAGGTTTCCACAGAAGAAATCCGCAGTACCATTAACGGCCTCAGAAGCGAGGTGGTCGATTGTGTGGCCACAATGCGCCATGCTTCGGATATGGCGGGGCATCAGGTAGAGGCCATTCTGAAAGTGGAATCCGAGTTGCAGAGCATTGCTGCGGCGGTACGGGAAATCGCATCGCTCAACGAAGAGATGGAAAGTGCGGCCAACGAGCAAAGCGATGTATCCGAGGCCATTAATCAGAACGTGATTGAAATCAGCCGTTCTGCAGAGCAGGCGTCAACAGATGCTCAGGAAACTGCCGGTATTGCGGGGGATTTGCTTGTGATGGCAGAGGCGCTCAGGGAAACCATTGAGCAGTTCCGGCTATACCGGGACAACAGCTGACGGGACGGCGTTTTTGCAGGCCGCTCCCGTAATCTGTTCCCGGCAATCAGTTCTGCCGGGTAACGTTAATGATCTTCAGATGGATATTATTGCGGCCACGGATTGGCCACTCGATGGACTCCCCCACCGAAAGCCCGAGCAGGGCTGAACCCGCCGGCGCGAGAATGGAAATCTTGCCTTCCCCGGTGCCCACTTCGTGCGGATAAACCAGAGTCAGTTCGTGCTCCTGGCCGCTGTCCTCGTTCCGGAAACGGACAGTGGAATTCATGGTTACTACGTCGTCTGGCATTTCTGCCAGCGGCACCAGCGTGGCGCGGCTAAGCTCATCATCCAGGCCGTCCGCAACATCGGAATCACCCTGTTTTTCAATCAGGGTCGTCAAGCGGTTGAAATCTTCTTCAGCAACCAGTATTGCCGGCATATCAGACATAGTAATCTCCATAAAAAAGGTAACAGATAATTTGAAAATTCAGGATTCAGGCGCCGAATCCGGCGTTTCTTCAGCGGATTCAGCGAGAAAAGAGAAAAGCGGGCAACGCACCAGCAGTGCCTGCCTGAAAGCAGATACTGGAGAACTGGAAAGAAATGGTCTCTGAGAAAAACGCTCTCACAGGCTCACCCGATGCGTTAGCTGGATAAATAAAAAAGGAAAAGCGGGAGCATGCCCGCTTTGTTCAATTTATAAGCTTTTGTCGGGTTCCACAAGTGGGCGTGCAGAAAACATGAAAAATAAAGCGCTGAGCACCGTATTTGCTAATATGTCTGCACAACGAATCACTCACAGCCTGCACCAGGTAAGGAATTGATCGCCAATGTCCAAACTGTATCCTTCTGTTGACCCCGACGGACTACTGGAATACTCCGTGGTTTTTAACGACCGCTCACTGAACCACATGTCTGCACCATTCCAGCAGGTGATGCGGGATATTTCCTCCACCTTGCGGCAAGTGTATAACGCCAGTGGGGCGGTTATTGTGCCCGGTGGCGGCAGTTTCGGGATGGAAGCTGTGGCGCGCCAGTTTGCAAATGGCGAACACTGCCTTGTGATTCGCAACGGCTGGTTCAGTTACCGTTGGTCGCAAATCCTCGAAGCAGGCCGTATCACCGACAGTGTGACCGTGCTCAAGGCACAGGCCTCGGATGAATCCCATCAGGCAGCTTACGCCCCGGTTTCTGCCGAAGATGTTGCGGCACGCATCCGCGAAGAAAAGCCTGCAGTTGTGTTCGTGCCCCATGTAGAAACCGCTGCCGGTATCGTGCTGCCGGACGATTACCTGAAAACCATTGGCGAAGCCGTCAAAGACGTCAATGGCTTGTTCGTGCTGGATTGCGTTGCCTCCGGCGCTTTGTGGGTAGACACTGCAGCCTGTGGCGTGGACGTGCTGATCAGTGCGCCCCAGAAAGGCTGGAGTGCCTCACCGTGTGCCGCGCTTATCACGCTGAGCGAGCGTGCCATAGCGCGCATGGAAGAAACCACCAGCAGCAGCTTTGCAGGCGACTTGCGCAAATGGTCGCAGATTATGCAGGCCTATGAGTCTGGCAATCACGCTTACCATGCCACCATGCCTACCGATACTCTGGCGGTACTGCGTGACGCTATGCTCGAGACCCTGGAAACCGGTCCGAATCTGCTGTATCAGCGCCAGGTAGAGCTGGGCAACCGGGTGCGCGAGCTGTTTTACAGTGCCGGCTTCAAAAGCGCTGCCGCTCCGGGCTTTGAATCGCCCAGCGTGGTGGTTCTGCACACGGATGACATCAATATCCATAACACCAGTCTGTTCCGCGAACAGGGCCTGCAAACGGCAGCCGGCGTGCCCCTGATGTGCGGTGAGCCGGAGGGCTTTCGCACTTTCCGCATGGGGCTGTTTGGTCTGGAAAAGCTGAACAATGTGGACCGGACAGTGGAGAACCTGAGAGTGGCTTTGACGGCGATTTGCGGCTAGAAATCCTTGTTCCTGGAGACCGGTGGGCTTCTCAGCCCCGATGATCGGAAACAAAGGGGTTGCTTGCCCGCTCCCGACCGAAGGTAGACATGGGGCCGTGCCCGGGAATGAACGCAACCTCGTCGCCCAGAGGGAACAGCTTTTCCCGGATCGAGCGGACCAGGGTTCCGTGATCGCCCTTGGGGAAATCTGTGCGACCGATGGAGCCATGGAACAGCACATCGCCCACCAGTGCCAAAGCGGATTCCCTGTGGAAGAAAACCACGTGCCCGGGAGTATGGCCGGGGCAGTGGAGCACATCCAGAATCTGCTTGCCCACCGTTACCTGCTGCCCATCCTCCAGCCAGCGGTCCGGGGTGAAAACCTCCGGTGCCGGAAACCCGAACATCTGGGCCTGCTGGGGCAGGCCGACAATCCAGAAGTTGTCTTCCTTATGCGGCCCCTCAATAGGAACACCCAGGGTTTTGGAAAGCTCCGCCGTACCGCCGGCATGATCAATATGGGCATGGGTCAACAGAATCTTCTCGACAGTAACCCCCTCCTGATCAATC